>OLSQ01002353.1_pt1 | contig 13878 bp, 15 predicted proteins | sample 1672561 | NCBI WGS metagenome assembly OLSQ01 (sample SAMEA3136699, study PRJEB25190) | human gut metagenome | biome: human gut; feature: human-associated habitat; material: faeces | place: Austria | collected 2013 | reverse complement strand
TTAATATCTCCGACCTTCAGATGAGCTATATCACGAATGTCGGTGCAGGACAGGGCTTGCTCAAAGTCGGCAGCTCTCTTGTGCCGTTTGTCAATAAGTTCCCACGCAACACCGAGCTTTACAGGCTGATGACAACCAAGTTTGGGGAGGTTTAGGAACGCCAAGAGAAGCCACCAAAAGTAAATTTTTTATGTCTGGTTGTCAGCCCTCTTGATTTTTTGATTGACTGTTGTTATAATATACTTGCATAACTCCCAGAGAGTTGTGCAAGTATAATAATATAACTCCGAGGAAATAATGAAAGTATGGAGGTGCTTTTATGGCTATTGTAAGCGATGAACAGGTCATTAAGGTATTACGGCAATACAATCCGTGGTGGCGTAATCCGTCTGCAATCAAAGAGGAAAGCAAACCGCAGAAGCGACTTGCCTATTATGAAGCACTCAAGATGATAAAGCATAAAACGCTCCGCCGTTTTGCGGTATTGTCTGGAGCAAGGCGTGTGGGTAAGACAACGATTATGTACCAGATGATAGATAATCTGATTGACGAGGGCGTAAGTCCGAAGAACATTCTGTATGTGTCTTTTGACAATCCGATTGTAAAGCTCGTCAATGTAGAAACGGTGCTTTCCATTTACGAGTCACTTTACCCTATCGAGGGAACAAAGTATATCTTCCTTGATGAAATCCAATATACGGATAATTGGGAATTGTGGATGAAAGTCATCTATGACAGCAGAAAGGATATTCGTCTGACCGCAACAGGCTCTGCAAGCCCGATACTGGAAAAAGGTGCAACGGACAGCGGAACGGGCAGATGGAGCGTCTTGAAGATACCGACAATGTCATTTTATGAGTATTGCCGTCTGCTTCAGCTTGAAGAACCGATTTTGCCAGATAGCTTAAAACTCACAAAGCTCGTGAAAATGAGCAATGCGGAGCTTGGCGACCTAATGGACAGATTTGCTCCGTTAGAGGGGCATTTCAACCGCTATCTGATGATTGGCGGTTTCCCAGAGCTTGTATTGTCCGATGATGATATTTACGCTCAACGAATGCTTCGTGAAGATGTAGTTGATAAGGTAATCAAGCGAGATGTGCTTACCCTGTTCAATATCCGCAGTCCGCTTTTAATGGAAAAGCTGTTCTTATATCTCTGTATGAACTCAACGGAGATTTTCAGCGTAACCACGGCGGCAAAGGAATTGGAAAACACTTCGGTCAGCACGATTGACGGCTATATTGAAGCTCTTGAAATGTCTAACCTTATTTATCTGGCAAAGCCAATGGATGTGGGAAGTAAGGGAGCATTAAAGGGCAAGCCGAAAATCTTTATTGCCGACGCAGCTATCCGCAACGCCGTGTTGATGATAGATGATGTGTTATCCGATGAAAAGGAACTCGGAGCAATGGTGGAAACCACCGTGTATAAGCATATCGTATCTTTCTATCAAGGCAGTACGGCACAGCTCGGCTATTTCAGAAAGGCAAAGGACAACCAGAAAGAGGTTGATGTGGTGGTAGAGCTACCCCGTGAGAAAATTCTCTGCGAGGTCAAATACCGCAACAATTCCCATATTCCTGCAACCGACGCTATTGTTGAACTTTGCAAGGACGAAAAATCAAAGGTAACAAACGCTTTTCTTGTAACAAAGCAATTAGACGATTTTGGCATTGCAAAGCACGAAACAGCAGTACCGATTTTGCGAATACCTGCCATAGCATTTTTGTATCTGTTAGGAAAGGCAGAAGCAGACGGACAAAACGGAAAAATGTAATATCGAAACCAATTCAGCGTAACGCTCACTTTTTTACAAGGTGGGCGTTCTTTTTTTACCAAAAATCGAAAGGAGAATTTTCAATGTCTAATATCCGATTTCGCTCTGCAGCTCATCGGGATTTCTTTCTGGAAATGATGAACAAGAGCAAAGTAAACGACTGTTATCACAGAGCCTTTTTCTATGTAATGGGCATGGACCATATTCTTTTATTGCATTTATATGCATTGCTGTTCCATATCCTTTATGTTTTTCAAATCCATATTGCGGATATATTTCATCCCATTGTCTCATAATTCTATCTCTCGTTACTTTTGCAACAATAGAAGCTGCTGCTATTGAATAGCTTTTAGCATCACCTTTTATTATAGATTCATAAGGTATTCCTAATGTATCTATTTTAGTTAATGCATCTACCAAAATTATATCTGGTCCTTGTTCTAATTCTGTAAGAGCTTGCGTTAATCCTTTTTTTGTTGCATTTAATATGTTAATATCATCTATTTCATTTTGATCAATTATTCCAACAGCCCACGCTATAGATGATGATGTTATTTCTTCATACAGCTTTTCTCTTTTCTTTTCTGAAACTTTTTTAGAATCATTAACTCCTTCTATCATTGAATTTCTTGGCATTATAACAGCAGCAATAACAACTGGTCCAGCTAATGGACCTCTTCCAGCTTCATCAATTCCACAAATATATTTTACTTCTTTGCTATTATAAATTTTTTCCTCTATTTCTTTTAATTTTGTTAATCTTTCTATTTCTTTTTCTTTCATACATTTCTCCATATTATATTTTTATAATAATATAGCTAATTAAAAAATAAGTCAAATACCAAACACAAATAAATTACAATTTATTTGAAATTTTTTCACATTTTCTTCACATTACTATTGTATTATGATTATAATTTAGGTTATATTAATAATATATAAGGAGGAAAATTATGGAGAATGAAAATAATGATAAGAAATTTGGTGAAATAACCTATACAAATATTTCTTCTGATAAAGAAAATAAGAAAAATCCAACATTTTTAAAGAACGCTTTTGTTCCTTTTGTTTGTAGCGGATTAGCTACAGTTCTTGTAATAGGTGTTTGTTTTGGTGTTCCCAACATTAAAAATAAAATAATAGGAACATCAAATAACAATAGTTTATCTATTACAAGTGGACCTGCTGCTAATAAAATTAGTGCTACTGATTATTCTAATACTTCAATTGCAGTAGCAAACAAGGTATTACCATCTATTGTTGGTATTTCAATTGACTATACTGTTAATTCTATGTTTGGTCAAAGTTCTACTGCTAAGGCTTCAGGATCTGGCATAATTATTAGTGAAGATGGTTACATCTTAACTAATAATCATGTAATTAATAGTTCTTCTTCTAATAGCAACTCATACTATCAAATAACTGAAGCAAATAACTTAAAAGTAACTCTATATAATGATGATACTGAATACGATGCTAAAGTTATTGGCAGTGATTCTCAAACAGACTTAGCAGTTATAAAAATAGAGAAAACTGGTTTAACAGCTGCAGAACTTGGAGATTCTAGTGCTGTGCAAGTGGGAGAATTTGCAATGGCTGTTGGTAACCCTTTAGGCTTACAAAGCAGTATATCTTGTGGTATTGTAAGTGCAAAAGATAGAGAAGTTACAGATACAGACACAAAAACAACTTATCATGTTATTCAAACAGATGCAGCAATTAATTCTGGAAATAGTGGAGGAGCTTTAGTTAATGCTGACGGAAAAGTAATTGGAATAAATACTTTAAAACTTTCTGGAACTGGAGTAGAAGGTATTGGTTTTGCAATTCCAATTAATTCTACAATTGATGTTTATAAAGAATTAATTAGTAAAGGAAAAATTTCAAGACCATTTATTGGAATAACAGGTATAGATTTAGATGAAGCAACTGCAAAAAAGAATAATTTAGTAGAAGGTATATATGTTAAATCTATAGAAAACTTCTCTGCAGCAGAAAAAGCTGGAGTTAAAGTTGGAGATGTTATTATAGAAGCTGATGGAAGCTTAGTTAAAAATATGGATGAATTAAATACAATAAAAAATAAACATTCAGTTGGAGATAAATTAAAAATTAAAGTAAACAGAGATGGTAAAGAAAAAGAACTTACTTTAACTTTACAAGAACAATAAAAAATATACACAATTTCATTATATTTTCTTATTTCGTTCACACAAAAAACATAATTGATTGTTATATTTTAAATATGGTAAATAAGATAAAAATATCTATTTGCTTATAAAACATCCCCTTTTATTTTAGAACCAGAAGATTAAATCTTCTGGTTCTTTTATTTTTATATATACAATTTCATTTTATAATACTAATAAATCAAATTCTGATGTATTTCTTGAATTTCCATAAGGATATAAAATATAAAGTGCCTTTCCTTCTCCTAAAAAGAATACTGATGTATTTTGTACTTTATACATATCATCTTTAGGGTCTCTTAAATATTTTGTGTATCCTAATTCTTTGTAAGTAGATGATGTTTGTTCTGCTTCTTTTATTACTTCGTTAATTTTATTTTGAACTGTTTTTTCATTTAATGTTCTATAATTTAACACTTGATTAATATTCAGTGTTTCATTAGAACTTAAATTATAATTATATGTTTTAATTATCAATCTTTGTGGATTTGCCCCTTCTTTTAAATTTGAAGAAATCACTAATGACAATATGTTGTTATTAACATATGCCTTATACTTTACACTGTAAATTATTTCTGTATCGTTTATTTGAACTAATATATCATTTATTTTACTATAAAAAAGGTTTTGTATTTCTTTATTAATATTATCTGCTGTAGTGTTATTAATATTAATAAATGGCATATTAATATTAACATCATATTTTCCTTCTTTCTTTTCTTCTAATTGATAGTTAGTATAAACTAATTCTTTAGAGGTATCTTTTTTAGAAACTGATTGAATAGAATAATTTTGGCTATTGAGTTTGTTATCAAATATATTTTGAAAATTTTCTGATAATGCTACTGTATCAACAACTACATTTTCTTCTTTGGTAGTTTTTTCATCTTTATCTACAATGGTTAAATAAACAGCAAAATTAATGCATAATATACATATTATAATAATTCCTATAACAAAAATCATTCTTGCAGTTACCGGTCTTATTTTTTTCTCTTCTCCCATCTTTAGTTCCTTTCTATATTAGTGATTATGCTCATGAATATGATTAATATTTTCATAGTCCTCTTCTATATCTTGAGCAATTTTTTCTGGTTCCTCATATTTAGAAGTTTTTTTAGTTTCTCTTTCAAATCTTTCTATTAATTTATCTGTTCCTTCTCCTAATTCTTCTGCCCATTCTTCAAAAGTAATATCTTTTCCTGGAACCATTGTATTTTTTGTTATTTTAAAATGCTCGTGAGTGTTATTATTATTGTCTTCATCTATATTTTCTACTCTATCATTTTTGCAACCAACTTTTTCATGTTTTTCTTGTTTTTCCATAGCTTCATTAGCTGCATACTTACCATTTCTTTCTCTTCTCATGTTTCTTGCATCAGAATCTACTCTATAAGTTTTAGATGTTTCTAATTCATACGCAATTCCTTTATCACCCTTGCCTGGTGCCCTATCTTCTATTTTTATTTCTTTACCATAACTTTCATCATAACCGACTTTAAGATAAAGGTTTGTTCCACCTATTTTATAACTACTTCTATTTGCCTCATAATCTATTGTTCCATCTGCATTAGCTGTTAAATCTTTTGAAGTTGAATTTACGCCTTCTTGTCTATCTGGACTTAGAACATCTTCTCCTAAAACAGTAGCTTCTCCATTTGCTTTAATTGCAACAAATGAGTCAATATTGCTATGCATTTTTTCTGGATTAGTAAATTTATTTACTTGTGCAGAACTAACAATTGCTAATTTAACATAATCGCCATCTAAATGTAATAAATTTCTTAATGTTGTTCCTTTTATTTGCTGATTTAATTTTGTTTCTTCTCCTCTTGTTAATTGATCTGCCTGGTTTTGTGTTAAGTCAATCTCATCTTCTTTTTCTTCTTTCTCATCGCTAGTTAAATCTATTTCATTTATTTCTTCAATATCTTCTTCCTTTTCACCTGTGATTTCAGAATATTTTTTAAATGCCTCTTTTTGCTCCATTTCATTCAAATCATATTTTTCTGACTCTTCACCAATTTCTTCTTGTTCTTTGGCCTTGTTTATAGTATCTCTAATTGGATTTAAATCTTTATATGTTTTAAGTAATTCGCCCATATCTACTTCTTGTCCATTTAAATATATTTTATTAGTAATTTCATCTGTTTCATAATCGTATACTTCTACTGTATATAACTCAAAATTATCACTTTCTTCACCAACTCTTCTTTGAAGAGTTATAGTGCCATAATAATTTACATTTTGAACCACTTCATTTTTTGTATCTTCTGAATCAGATAAATCTTTCTGAGCTGTTTGTCTTACTTGTTTTAATTGTTCTATAATTTTTTCTTCTTCCATTTTGGACTCTCCTTTATTTTAGATTGTCAAAATTTTTCCTATCATATCATAGTCTTTTATGTCTATAATTTTACACTTAATAAATTTATTTATCAAGTCTTTTGTTGTTTTATTTTCTATATAAACTACTCCATCCATTTCTGGAGCATCCATACTTGTTCTTCCTATTAAGTATTTGTTATCAAATGTTTTATTTTCTATTAATACTTCGTATTCTTCTCCAACTCTTTTTTCTAAATTTTCTCTAGAAATCTTTTGTTGTAATTGCATTATTTTATTGTATCTTGATTTTTTTGTATTCCCATGTATTTGATTTGGCAATTTTTCTGCTGGTGTTCCATCTTCTTTTGAATACATAAAAACTCCTAATTTATCAAACTTAGTTTCCTTTACAAATTCATATAATTCATCAAAATTTTCTTGAGTTTCTCCTGGAAATCCTACTATTAGTGAAGTTCTTAGTATTACATTTGGTATTTCTTTTCTTATTTTTGTAATTAAATTTTTTATACTATTAGTATCACTTTTTCTATTCATTCTTTGTAAAACTTTATTTGAAATATGTTGAATTGGTATATCAAAGTATTTACAAATTTTATCGTTTTCTTTTACTTCTTTTATTAATTCTTCTGTTATTGTTTCTGGATATGCATATAGAAATCTAATCCACCTTATACCTTTAATCTTTGAAATTTCATTTAATAATTCTGCTAGTCTTGTTTTACCATATAAATCAATTCCATATTTAGTTGTATCTTGAGCAATAACAATAATTTCTTCATAACCTTGTTTTGCTAAACTTTTAGCTTCTTCCATTATATCTTCAAATTTTCTACTTACTAGTGGACCTCTTATATATGGAATTGCACAGTATGTACATCTATTACTACATCCTTCTGCAATTCTTAAGTATGCTGTTTTACTTCCTGTAGTAATTACTTTTTCTATATAATTTTCTAGTCTATTAAAATCTTTTTCTTCTTCCATATTGTCTTTTTTTATTAATTTTTCTATTTCTTCTTCGAATTTATTATAATCTGAAAACTTAATAAACAAATCAACTTCTGGTAAAGCTTTTTTTAATTCTTCTTTATATCTTTCTACTAAGCATCCCATTGCGATTAAGTATTTGCATCTTTTATTTTTATATTCTGCCATTTCAAGTATTGTATTAATTGCCTCTTCTTTTGCTGATTCTATAAAACCACATGTGTTTACAACAATTATATCTGCTTGTTTTGGATCATTTACTATATTATAATTTTTATTTTTAAATATTCCTATTGCTATTTCTGTATCTACTAAATTTTTGCTACATCCTAATGATATAAATCCTACATTCATAATATTTCCTCCATATTATCTATTTTAGCATATTTGCGTTTATTTTTCTATAATAATTATTGAATATATATTTTTTTTATGTTATTATATGAATTACAAAATTAATATGAAATGAGGTAATAAATATGGAAAATACAATAGTTTTCGGACATAAAAGTCCAGATACTGATACTATATGCTCTGCTATAGTAAAATCAATATTAGAAAAAAAGAAAAATGGAATAGAAATTACTCCTGTTAGATTAGGAAACATTAATAAAGAAACACAATTTGTTTTAGATTATTTAAAAATTGATGCTCCTATTTTGATAGAAAAAGTTGAAGAAGGTCAACCTGTTATATTAGTTGATCATAATGAATTTTCTCAAAGTGCTGACGGTATAGAAAATGCAAAAATCTTAGGTGTTATTGACCATCACAGAGTTTATGGTTTTCAAACAGCTGAACCTCTTTACTATACTGCTAGACCTTATGGTTGTACATGTACAATACTATATAACATGTTCAACGATTCAAATATTGAAATAGAAAAATTAGAAGCCACCTTAATGGCTAGTGCAATAATTTCAGATACTTTACTTTTAAAATCTCCAACAACAACACAAAAAGACATCGATGCTTTAGAAGATTTGTCTAAAATTGCAAATATAGATGTTAACACTTATGGTTTAGATATGTTAAAAGCAGGAACTGATTTATCTGACTATTCTGCTGAAGAACTAATAAATATAGACGCAAAATTAGTAGATATGAATGGAAATAAAGTAAAAATAGCTCAAGTAAACACTGCAGATATAAATGATATTTTAAAAAATCAAAATGAATTAGAAAAAGCTATCGCAAATGATATTCAAAACAACAATTTAAATTTGTTTATGTTAGCAATTACAGATATAATTAATAGTAATTCTGAGATTATAGCATTAGGAAACAGATGTGATATTGTAGAAAAATCATATAATGTAAAATTAGAAAATAACAGAGCATTTCTTCCTGGTGTAGTTTCTAGAAAAAAACAAATGGTACCTATAATGCAAGAAAATGCATAAAGAAATTTCTTCTAATATTATAAAAGCGGAATAAATTCCGCTCGGGCGGACAGAGGCGTCCGCCCCTACATATGTTTTTTACAATATTTTTCCTCCACCTAGAACAATGTCATTGTCATAAAAAACCAATGATTGTCCTGGAGTTACAGCTCTTTGTGCTTCCTCAAAAATAATTTTAGCTTTTCCTGTTTCTAATGGATATAATATAGCTTTTGCAGGCTTTGACCTATATCTTACCTTAGCTTCTATTTCTATTTTTTTATTCTCTATGCCTTTTACAAAATAATTTATATCTCCTATTGTTACTTCTTTAGTATACAAATCCTTTTCTGTTCCTACTATTATTTCATTTTTTACTTTGTCTAGTTTTAACACATATAATGGTTCTTTATATGATATTCCTATTCCTTTTCTTTGCCCCACAGTATATTTTATTATTCCATTGTGTTTTCCTAAAATATTTCCATTAATATCTACAATGTTGCCTGGTTTCATTTTTAATTTATCATATTTTTCTATAAATTTCACATAATTATTATCTGGTATAAAGCAAACTTCTTGACTTTCTTTCTTTTCTGCTACTAGCAAATTATTTTCTCTTGCTATATTTCTTATATCTTCTTTATCTTCATACCCCTCTAGCGGAAATATAATTTTATTCAGTACTTCTCTTGGAATTTTATACAAAAAATAAGATTGATCTTTTTTTTCATTAGTAGCTTTTTTTAGTACATATTGATTATATTTTTCACAATATTCTACTTTAGCATAATGTCCTGTTGCAATATAATCACAATCCAATTCTTCTGCTTTCCTAAAAAATTCTCCAAATTTTAGATATCTGTTGCATTCCACGCATGGATTTGGTGTTTTAGCATCTTTATAGCAATTAATAAAATCATCCACTACATATTTTCTAAACTCTGCTTTACAATTTAGTACATAATGTGGGATTTCTAATATATCACATACTCTTTTGGCATCATTTACAGCACTAAAAGAGCAACAAGATTTTTCGTTTTCATCTTCAAAATCTTCTTGCCACAATTTCATTGTTGCTCCAATAACTTCATACCCACTTTTCTTTAATAATACTGCTGATACACTACTATCAACACCACCACTCATACCTAATAATACTCTTTTTTTCATTTTAACTCCATTAATATATTTTTTAATTCAATTTCTGAAAAATTATACTTGCTATTACAATATGGGCAAACAATTTCTGCTTTTTTATCTTCATTTATTATAACACTTAATTGCTCTTTTCCCAAAGATTTTAATGCGTTTTTTGCTCTTTCTCTATTACAACATTCCATTTTTCTACTCTTTCAAAAAAGACGGAGCACAAAGGTCATTTTAATGACTCCTTTAGTACTTCCGCCTTTAAAGTTTCAATATATTAGTCTTCTACTGGATAAACACTAACCTGTTTTTTATCCTTACCTAATCTTTCAAATTTAACTTTTCCATCTACTAAAGCATATAAAGTATCATCGCTACCTTTTCCAACATTAGTACCTGGATGCATTTTTGTTCCTCTTTGTCTCATTAATATATTTCCTGCAAGAACGAATTGACCATCTGCTCTTTTTACACCAAGACGCTTAGATTCACTGTCTCTTCCGTTTTTAACACTACCTTGCCCTTTTTTATGTGCCATCTCTTAGTCACTCCTTTCAAATATGAGTTTATATCTTTCTCTTATTATTCTTAAAATTAAGCTTCAGCTTTTTCTGTTTTAGCTGTAGTAGTTTTCTTTGTAGCTGTTTTTTTAGTTGTTGTTTCAGCAACTTTTTCTTCTGCTACTGCTTCTTTTTTAGCTGTAGGAAGTTTAATAGCTGTTATCTCAACTTTTGTGTATGGTTGTCTGTGACCTTGTTTTCTTCTATAATTCTTTTTAGCTTTATATTTGAAAACAATTATCTTTTTACCTTTACCATGAGCAACTACTTTTCCTTCTACTTTAATACCTTTTACATAAGGAGCTCCTACTTCTACTTTTCCTTCTTCTGATAATAAAACAACTTTATCAAAAGTTACTTTTTTACCTTCTTCAACATCTAATTTTTCGAAGAATACTACATCTCCTTTAGTTACTTTGTATTGTTTTCCACATGCTTCGATTACTGCGTACATACGAAAGCACCTCCCTTTTTTGCAAACTCGCTAACCTTAAACTTTAGGTATCTAAACCAAATTAGACTTTACAGACCTTGAATTATGCGGTTACAGTTAGTAATTATAACATATACATACCAAATATGTCAACTATTTTCTCAAAATAAGATAGCATTATAAATGGTAAAATTAAATTACCGTTTATATTATTCACTCTATTCTAATATTATTACTTTAAAAGATTTTTTAAAATGTCAATGGAGATGGAGTTTTTGAATCAACCTTATTATTTTAAAATCCTTGTGTAAATTTATCTATTATTTCATTTTTTATGTTGTCAAAATTCTCTGTCCCCATTGACACCCATTGACAAAAAATAAGAGAGTAAGAATTGTGGTAACTCTTACTCTCTCATGGTGCCGTTGGCGTAGTTATCTACAACTTTTTTGGCTCTCATAACGATTGATACAAATATCAATCAATTTATTAAAGTATATCATAATTTTAATAAATTACAATAAATATTTTATAATTTTTTAATTTTTTTTTATAAATTTAACAAAAGAAAACTCTCACCAATAGGTAAGAGAAAGATATATCTTTTTTATTTAGACAATTAGCCCACATTCACAATGTAAACACTGTTGCGAGTAGTTACCTGGTAAATGTTGTTTCCCATATAGTTGATTCCTTTGACGGTACTTGTAGACCAAGCAATAAGCTTAGGCTGACCATTGATAAACTCCATCTTGTAGCAAGAGTATCTTTCGCCAATCACAGGAACTTCATGAGCAATAGCCATATAGACCTTATCATCGGAAGAGACTTCATCAAACCATACGGAATTGAATTCTCCATCGACACCCTTAAGGGTATAATCAGTCTGCCAGCCGCGATCTCTTGAAAGAACAACCTCATATTCCTTACCTACAACCAAATTGGTAGGGTCGGAACAACCATAATAACTCTGTGTTCCACCATTGTAACGAACTTTCTTTGCCATAATTTTTCCTCCTTGCGTAATAACGCGTTCTTTGTTGTTTGTTTTCTACTGATGAAACGGAGTAAAAACTGTTCATCACTTATAATTATATCATATTTTACATAATATTGCAAATTATCAATGCTATGCCATTTAAATTTTATACTTTCTTAACTTATACTATTAAATAAATACAATGCAACTTTATTTTGTTCTGTTGTTTTCATTTCCATAAGTTTAGCCATTTCAAACATTACAATTTTATATTTTCCAAAATTTATTAGTGTGGTTCTATATTCTTCATCTATACTTTTTAGCATAATATCAAATTTTTCATAATGTTCTTTAGTATTATAGATAAGACCTGCCCATTCGCTTTTACTCATACATATAGCTAATCTCAATTTATCCTTTATATCCATATCATTTATCATATCTATTAAATATTTAACTTTTTCATTTTCCATACTTAACCTCCATATTAAAACCTTGTATCATTTTTCTTTCTATCTTTTAAATTTACTATTTCATCTATTGTTTTTACTTTTCTTCTAACATTATTAGCTATTTCATTGTCATTATCATCAAAAATGCCATTTTTATATAAATCATCACTTACAATTTTATAGTTTTCATCTTTATCATAGCAAATTCGTTTATGAAAATGACTCATAATACTATGCCAAAAGCCTTTGAATTTCTGCAACTCTTGTTTTAATCTTTCTTTTTCAGTTTGTAATTTGCCTATAACTTTATCTTTAAGTGATAATTCACTTTTTAAATTGCTTATTTCATCATCTTTTAGTTCTAGCTGATATTTTAATGAACGATTTTCCTTTTCTATTTCAAAAACAGAGTGTTCAAAGTCTTTAATAGCCATATTTAAGTCATTTACACTTCTAATAGTTTAAGTAGTATCTTTTACATCATTAGTATAACTTTTTATTTTCTGGACATCCTCGCTCGAAATAACCATATTATTTTTATTCATTAGAGTAGGTTTTAAATTGTCTAAAATTTTATCTATATCTTTACTGGTATTATCAAGTTCTTTAGTTTGAGTATTTGCTTTTTCGAGTTTTTGTTCCTTTTTAGCTAGTTGTTTCTTGATTTCTCTGTAATCTTCCATATCTTTAACATTTATGTCTTGATTTCTGCCTTTTTGCTTTTCTTTTAACTTAAAATTCATATCATAGAATTTATTAAAAGAATTTATACAAGAATTTCTCATTTTATCTTGTATTTGTGTTAATGTGGTTTTAGTAAATAACTTTGATTTTACTACTTGTTTTTTCATTCCTCTTTTACAATCATAAGAAACTGGAACACCTACAATGTGCATATGGGGAGAAACTTCATCAAAGTGTATTGTTGCATTTGCTATCTTAAAATCTGGTACAATTTTAATTAAATCTTTTATCTGTTCATTATATACGTCAACCATTTTAAATCTATATTCTTTATCTTTATCATTCCAAAAGTCCATATCTCCAAGTTCTATTATAATCTCACAAGCAATATCATTCTGTGAGTTGCATACTTTTTTGAAATAATCTTCAATTTTTCTATCTTCACGAGTTTGATTGTTATTATATTCTAGTCTTGCTTCTTCAAACTCATCTAAATATACTTGCTTAACATCATTCACAATATCATTTGTTCCATAAATTGTTCTAATTAACTCTCTTTGATTATCATAATCTCTTAAGTTGTGTTTATTAACATCAGATAAATCTTTTGCATTTTGAATTGCATTATTAGATAGAGAAGTAGTAGCAGATACATTTCCTTTTGCAACTTTCTTTGCTAATTTACTTTTGTTTTTATCACTACCTAAGTGAAAAGAATATGCTAATTCTTGCTCCATAGAATACCTCCTTTGAAATTTCTTCGTAGCACAGGACTTTGGCTTTGCCATAAGTCCTAACCCCCTATGAGTTATGACGTACCGTCATAACTCGGGGCTCTGCGAGGCAATAAATTTTCTCACACAGAGATAAAATTTATTCAAATTAACTATCGCCACTTTCATTTTTACTTTGTAAAAACAAAACGTGCCACGTT
>OLSQ01002349.1_pt1 | contig 13896 bp, 10 predicted proteins | sample 1672561 | NCBI WGS metagenome assembly OLSQ01 (sample SAMEA3136699, study PRJEB25190) | human gut metagenome | biome: human gut; feature: human-associated habitat; material: faeces | place: Austria | collected 2013 | reverse complement strand
AAAGAGTGCCATGTATGAATTTATGAGTTCTCCAAAGGCAAACTGGAACAGGATGCCTTCCTGATTCATTTAGTAGTATTTAGATATCTTGCTGTTATCTATTACCATTTACCGGTGTTGAAGGTAATGAATTTTACTTGACCTACGGCTGTTGGATAAGCTTAATTTTAGGTTTTGGAATAACTATAATTGCAACAGCAATATGGATGAGACTTTACGCTAAAATCTTTGCTCCTAAAACAGCAAGTTAGCGACAAGACAATGTAGAAAAAAGGCTAGAAAACAGTTTTATCCTTACTAAACTGATTTTATAGATTAGAAATTCCATTCTCAGCTTTTACAATGTCAGAATTTAATCTCTCATTTAGTTTTTCAAGATTCTCTTTCTCACGGCTTCTGTCATTCTCATGATGATAAAGGTGGAACACACCTGTGGCATAGCGACCAGATTTAATTAAAATACCTGCATGAATAAGTCTAATTGCAAGATCAGAATCCTCATACCCCCAACCTTTAAAGTCACTGTCAAAACCATCAACTTTAACAAAGTCATCTTTAAAAAGCGCGAAGTTACAACTACGCGCCTTTTTCCACTTTTTCTTTAAGTTTCTTAAGTTCTGAAAATAAGGCAAAACAATTAAAGGATGTAGTCTGTTAATGCCGTGCTTTAGATAGACAGATACCCACTTAAAAAAAGAATAAGTATAGATTGGTTCCTGCTTATCAAGTACAAATTTTGTAAAATCCTCTTTTAAAAGAATTCTGTTACCGGCAACTAAAAAGTTCTTTTGAGCTAATCGTCTGTGACAGGCAATAAAAGAAGGTCTTGGAACACAGTCACCATCTAAAAAGATTAAATATTCACCTTTTGCTTTTGATACTCCAAGATTTCTAACTCTTGGAGCTCTGAATCCTTCGTCATTTTGATATGCGTATGTGATAGGAAAACTGCAATCGAGCATTTTTTGCTGAACAACTTTCTTGGTGTCATCCTTTGAGCCATCATCAGCTACAATTACTTCAAATTCTCGGTCAGACTGCATATCAAATGCGCTTAAGATTAGTTTTAAGGCATCTGGTCTGTTATATGTAGGGATAATGACTGAAATTAACATCAAATTCTTCCTTTATATTTGTTTAAACTGTTTAGTTTTAAGTATTTTTCTAGTGTATAGAAGTAATGTGTTAAACAAAACTCAAAACCTAATTTACCATCTAAGAAACCACCGTGAATGATGTACATCTTAAAGAAGGCCCACAGCGGTTTTATTAGAATATCATTTACAAAATGGCATTTCTTGCCTTTTTCATAATATTTATGAGCAAGTAGGGTGGTATAGCGATTCATCTTCTCAAGATGTGCTTCCCATGACTTATATGGAAAATGAATAAGTCTGCCTTTTAAAAGCTTCTTATCATAAGGTGAGTGCAGTCTTTCATGTACTACACCTTCGTAAAAAGAACCTTCTTTTTTAAATAATCTTTCAACCCTGTCAGGTCTCATGACACCATGAAGCACTTTTCTTTCAATAAAGTGATTCTCACGGGATACCTGATAGGTACAGTCACGGTTGCTCTCAACGCAGATCTTAATTTCATGGGCAAGCTCATCTGTAATTCTCTCATCAGAGTCGAGCATAAAGATCCACTCATATGTTGCATTAGAGATTGCAAAATTACGCTGAGCCCCATAGTCATTGTTTAAATCTCTTTGCAGTACTTTTGCCCCAAAAGATTTTGCGATATCTACTGTTCTATCTGTAGAGTGACTGTCTACAACAATGATTTCATCTGCAAAACTGGCACTTTTAAGACAGTCTGGAAGATTATCTTCTTCATTATGAGCTAATACGATGATGGTAAGAGGAGTCTTTGGCATGAGAAATAGATTTTTTTAGTATTAGATAAAGGTGTTTTGTGGTTCTTTGCTTAAAACAAGCCTAATTGTGATTAGGCTTGTTTAATACGTCATTATATTTAGATGAAGATAAGAAAATCTTTAATGTCATCTTATGCTTCATCTTTTATCTATAAAAAAACAAAAAGGCCAACCTTTGAACTGCCGTTTTTATTAGTGTGACATTACGTATTTTACAAACTTTAACTTAGTTGCATCATCAGCACTGTTGTACATCTTAACTAAGTTGTTGTAGGTAGCAGCATCAGCCTTACCTGAAGTACCGGTGCTTGAGGTAGTCATAGCTGATGAATCAACGCCCATAGGCTCTAGGGTTAGCCCCTGAACCTGCTGATCTGCTGTTGCACTAGACTCAGAGTCGGCTCTTACAGTAGGAGCACCATACTCAGTCATGGTAAGCCCCTTATCAGCATTTGATACGTAAGCAGGAGCATATAATCTGCCTAAGCTGTCTAATTCCTGACGGTAGTCACGCATTAAAGAGAAGCCTTTATCTGAGGTTAAGATAAAGTATGAAGCCTCAGAACTTGGAAGTACACGACCTGTAGTATCTGATAGGGTGATCTTTTGCTGATGAGCATAACGCTTGGCCTGATCTTCATTAGCAGGCTTTGCATACTGGAATGTTACGACCTGATCAGCTTTTAGATTGTTGATATCGATAACTAAAGGATCGATAGACTGGACAATACGTGAATCAGAACCGTTCTTAAAATTGTCTTTAAAGGTTAAAACAACCTGATGCTTACCAGGAGTTAAGGTTACTGTACGGCTAAAACGGCTGTAGCTGTCAGGATCACTTTCACCATCAACCAATTCAACGTTGTAGTGAACAGGTACCTTAAAACCGGTATCAGCCATTGCATTTATGCTAAATAAAAGACCTGCAGCCAATACAGAAAACTTTAAATTCTTTGATAACATACTTTTTTCCTAAAAAAAATAAATCTTTTGAAATCTTAGCACCAATAGAGCTTTACATTAACACTTAATTATTACCTCTTCGTTAAATTCTATTACGAAAACGGTAATGTTGAGAGATAACTTTAGTTTGGACTTTTGTTTATCCTACAAAGTTCAATCTTATTTTATTAAAGCAAAATTCTCTTTAACGGTAACCTCTAAAACAACTGACTGCTTTAACTGAGTGCTTAATATGAGTACATTGCACCAATTAAAGCACGGTTCTTATCTAAAGACAGATCTTCAATTAAGCTCTTTGAGAAGAATCTGTCAGGCTTACTTGAAGCATCAATAGTACCTTCGGCAAAAACCTTAAAGGTAGGGCATACTTGATAATATGCACCTAACTCAACATCAGCAATGATGTTTGCTCCGTTAAAGCGTTTTATACCGTAACCTGCGCTAAAGCCTAAACCGTTATCAAAGGTGTAATTTACAACTGTATCAACGCTGTAGAGCTTATGGGTAAAGTTATCATATTTTGATACAGTAAAGTTAGCACCTGCATATAAGCCTTCACCAAAGGTACCATATGAGATTGATACGCCTTTATCAATCTTCCATGAAGGTTTAAATAAGTTTGCACTAAAAGTATCGTTCAGTGACTTATAGTGCATCTTATTTACAATTGGAGCAAAGGCAGCTACTGATTCCTGATCTTGATTGTACTGGAAATCATAGTAGCTCATACCGTAGCTTACAGAGATACCTGACTTTAGTCTTGTAGCAACAGAAAAAGCTGCTCCATTGTGGATGTTGACCTTATTATCGTTGATGTCGTCTGAGGCAGTTTGGAAGGACAAGCGTAAATCCCAGCTCATTGATGAAAGACTGTACATGATAAGTGATGGCATCTGATCACCATAGGCATAGTGATCATTTACTCTGGGATCAAGCTCAGTAAAAACATCGGTAACACCTGCTACTGCGTAATAGGCATTGTCTCCTCGTCCAAAGGTTAAGGTACCTAACTCCAGAGCATCTACACCTACATATTGTGATCTTGCCTTAAAGGTATCAACACCGTTGTTACCTGTAGGCATTAACCATTCTGAATAAGCAAGAGCATATAGACCATCGGTTATTTTACTTCTGCCTGCAATACCAGCATGAACAGCGGTTAGTAAGGTATTGTCGCTGTTCTTTTTCTCTGTAGAACTTTTAATGGTACGGGCAGCTTTATCGGTCATAGCCATCGCACTTACAGAGCCGAAAACATCTAATGAGGTACCATCTTTACTGTAGACAGTCGCTGCATAAGATCTAAATGGAACAATACTGATTGCAAGTATTGATAAAAGAAACTTTTTATTCATGAACTTATTCATATAAATATTAGGTGTAATAAAATACTCTGCTGTTTGCGGTGTTTTAAGCTTGAAGCAGCATCTTAAAGCACACAAAATGAAACTATCTAAAACTTACGCATCCGATTTGATTCTTTTCTTGAAAAGAATATATATGTCAAACTACGTTTATACGTTTACTTATGGATTAATTTAATTAAATTCAACTTACTTCGTTTTCTCTATTTTATCAAATAATGAGCTTTTTTAGCTCTTTTACATCTTTGACACAATATGTAGCATTCCATAAATTAACGTCGATGCATTCATTAGTACCATAGCCCCATAAAACGGCCGCACTGTCACAGGAAGCAGCATTGGCAGCTTTAATATCATTTAAATGATCACCTACGTATAAGGCATCCTTTGAGGAAACTTTTAACAGTTCCAAAGCTTTTAGTATAGGTTCAGGATGAGGCTTTGAGTGGGTTAATGAATCACAGCCTAAAACTAAAGAAAAGTCTTTTGAAAAAGGGAATTTTGATAAAACCTTAATTGCCATATCATGGTATTTGTTGGTGATAACAGCTGTTTTAATCCTGTTTTTTGTTAAATCATCAATAAGTTTTGGAATACCTTCAAAAGCTTTTGTACGGTCACAGATATGTTCTTTATAAAAGGATGCAAACTCATCTCTCATATAAGTTTCGATACCTGAGTTTTCATGATCTTCTTTAGGCACACCCAACTTTAACATCTCACGCATACCGGCTGTAACTTTAGTTTTTAAAAGTTTTTCATCTAATGCTTTGTAACCATATTTTTCTAATGTATGGTTACAGGCGTTCATGATATCCAGTGCTGTATCTAACAGTGTCCCATCAAGATCAAATAAAACGGCTTTATACTTCATATAAAAATCTGTACTGTTTATATTTTGTGTAAATAAATTGTTCTTGCCAAAATCAATGTCCATATGCTTGAAATCGGGCTCTTTTATGATTATTTTGCTTGTTTGAACCTTGATTGCAGTTGAAAGCTAAGTTTCTAACAATTGTGAAATTAGTTTGAAATTTAAAGACTAATTCCTGTCAAAATTTGTTAAAATTGCTCGTTGAATTAAAATGAAATGTTATTTCAAGGCTTAAAATGACTAACAATAATACCACTGATTGCAATGCTGTTTCAGGTGATGCTGTCTCATGTGATAATGCTACTTCAACTCAATGTACAATTCACTCACCCGAGGATATTTTAAACTACGATAAGCGCATTGACTACTTAAAATGCTCAATTGCATCTGTAAAAAACTTTCCTAAAGAGGGTATCTTATTTAGAGATGTAACCACTCTTTTAGAAGATGCAAAGGCTTTTAAAGATTCAATTGATCTTTTATATGAAATTTATAAAGACTGTAAGTTAGATTATATCGTTGCAGCAGATGCCAGAGGCTTTTTATTCGGCTCTGCCTTAGCTTACCTTTTAGGCGTAGGCTTAGTTTTGGTTAGAAAAAAAGGTAAATTACCTCGTGAGTGTTATTCTGAAGAATACTCTTTAGAGTATGGCACAAGCACACTTGAGATCACCAAAGATGCTCTGCATAAAGGTGATAGAGTTTTACTTCTAGATGATCTGTTAGCAACTGGCGGTACTGCCGCTGCCATGATAAAATTAGTAAGAAAGAGTGGAGCTGAGATTGTTTCATTTGGCTTTATCATCGAGTTATTCGATTTAGGTGGAGCTAAGCTTTTAGAAGACACATATGGCGTAAATGTACAATCTTTAGTGAAATTCCCTGGACATTAAGAAATAAAATATGGCAATAGAATTACAGGGGCAGTATCAGGCTTTAGCCAGAAAGTACAGACCTCAGACTTTTGAAGATGTAGTAGGACAGGAGCATGTAATCAATGCTCTGATGAATTCCATTGAACAGCAGAGAATTCATCATGCTTATCTTCTGACTGGAACAAGAGGTATCGGTAAGACTACTATTGCCAGAATCATTGCCAAATGTCTTGAATGTGAGAACGGTATTACTGCTCACCCTCATGTAAACGGTGAGTCTTTATGTGATACCTGCAAAGCTATTGCTGATGGCAACTTTCCTGATGTAATTGAAATCGATGGTGCTTCTCAGACCAAGGTTGATGATACCAGACAGCTTCTAGAGTCAACTCAATATCCTCCTTTAAAAGGCAGATTTAAAGTCTATATCATCGATGAGGTTCATATGTTATCTCAGAGCAGTTTTAATGCTCTGTTAAAGACTTTAGAAGAACCACCTGCATACGTTAAGTTTATTCTTGCTACAACTGATCCCCAGAAGATCCCAGTTACTGTATTATCAAGATGTTTACAGTTCCAGTTAAAAGCTCTAACCGTAAATCAGATAAGTGCGCAGATTGCTAAAATTGCCACCAAAGAGAATATCTCTTTTGAAAATGATGCTGTAAATTTATTAGCTCGTGCTGCTCGTGGCAGTATGCGTGATGCTTTATCCTTATGTGATCAGGCAGTAGCTTTAGGTAATGGTTCTATTACCAAAGATAATGTTCAGGCAATGTTAGGTACAGCAGGTGATGGCTTTGTTTGTTCTGTTTTAGATTTATTAAAGAATCCATCAGCAACAGTACAAGATACTGCAACAGTTGCAGTACAACCACAAAAGACTTTATCAGATGTTTTAAATGAGATTAGAACTATAAGTCCTAATTACAAAACTCTTTTAAATGATTTAGTTTTGTGTTTTCATGATTTAGCTCTGTTCCAGATGATTGGATATCCGCAGAACATCAATATCTTTTCTATTCCACAAAGTACTCTTACTACATATGGGCCATTGTTTAGCTCACAGGCTCTGCAGCTTTACTATCAGATAGCCTTGCAGGGCATTGAAGAGTACAAAGTTTCATCAGACGGTGCCACAGCCTTTGAGATGACCATCTTAAGAATGCTGGCTTTCACACCCGAAAAAAAAAAGATTGGATAGGTGAAGATAATTCTGTCGAGGTCATCTATCTTAATCCTGTAATAAATTCGGCAGTAGACGGCATTGTTGCAGATAAAATACCAGCAGAGAATAATCATTCTTTAAATACAATCTTCACTAATGAAACAACTGGAGCTGTAAGTAGCAGTGTTGCTGCTAATCTTAAAGCTGATGGTTCGGTAAACTCTGAACTTGTAGATAAGGTAGCATCTGAGAACATTACCTTAAATCCTGATATTACCAGTGCTCTTGTAGCTGAAGCTAATGCTATTACTAATAGCAGGACCATCTTAAATAAGACGGGTGAAGAAATAGCTTTAATAACAGAAACTGACAAAACAAAACTAAATTCAGACATAAACGTTGCAACTGAAACTGCGCCAGACGCACAGGATTTACCATCAGATACAGTTACAGATCATGACGTGGTTGTACATACTGCAGATACTAATAATAATGATGTAACAGCGCCTCTGTCTGTTAATACTGATGGCACAACAATTCAAAGTAATAGTGTTGAGGCTAATTCAGCTTTTGCACAGAAGAGCACTTTAGATAACATATCAATTAGTTCAGCTAAAGCTTCACCAACTGTTGAAGCTACTGATACAGTCACCGTTTCTAATGATGAAATACCATCAGTTACAGATCCAAATGAGATAAATGAATTCCCAGTGCCTGATATCAATCCACAAAGCCAGGTATTTTCAGTAAATCCGCAAAACAGTGCACCTGACTTTGGTTCTACTTATGGTTCAAAGTCTGAAGATCTCAATGTTTTAATTCATGGCTTAGAGACTTTAAATAATCAGGTTGTAACTAACAACAATCCTCATTTAGGTCAGTACAGGAAGGTCTTAACTAATATCATTACTCCAAAGAGCACAGACAGCTCAATTGTCCCTGAGAATGAAGAGTTACAGACAAACTCCTCATTTACAAAGTTATCCTCATTACGAAACAATCAGGAACTTCAGGACAAATTCAGTCTTATCAGTGATGTCAGCAGATATATCAATCATATCTATGTTGTACTAAAAGGTTATCAAACTGAGGCTGAATCCTTAAAAGAAGGTAAATCAAAGTCATCTCATATTGAAGGTATGTCATCAATCATTTCTGATATGACTTATGGCAAAAATTCTAATGACTCTATTAATGGTGATGCAAATGATGAAACACCTTCAATTACCGATTCTATCAGTAAGTTACCATCATTCAATGAAAATGGAGAGATTGTAACATCAAGCTCAATTGTTCCTGACACCAACAATACCTGTGAGGTTAAGACAGAGCCTTCTGTTCAATCAGTAAATGACTGTTCTTTTGATAACACTGAAGTTAAGAGCAATGTAAACAATGCTGAGGCTGCACCAGCAAATGATGAACCTGTTTATATAGGTGCTACTGGTAATTTAAATCCTGAAGCAATAAAAGCTACTAATGCAGATAATACAAATGTAGCTATTGAAAATTCTGTTTCTGACTCTTCTTTGGTTCATGTACCTTCTAACTCAAATAAAGTTACAGCTGATGACTTTACTAAAGTTGTTCAGGATTTATCTTCTGATAACTCAAAAGATAAGAAAAATGAGGTTAAAACTGATAATAATGAGATTTTAACTCCTCAGGTCGTAGAGCTTACTCCTGATGAGCTTTTAAGAAAAGCTCAGGAAGAAGCTTTAGCTCAATTGCAAAGCAATCAGAGCTTAAACCAGAAGTTGAAAGAAGAAGTTGCAGCATTAAATAAGAATGTTGATGCTTCAAATTTGCCCAAAGACGATAACAAGTCTTTTATAGAAGATGATAAGGCAAATTTAAATGCAGAGTTGCCCGATGCTGTAAGTGAAGGTTCTGTATCAGCTCCGATTGAAACTACTCTTGCAGCTTCTAATCTTAATGCATCAACTGATAATGCTGCTACGAATGCAACTAGTACGTCAGCAACAAATGGTATTGCAGAGAGTACTGATAAAGAGCTTGTAATAAAGGTAAATGACACTTTAGTCTCTACTGATACAGTAAAAGTTAATTCCATTGCACAAAGCTCTGTAATAGGATCTGCTAAGGTAACTAATAACAATACAAAGCTCACCAATACTGATGACATGAGAGCTGATACTGATTTATCTAAAGTACAGGAATTCATGTCATTAACAAAAGCTTTAGCTCTTGAACTTCAAAAGGGCTGTTATACTGACTCTGTACCTGTAATTAAAGCTCATACTTACTCTCAGTCTTTAAATCAGGCTATTACAGAGACTTTAAATGGTCAATTAGGCTCTAATCACAATGCAGTTGAGGGTAATTCAAGTGGAGTATCCTCAAATGAGGACTCATCTATAAATGAAAACAAGGTAATTGAGACCGCTTCAACCAAGCCTCAAGTCTTAGTCCAGCATCAATCTGTGCTACAGAACAAGATCTCAACAGCACAGAATACTCAAATTTCAGAAAATAATAGTGTCTCATCTTCATCTGAGGTGCCTTCAGAGTATTTTTATGAAATTCCTGTTGATGCTTACGAGTCAGATATTGATCCTGTAGATAATTCAATTGTCGATGAAAGTTATGATAATGATGAGTTCTCTGAAGGAGCAAGAGTAAAGGGTAGTGATCTTAAATTTGATTACGTTGGTGCTAATGAGAACAGTACTAATGCAGATGGAAATCCAGCAAAATTCCGTGAATCTACTTTAAAACTCATAGAAGAAGATCAGCAGTTTGAGAACAAGCGCTTAGGCAGAAGACTTGAGTCTTGTGATTTTTATGACAGAGTTTATAAGAATGATGCCTGGTATCAGGATATTGTTAAAGCAGGCTACAACGATGGTCCTGTTTATTCTGCTTTATGCTACACCAATAGAGTTGTAAGCCCTGATGATCCTTATTCCTGGGTTTTGCAGATCTCATCTGACTTCCAGCTTTTGTTCATCTCACCAGAGTTCCATCATAACTTAAGAACTAAGTTCTCCATTGAACAGGAGCATCCTGTAGAACTAAAAATTGAAAAGGTGCAGGGAATACCTCGTGGCAGTCCTGAAGATCTAGCAAGACACTTCTATGTAAAAGAAATTGAAGATACACGTCAAAAGATGTCTAAAGATAAGAATGTAAGTCTTCTTTTAGAGCATTTAGGGGAAGATATTAGAACCTTGAATTTGAGCTTATACAAGCAAGAAGATAGTAAGGCTCTAACCAAGAAGTAAGTTAATCTTTAAAAGCTTGTGCCTTTGTGTTTTGATGTAATCTTATAAAACAAAAATCCCGTAATCGCATTTTATTACGGGATTTTTTAATTCATTTTAGCTTAATCCCAGCCGCTGCCACTATCCTGATCATCCTCATTTTTACCAGAATTTAGTTTCATAGAGTTCCAAATTCTGTTGGTGATCTTAGTCATCTTAGATGAGGTTGGCTTTACAAAGTACATTGTCTTTATCTTGTCTTCAGGGATATTAAATGAAGGATTATCTTTTAAATCCTGGTCAATATTTTCAATAGCAGCATTAACAGGTAGCAGGTAACGGATCTCGTTGGCTACATTAGTTGCAACTTTAGGATCCTGCAGATAATTAAACCACTTTAGAGCATTGTCATAGTGATCTGCGTTAGCAGCAATAGTCCAGCAGTCAAACCAGAATATAGAACCTTCCTTTGGGATAGTGTATTCAATGTTGATCTTTTCGGCCTTTGCTCTTTGAGCTGCCTGCAGAACATCACCTGAGTAACCTACAGCTACACAAACTTCACCTGAAGCTAAATCGTTAATATAACGTGATGAGTGGAAATATGATACATTTGAAGCAAATTTAGTTAAGATATCCAAAGCTTCATTATAATCAGATGCTTTCTCTGAGCTTGGATCTTTACCTAAATAATGCATTACAACAGAGGTTATCTCAATAGGTGAATCTAAAACAGCTATACCGCACTGCTTTAACTTCTTAGCATTCTCTGGTTTAAAGAGAATGTCCCATGAATCAAACTTAAAGTCTTTACCAAAGATCTCTTCAATTTTATCTTTGTTATAACCAATTCCAACAGAGATCTCTGTATATGGGTAAGCATAGCTGTTGTCAGGATCAATTGACTCAAGAGCTTTCATTCTTACAGGATCTAAGTTCTTCCAATTAGGGATCTTAGATTTGTCAATCTTTTGTAGAGCACCAGCTTTGGCAAGTCTTGGAACATAGTAGCTTGTCATCATCACAGCATCAAAACCTGATTTTCCTGATAATAGACGAGCCTCTACTAACTCATTACTGTCAAAAACAGCATAATTAGCTTTAAGACCTGATGCCTTTTCAAAATCAGCAACAGTGTTTTCGCCGATGTAATCGCTCCAGTTCCAGATATTGATATCAGATTTAGCCTGAGCAATTGTTGCAAAGCTAGCGATGCCTAATGCAACAATAGTTTTTGACAGATTCTTCATAAGCAATTCCTAAAATTTGAAGAACAAATAAATATAAAAAGTTTTTTCATTTTCGTGAATTATAAATATTTCTTCATGAGATACAACAAAAAAAATTGTCTATTTTGAAAATTACTTTTTGTTAAAATGAAGCTCTAGAAATAACTTCTTATTTTTTAAATGGTTAGGCTTTATAGAATTGAAATGTATTTAAGAAAGGTAAGTTGGAAAATGAGCACATTTTATGATTCTATAATTTTGCATTAGAGCTAAAAAGTGACATTTGATAGACAGTCATATATATAAGCATCAGAGCGGTTTTGATCTGATGCTAATTTCGTTATTTCAACTTTTTTACAGTTACAAGACAATCCTTTTTACAAAATACTAAGCCATAAGCGTAGATCTCAGTAATCTTTGACGTTTTTACAAATGGTAAAGCATAGTTCTTCTCTTCAATCTGAGATAAAGCCTTAGAAGCTAGCTCATCCATATCCGCTTCATTAGAGGTAGCTTTAATCTCGATGATTACAGCTTTGGTATTACGTTCTACTTTGAAGGTAATATCAGGATATCCGCTACCAGACTCATAATTAGAGTGGTAGTCAGAGATGATATTTTCACAACAGGTAAAAATACCATTGATAAAGCCATGGTAGTAATTCTCGAGAGGAGCTTTAGTTGCTGTATCTCTGATTGAGACATATTTTTGTAACATATCAAAGAAGATGTCATAAGTTTCTTTTTGATTGCCACAAGACAAAGCATCTACTAACTTATTATGTAGATTTAGTTTTACAAATTCAGAACTAAATCGTGTTTTTATGTTGTGTTCAAAACACTCAAGTATCTCTATGTTAGGAATTCTTGCAAAGATTTCTTTATTGGTTTTACTGTCTTTAGATAACTCAGCTTCATCTGTCTTTTCCCAATCTACAGTCAGATAACCAGTATGTAGAAGTAGTGACCAGAAATCATCAGATTCATGCTGTGACAAACAGTCATAGTTCATGGATTCGTTTAGAATGAAGTTAACTGACTTACCATCAACTAAATCCTGCATTTTTTGGTTGTCATTATCAGTTAAATAGCCAATATAGCCTGATAAGGATTTATCTGAGGTTGTGCCTTCCCAGTAGTTTTCTAACCTGTTTAACTTTAAGGTTCCCTTAAGATTCTTTTTGTAATAATCACTAATGAAACTTACTATATCCCATGGACAGAAAATCTCTTTGTCATAGAATTTGTATCCGTCATAATGCTCTTTTACTTTTTGAGCAAAGTTGTCCATTTTATAGTCTTTTAAGAACTTATAGGTTTCTTCTTTGGTAAAACCTATGATCCCTGTATAGTCTTCGTTTTCAGAGAGGACTGTATTTACCTTAAGGTTATTAACACCTGTAAAAAGACTGTTCTTAGCTACCTTTAAGCAACCGGTGATAATGACTTTGGTGAGAGTCTTTTGATCTTTTAAAATACCAAGAAAACTTTTCATCAAATCTACCATGTTGTAATGAAAGTCAGCCTTAAAGTCTTTCTCATCACGATACAGTTTTGTATTCTGTATGTCATGATATGAAGCATTAGCTAGAGGTACATCGTACTCATCTATAAGCAGTATTGGATACTTGCCATACTCTTTATAAAGAGCTGTAGCTATGGTACTTAATGAACCTGTCAGATAATCTGAATTCTCAAATTCTCTTAAAAACTCTACCTTAAGAAGTTTGCTTAATTTATCTTTATCTTCTTCATCTAGTTTTTGGCTGTTTAAAAGATATCTATACTTTTCTGCAAGATCACTTACTTCCTTAGCAAAATTTTTATATGCTATTTCAAAGGTCTTACCTGTTACATCTTTTAAAGAAATATCAATAACAGGATACTGTCCCATGAACTTAGAACAGAACTCTTTGTCCTCAAGTATCCTGGTGCCTTGAAAGTATTTTTGCTGTAAAGAGGTATTAAAAGGCTTATCAGGATTTATCTTTAAGAAAGTCTCAAACATGGTCATGAGCAAGGTCTTACCAAAATGTCTTGGTCTTGTAAACAACAGAACTTTTGTAGAACTTGTAAAAACAGTCTTGATAAACTCTGTCTTATCTACAAAGTAACCATTATCTTCTATCAGTTCTTCAAAACTTGTAGGACTTTCTGGTAATGTTAAGAATTGTTTGTCGCTCATGAGTATGTTCCTGTCTTACTTATTATTTATCAATTATACACAATAAAAATTTGGGCACATGCAATTACTGGCATTTATAGTAAGTACTGTTATGAACGAGACCATGTCAAGTAAATTTTTTAATAATTGCAAATA
>OLSQ01002345.1_pt1 | contig 13911 bp, 12 predicted proteins | sample 1672561 | NCBI WGS metagenome assembly OLSQ01 (sample SAMEA3136699, study PRJEB25190) | human gut metagenome | biome: human gut; feature: human-associated habitat; material: faeces | place: Austria | collected 2013 | reverse complement strand
CGAGCACGTGGCGGTAGGCGCCGGTGACGATGGCGGCATAATAGGCGGATTTGGCCCGACCCTCGATCTTCAGACTGGACAGCCCCACATCCAGCAGGTCATCCAGATGGTCGATCATGCACATATCACGGGAATTCAGAATATAGCTGCCCTTTTCGTCCTCTTCAATGGGGAAATATTCGCCGGGGCGTTTTTCCTCCATCAGGGCGTAATGATAGCGGCAGGGCTGGGCGCAGGCGCCGCGGCTGGCATCCCGGCCCGTCATATAATTGCTCAGCAGACACCGCCCGGAATAGCTGACGCACATGGCCCCGTGAACGAAGGCCTCGATCTCCAGCTCTGCCGGGGTGTTCTCCCGGATGGTCCGAATTTCTTCAAGGCTCAGTTCCCGGGCTAAAATCACCCGGGAAGCGCCCAGATCATACCAGGCGTTGGCAGTGACATAGTTGGAAATGCTGGCCTGAGTGGAGATGTGGCGCTGGCAGTTGGGGGCATATTTCCCCGCCAGCGTAAAGGCACCCAGGTCCGCCACGATCACCGCGTCCACGCCGGCGTCATTCAGCCGTTCCAGATGCGCCGGCAGGCGGACGATCTCATCCCCTCGGGGCATGGTGTTGATGGTGCAGTGGACCCGTACATTGTGCGCATGGGCATAGGCCACTGCCGCCTTCAGCTCGTCCGGGTCAAAGTTTCCGGCGAAGGCCCGCATACCGAAGTCGGTGCCCGCCAGATATACGGCGTCCGCGCCGTAGAGCACGGCCATTTTCAGCCGTTCCATATCTCCTGCCGGAGCCAGCAGCTCCGGCAGCTTTCTCTGTTTATCCACCATAGGAGCTGCTCCCCACAAATGCATTGTGCTCAGACAGGGTCTTGGAGAAGTGATGCTTCCCGTCGGTGCCCAATGCGTAGTAATAATAATCCGTGTCGTTGGGGTCCATAGCCGCTTTCAGAGCCGCACTGCCGGGGTTGGCAATGGCCGTAGGCGGCAGTCCCTTATGGAGATACAGGTTGTAGGGGGTATCGACCGCCTTGTCCGCGTTGGTGATGGCGCCGGTGTGATCCGGCAGACCATAGAGCAGGGACGCGTCGATCTGCAGCAGCCCTGCGGTCTCACCGGGCTTTTGCAGACGGTTATAGATAACAGAGGCGATATCCCGCTGATCCGTACCGTCCGTCTCCTTTTCGATGAGGGAGGCGATGATGACCACATCCTTCATGCTGTAACCCATGGATTTGGCCTTGGAGGAGGCGAACGCATCCTCGTCGATATGGTCGGCAAAGGCGTCGATCAGCTTACCCAGAGCGTTCTTGGCGTTGTGATTCTTGTAGAACTCATAGGTGTCCGGGAACAGGTAGCCCTCCAGACGGCTGGGGTCTTCGGAATTGTTGTTGATGAAGCTGTAATCATACGTGGCGGTCTTGGCGGCCTCCAGCAGATTTTCTTCCGTATTGACGCCCTTTTCCGCCAACAGACGGATGGTCTGCCGCATGGTATAGCCCTCGGGGATGGTGACGGTGACAGTCTCCGCCGTCAGGTTGCCGGAGGAGTTGTGCATGCCCAGGATCAGCGCCCGGTAATCCATCTCCGTATTCAGTGTATAGGTGCCGATGCCGATCTTTTTATCGGCGTGGGAGATCCCGGCGTAGAGCTTGAAAAACCACTTGTATTTGATCAGCCCCGCATCCTGAAGCTTATCCGCCACGGTGGACACGCTGTCCTCCGCCGTCACCTCCACCGAGGTCTCCCGCAGAGCGCCACGGTTGAAGGCGCAGAAATCCGAGCCCAGCATCCAGCCCACACCCGCCAGGATAGCGGAAGCCAGCAGGACAAAGATCAGGTAACCGACCAGCACCGCCAGCGGATTCCGTCTCCGTCTGCGGGGACGGCTCTTGCTGCGGTGGACAGACGCCGCTTCACGCCGCGCCCCCTGTGCCTGCCGGACCTCCTGCGCGTCCCAGCTGGCAGTATCATCTCTTCTGTATTCAGACATTGGTTCCTCCTTGCTTTCCCGGTCCCCGGCAGGGAAGGGGAATACAATTTCCGGATTTTTGTCCGGTCCAAGCCCGGTTTCCGGTGACAGCGGCATAAGATAGCCTATCAAACAGAAAGCGGGGTAGTGGTATGTGCTGCAACAACAATGACAGCTCCTGGCTCTGGATCATTCTCGTTCTGATCGTGGTACTGGTATGCTGCGGCAGCGGATATAGCTGCGGAAACGGCTGTGTCCACAACGGCTGCGATTGCTGCTGAACCGGCGGGGACGCACCGCGTCCCGCTGGGGGGACAGGCATTACAGCAGCGACTTGACAGTCTTGTACACCTCGTTGTGGATGTCCTCCACGGTTCGGGGAGCATCGCCCTTGGCGCAGTGGATCACGGTCCAGCCGCAGTCCTTCACGATTTCACGGGCGGCCTCCCGGCAGCTTTTCAGATAAGCCTCGTCCTGCTCGTGAATGTCAGCATGGGTGCCGGTGGCGGCCTCCCGGCTGCGCATCATCTTCTCCGTGATCTCCGTGGGCATATCCAGATAGAGCACCAGATCCGGCTTCGGCAGGCCCAGCTTGCCGTATTCCAGCTCAAAGAGCCAGTTCAGAAAGGCGCTCCGCTCCTCTTCCGGCAGCTTGGATGCCTGATGCACGGCGTTGGACGTGGTGTAGCGGTCCGCGATCACCAGCCCGCCGGCCTCATAGAAAGCGCCCCAGTCCTGCTTGTAGGAGGCATAGCGATCCATGGAAAACATCAGCGACGCTGCGTAGGCGTTCACATCGCCGGGGCGCCTGCCTAAATTGCCATCCAGATACTCCTGCACCATGGCGGCGGAGGGCTTGCCGTACCGGGGAAAGGTGATATTTTTGTAGGGGATGTTTTCCCGCCGCAGATGCTCACACAGCAGCCGGGACTGGGTGGCTTTTCCGGAACCGTCGGTCCCTTCAAATACGATCAAACGTCCGTTCATTTCCGTTTTCCCTTCTCCTGCCGCACATGGACCAGAAACAGCGGCAGCTTCATCATCCGGCCGATGCGCTTCGGCTCCTTACACAGGCGGTAAAACCATTCCAGACCGTGATCGGACCAGAATTTCGGCGCACGCTCCACGGTGCCCGCGAATACGTCCAGACTTCCGCCGAGGCCGCACAGCAAATGGGCGCCGGTGGCGGGGCCGTTCCGCGCCATCCACAGCTCTTGCTTGGGGGCTCCCAGACAGACGAACACGCAGTCCGCGCCGCTTTCCCGGATGGCTTCCACCACAGGGGCGTCCTCCTTGAAGTAGCCATCATGAGTTCCGGCGATCTTCAATCTGGGGTACTGCTTTTGCAGCCGTTCCGCCGCCAGGTCCGCCACGCCGGGCTTGGCGCCCAGCAGATAGAGGGATCTCCCGCGCTCGGCCATTTTTTCCATCAGCCCCGCGGCAAATTCGATGCCGGGGGTCTTTTCCTTCAGGGGCGTTCCCAGCATAGCCGCTCCCTTTACCACGCCGATGCCGTCCGGCAGAACCAGATCCGCACCGTTGACCGCCTGCATGGCCGCCGGATTTTCCCGGCAGACCTCCACGATCTCCGGATTCGGGGTCACTACATAGTGGCACCCCGGTTCCTCCAGCAGTGCCGCTCCGCGGGACACGGCTTCCGTCATGGTCAGATTATCAAAACCAACGCCTAATACGTCGATCCGCATATTTTTCACCTCAGTTATGGATTCCATACTCATACAGACTAAAGTATAGCACATACCTTTGCGAATGTCCACGAAAAAAGCGGAGCCAACAGGCTCCGCTTCCAAAAAAACACGCAGGGCTTATGCTTTTTTTCTGCCCGGCAGCTGTGCCAGCACCACCGCTGCCAGCATCAGGGCGCAGCCGAAATATTCCCGCCCGCTGAGGCGGTCTCCCAAGATCGCCGCGCCGGAAATGGTGGCGAACACGGATTCCAGACTCAGCAGCAGAGAGATCACCGTGGGGTTGGAGCCTTTCTGAGCCAGAATTTGCAGCGTATAGCCCACGCCGCTGGAAAGGAGACCCGCATACAGAATGGCGCCCGCCGCCATGGTCAGGCCCACCCAGGTGGGATGCTCGAAAAGCAGGGAGCCGATCAGGGAAAACGCCGTGACAAAGAAGAACTGACAGCAGGACAGCTCCACGCCGTCCACCACGGTGACAAAGTGATCCACCAGAAGGATCTGTGCTGTAAACACAAAGGCGCACAGCATCACGCAGAGGTCGCCGGGGGCGATGGTAAAGCTCTCCGTGATGCACAGGCAGTACAGTCCCGTCACCGCCAGCAGCACACTGACCCACACCGCCTTGGGTACTCGCTTCTTCAGGAAAATGCCGAAAATGGGCACCAGCACGATGTAAAGGGCGGTGATGAAGCCCGCCTTGCCAGGGGAGGTGGTATCCAGACCCTTTTGCTGAAGGAAGGAGGCCAGTCCCAGCGTCAGGCCGCACCAGAAGCCGCCCAGCAGCAGATCCTTCCGGGAGCGGGTGACGGAGGCAGCCTGCCCCTTCCGGCGGCGGCCGGATCGCATGACGGCGCACAGCACCAGCAAAAACACAAAGGCGATCACCGACCGGGCGGCATTAAAGGCCAGCGGCGGGACATGTTCCGCGCCCACGCTCTGGGCTACAAAGGCGGTGCCCCAGATGAAAGCCGTCAGAACCGCATAGGCGGACGAACGCAGAGAACCCTGCTTCATATACTTGCTCCTCCCCACCGGATGTGGTATGATGATAAAAATTTCTCCCGCCGGTTTTGGACGGTAGGTAGCGTGGATCAACGCATCGAATCAGCCCTGCGCGAAGGTTGGCACAGAGACCGCGAATGTAGCGATTATAGTGGAAAACTGCCGCCGCCGCAAGAGGGGCTGGCCGACTTCTCCGAAGGCCGCAAAGGAAGTTCTGGAAACGCGGCTGTTTTTGTGGATTTTTACTGCTTTCCTGCGAAATTCTGCATATTTGATAAAGGAGGCCCTATGGCAAAGCTGACCCATGATTTCTTCAACGGCGACACCGTTGCCATCGCGCAGGCGCTGCTGGGAAAGTATCTGGTGCGGAACCGGAACGGCGAGCTGCTGGCGGGCCGCATTACGGAAACGGAGGCCTACGTGGGCCGGTGCGACAAGGCCTGCCACGCCTATAACTACCGCCGTACGCCCCGGACGGAAACGCTGTTCATGGCCCCCGGCCACGCCTACATCTATTTCATCTACGGGATGTACCACTGTCTGAACTTCGTCACGGAGCCGGAGGGGGAGCCATCCGCCGTGCTGCTGCGGGGACTGAAACCGGCGGCGGGGGCGGAGACCATGAAGCACCTGCGGTTCGGGGATGCGCCCATGAACGCCTACCGGCGGAAAAACTTTCTCAACGGTCCCGGCAAGGTCTGTAAGGCGCTGGACCTCACCACGGCCCAGAATAAGCTGGATCTGGAGGGAGACGTTCTGTTTCTCTGCGATTCCATGGCGGATGTGGGGCTGACGGACCCGGTGACCGGACCGGAGCACATCTGCGCCGGTCCCCGGATCGGCGTGGACTATGCGGAGGAGGCCAAGGACTTCCCGTGGCGATTCTGGCTGGAAAAGGAGAACTGATATGTATTTATTTGATATGGACGGCACCCTCATTGATTCCAACGATGTCTGGAAGGACGTGGACAGGGAATTTCTGGCCCGGAGAGGTCTGCCCTACACAAAAGCCTATTACGAGGGGGTGGCCCACACCATTTTCCCCTTGGCGGCTAAGTTCACCAAGGAGTTCTGTAATCTGCCCGACAGCGAGGAAGACATCATGGCGGAGTGGATGGAGCTGGCCAAGGACGCCTACGCCCATGTGACGGTGAAGCCCGGCGTCCGGGCGTTTTTAAAGCAGTGCAAGGCGGAGAACCGGCGGATGGCGCTGGTGACCTCCAGCGTGCCGGTGCACTGCCGCACCGCGATGGAAAAGCTGGATCTGATGAAGTACTTCGAATCCGTTACCTTTGCTCAGGAGTTGGGTATTGAGAAAAAGGACAAGCGCCTGTGGTTAGGGGTGGCGGAGCGGTACGGCGTGGAGCCGGAAACCTGTACCCTGTTTGACGACAGCCTTGCCGCCTGCAAGGGCGCCCGCAGCGCCAAAATGCGGGTCGTGGGCGTCTATGACAGCTTTTTTGCCGGGGACGAAAAGGAAATGCGCTCCTTCTGCGACGTGTATATCAAGAGCTTTGAGGAACTGCTCTGGAAGCCGGAGTACCGAAAGGACTGACGAATAAAAAGGAACATAGCAAACATAGTAAAAGTCAGGCGTTGGCTTTCCAACGCCTGACTTGAGGCTGTCGATAAAGAGGTAGATTCTCCGCAACGGAAAGGAAGGGTGTGCGCGGGAAACCCAAGAAGGGTGTCCTGCGCCATTGAAATCAAACATTTTCAGAACTTTTATAAAGTTCGGAAAATAGGGTCAGCGGGGCGGAAAACCTTTTCGACACGCTGAGAGCGGCTGCAAACTTCGGTTTGCAGCCGCTCTGTCTTGTTTAACAGGATAACGAATGGAATGTGAAAAACCAAAAGGGGGAGGCTTCTTTACGAAGTGCATCTGTCAAGTAAAAGTAGACACGAATAAAAAGTCATAGCATCAGAACCCCAATTCAGTTCTGTACTGGATTGGGGTTTTGTAATCCAAGGCAGCGGCAAAATGTTCGGAGTTAAAGTATAGGACATATTGATCCAGTGTCTTTTTGAGGCTGGAAACTTTACTGATACCAAAATCCAGAATCAATTCGGCCTTCATCCATCCGTTCAGAGATTCGATAATTGGGTTGTCCGTAGGTGTTCCGGCTCTTGACATTGAGCGAATTATGTTATAATTAGAATGAGTCCTTGAGAAAGCTCTGGAGGAGTAGACTGCGCCTTGGTCGGTGTGCAAGACCGTACCTGCGGTCTGCTCCTTCACATTTTTTACGCGTTTGCATAGTTGATCCAAACAGTTATAGTAGGTTTTGGGATCTCCTCGATAAGGGTGAATTTTGCCTGGAAACTCAAAAATCACCCTTAGGCGCAGACAGAGTGCACAACCCGCTGCAAATCGGATTGTGCACTCTGCTCATTAAAATATTTACTTGTTCAGCAGTTCACTGCTGCGGCCGCAGCTTGCAAACAATTCGATATATACCTTCAGCTCGTCAAAGGAGTCCACCTCCAGCTTGCGGTAGAGGTTACGGTTGTGGGTCTTGACCGTACTGGCGCTGATACACGCCAGCTCCGGGATATCCTTAACGGTATAGCCGTCCATATAATATTGCAGGATGGTACGTTCCGTGCCGGTCAGCGTACTGGCCCGCTCTGCAAAGCCCCGCAGCCGTGCCTCCACATCCGGCGGCAGCGTTCCCGTTGGCCGATCACGGATGGCGGCAAGCAGCTCGTCGATCTCCGGGATACCGGAAGCGACCATCTCTGTACCGCCCCGGACTGCCGCCAGACTTTTATTGATGGGCTTTACGAATTGGCGGGACAGCACCGTTGCCACTACCAGCATGGCCAGCAGGAAGAGAACCGTTCCCAGGAACCATGCAATCTGGGACCCCTTTTCATAGCTGCGGAAGGTCCCGTCCGGCACCAGCGTCACAGCGGCAAGGGGGATGCCGTCCCACGTGGCAGCATCCAGAAGCTGGTGCCGCCCCAGATAGGTGTTCTTCCCATCGCTGTAAGTGGTGTAGTATTTTCCGTCGCTGATGTGCAGAATGCCGTTGGCCGTCAGGCGGGAGCCGTCAGTGGCACCCAGCATGGCCCCGGAGAGAAGCAGGCTGTCGCCGTCTATGGGGGCTGCCAGCGTCAGCATATTGCCGAAGGCGCTGGGGACTGTATTATGGGAAAGACTGAAATAAAGATCGCTGATCTCCGCACCGCAAAAGCCCCTTACGGTACCGCCGCCATCCAAAATGGGTACGCACAGCAGCATGACCTGCTCCCAGGTGTCCGGCAGCTCTGTGCGTTTTGTCCACAGGCAGCCATCTGCCAGCCGGGACCCCTGATAGGCGGTGACCTGATCGCTGCCGGGGATCAGAGCGGCGTTCAGCTCCGGATTCCAGCGGTTGTGCATTTGAAGCTGCAAGCTCCGGGCCGTTTCCGCCGCACCCCGGAAGCAGATCACATCCTGCTCTGAGGCTACCGTTGGCTGTAAGCCGGAATAGCGGAGGTATAACCCCGCCCGGAAATCCTCTGCATTTGGCAGAGAGGTGTTGGCGGTGACATTCAGACCGAAGAAGATCCCACTGCACGAGGCTGCGCCCAGAGTGTTGCTTAAAGGCGTATACAGGCGCTTTTCCAACTCCGCAATGGTATCCGGATCGTTGTTCAGCTCGTCAAAGGCGATACCCTTGGCGGCAAGAAAAGCGTCCAGCTCTTTTCCCAGCTTTTCCGACATAGCCATGCTTTGCGCTGTCAGTGCGTCCATCTGGGAGTCCAGAGCGGCGTAAGTGTTCCTCTGCTGAATATCCAGCGTTCCGGACAGCTGATGCGCGGGATGGGACAGTACGCCGGTGGCCATCAGGGTAGACAAAATCGCCGCCATCAGCAGCAGCACCATGATGAACCGGTACAGCAGCAGCCGCAGCCCCATACTGGGACCGGCTGCACGCTTTTTTTGAATTGCTTCCCTGATTGGCCGCATTGGCGCTCCCTCTCTTATGTACCGTAATCTAACTTAAAGCTGTCCAGCGTGTCCCAAACCAACTCCTCCGCCGTACCGGAGCCCTTCTGATATTGGGCACGGCCAGCCATCAGCTTCAGCCGGGACAGATTTTCAAACCGTGTTTCCAGATCCAGATAGTTCTCCATCTGCGGCGCGTAATAGAAGGTGTAGGATTCCTGCATCTTGAGATAGGTCTCATACAGAGAGACATACATGGGGTTGCTGAGCTGCTCCACAGCGGCGGGAAGGTAGGCATCAAATGCCTCCTGCGTCACCGGCATATAGCCGAGGCTGGTGACAAATTCCACGTTTCGCTCCGGCGACGTCAGCCATTTAAGAAAGGTAATACACGCTTTTTCCCGCTCCGGGGTGGATTTTGTCGTGCACATTCCCACGCCCCGCTGCATGACCAGTTTTTCGCCGCCGTCAAACACCGGGTAGGGCATGGAGGTGATAGACACCTGCTCCGAGGTGTTGTCGGGATAGGTCACCGTGTCGGAGTAATAGAGTACACTGGCAGAGGACGCTACGGAGACAATGGTATCGCCGGTGCGGAGAGATTCCGTGGCGTAGCCGTCCTGTAACCACACACCGCCCTCCAGCGCCGCGTGGGCGTAAGGCTCCCATGCCCGCTCAAAGGCTGGGCCGAAGCGGACACCGTCATTTTGGAAAAAGTTCTCTCCCAGCGACTCCACCCCTACCTGAAAGTAGTTGAAGTGATAGTCATTGACAAGAAAGCACTTCCCGGTGTCCGCGGCATACCGCTCCGCTAAGGCGTAAATGCCTTCCCAGGTGGTCAGATCGTCATAACTGGCCCCGGAGGTGGCTGCCCAGCGGTCAAACAGCGTCCGGTTGACGAACAGTACCTCAGTGGATTTGGCCAGGGGCAGGATGGCCTGCTTGCCCGCCGATCTGTCCCTCCTCCACAAAGGCGGGGATAAATGTTCCCAGTTCCTCCGGACTGAAATAGTCCCGGTAGTCCACGATCATGTCCTGATCCGGGAGAGCCAGCACCGTTTTGGGGTAGGACACGAACATATCCGGCAGGGAAGGAGCTCCAGGGTCACTGTTGGCGGCGGCCAGCACGCTTTTATGGATGCTGCCGCTGTTGCTGACCAGCTCTACCTTCACCCGGATATTCTGCTCCGCGCCGATGGTGCTGTTGAACTGCTCAATCAAACCGTTCAGTGGGGAATCCACCTCACCGCCGTAGACATGCCACAGCGTCACGGTCAGCGGGTCCGCGTCCTTTTCCTTTCCGCATCCTGTCATCGCGGACAGCAGTGCCAGCGCCAGCAGACACAGAACGATCCTCTTTTTCATATCAGCCCCACCCCTTCCAAAAGAATACCGTGGCTGCGGATATCTTATCCGATATGATATAATAATGTAGTATAGCATACTTTTCTGTCGCTCGCAACAGAAACAGATGTCTGCGAAAGAGAGACGGGGGGATCGTGGACTGCGGCTGGTCCCTTCAAACAGTTTCGGTGCGCTAAAAGCTGTGACGCAAGTGTTTTTTCTGCTCTGCCTTATGGCGAAAATTATGTAAACTTAAAATTCGCGGAATACAGCGCTTCTCGTGGCAACTTTTGGCAACCAAACGCAGCCTGTGGCAGCCGATGGCAGCCGAATGAAACGCTGTGTGTAATGCCCTCCACCTGCCCTATAAGCACGGATTATTGCTTCTCTGGCTGAATAATTCTTTCAAATATCACAAGAAATTGCCAACAAGTGCTTGACAATCAAGCCTTTCCGTGGTATCCTTACCAAGCTGACGATTTACTCGGAGGGCAATGCAGGTGTAGCACAATGGTCAGGGCACCAGCCTTCCAAGCTGGGGATGCGGGTTCGATTCCCGTCACCTGCTCCAGATTTGCGCCAGTAGCTCAGCTGGATAGAGCAACTGCCTTCTAAGCAGTGGGCCGGGGGTTCGAGTCCCTCCTGGCGTACCAGCTCTCTGGGCGGCGTCGGCTTGATCGGTTTTTATATGTGGTGGGTGTAGTTCAATTGGCAGAGCACTGGATTGTGGTTCCAGGTGTTGTGGGTTCGAGTCCCATCACCCACCCCAGACATGAGGGGGCCGGGGTATCCCCGGTCCCTTCTTTTTTCCACTTAGGGGCGTAGCCAAGTGGTAAGGCAAGGGACTTTGACTCCCTCATTCGCTGGTTCGAGTCCAGCCGTCCCTGCCATTGACCATGAATACGGCCTCTCGGCCTGTGATTTATAGGTAATAAGTGTTTTACTCTGATCCGGTAGCTCAGTCGGCAGAGCAACTGCCTTTTAAGCAGTGGGTCCGGGGTTCGAATCCCCGCCGGGTCACCAGAAAAACGGCACACATAAGTGTGCCGTTTTTTTGATATAATGGATCAGTCATACTTGAGTTGTCCGGCAGTCAGCTGTGCCGATGGCTTGGCCGCCTTAAAATCCCGCTAATTCTCCCTGCATGATCAAGAAAGTGTATTTGAAAAAGTGCACGATGTGACTTAAACTTTTTCCCCTGCTTTTTGATATGATGCACAAATGTCCGCCAGTGAACGCCATTCTTGCCAAAAATGAAACCAAAAAGGGCCATAATCAGGCCGATATTGTGCAAAATGCGTGTTTATTGAAAGAACATTTGGCGGAAATGTGTATTGAAAACAAACACTGTCCGTCATACAATGACAGTATAGTTGATTGTGGTTTTTGAATCATAGACAAATAGGGGGATTATTATGGTAACTTTACAGATGATCCAGGAAGCCCAGGAGTCTCTGAAGGGCATTGCCCGCAAGACTCCGCTGGAAAATGCCAATCGGCTGGGCGAAAACATTTACATCAAGTCTGAGAACCTGCAGCTCACCGGCGCTTTCAAGATCCGCGGCGCCTACAACAAGATCCGTTCCCTGACTCCGGAGGAAGCTTCTCACGGTGTCATCGCCTGCTCCGCCGGCAACCATGCTCAGGGCATTGCTCTGTCCGCCACGAAGCTGGGCATCAAGTCCGTGATCTGCATGCCCGAGGGCGCTCCCATCTCCAAGGTGGAGGCTACCCGCAACTACGGTGCTGAAGTGGTTCTGGTCCCCGGCGTTTACGATGACGCCGCCCGCGAGGCCGAGCGTCTCTCCAAGGAGCACGGCTACACCTTCGCACATCCCTTCAACGATCCGTATGTTATTGCCGGTCAGGGCACCATCGGTCTGGAGATCCTGGAGCAGCTCCCCGAAGTGGAGCAGGTCGTGGTCCCCATCGGCGGCGGCGGTCTGATCTCCGGCGTGGCTTTCGCCATCAAGCAGCTCAAGCCCTCCTGCAAGGTCATCGGCGTGCAGGCCGGCGTTGTGGCTTCCATGTATGCTTCCCGCCAGGCCGGCAAGGTCACCACTGTGCCCGACGCCGCGACCCTGGCTGACGGCATCCATGTGCTGACTCCCGGCAGCCTGACCTTCGAGATGTGCCAGAAGTATGTGGACGAGATCGTCACCGTCAGCGAGGACGAGATCGCCGCTGCTATTCTGGCTCTGCTGGAGGTCCAGAAGACTGTTGCCGAGGGCGCTGGCGCTACTCCCGTGGCTGCCTGCATGTCCGGCAAGGTCGACACCACCAAGAAGACTGTGTGCGTGGTTTCCGGCGGCAACGTGGACGTGACCACCCTGTCCCGCGTCATCACCCGCGGCCTGACCTACGGTGGCCGTCTCACTACCATCACCACCAAGCTGGCTGACCGTGCCGGCAGCCTGGCCAACCTGCTGAATGTTGTCGGCGGCACCGGTGCCAACGTGGTCCGCATCCATCACGAGCGTGAGGATGTCAACTCTGAGGTCAACGCATGTGTGGTGTCCATGGTCCTGGAGACCCGGAACGCCGATCACGTGCAGAAGATCAAGGATGAGCTGACTGCAAAGGGATATTCTCTGCTGGACGCGTAAGCGGCAGCAGCTGGATATAAAAGAAGAGAAAAAAGGAAAATCAGAAAAGGAGGATGTCCGTGTGAGATCACACGGACGAGAGAAATGAAAGAAAAGAAAAAGATGAGCCTGTTGCTCAAGCTGGTCATCGCCATCGTACTCGGTATCGTGGTCGGTTTCGTGACCCCCGGTATGGGTGCCTTCGGTGAGGTCATCATCCGCATCGGCGCTACCTACAACAGCATCTTCGGCAACTTCCTGAACTTCGTGATCCCTCTGATCATCATTGGCTTCGTCGCCCCCGGTATTGCTGACCTGGGCGCCGGCGCTGGTAAGACCCTGGCTGCTACCACCGGTGTGGCTTACGGTTCCACCATCATCTCCGGTACTCTGGCCTTCGTTGTGGCTTCCCTGCTGTATCCCCACATGGTCCACGCTGGCATGTTCATGGAGAACGCCGCCAACGCTGAGGAGACCGTTCTGGCTGGTTACTTCAATATTGAGATGCCTCCCATCATGGGCGTTATGACCGCTCTGCTGATGGCCTTCATCCTGGGCCTGGGCATGGCTGTCATCAAGGGCAGCACCATGAAGACCGTGATGAACGAGTTTGCTGAGATCATCGACAAGCTGGTCAGCAACATCGTCATCCCCCTGCTGCCCTTCCATGTGTACGGTATCTTCGCTAAGCTGGCTTATGCCGGTACCATCGTGGAGATCATGGGCTCCTTCATCAAGGTGTTCGCTATGATCCTCGTTCTGCACTGGGTCATCATCGTGTTCCAGTACACCGTGGCCGGCAGCGCTGCCAAGAAGAATCCCTTCGCTCTGATCAAGAACATGCTGCCCGCTTACACCACCGCTATCGGCACCCAGTCCTCTGCCGCTACTATCCCTGTTACCACCCAGTGCACCAAGAATAACGGTGTCTCTGACGGTATGGCCGAGTTCGTGTGCCCCCTGTGCGCTACCATTCACCTGTCTGGTTCCACCATCACCCTGACCAGCTGCGCTATGGCTGTTATGGTGATGACCAACCAGTCCATCGGCTTCGGCAAGATGTTCCCCTTCATTCTGATGCTGGGCGTGACCATGGTTGCTGCCCCCGGCGTCCCCGGCGGCGCTGTCATGGCTGCTCTGGGTATCCTGCAGTCCATGCTGGGCTTCGATGAGACCATGTGCGGCCTGATGATCGCTCTGTACATCGCCCAGGATAGCTTCGGTACTGCTTGCAACGTCACTGGCGACGGCGCTATCGCTGTCTTCATGGACGCTGTCACCAAGAAGAAGACCACTGCAAAGTAAATTTCCATTTTCTCTTCTCTTATACATGCTTTCTGTTTTGGAAAGGGGAGCGCGGACAGTCC
>OLSQ01002342.1_pt1 | contig 13932 bp, 8 predicted proteins | sample 1672561 | NCBI WGS metagenome assembly OLSQ01 (sample SAMEA3136699, study PRJEB25190) | human gut metagenome | biome: human gut; feature: human-associated habitat; material: faeces | place: Austria | collected 2013 | reverse complement strand
AGATACGGAGTTTTTATCATATTCAGGCTTCAATTTTCCAGCTTTCGCTTTCGGTTTGAAGCTTCAGCATATGCGCAAAAGCGCCGTTTTTCTTATAAAGCTCCTCGGGCGAGCCCTGCTCGGAAACAAGGCCGTCCTTTAAAACAACGATCTTATCCGCGCCGGAGACGGTGCGCATGCGGTGGGCAATTATAAGCACCGTTTTGTTCTTAATAAGGCGAGATAGCGCGGTTTGGATGGCCGTTTCGTTTTCAACGTCAAGGCTTGCAGTTGCCTCGTCAAGCAGTATTATCGGCGCATCCTTGAGGAAGGCGCGCGCAATGGATATGCGCTGGCGCTCGCCGCCGGACAGCTCGCAGCCGTTCTCGCCAATATTCGAGTTCCACTTATCCGGCAGCTTCTCGACAAACTCGGCAACGTTTGCAAGGCGCGCCGCCGCCATGACCTCCTCGTCGCTTGCGTCCTTTTTGCCGATGCGGATATTCTCCATAACAGTGTTGTCAAACAGCGTTACATCCTGAAACACAATGGAATACAAGCTCATGAGCGTTTCGGGGTCTATATTTGACACATCCATTCCGCCGACCTTTATGCTGCCGCGGCCGACATCCCAAAAGCGCGCAGCAAGGCGCGAAACGGTGGTCTTGCCGCCGCCGGACGGGCCGACGAGCGCCGTGACCTCGCCCTGCTTTGCGGTAAACGATACATCGCGCAGCACGGTCTCACCGCCGTCATAGGCAAAGCCGACGTGATCGAACACGATATCGCAGCCGTCGTTTGTGAGCTTATCCTCGCCCTCCTGAACGGGGTGGTCAAGGATCTCATTCATGCGCTTGATATTCGTGCTCGTTGAAATTATGGCGGCAAGGTTTTGCAGCGAGCCTTCAAGAGGATCATAAAGGCGTGAAACCACGAGCAGGAACATGAAAAACGTTATGATATCAAGCTCGCCGGCAACGAGAAGATACGAACCGACAAGCGCCGTTGTGGCTATTCCGAGGCGCAGCACGAGGCTTGCGGTAACAACAAACACCGCCGTTCCAAGCTCGGACTTTGTAAGGCGGCCTTCAAATGCGCGCAGCTTTTTTTTAAGTCCGTCAAGATAGCGCCTTTCGGCGTTGTTCGCACGCAGATCGGGCATGGACTCCATGCACTCCTGAATGCCGTCCTCGCAGCTGAGCCTTGCGGCCATGGATTTTGCCGAGAGCTTTTTCTGCACTCCGGCAGCAAGGCCGACTATGCAGAATGCAACCGGCAGCACCCACACGGACGTAAGCGCCATGCGCCAGTTGAATATAAACAGCGAAAGCGCAATAAGCGTTGTTGATATTATCGCGCCGATGAGCGGACAGATATGGTGCGACTGGCTCGTTTCGAGCACCGCGCAGTCGTTCATGATAGCCGAGGTGAGGTCTGCAAGATCCTTCTTTCCGAAAAACGAAAGCGGTATCCTGCGCAGCTTTTCGGCAAGGCCTATCCTGCGCACGCCGGTTTCGATATACGTTGCGAGGAATGTGCTGTTATACTGAAGATATGTACACACGAGGATCACTGCGGCGCATATGACCGTGCCGGCGGCGTAAAACGGGATGCGCGAGGCCGTGAGCGCGCCGCCGAGCATATCCGACACAAGGCAATACAGCATATACACCGGCAGCATGAATGATATGTTTTGCAGTGCGCACAGCAGGCTGCCCTTTATCGTGTCCACAGCGCCCTTGCGCGAGAGCGCAAAGCGCCTTTGAAGTTTTTCTACCATGTTTTACGCCTCCTTTGCAACTTTCCACTGCACCGACTTCTGATAATCGCTCCACATGTCGGCAAACAGTCCGTTTTGGGCCTTCAGCTCGTCAAACCTTCCGTCCTCGATCACCTTGCCGTCGCGCAGGACGAAGATGCGGTCGGCATTTGCGACGGTTGACAGGCGGTGGGCTATCATAATGACGGTTTTGCCGCGCGCAAGCTCGCCGAGCGCCTGCTGCACTTTGACCTCGTTATCCGGGTCTGCAAAGGCGGTTGCCTCGTCAAGGATGAGCACCGGCGCGTTTTTGAGCATTGCGCGAGCAATGGCAATGCGCTGCATCTCACCGCCGGAGAGATAAATTCCCTCGCTTCCGATGACTGTGTTCACGCCCTGCGGGAATTTTTCGATTATATCCATGCACTGTGCGGCCCTGAGAGCCTCCATGACCTGTTTCTCGCTCGCCGTCGGGTTGCTGAGACGTACATTGTCAAGTATGCTGCCCTTGATGAGCCTGCTGTTCTGGAACACGAAGGATACCGTGTTCATAAGCTTGTCTTTGGGGATCTGCCTGACGTCGGCTCCTCCTATCCTGACGCTGCCCGATTGCGGATCGAAAAATCGGGCTATGATGCTCGCGAGGGTCGATTTTCCGCCGCCTGACGGGCCGACAAACGCAACTGTCTGTCCATCGGCGATTTTCAGCGAAACATTATCCACGGCATTTTTGCTGCCGTCATAGGAAAAGCTCACGTTTTCAAGCTCAACCGAACCGTCCGCCGGATGCTGCACATTATCCGATGTGCTAAGCTCAGAGAGCTTAAGAACACTGTCAACTCTCTCTATCGCATCGGCAACGATCATATTGTTTTCGCTCATATACATCAGTCTTGTCATAGTAAGCGTTATAACAGGCGTTATGATGATATAAAACAGCACGTCAAGCAGCAGCTTCGGAGTCACCGTGCCGTGCGAGAACCAGAAAGCACCGACTATCAGGAAAGCGAAAACGCTGTTTATCGCCAGCGTATACAGCATCATCGGTCCGCGCATATCGAGCGTATACGACGTCGTCCACTTCTCGTAATTATCGATCGTTCCCTTGAATTTTTTAAACGAGAACACGGTCTGGCCGAAGGTTTTCACGACCGGGATGCCGCGGACATACTCAACTGCCTCGTTTGACATATCCGCCAGCGCATTCTGATACTCGGTCATCTTGCGCTGCATGTTTTTGCCCGTCATGCCGCTCATGCAGATAAACGCAAGCAGCACCGGCGCAAGGCTCAAAAGTCCGAGACGCCAGTCGAACACGGCAAGCAAAGCGAGCATGCCGACGATGTTTGCTATTGCCTTGGCCTTATCCGGCAGCTGATGGGCAAGATACGCCTCGGTCGCGCCGGTCGTTTCGGATATCGTGCGGCGCAGCTTGCCGCTGCCGAACTGCTCGATAACGCCGAGCGGAAGCTTTGAGATATGCTCGGTCATTTCTATGCGCATGTTCGTTGCTATGCGGAACGCCGCCATGTGCGAGCACATAAGCCCCGTTATATACACCAAAACGGCGGCAACGGCAAACAGCACGGCCATCCAGCCGTAGTGCGTTATGTTAACCGCTTCGCCGAAATTCGGCGCGACCTCTATCACTTCTTTAAGTATCCGCCATATGTACCAGAACGGCACGAGCGCTATGAGCGCGCTCACGGCGGCAAAGAACCACGAAAGATACGAGAGTATCTTTCTGCTGCCGGCATAGCTCAGCAGCCGGCCGAGATTTGATTGTTTTTTCAAATGGACTGCCTCCCTGTTTAAAATTTAGCTCCGGAAAGCAATGCTTCCCGATATTTGATCCGTCTTGAGTTAGCCTTTGCTAACTCAAGATCAAAAAATTAAACGATTTACTGACCCATAATTTTCAGCCAGCCTGCCGTGTAAAATTCGGCAAGCTCGTCAAGATATCTGCCTGCATCGGCCTGCGGCATATCGTGAACTATCATCTCGAAAACGGCATTCATCATGCCGGTCACAAGGATATGCTCAAGATGCTCGTCGATATGCGGCACGGTGTTTCCGAGTTGACGGAGCACTTCGTAGTAATTGTGCGTACCCTCGACCTCAAGCTCAACAAGCTCGTCGATCATGCCGGAATACTTTGTGCCCTCCGAGCGGCGGAGAATGAGAAACAGCGCGTCGTGATGGTCGAAGGAATACTCAAGCATTTTCACCATGCACGCATGCCCGGCCTTGCCCATATGCTCGGGCTTCTGCTCTATTGGAAGCTGCTCAAATTCGGTGAGAGCATCCTTATATGCGCCGATTATGTACCGATACTCCTCGTCCACAAGCGCGGCAAACAGCTCCTGCTTGCCGGCATAATAGCCGTAGAATGCACCGGTCGTTACTCCGGCGGCTTTAACTATGCTGCGAAGAGAGGATGATCGATAGCCCTTTTCCATAAACTCGGCCTTCGCAGCCTTATGAATACGTTCAAACGTTGAAGCATCGTCAGTGGACACAGCACATTCCCCTTTTATATAGCAGTGTTATATAACGTTGTTATATTAATATTCATTTCCTATTTTGTCAATAGGAAAATGCGCTATAAGCACAAAAATCTCCCGGCCTTAGGCCGGGAGAGAGATTTGATTTACATTATCACGGGGACCTTGAGGACAAACTGGTTGCAGTAGCGCGAGAGTATCGCGGCTATCTGGGCGCGGGTCGCAGTTCCCTGTGGAGTGAGCGTTGTGCTGGAGGTTCCTGTTATTATTCCTGCGCCGATCGCCCACTGGAAGGGCTGCGTCATGCCTTTGGATATCTTCAGCACATCGGAGTAGCCGAGGATATTGGTCGTGTCATACTTGGACACATCGTCGCCGGCATAATTCTTTGCGTAGCGGAACAGCATCGTAACAAGCTGCTCGCGCGTAAGCTTTCCGTTCGGAACGAAGCTCGTTTCGGAAAATCCGTTAATTATGCCGTTTGCAACGCCCCAGCGGACGGCCTCGTAATAATAATTGCTCTTGCTGATATCCGTGAACTTGCATCCGTCTCCGGGTACGGTCGGACTGCCGGACATGCGCCACAAAACGGTTATAAACTGCGACCTGACGGTTGGGTCATCGGGAGAGAACGTTGTTGCCGTCGTGCCCTGCATAAGCCCCATCGTGTAGGCAAACCGAATATTGTTATAGCACCAATCGCTTGGCTTAACGTCGGTAAAGCGGTTTACATAACTATTATAGTCCGTGTTTGTGTATCTGGCAAACATGGCCGTTATGCTGTGATCCTCACCGACGCTTATGAACTGATATTCGCCGTTATCGTCAAGAGTCGCGCTCACGCCGTCAACAAGCACATTTTTGATGTAGTAGTCCTCGGAGGCTTCGACCTTGAATTTGAGCGTTTCGCCGCGCGCGACATTCATTGTCTCGGGGCTTATCTTTCCGCCCTCGGCCTGAATGACGTGGATCTTGAACTCATACACAAGTTCGCCGTCATCGGTGTAGCTGTCATCGCCGGGATAGGGATCGAGCCTGTCGCCGATCGCCCAGCTTGCGGTGAATGTGGTCGCCGTCGAAACCTCAACGCTGCTTCCGGCAGCATACAGCTCGTCGTTAGCAGACCAGCCGCGCAGATGATATCCTTCGTAGTAGATAAACGGCAGAGTCACGGTTCCGCTCTTGTCTTCAAGAACGCCGACTATGCGGCTTCCCTTGTTGCGGTCAAGCGTCGCGTTACCGATCTTTATGGTGCCGTAGTCAAATATCTGAGCACCGCCGGTCGTGCGTATGCGGGCGTTGCGCTCGACATTAAGCGTGGCCCTTTCCTTGATCGTAAGCTTGCTGCCGCCGGGTATCTTATGAGGATTGCCGGAATCGAGAGCCGCGTTTACGATAAATTCGCCGCTGTAGAAGGTAAGGTCATATGCGGTGGGATCCTCGGTCGCGACGGTCTGGATGGTCAGGCTTTCCTTTGAATAGAACGCGCTGTTGCACGAATCGTCGGCCTTCGGCTGCGAGTAAATGAACTTATCCCCATTGAGGTTTATAAGTCCGCCCCTTTTTATTATGAACGTGCCGAGGAGCTGGTTCATGCTCTTTACGGAGACATTGGACATAATTATGAGCGAAAAGTCGGCGGTGTTGAGCGTAACATCATCGTCAAAGACTATATCCTCGCGGTTTTTTAGCTGAGCGTTTATAAGCAGCGTCACGACGCCGCCGCCCTCGGCAGCGTTTGCGTCCTTGAGAGCCGCCAAAACGGAGAAATACTTTTTGTCCTTGAACTCGGCCTGATACCGCTTGTAGTCATGATCACCCTTTGTGTCGGACGCGGAGATGAGCACCGGGAAGCCGGTGACGCCCTGGAGGTAATACTCCTCGGAGTCGCCTATGCCCCAGTAGCAGTAGTTAGTCTCGGGATGGGCATCGACGTACATTTTGAGCGCCGAGGACACGTTCTTGGTGCGCGTTCCCTCAACAGTCACATACTCTGCGAGTATGCATGCAGCGCCGGTTCCGTTGAAGCTCTGCACCGTGGGATACAAAACGCCCTTATCCGAAGGATAGCCCTGCTGGCAGGTACCGTAGAGATAATAGCAGTATTTGAGCACCGTGCCGACCGGAGCGCCGGCAATTGCGCCGTAGGTCGATGCGCCGTTTACTGCGCCGTAGCTTGTGCAGTTAATGACGGTGCCCATATTGCCGCCGCCGATAATGCCGCCGGAGTTTGCCGCGCCTGCAACATTGCAGCTCGACCAGCAGTTTGCTATCGTGCCGAAATTGAAATCTGCGCATATGGCCGCGGAGTTTACGCCCTTGGACGTTACCGAGCCGCTGATGCCGAGGTTTTTAACTACGGCGCTGTTGCCCGTCACCTGGCCGAAGAAGCCCTGATCGTCGGCCGTGCTGTTTATGTACAGATACTTGAGCGTATAGCCCTGACCGTCGAATATTCCCTTGAACGGCTCCTTCACCGTGCCGACCGGAGTCCACGAGGTTCCGCTTGCGGCCGAGTAGCTTAAGGACATGTCGATATCATGCGTCATGAAGAAGATTATGTCCTTGGTCTTGTAGCCTTCGTTGACATATTTTCTGAACGCAACGAGATCGTCCATATTGCTTATGCTGTAGCAGCCGCCCTCGACGCCGTCGGAGCGTGTGCTGTACAGTGCGCGCATGGTGTTTGTCGCCTCATAGTCGCCGCAGTAGCCGTCGTCCGCGCCGGTGCCGCTCAGCTTGGGGTTTACGAGAACCGGGAAATAGCCGTTTGCGCCGGGTATCTCGTTTATGGACGAGGCGGTGTGCCACGAGCAGTAAAGCTCGCTGTCCTGCTTATAGACCCAGGCGTTGAGCGCCTCGAGCATATCGTCGCCGGTGTAGCTGTCGATGGTGACGGCCCGCTTGAGGGTGCATTTCTGCGTTCCGTCAACATCGTACTTGAAGTACATGCAGTCGTTAAAAACGCTGTCCTTATCGGTCTTATTGTAGAAATCGTCGATAAGTCCGTAGAGATAGTAGCAGTTATTGAAGGTCGAGCCGTTTGACCGCCCGACAAAGCCGGACTTCTCGCCCTCGTCGCTGGTGGTGTAAAGCGGTCCGTAGGCCGCGCAGTTATTTATGGTGGAATTGTGCGCATAGCCGACTATGCCGCCGACCTCGGTGGAGGCCTGAATGATAACGGATGACCAGCAGTTTTCGATAGTGCAGCTGTTTGCTCTGCCGACTATGCCGCCGACCTCGTCATCGGCGAGCATCTCGCCGGCAACGCCGAGGTTTCTTATGGTGCTGCCCCAGCACTGGCCGAAAAGTCCGGCCATGTCGATGAAGTCTGATACAAGATACAGTCCCGATACGGTGTATCCGCAGCCGTCAAAATTTCCGCGGAAATATGTAATGGTGGATATGCCCTGGTGGTTATTGAGCGTCGTGCCTATGGGGACCCAGCCTGCGCCCTCGACGTCGATGCCCTGAGTCGTTATGTTGACGTTATCGGTCAGATAGAAGTTTGCGTCCCTTGTGGAGTAGCCCTCCTGAACGTACTTCGACAAAAGTCCGAGCTCGTCGCCGGTGGATATACTGTAGTTTCCTCCGGCCAGAGCATCCGTTTTACTGTCGTACAGCTCCGTCATTGTCGCCGTGCATTTATAGATCACGTTATACGGATTATCCGTGCGATCGACTTCCTCCGGCTGCTCGCTTATGTATTCAAGACTCGAGGGATCGTTAAAATATATATGCGCCGGGAAGCTTCCGCGCAGACGGGCAATGCTGGCAGGAGACATGTCCTGCTTCCAGTGGCGCATGTTCTGGTTTGCGCCGAGCGTATCGACCCAATAGTTGAGCGCATTGAGCACCTTGAGCGTTTTCTGCCCGTTTATGTTCACGCTGCGCGTGAGAGTATAGTCTCCGTTTGTGATCTTAAAGGGAACGTTTATGCTGTAGTTTCCGACGCTCGGGGTTCCGGAGACGTCGGAGTTGTCATTACTGTAGTAGCAATACTGCACGGTGCTGTTTACGGTCGATTCGCCGACTATTGCGCCGTACTTATGGTTATCCGTAGCCGTACCGTAGGCCGCGCAGTTATATATGCGCGCATTGTCCATATATCCGACGATCTCGCCTGTCGCCTTATCGCCGTTTACGTTCATGCCGACCCAGCAGTTTGACACCGTGCCGGCACGCAGGAAGCCGACAATGCCGCCGGCATAGTCGTTTGCGGTTATGCCGCCGCCGACGCCGACGTTTTTGATGACGGCATTGGTGCTGTTGACATAGCCGAACAGGCCGGCAGGATCGTTGCACTTATTTATAATAAGCTCGTTTATGACAAAGCCCTGGCCGTCGAAAACGCCCTTAAAGCTGTTGGTCTCGCTGTTGCCGATCGGCACCCAGCTCTCGCCCTTATAAAACGAGCCGTTTATTACTATGCTGAGGTCGCCTGTGAGGAAGAAGGTCGCGCCCTCGGTATTATGACCCTCGTTTACGAATTTTGCGAGCATCTCAAGCTCTTTTACGTCGCCTATGCTGTAGCATATGCCGGGCTGCGCATCCGACTGCGACTCATAGAGCGTTTCCATGGGGACACTGTCTTTATAAACAGGCGTTTCTGCCGAATAGCCGGGGTAAGCCTGAGAGGGATTGGGGTACTTTCCGCCCGTGCGTTCTATGCCTTCGGCGGTCGTATTCAAAACCCACTTGCGCCATTTCGCGCCGCCGTCGGCCGATGTCCATGCGTTGAGAAGCTCAACGAGATCGTCGCTCGTCACACTGCCGACGGTTTTTTCCTTCTCCGTCAGGCAGACGGTGGGGCTGGATGAGAAGCGGAGCGTGTCAATGCTGCTGGCGGCATCCTTGTTGCCGACGCTGCCATTGTTATCCGCGCTGTTGTAGGCATAATAGGCACACTCGATCTGCGCATTGGCAACCCTGCCGGCGATAGCGCCGACATTGCCGGTGCCGCTTACGCTGCCGTAGTTTGCGCTGTTTATGATCTTGCCGCCCGTGACGATCGCGGCAAGGCCGCCGTTATTGCCGGTTCCGCCGACCTTGACGGCGCTCCAGCAGTTTACGATCTTGCCGGACAGCGTTGATGCTATGCCGGCCGCATTTGCGCCGTTTGAAACGCCGTTAACGCCGAGGTTCATGATGACGGCATTGGCGCCGGCGTTTTTGAAAAGATATGTTATCAGACCCACGACCGCGTATCCGCAGCCGTCGAGCGTGCCTTCAAAGGCGTACTTATCCGTGCCGATACCGTTCCATGTATTGCGGCGCATATCGACGTCGGCCTTCAAATAGAATGTAACACCCTTGGTGTTTCTTCCGGCGGCAACATAGTCGGCAAGCGCAATTATATCGTCGTTATTGACGATCCTGTAGCACTGACCGGCAACAGCATCGCTGCTTGCCCTCAGAAGCTGCTCGACAGAGCCTGTGCATTCATAGCCGCTGCTGTCAACAAGCGCCGAGGCTTCCGGAGCATAGCAAAACAGCCCCAGTACCATGGTGAGGCACAAAAGCATGCTCAGCGCCCGTTTGAATCCGTTCTTCATCTTCCGTCCTCCTTGAGGATGTTATTGTATAGATATAAATATCCATAATCATTTTACACTTGAAAAATGAGAAAATAATGAGAAAATTATTAGAGAAGGATTAGAGGGCATTGACAATATAATTAATCGCAAATAGAATAAGGAAAAAACGGGAGGATGAGAGATATGAGAACGCTTGTTGTTGAAGACGAAAGGCACCTTAACAGGATGATTTCCGAGGCAATACTCGACGAGGGGTACAGCGTTGACTCCTGCTTCAACGGTCTTGAGGCGCTGGAGCTTTGCGAATGCGCGGAATACGACGTTATCGTGCTCGATATAATGATGCCGAAGATGGACGGCTTCGAGCTTGTGCGCAGACTGCGCGCTGACGGCTGCAAAACGCCGGTGGTGTACCTTACATCGCGCGACAGCGTTTCCGACAAGGTGCGCGGACTTGAATCCGGCGGCGATTACTACATGGTAAAGCCCTTTGACTTTCGCGAGCTTATAGCCGTTATACATGTTATGGCGCGCAAAAGCGGCGACAATCACTCAAACATATACAAGCTTGCAGATCTCACTCTCGACATTGCGGCAAAGCAGGTCACGCGCGGCGGAAAAGTTATTGACCTGACCGCGAAGGAGTATGCGCTTCTTGAATTTATGATGCGCAACAAGGGCATGGTCCTCTCTCGTGAACAGATCGAGAACAATCTCTGGAACTATAAATACGAGGGTGGCTCGAACGTCGTCAACGTATACATCGGCTACCTGCGTAAAAAAATCGACGAGGGCTTTGACAAGAAGCTTATACACACCGTTTGGGGCATCGGCTGGGTGCTCAGGGAGGACTGAGGATGTCTGCAAAGCTCAGGCTGACGGTTTGGATAGCGGCAATGATGCTGATCCTGTGTGCCATCATGCTGTTTTTCATCATCTGGGTCGATCGCACAGGGCTTGTAAACGATTCGCCCGAGCGGCTTGTTGAAACGGTCTCTCACAACGAGGAAAAATTTGAGGCCGAGCACAGCGATATTGCCTGGGACGACGTTGATTTTTATATCCGCGGAGTTTACTGCGCGTTTTACGACGAAACGGGAAAGCTTCTTCGCGGCGTCACGGTCGATGGGCTTAATCCCTCGGATATTCCGTTTGACGAATACGTAGTCCAAAGCATTCCGCTTGACGGCGACGAGTTTTTTGTGTACGATGCACAGCTTGTGACCCGTGACGGGCAGACGATCTGGATACGCGGCATTGCCCCCGGGACCGACGACTACGGCGCGGCGCACACCGTCATTATAATGACCGCCATGCTGCTGCCGGTGATACTTATAATCAGCATAATCGGCGGCTGGATAATCTCAAAGCAGGCCTTTGCGCCGGTCGTGAAAATAACTCAGACGGCAAATTCGATAAGCGACGGCAACGACCTCACCGAGCGCATAGCGCTGCACAGCGGCCCATCGGAGCTTATCGCGCTTTCAAACACCTTTGACGGCATGTTTGACAGGCTCGAGCGCTCGTTTTCCGCGGAAAAGCAGTTTACCTCCGACGCTTCTCACGAGCTGAGGACACCGATAACCGTCATAAGAGCAAGCTGCGACCGAGCAAAGCGCAAGGACGTAACGCGCGAGGATTTCCTGCGAACGCTTGATGTTATCGACGAGCAGGCAGACAACATGTCCTTGCTCGTAAACCATCTGCTGAGCCTTACACGGCTCCAGCAGGGTACGGAGCGCTATCCCCTTGCCGAGGGCGACGTGTCGGAGCTTGTGTGCGAGGTATGCGAGGACTATATGCCCGAGGACAGGCGCGGCATAAGCCTGCACACGGATATCGCGGACGGAATATGCGCGCGCTACAATGCGCAGCTGTTTGCAAGCCTTGTGCAGAACCTTTTGCAGAACGCATACCGCTACGGCAACGAGGGCGGCAACATATGGCTTACGCTTCGGCGCGCAGACGGCAGGATGAAACTCACCGTGCGCGACGACGGCATAGGCATTGCTCCCGATGAGCAGGATAAGATATGGCAGCGCTTCTGGCAGGCCGACGCTTCGCGGAGTGAAAACTCCGGCAGCGGTCTCGGACTTCCGCTCGTAAAGGAAATTGCCGAGCTGCACGGCGGCTCGGTTAGCGTTGAATCCGCTCCAGGCTCGGGCAGCTGCTTCACGGTAATAATTTGATAAAATACAAAGACAGAGAATAGCCAATTTGGACTATTCTCTGTCTTCGTTTTCCTTGTTCTTCTGGTTCCTGATCTCATTCACGATTACCTGCGCCGCACCAACGATAACTCCGGTCAGCACGATTATCGCGCCATAGATAGGATAAATGTAGCTCTGTTCAACACCGCCGCCAAGCGCATGGGTAAACAGCATGCTCACGAGTCCACCGCCGCCTATAAGAAATATTGCCATCAGCAGCATTGCTATCAGCGCCTTTTTCATGTTGCCCTCCTTATAATGCATATATATTTCCTGCACTTTGCATTAATATTTTATCACTCATACGTTCAACAAGAAATTATGAGATATTTAAAATTTTAGCTCTCAGATTTGTGGATAATATACGATTTTTTAAATATACCACGCTCTGCTGTCGTACGGGCAGAAGCGATACGCAAGGCCGGGGGCGAGCTTATCGCCGTTGCGGCACAGCAGCTCGTCAACGCGGACAAACTCAAAGCCCTGCTCTGTGAGCGTGTCGATCGCGCGCAAAACTGCCGGGACCGTAGCGTCCTTTGTGTCGTGCAGGAGGATTATATCCCCGTCGCGCGCATGGTCGAGAAACCAGTTGTAGATATACTCCTCGTCGATATGCACCCAGTCGCGCGGCGAGGCAGACCATAGAATGGCAATACTGTCGATCTTATTGAGCATGGCACCTGTGTAATAGCCGTATGGCGGACGCAGAAATCGTGGATACTCACCCGTTATGCTCTCTATAAGCTTATTCGTGCGGTCGATCTCCTCGGCTATCTCTTCATCGGTGTGCTCAAAAAAGCTTATGTGCGACCATGTGTGGCAGCCGATGAGGTGGCCGTCGTCATGCATGGTCTTGACTATCTCCGGGCGCTTTTCGACCTTGCTGCCCATAAGAAAGAAGCTGGCTTTCACATTGCGCTCGCGCAGTCCGTCAAGAAGCTGCTGCGTGTGTTTGCCGGGGCCGTCGTCAAAAGTGAGCGCTATCTGCTTTTTCGACTGCGAAACGTGCTCTGCCGAATAGGTCTTTGCATAGGGTGTAAGCAGAAACGACACAAGGCCGAAAACAAGAATAACTGCTATTATGCCTGCCGACGCGCCGAAAAGACGCTTTTTCATATTCTTGCGACTCCGCTTTTTATCGCGGCGGCCTTGACGGCGGCGGCAACGGTCTCGCCCACGCCCTCGTCAAATGCCTGCGGCAGGATATTATCGCAGGAGAGCTTATCCTCGCCTACCATACCTGCAAGAGCATGCGCAGCGGCGATCTTCATCTCGTCGTTTATATCAAATGCACGGGCATCCAGCGCGCCGCGGAATATGCCGGGGAACGCAAGGACGTTGTTGATCTGATTTGGATAATCGCTGCGGCCCGTGCTGACGATCGCTGCGCCGGCGCGCTTTGCTTCATCGGGGAATATCTCCGGCGTGGGGTTTGCGCAGGCAAACACTATCGCGTCGTGTGCCATAGTCCGCACCATGTCGGAGGTCAAGACTCCGGGGGCGGATACTCCGATGAACACGTCCGCGCCCTTGATAACGTCGGCAAGACTTCCCTTTTCACAGGCATGATTTGTCGTTTCCGCTATCTCCTGCTTTGCAGGGTTAAGGCCGGGGCGGCCGTTATATATGGCGCCGGTTCTGTCGGTCATGACTACATTTCCCGCACCGACGGAAACAAGCAGCTTTATGATAGCTATTCCGGCAGCTCCTGCGCCGGAGGTTACGATCTTCACGTCCTCAAGACGCTTGCCGACGACCTTCAGCGCGTTCATAAGTCCGGCCAGCATTATGACCGCCGTTCCGTGCTGGTCATCGTGGAAAACGGGGATATCGCAGCGCTCCCTGAGCTTGCGCTCTATCTCAAAGCAGCGCGGAGCGGAGATATCCTCAAGGTTCACGCCGCCAAACGAGCCTGCAAGCAGCGCGACGGTGTTTACGATCTC
>OLSQ01002341.1_pt1 | contig 13932 bp, 10 predicted proteins | sample 1672561 | NCBI WGS metagenome assembly OLSQ01 (sample SAMEA3136699, study PRJEB25190) | human gut metagenome | biome: human gut; feature: human-associated habitat; material: faeces | place: Austria | collected 2013 | reverse complement strand
GAGGAGATTTGATGATTCTTACCTCAAAGTTTTGCACTTCGATCTGGAATCTTCACTCAAAGTTTTTCTGAGCATATTCGATTGCCATGTCAAAAATTCTTTGTAATTTTGTATGCAGGAGAGTAACGCCAATCTGAAAATGACCAAATAACTACAACAAAGACATACGGCGAGAGCCGAAAGAACTTTGAGAACTCCATCGTAGTCGTTACCGGCATTGGTCGGCCTTCAGATGCTACCGTGGAGTTTTTCGTTATTAGCTTGTAACTGAATGATAGTACAAACTATGACAAAAACGAAGGCTAAGCCTTTTCTGAAATGGGCTGGAGGCAAGACTCAATTACTTCCTACCATTGACTCATTCCTGCCCAATACATTTCGAGGCGAGGATAATGTTACCTACATCGAACCATTTGTGGGCGGAGGAGCTATGCTGTTCTACATGCTACAAAAATACCCCAATATCAAGCGAGCCATAATCAATGACATCAATCCCCATCTTATGAAAACTTATAGCATTATAAGGGATGAGCCATACTCATTAATAGATGCTTTAAATGATCTCCAAAATCAGTTTAAGGCATTGGGGAATTATGACAAGCAAAAGGAACTCTATCTTGATATCAGAGATCATTTCAACAACAAGACATTGACAGGAGTTGAAGAGGCCGCGTATATGATATTCCTGAATCGTACTTGCTTTAATGGTCTATATCGGGAAAATTCCAAGGGTGGATTTAATGTTCCTTTCGGACGTTACTCCAATCCTACTATATGTGATGAAGACTTGATTATTGCCGACAGCGAACTATTGCAGAAGGTTGAGATATTGAATGGAGATTTCTCTTATACCGCGGAACATATCCAAGGATACACGTTCTTCTATTTTGACCCTCCTTACCGTCCTCTTGATGCCACATCAAGTTTTAATTCTTATGTAAAGGAATCATTTGACGATAATGAACAGATTCGGTTAAAGGATTTCTTTTCTGACCTCTCAGCCGGAGGATGTTATGCAATGCTCAGCAATTCGGACTGCAAAGGTCGTAATGTTGAAGATGATTTCTTTGACAGACTTTATGCAGACTTCTTCATAGAACGAGTTTATGCTAAAAGGTGCATTAATGCTAATGCTGCCAAACGTGGGACTTTAACAGAGCTCTTGATAAGAAATTATGAAAACTATCAAGGAGAGCCCTCGAATCTCTTTAACCTATAGAGCCATGTCAGACAGATTTTCAAACTTCATGAAACCATTGAAGGAAACCCACTTCTCTCTCAAGGATTATGTGGATTTTCCAAAAGTTGCCGCTAATGTGGAAGCCATTTCAATAAAGCTCAACCAGCTCAATTATCTGATTGGACAGGAAGATATGGCCGCGGCGGTTAAACGTCTATGGGATGAGAATCCTAAAGTATTCTCCGTACTGGATGTACTTATTGCCGTCAGAGCAAAGGACAGGAAGAAAGCTATTGATGCTTATGGCAACATCCATCTCGTCAGCGATTACTTCTCATCTCCAGAACAGGTGACTGTATTCCTTAATGAAACCGGTCTTACCGAGGTTTTCCAGAAGAAGCAAATCAAGAATCTTGTGGATTATGTCTTTGGTGTTGAAGTTGGTCTTGATTCCAATGCCCGCAAAAATCGAGGTGGACACATTATGGAGGGGCTTGTAGCAAATATCCTCACACTAAACAGTATTCCATTCGAGCAGGAAGTTTATTACACAGAGTTCCCGGAGATAGTCAGGGCATTAGGAGCAGACAACAAACGTTTCGACTTCGTTATCCGTACTCCACAGAAGACATATCTTATTGAAGCAAACTTTTACACCGGAGGGGGTTCAAAACTTAATGAGGTCGCACGTTCCTATTCAGAGCTTGCTCCGAAGATCAATGCTGTTGCCGGATTTGAATTTGTCTGGATAACTGACGGCATCGGGTGGGAATCAGCCCGTAATAAACTTGAGGAAGCATTTGCTCATATACCCAGCGTGTATAATCTCACTAACATCAACACTTTCATTGAAAAACTAAAATGATAACAGGCGGTACAGGTGGCGCGAACACCCTGACGGGTCTAATTTTTGAAGGGAAAGTCGATTTAATGACTTTTCTCAATCAACAGCCCGGCTACAAGGTCATGGGTAGCCATGTCTTTTATCTAAATGAAGAGGTGGGTCAAATTTTCAAGAAACACGAGTTATACTCTCAATTCTTGGAACCTCGCGGTATTGATTGGAGAAATTGTATCTCAGCCAAATTGCTTCCTGATAACGGAATCTATGTTATCATTAACAATACCGTTTACATCATTGAAGTTAAAACTCAAAATGTTGGTGGAAGCGTTGATGAGAAACTACAGACATGCGATTTTAAGAAGAAGCAATATCAAAAGTTATTCTTTCCCTTAAATATTGAGGTTCAGTATATCTATATTTTAGATGACTGGTTTAGGAATCCTCGATATAAGGATGTTCTGGATTATATTATTTCAGTAGGTTGCCAATACTATTTCCAATACATTCCTCTCCAGAAACTTGGATTACCTGTTCCTCCAATATCTTGACCGATATGATTGTACCATTCTATAAATCAGGCAATCGAGATTTCACCATTGTCAATGGTGACTGTTTTGATGTGCTTCCACAGTTTGATTTTAAGTTTGATATGATTTTCGCAGACCCTCCATATTTCTTATCCAACGGAGGAATAAGCTATCAGGCTGGAAAAGTCGTATGTGTGGACAAAGGTGAGTGGGATAAGGGTGGCTCTCCTGAATCCATCATGGAATTTAACAGAAAATGGCTATCTTTATGCCGAGAAAAACTAAAAGATAACGGGACAATCTGGATTTCCGGCACCCACCATAATATCTTTTCAATAGCGAACGTTCTGACTGAACTTGGCTATAAGATTCTCAACGTCATAACTTGGGCAAAAACCAATCCGCCGCCAAACATATCATGTCGCTTCTTTACATACTCGACAGAGTTCATTATTTGGGCACGCAAATGTCCAAAGGTGCCACATAAGTATAATTATGAGCTTATGAAAGCGATTAATGATGGTAAGCAAATGACAGACGTATGGAGACTCCCCGCAATCGGACGTTGGGAGAAATCATGCGGTAAGCATCCCACCCAAAAGCCTTTGGCTCTTCTCACTCGCATCATCCTTGCCAGCACAGACGAACACGATTGGATTCTCGACCCCTTCGCAGGGTCTTCAACGACAGGAATTGCGGCATCACTGTGTGATAGGCGATATTTGGGCATTGAGCAAGAAAGTTGTTTTATTAACCTTAGTAAAGCACGTCGAGAAGAGATAAATCAATTAAAAACTAAACAAATTTATCTTCAAAAATTATCTGATTTAAACTTTATACAATCCCCACAATATGTAACTGAGCCACAAAAAGACTATGGCTCAGATTTGCCATTCTAAGGAATTAGAGAGGTGGGATTATTCAATGAATTACCAATCTGGCCCGAGCCATTGATAGCCATCAGTTGTTCGATACCATTTAGAGGTATCATATAGTTTGAAATCTGTTTGTTCACAAGCTTCAATAAGTTTATCCAATGAGATTTTGCTGAATGCAAAATCATGATATTGAGGATTGTTCCTTCTATCAAAAACCTTCTCTATCTGTTGTTGCCAATCAGATTTTTTAATTTTATTAGACAGAGCTAAAAAGGTTAGATAGCATAGATCTGAAAGCACTGCGACTTCATCCTCATTATTGAGGTTTAAAGTAGCGACTGCGTTTGTGAGAAATTTTGTAATTGGAGAATGAAGTAGTAAAAGAATCCCACAGTTACTCTTAATTCCATCATACTGAATAGGAGAACTGAAGCTCAAATCGTGAAGTTGGATGAAAAATTCTTCAGAATCGTTATGCATATCTCTTCTTTTGGGAATTCTCAGCCAATTCTTTTTTTCGGAAATCTTTTCCCATTTAATATCAAGACGACGCTGCTCGGACACAACTCTAATATCAGAAATCTGGAATTCGGACAGTAGAATATCATCAATTAAATTATGAAAACGCCTCTTGTTCAAAAGAATATCAATATCTGTCAAATTGGCATTTTCCGATTTATACAAATCGTCTAAAATAGAAACAACAGATTTATTGGATTTGATTTCCTTAAGTAGTTTATTCGCAGAATCAAAAGCTTCACTTTCTATAGTCCAATAGTGACCATTTGCTTTAAGGTCATTAATAGAAACAAACTTTCTTTCTCCATTGCTTTCGATTAGCATGGTTGAAATCTCACAAAGCTTTTTTATGAGAATCTCCTTATTTGAAAACTCAACATTTACTCTCTGACTTCTACGAGATAAGAAATTTGTTAGTAGCCAATCTGATTCTTCTGCCGCCCAAGTGATAGAAAAATCTTTACATAGCTTTTCTCTTTCATCAGATATGTTTTTCAAATATAGACTATATATAATCTCGAGTGTTCTATCTAAGTTATTGGAATTAATGTTTGATCTCGCAACATTTGTCTTAGGAGCTTTTTCGCCAGTCATATTTGCAAATGCAATAAACCGTTTGCTTCCGAACCCCGGAGTATTGGCATCGATACGTATACCTTCAATACTTATTCCTATCGGTAATACAGGGTAGTGGCTTAAGTCTATCCAATTGGATGCTTCAACCATTGACCATTCCCTTAAGAAAGTGTTGTATTTTAGAAGTACACATAGATCAATTCCTTCATCATTATATTCAGAGACCTTATAATTCGACCTTTCTGGTTGAGGCACAACAGAATCTATTAAGTTGTGCAGTAGAGCATATGGAGAGTCATATCCAATTTTAACCTCTTCTTCACCACTCTTGAAAACAAATTCACATTGAGGTACAATAATCCAAGATCTTAGTATTTTTAACGGATCAAAATCTTTTACATCTGGACGAACCTTTAGCTTAATTGACGTTCCTACTTCCTCTATCAGTTTTAAGTTAGAACCTTTCTCTGCTCCATATTTAAGAAGATATTTACCATGAACATTTCTTATCTTGAGTAAGAGAGGCTTGTCTTCCGCATTCATGGTTGTCAATATATCAACATCATCTGCGATTAAGAAACATGTGAGAAGACCTATGCCAAATCTACTAATAGAATTATAGCCCGGATGCTGTTTCTGAAATTCCGGATCTTGATACCTTGAGGATCCAACTTTTAACAAATGATTTTCGATAATGTCAAGATTCATCCCAGTCCCATTATCCATTATAATCAATTCTCTGGATTTTTCATCCCAAATCACATTAATTTTTGGGGAATAGGACTCACTATCAATAGACGCAACAGTTGAATGCAATTCGTAATTTCGTACTTTAACAGCATCTATTGCATTTTGAGATAACTCTCGAAGAGAGACGGATAGGTTATTGTAAAGAGTTTCGCCTACCAATAGACTCAAAACCTTATTCTGATCTATAGTGAAAGACAATTGTTTTCGTTCAAAATTTTTCGTTTCTATTGACGAGTCATCAATGTCTTTCCACGGAAAGTCATATTGAGAAGCATGTTTTTTCTTTGCGACCTCGTTAAGTCGGTAACTATGTTTTAATTGCGTTCTAACATAGTTTAGGTACTCGATAAGAGAGAAAAAACCATGTTCATCTTCAAAGTAGGCATTAACCTCAAATGTATCACTAGGAATTTCTGGGCATTTATTGCCATCCTCGTCCAATGGTATTTTCGGTGTTACACTGGCCACCGCACGCTGTTTTGCCCATTCTTCTTGACTAATCGGATTGGTAGGAGATATTACTCTATATTCAACTACCGGAGTTCTATCTTGCGTAATATGCAAAAGATCTGCTGTCCTAAGGATTAGTGCTGCATAAAATACATTGGCTTTTTCTTGTGGAGTGGTACCATATGATTGGGACACCTTATACTTTCCGAAGTCATTAAGATCATCTAAAGAATGACTTTGACAAACTTTAGCCAGATCAACCTTGAATAAAGGAGGCAGGTTTTTAACGAGTTCGCCAATTAATTCTATAACTTTAGCATCACACGATACAAATGTACTGTTCTCATCTAAAATCCAATTGTATATACGATCACCATGATGCTTTCTTACATATTCCTGGAAAATAAATCTTTCCTGTTTATCTGTATCTAAAGCCTCTATTGAGGAAACATTATATACATCTTCCAAATACTTATTACGGAACTTTTGAAATTCTCTCGACTGGTTTCGATTCTCATATTCTTTCTTTGTCACCAGCATACCCAAGTCATGGAAATAAAACGACAAAACTATCAAAAGCCAATCTGCGCCCGTTAATTGTTTTTTGACTGAATCTGGAATAATGTTATCCAGAGAACTTAACATACCATCAATATGGCTGATGTCATGTTTGGTATATTCGTCGAATATCCCATCACGGCCAATTAACCCTAATAGAGATTTAACCTTGTCCTTTATGTCTCTAAGATTAACTGACGAAAAAGCAGATAAGCTAAGTGCTTTTTCTGCGTTGGATTCAGCAAAACTGGATAACTCTATACTCATATTGTGTCTTCTGATTATCAGGTTGCAAAGATAATAAAAATTCCGCAATTTTTAGCAGAGAGAGGAGAATAATGTTATATGTTTAAATTGCGATTTGGCGGAAGTTCAATGCATTCTGCTGTTTTTGATTATAGCAATGTCCTCTATAACATTGTTCAAGATGGCGGAAGGGTTGAATGATTGTTCCTGCAATTAGTCATCTGACTGATTGGCAGATCTGCAAGACATTCAAATGGCAATCCTTCCTGTCATTCATCCATAAGGCTTGATATCCTTCTGCTCATAAGTTCATTCAGTCATCTGTTCATACGTATGTACATCCAAACGTTCAGATGTTCATACGTCAATACATTAGTACGTTAGTACGTTCATACGTCAATACGTACTATCAGCATCTTTGCAATCAAGCCATCAATAAGCAATTATCTGTAACAATGTGTATTAACCGAATTGTTATCTTGAAAGCATTATGTATCGCGTATTGAAATACGCAACTATCTTTCATCAAATCTTGTTCTTCCTCATTGCAAGAGTCTGATTTTGTCAATATTGATGTTCCAAGTAATTGAAACAGTCGGCTTGCCAGATTACAACTGGCTTTTCTGTAAGAGGTCTATTATAATTTAGTGCTATCAAGCCTTCTGATTCTGTAGGTCGTAATGGAATCCGTCGGGATTCTGCAAGTTATGTTTTGAGCTGCATGAAATTGATTTTGCAGCTCAAAACCCTTGCAGTATGTTGGTTGGTCTTACTCCAAAGTCGTAATCCCCGTTGCCGATTTCACACTCCGATTTTCCCTTTTTTGTTTTCATTATGATTGGCGGCGAAAAGAAAAAAGCCGACTAATCACATCGGACTTATCGGCTTCGGTATAATGGGTGCCATCTTATATCGGCACATAGTTAATTTCACCGAGGGAGTTGATTGCATCCTGTTTCAGGCTGTCTACGACATGGAGATATCGCTCTGTCATCTTTATGGAGGTGTGTCCGAGGAGGCTTGACACCGTTTTTATATTCGCTCATTTGGTAAGGACGTTCACCGCGAAGCTGTGTCTCGCGCAATGCCATGTGATTTTCTTCCTGATGCCTGCCGCCTTTACCCATTTACGCAGATACAAGTTGCAAATGTTATAATGGGGCACTTTGAATATCCGTTCATCAAAGTTGTCGTTATCCGGCTCACCGATCAGACGGATAAGGGTGTCGTTCAACGGAACGATTACCCAGCTCCGGCTACTGTGATCTTTTGTCTTCTGCTGTTGGAACCGCAATGTCTGGGTTGAGTAATCCACATTGCAGTAGGTCAACTGGCTTATGTCGCACCAACGCACCCCGGTGTATAAACTGAAAATGAACGCACGGTGAATTTCCGGCCTCTCGCCTTCAAAATGTGTCGCAACAAGCTGCTGTATTTCCTCCGGCAGAAGAATCTCCTTTTGCAGCGTCATGTTGTCGTTCTTCAACACGAAGCCACGGCACGGATTTTTCTTGATTAGGTCTTTGTCAACAGCCGCCGTAACCATACGCTTGAACATTCGGAAATATATTTTCGGACCGTCGCCTGTTCCGTTCTCTTTCAGATACTCAACATAGGCAGCTACCATGTCTACTGTCAGCTGTGTCATCTTGAGATTATTCCTATAGAGAGAATATCTCGGCGTATCGGCAAGAAAGTTCTTGAACTTTTGGAGTCCGTGCCCGAGTGTTATGCGGGTGTATTTGGTGAGAGCCGGAGATTTGATGAACTCGTTGCAGAACTCAAGGAAATCCTCGTCCATATCCTTGCGGAGGCGATAGCCCTCCCTGTCCTCCAGAAAAGATTGCTCACGTTCAAAACGTATCTTTTCAGCAAGGGCAATAGTATTCCTGTTCTGCAACCGCTCTTGCTGGTTGCGGGGATGAAGCCAGATATACAGGTTGAGGTTCTCTTTCTTGCGGGAGTGTTTGATTTGATATTTCGGTTTACCCGCCATCGCTCCCTCGGTGTAAAATACCTGATTCCCATCCTCGTCAAGCACGGGCGATTCAGTCCTGCCGAGATAATATTCAAGGTAGAGGCTAGCACGTCCGTCGCTCAATTCCGATTGCCGGAGTTTGGGATTCTGCTTCTTGCGATTTTCTATTTTTGCCATACAATTATAATTTGCGCAAAGATAATCCGAGGTATAATAATCTGAAAATCGCCGTTTACAGACCTTAACATTTTCCCTCTCCCTACAGTCCATAATCAAGGGTACAAAAGGTGTACTTTTTGAGAAAATCGGGTCAAAAGCAGGAAAATCACCGCAATATTGATAATTACTATTGCATTGATAACAAGTATAATTAGCTCATTTGACTTATCTCGACTTTTCAATCAAAGAAATCTTGATAAGGAACTTCAAGCCGTTCCTTGCGCTGCAAGCTATCGCCTGAAATCTTACCGCTCAGATTCAGATGCTTGAAGAAGAAAGCCATACCCGCGTCAAGCAAATCAAAGAAATTACCTTCAGCACGTTGATTGTCAATAAATTCATTTTTATCAGTACCCAGAAAACGTGCCATTCTCAACCGAAATTGCGGATACTCGTCAATATTGTCGGAAAACAGCATAACTGCACCATTGGTGGGACAGCCGTTTTTAAGTAAATTCCATTTAGCCAAAATGTCAGCAAGTGGAGCACTCATCGCACTGGCAGGGATTCGTCCGCCCTCGACACCGAGTCGAATGCAGCCTCTGACATGCTTCTCGTTCAAGTCATCAAGCGTGACGCCTACAGCCAATTGCCGCTCCCAAGCATAAATCTGAGGCTGATGCGCGCGAATTCTCTCGTCATACATCTCACGTGGCATCACCTTAGTCGTACTTTCGACTTTATAAATATGGACATCCGTGAAAAGTATGCGGCCGCTCTCCCCATACCCAGCCATCAAAATGCATCACGATCAATTTATAACCAGGGCGATCAGGAACATCGACATACTGCGGCTTGACATCAACCACCGGTTCCAGTCCGGCAACGGCCTGTGCGATTTCTCGTTTTGTCGCGTCCGAGACCTGCTGGCCAATAATTTTCAATCCAGTCGGGGCGACACCGAAGATAAGCCAGCCGCCATCAGTGTTGAGAAATGCACACGCCGAATGCATACCATCTTTCAGTTCTCCGGTAGTCTTCTTAAGCTCCAGAGTCCGCGACTCATCGGAGGCAAGCAATTTATTTATATCGTCAAATGTCATTTCGCAATCAGTGCTTAGATTGCAAAATTAGATATTTTTCGCGAAATTAGTTTTATACAAAACAAAAAACATGTAAATGATTCTGACAAAGAGTGTCAGAAGGTGATGGTGAAGCGGGTGAGGGCGTCGGGGCCGGTGGCGAGGCGGCAGGTGGCGCCGTGGCGGCGTACGACGTCGCGTACGAAGGTAAGGCCGATACCCTGGCCGCCGGGTTTGTCGGTATAGAAGGGTGTGAACAGACGGCGGCCCTTATCGGCATCGATTCCCGCGCCGTTGTCGGTGACTTCAAGGACGGGACGACCGTCGCGGCGCCCGACGGACACACTGACAGCCGCGCCGGGATGACCGGCGGAGCTTTCGACGGCATTCTTTACGATATTTACCAGAGCCTGTCCCATGAGCGGGGCGTCAATGCTTACTTCGGGATTGTCACCGACAGCGGCTATGGTTACTTTCACACCCGACGCGGAGCCGAGGCTCTGAAGGAACGGCGCGTTGCGGCGGATAAAATCGCGCAGCCCCACGGGCGTGCGCTGCGGGTCGGGTATGCGGATCACATCGGCGAAGCGGTTGATGAATCGGGCAAGGCTGTCTGTGCGGGCGGCGCACGATGCGAGCACCTCGGCCACTTCTGCGGCAGCCTCAGCATCACCAAGAGCAGGAACCGCAGCTTCGATGGCCGCCCCGACTCCGGCTACGGTGTTGTTGACCTCGTGCGAGATGATGCGGATTACTTTCTCGTAGGCTGCCCGTTCGGCGGCTGCCACGGAGTTGGTGATATCCTCCACAAGATAGAAGCGGTGCTCTACGCCGCAGTCGATGAACGTGTGACAGCTGCAGCGCAGTGTCGTGCCGCTGTCGGTGAGCCGGTCGACGGTGTCGCCTACGGCCAGGCTGTCGATGATGCGGTGAAGCGACTGCTCGTCCGGCATAAGACGCCGCGCAGCCGGATTGGTCAGCGTGACACGGCCGTCGTAGTCAAGAATCACCACCCCGATAGGGGCTGCGGTAATGAGCAGGTCGACGAAGCGGGTGCGCTCCTCGTACTGCACGCGACCGGCCTTGAGTGTGTCGAGCAATTCGTTGAATGTGTCGGAAATGCGGTCGACGTCGGGCTGCCCCACCCTGCGCAGGCGTGTAGTGCGGTCCTGTCCGCGCAGCAGGTCAAGACCGCGTGCGAGCGAATCGATCGAGCGTATAAGGCGCCGGTAGAAAAAGATCAGAAACAGAAGTCCGGCCAGAGTAAGCCCCTCAAGCACATAGAACAGAGTGGATCCGACTTCAACCGCGCCGATGACGGCCGTCAGACACACGGCGAGCTGAAACGCGGCCATTACGATGAACAGCAAGCGGATACTCATGGGCGAAATCCGAATTTCTCGAGACGACGGTAGAGCGCGCCGCGGCTGAGACCCAGCTCGGCGGCGGCCCGCGAAACATTCCCGCCGTGGCGTCGCATGGCGTCGGCGATGCGGTCGTGTTCGAGCCGGTCGAGCGTGCCAGCCGGAGCCACAGACTGAGAAACCGACGAAGTCGCTCTGTAAAGCGGAGAGACCGGTGCTGAAGCTGCCGAGGCCGGAGCAGCGCGACGGAAATCGTCGGCACAGAGCGTCGGTGCACCGCTGACGATGAGGGTGCGCTCCACAGCGTTGCGCAGTTCACGGATGTTGCCCGGCCAGGATAGCGAGCGCAGCCATGCGATCGCGTCGGGCGACACCTGAGGCACAGGCAGACCGTTGGCGCGTGCGGCATCCGCGAGGAAGTGAGCGACAAGCGGCGCGATGTCGTCGGGGCGGTAGCGGAGCGGCGGCAACTCTATGTTAACGAGATTTATGCGGTAGAAAAGGTCCTCGCGGAAGCGGTGTGCGGCCACCAAGCCGGGCAGATCGGCGTTGGTGGCGCAGATGACACGCACGTCGACGCGGCGGGTGACGCTGCTGCCCAGTGGTTCGAACGACTGTTCCTGCAGCACACGCAGCAGCTTCACCTGACAGGTGAGGTCAAGCTCGCCGATCTCGTCGAGAAAGATAGTTCCGCCGTCGGCCGCCTCAAAGCGTCCGACGCGGTCAGCAACCGCATCGGTGAAGGCTCCCTTGCGGTGACCGAACATCTCGCTCTCGAACAGCGACTGGGGCAGGCCGCCGAGATTGACTTTGACGAACGGACGGTCGCGCCGGCGGCTGTTGCGATGGATAGCCTCTGCCACAAGCTCCTTGCCTGTGCCGCTCTCGCCGGTGATGAGCACTGGAGCGTTGGTCGGCGCGACCCTGGCAGCGGTCTCGAGCACCTGGCGCAACCCGACACTCGAACCGACGATCCCCGCGCGGTCAAAGCGCGTGGCGGCGGCTTCCGTAGCCTCCGGAGCGGCCATGTCAAGAGCAACCGATATGCGGTCGAGCAGGCGGCGGTTGTCCCACGGCTTGGTGATGAAATCGAACGCGCCTGCACGCATGCCCTCGACAGCCAGGTCGATGGTGCCCCAGGCCGTCATGAGGATCACCGGCACGGACGGCGCGAAAATCTTGATCTGACGCAGCAGTGTGAGGCCTTCCTCGCCTGAGGTATAGCGCGAGAAATTCATGTCGAGAAGCACCATCGAGGGGGCCGCGGCGCGTACCTCGGCCATGGCCTCGCCGGGCCCGGATACGGCTTTCGCCTCGTATCCCGCCCGCCGCAGAAGCAGCTGCAGTGAGGCACGGATGGCCGGATCGTCGTCAATTATCAGAATCATACCGCAAATATAGCAATTTTTTATTTACCTTTTCCAATTACCGGCTCAAGATCGTCGTCGATGGGCCGCGAGCCAGTGAAATCCCAAAGCGTGACGCTGCGCAACTGATAGAAATAGTACCAGTAGTAGAACATCTCGTCGAGATACTTCGTGCGCGCCGCGTCCTTGTTTTCCTGCGAGTCATTGAGGTCGAGGGCCGATATCTTGCCCACAAGGAAAGTCTCCACGGAGCTTTCGTATCGGCGCCCGGCTATCTCCTCGGCGCGCAGTGCAAGCGCGAGCTGCCCACGCTGATTGTTGAAGCGCTCGACAAGCACGAAAAGATCCTGGCGGAAATCGGCCTGCTCCTTGCGCAGGCGGTCCGCGGTAAGATCGCGCTGGCTGCGGGCCACGTTGACCCGGCCGCGCCGCCTGCCCCAGTCGAGCAGCGGCAGCGACACCCCCACCTCGACCACCTGATTCGACCGCAGGTCGCCGTAAGCCGCCGCAGGTGTGCGGTCGGTACCCGTATAGCCCAGCTGCACGAACAGATTGATCTGCCTCATGTTGCCGCGAGCCTTGGCCACCTCGTAGTCGGCTTCGAGCTGGCGGCGGCGTATGTTCATCGATATCGAGTTATTGTCAAGCGCACGGCCGAGAGCCTCATCATAGACCACTTCCGGAAAGTCGGGCGCCGCAGGCAGCACGGGCACAATCTCCACTCCGTCGCCGATGTCGAGAAACGAACGCAGTGCAAACATGGCGGCTCGGACGCGGCTCTCGCTCTCGGTGAGCGACGAGCGGGAGTTGAGCAGGTTGAGCTCGATCTGCATCAGGTCGTTTTCGCTGATGTAGCCCATGGATCTGCGCACCTTGGCCGTCTCGTATAAACGTTCGGCATTGGCCACGTTCTGAGCCGCCGATGCCCGTGTCTCGCGGGCTGACAGCAGGTCGAAATAGTACTGCACGGCGCGCATGGCCACCTGCTCGGTGGCGCTGATGTAGGCCGCGCGGGCCTCGCGGTAGCGGACAGGCTCGATGCGCCGCTTCCAGCGCACGTCGTTGACGCCGAAAAGCGGCTGCGACAGCTTCAGGGCCACCGGTACAGTCATGTAGCGCGACGAGCCGCCGTCGTCGAGCTGACGGACCAGGTCGAGCGACGATGTCAGCGACAGAGTGCCGCCCGTGGCCCAGATGCGCTGTGTCACATTCAGCGCGCCATTGACCATCAGATTGTTGTCGCGCAGAAAGGTATAGGAGCCGTCCTCGCGCTGATAGGAGGAATACCGCTTGTTATAACCCGGCAAAGTTGCCTGAAGACTCACCTCGGGCAGCAGATCGGCACGGTAGGTGCGGTACTCCCAGTAGGCCGTGCGCAGTTCGTTGGCGGCCACAGCGGCATCGACGCTGCGGGCCCGCGCCATGGCCACGGCCTCGTCGAGCGTGAGTGCGCG
>OLSQ01002339.1_pt1 | contig 13936 bp, 14 predicted proteins | sample 1672561 | NCBI WGS metagenome assembly OLSQ01 (sample SAMEA3136699, study PRJEB25190) | human gut metagenome | biome: human gut; feature: human-associated habitat; material: faeces | place: Austria | collected 2013 | reverse complement strand
TTGAACTCGAGCAGCAGGTAGGTCTCCAGCAGCTGCGCCTGTATCGCCGGGGCGCGGACGGTGATGACAGGCTCCATCGGGAAGATGGGCGTGCCCTCGGGGATCGCCCAGATATCGCCCGTGAATTTGAAATCACGCAGATAGTCAAGGAAGCCCTCGCTGAAGATACCGCGCGAGCGCAGGTAGGCGATGTCCTCCTCGTCAAAGTGCAGCTTCTCGACATAGTCGACTATCTGCTCCAGCCCCGCGGCGACAGCGTAGCCGCCGCTGTCGGGAACGTCGCGGTAGAAAATGTCGAAGTAGCAGATGCGGTCCTGCATACCGTCGGCAAAGTAGCCGTTGCCCATAGTCAGCTCGTAGAAATCGCAGAGCATGGTCAAATTGATGCCGTTAGCGCTTTTCATATCTTACCTCCACGGTGCAAAAAAGTCGTAAAATTTTCTCTTGAACCCTATTATATATTCTGCACGTAAATAAGGCAAGGTATTTGTGCAGAGTGTTAAACAATTGTCTTGATTTGCGCAAAATAAAGCGGTTTTTATTGACTTAAAGTGAAATTTGGTATATTCTGATATACAGGAAAGATTGAGCAAATGTGCAGAACCGAGGATGTGTACATATGAAAAAAGAGCTTTTTGTTCCCGGCAGGACCGAGCTTGCCGGCAATCATACCGATCACCAGAACGGGCGGGTGCTCGCCTCGGCGATCGACCTTGGTTTATACGCCGTCTGTGAGACAAACGGCAGCAAAATGATCCATGTGCAGTCGGAGGGCTTTGATAGCTTTGACGTTCGCTGCGACCACCTGCTTGTCAGGACGACCGAATTCGGTACTCCCAAGGCGCTCGTCCGCGGCGTCGTGAGCGCGTTTTCCGAGCTGGGGCTGAAGGTCGGTGGCTTCAACGCCGTCATCAAGTCCACGCTGCCGGTCGGCGCGGGGCTGAGCTCCTCGGCGGCGTTCTCGGTGCTTATTGGCAGCGCTCTCAGCGCCCTGTTCAATGACGGCAAGGTCGACCCCGTCGTTATCGCCCGCGCCGGGCAGGAGGCGGAGAACCGCTATTTCGGCAAGCCATGCGGCCTTATGAGCCAGCTCGTGTGCGCCCTCGGCCATACGCTGTATGTGGATTTCAAGACCGGCGAGATGACGCCGATAAAGGCCAATTTCAGCTCCATGGGGCTCACGCTGTGTCTGACCGATACGGGCGGCAGCCATGCGGGGCTCGACACCTCCTATGCCCGCATCCCCGGCGACATGGTCTATATCGCGAACCTTTTTGACAAGGGCGTGCTTGCGGACGTCGACCCGGCAGAGTTTCGCAGCAAGGGCTGGGATCCCTCGGATCGCCCGGTGCGCCGCGCGATGCACTTTTTCAATGAGAACGACCGCGTCCCCAAGATGCGCGACGCGCTCACCTCGGGAAACGGCGCGGAGTATATGCGCCTGATGAACGAATCGGGGCGCAGCTCGGAGGAGCTGCTCAACAATATTATTACCAGCGCCACCGGAGATACCAAGCTTGCGCAGGGGCTTGAGCTTTCAAAGAAGCTGCTTGACGGCAAGGGAGCATGGCGCGTCCACGGAGGCGGCTTTGCCGGCTGCGTGCAGGCGCTCATGCCGGATGAATACTTCGCAGAGTACAGGACCGCGATGGAGAACGTCTTCGGCGCGGGCAGCTGCCACAGGGTATATCTTGTGTAAGAATAAAGGGAATAATAAAATCCGGAGTCCGGCAGATATGCCGGGCTCCGATTTTCGTTTATAGTATATTAAGCTCAGGCAGCGGCGCGCTCTTTCTTTGCGCCGAAGTACTGCCATGCAAAGACTGCCGCGAAGAGCACGATGCCGATAACGTCGGTGATCGCAGTCGGATCCATCATAAGCAGACCGCCGATGCAGATAAGCACTCTGAACGGCCATTCGAGCTTCTTGAACAGGAAGCCGTTCATTGCTGCGGCGACGCCGAAGATGCCGACGAGAGAGGTTATAACGATCTGAATTATGCCGAACGCCGTAACGTCAATGAGCAGCATTGCCGGGTTCAGGCAGAAGATGTACGGCACGATGAATGCGCCGATGGCAAGCTTTGTCGCGTTGATGCCGGTCTTCATCGGGTTCGACTTCGCTATCGCAGAGCCGGCGTAAGCTGCCAGCGCGACAGGCGGGGTGATGTCGGCGACGATGCCGAAGTAGAACACGAAGAAGTGCGCGCAGATCTTGGGTACGCCCATGGTGATGAGGATGGGGGCGCAAGTGGAGGCCATGATGCAGTAGTTAGCCGTGGTCGGCACGCCCATGCCGAGGATGATGCAGCAGATCATCGTGAGGAACATCGCAATGAACTGGGGGTTCACGAAGGAGACCTGATTGCTGATGGACACGACGGCGCTGATGAGCTTGGAGGCGAGGCCGGTGGCGGTGATGCAGCCGGCGATGATGCCCGCCATGCAGCAGGCGACGGCGACGGTGATGGTGCCCTTGCCGCCGGCTTCGAGAGCCTCGAATATCTTGGCGGGCGTGATGCGGTTATCCTTATCGAAAAGGCTCACGACGATGGCGACGAGGATCGCGACGGTCGCGGAAAACTGCATCGTGCGGGTGTTGGTGGTGACGAGCCATACTAGCACGACCAGCGGGAGCAGCAGGTATATCTTCCTGAGGAGCTTGCTCATAACAGGCAGCTCTTCCTTGGGGATACCGCTCAGGCGGAGCTTCTTTGCCTCAAGGTGAACGGCGATAAATATGCCGGTGAAGTACAGCACGGCCGGGAGGATGGCGCGCAGCGCGACCTCGCCGTAGGTGACGTTCATGTACTCAGCCATCAGGAACGCGGCAGCGCCCATGATAGGCGGCATTATCTGGCCGCCGGTGGAGGCCGCGGCCTCGACAGCGCCTGCAAACTCGGGCTTGTAACCGGTCTTCTTCATCATCGGGATCGTGACGGAGCCGGTGGTGACGGTATTGCCGACAGAGGAGCCGGAGACCATGCCGCACAGCGCGGAGGAGATGACCGCAACCTTGGCCGGGCCGCCGGAGAAGCGGCCGACGAGGGAGTTTGCAAGGTCTATAAAGAAAGCCGCAATGCCGGTGCGCTCAAGGAACGCGCCGAAGATGATGAACACAACGATGTACTTTGCGCAGACCTGGATAGGAGTGCCCATGACGCCGCTGGTGGTATAGAACAGGGTATAGAGCACGCGCTTGAGCGGGGTGCCGATTGCAAAGGTGTAGATTATCAGCGCGGCGGCGACGCAGAGGATCGGCACACCGACGCAGCGGCGGCACAGCTCCATCAGGCAGAGGATGCCGATGATGCCGACGGCGATCTGGAACGGTGTGATCTTCGAAGCGCTGGTCAGGACCATGACGAGAGAGTCATAGACAAAGCAGTAGTAGAAGAAGCTCGCCGCGCCGACTATCATAAGTACATAGTCAAACCACGGAATATAGTTGTGGCGGACATGGTGCTTCGAGGCGGGGTAGGTCATATAGCCCATGATGATGACGCAGGCGATGAACGCGGTGAGGCGCTTCTCGATAGCCGCGACGCTGAAGAGCGTCGACCAGATGCAGTACAGCGAGAAAATGACCATGATGACGCGGACAACTATTCCCGGAGTACCCTCCCATGTACGCGTGTTGGATTCGCGGTCGTACTTACGCATGACAGCTTCAACATCCGCAGCCGTGCCTACGTCGACCTCAATATCTACGCTGGTGTCGACGACTTCGTCTGCCGTTCGGATGTGAAAATGGTTCTTGCTTGGCATTATGTATGCCCCTTTCCGTTCAATATTTAATAACTTCCCAATATATCATGCATGAAAGACGGCGCGTGTGCAAGTTAAGAAAGCCGCTCCGGCGTAAAGAAACCGCAAATTTGCACGCTCATGGGCTGAGAAGAAAAAGCTGTTAACGCCGGAGCCCCATTGCTGAGGCTCCAGCGCATTTGTCTATGTAGTGCTGAGGGTAAAGCTTACTTGGTCGCGACCTCAAAGCCCTTCTCTGCGAAGTACTTCGCAGCGCCGGGGTGGTAAGGCACGCTGGTCATGGAGGAAGCGAACTCAAGGCTCAGCTCAGCGCCCTTGCCGTGCTGCTCGGAGATAGCATCGATATTGTCGAAGATGGTGGAGACGAAGGTGTAGACATCGTCGTCGGAGACATCGTCACGGACGAGGACGACTGCCGCGACTGCGACGGTCTGGACATCCTCAGGGGTGCCGTAGACGTCAGCGGCGATGGTGTAAGCGGAGTAGTAGGGGCTGCTGGCGAGGAGCTTATCCATGTGCTCGTCATCGATGCTGACGAGGTAGACCTGAGCGCTGGTGGACAGGTCAACGATAGCAGTGGTGGGAGCGCCGGCCACGATGAAGGCCGCGTCGATCTTCTTATCCTTCAGGCTCTCGGCGCTGTCGCCGAAGCTCTGGTAAACGGGGGTGATGTCGGCCTCGGTCATGCCGTATGCGCCGAGGACGTCAATTGCGTTGAAGTAAACACCGGAGCCCTGAGCACCGATGGAGACGATCTTGCCCTTGAGGTCGGCAACGGTCTTGATGTCGGGGTTCATGGTGACGATCTGTACCTGCTCCTTGTAGAGCGCGGCTGCGACGGAGAAGCTGCCGACAGCGCCGGTCTCGGCGAAGAGGTTGGTGCCGTCATAGGCGTAGCTCATAACGTCGGACTGGCAGAAGCCGAGCTGTACATCGCCGGCGTCGAGGTCTTCAATGTTTGCCTTGGAGCCGTTGCCGGTGATAGCGGTGACACTCAGGTTGCTGTTATTGGAAACGTACTGGGCAAGCACGCTGCCGAAAGCATAATAGGTGCCCGCTTCACCGCCGGTGGTGAAAGTGAGCGCTTCTTTCTTTGCGCTGCTGTCGGAAGAAGCCGGAGCGGAGCTGGAGCTGCCGCAGGCGCACAGCGCAAATACCATAACAAGTGCAAGCAAAAGTGCAATAACTTTTTTCATACTGGTACCTCCTAAAAATCAACAAAAGGGAAGCTGCAATTTTGGACAGGTTTCTGAATTACTCCCTTTCTGCATTTATAATACAACCGAAAGTTTAATTTTGCAAGAGTAAATTTACACTTTCCTGTATTGACCCATAAACAAGCCCGAAAGTCCGGCCGCTTTGTGCATATAATATAATGTGAAAATCAAAACAGGACTGTCCGCTAAAAAGCTTTGACAGCGATAAGACAAGGTGCTATACTCAACAATGTATGCGGGCAAAACGGCGGACGCATTTTTCGCCTGCTGAGGCCCCATACAATGAAAAAGCGGAGCGTTTATTTATAATGGATTTTTCATTGCTGAAAAGTTTCACCGCCGTGGCCGACGAGAAAAGCTTTTCTACAGCCGCGAAACATCTGTTCATTTCGCAGCAGTCGCTGTCAAAGCAGATAGCGAAGCTGGAAGAGGAACTGGGGACGACGCTGTTTGTGCGCAGCCGTCCGCTCAGCCTCACGCCGGACGGGAAGCAGTTTTTGCAGACCGCAAAGGAGATCCTCCAGCTCAAGCAGCAGTATGAGGAGAGCTCCAGCCACAGCTTCAGCGGCTCGCATTTCATCCATGTCGGCATTGAGCACACCATCGCCCGCGCAATCCTGCCGTATGTCCTGCCGGAATACCTCAAGGAGCACCCGGATACCTATGTCAAGGTCAGCGAGGAGTCGCCGGAGGTGCTGCACAAGTCGATCATATACGACGGGGTCGACCTCGTCATCGGCTCGATAAACGGCGCGCCCGATAACTATGACACGGTGACCCTCTGCAAGAAGGAGCAGGTGCTGGTCGTGCCGAAGCAGATAATGCGTGAGCTTGCCGGGGATCAGTACGGCGAGATAAAAGCGCGCTTTTCCGAGTGCGCGGACCTCACGTGGTTCGAGAAAGCGCCGTTTATAAAGATACCGCGCCAGTCCTCGGGCGGCAGGGCGCTCAACAGCTATCTCAAGTATTATGATATAAATCCCTGCTTCGTGTGTGAGCTGACGAATGTGGAGAATGCTTTCCAGCTCGCAAACTCCGGCCTTGGCGTGCTTGTCTACGCACGCATCTTCTGGGACATGCTCGCCCCCGAGCTTCAGGCGGACTACCTCAAGAATATCGATATTTTCCCGCTGCCCTATCTGCCGGACATCGACGATGTCTGCGCCTACTATAATAAAGAAACAGGGCTGCACGGCAAGAACAAGGAGCTGCTGGACATCTTCAGCCGGTTCTTTGATGATTACCGCAGCGGAAAGGAACCGGAGAAAACCGAAGAATAACGAACAAGCCCACCGCGTCGAACACGATGCGGTGGACTTGCTATATCTATAAAAAGCACTTGCCAAAAGCTTCGGTATAGTGGATAATATCGGTAAAGGAACGAGGCTGAGTATATAATGGGCATAAAGCTTATCGCATTTGATCTTGACGGGACTTTCCTTGACCCGAAGAAGAATATCCCCCCGGACAATATAAGGGCGCTGGAAGAGGCCGCCGCAAAGGGCGTCGTCATAGTCCCGGCGACAGGGCGGATAGTAGGCGGCGTCCCGCAGCAGATACGCGAACTGCCGTTTATCCGCTACTATGTTACGGCAAACGGTGCGTTCGTCTATGACGCGCTGGAGGATAAAGCCGTCGCGCGCGCGGAGATACCGCTTGAGGAGGCGCTCAGTCTCCTGCGCTATGAGGACGGGCTGGGCATTCCCTATGACTGCTATCAGGACGGCTGGGGCTATATGTCCGCCGGTATGCAGGCGCGCGCACGGGACTTCGTACCCGACCCCGGCATCCTGGAGCTTGTCCTCACGCTGCGCAGGAGCGTGCCGGAGCTGAAGGAGTTTCTGCGCCAGAAGGGCGGGAGCGTTCAGAAGCTTCAGTTCTATTTCACCGATATGCAGGAGCGGGCGCGCCAGCTCGAGGAGCTGCCGGGCATGTTCCCCGGCATGGCGTTCACGACGTCCGTGCCCTTCAATATCGAAGTCAACAGCTCCGCCGCGACCAAAGGTCAGGGACTCGCCGCGCTGTGCAGGCGGCTGGACATCAGACCTGAGGAGGTCCTTGCCTTCGGCGATGACCGCAACGATGCAGACATGATCCGCTTTGCGGGCATCGGCGTTGCGATGGAGAACGCCATTGAGGAGCTGCGCGCCGCTGCCGACTGGGTGGCGGTCTCGAATGCCGAAGCCGGAGTCGCGCGCGGGATAGAACGCTTTGTTTTGGGAGAGTGAATTGAAATGACGTTCAGTCTATGGCGTCTGCTGCTGTGTGTGCTTATGGGCTATCTCATCGGCTGCATAAGCCCGTCCTACCTTATCGGACGCAAGAAGGGCTACGATGTGCGCACCTCCGGTTCCTGCAACGCCGGGGCGTCGAACACCGTCATCATGGCGGGCAAGGCCGCGGGCATATTCGTCGCGCTGTTTGATATACTCAAGGCCACGGCCGCATGCAAGCTCGGCGCGGTGCTCCTGCCGGAGCTGGAATACACGTGGCAGATAACCGGCGTGTCCTGTGTCGTCGGGCACATGTTCCCGGTGTTTCTGGGCTTTCGCGGCGGCAAGGGCTTTGCCTGCCTCGGCGGCGTGGTGCTTGCGCACAGCGCCAAGGTCTTTCTGCTGATGCTCGCCATCGCTGTGCTGATAGGCTTCGTGTCGAACTATATCGCCGTCTCGACCGTTTCCATGTCGGTGATCTGGCCTGTGTACTATGGCACGACGACCGGCAATTGGACGGGTGCTGCGATCCTTGCGATCCCCTTTGTGCCGGTCTTCATAAAGCACACGGAGAATTTCCGCCGCATCAGCCGCGGCGAGGAGCTGAGATTGAGCTACCTGTGGAAAAAGAACACCGAGCTTGAACGCATAGGCCGCGACGATTGACGCGGGCATATAAAATGACCGGGCTCATCAAAAGCTGAGTCCGGTCATTTTATATGCTGTACGTTTATTCCGCGGAGACGGTATCCTTGTGCAGCTGCTTCTGGAGCCAATCCTTGCCGTCGACGTAGCGGGAGACGATGAAGGAGACGACGTAGTCACCTGCTGCGTTCACCATCGTGGCGGGAGGATCGACGAGGTTGCCGAGAGCGATGGCTATCGGGTAGGCGATGGCCAGCTGATCCGGGAAGAAGATGGAGCAGACAACAAGCTCGCCCGTACCGCCGCCGCCGGGAATGCCGGACATCGCGACCGAGGAGAACACCGCAACGATTATCGCGAGTATTGCTTCCCATGTGCCGAAATCCTGACCGAAGATGCCGAACAGGAACGCGACCTTGACTATCGCGCTCATCGCGGAGCCGTCCATGTGCATCGTCGCGCCCATAGGCAGAACGATGTCGCGCACGTCGCTGGAGATGCCGGTGTCGTCGGCAGCTTCCATGTTGGTCGGGATGGTCGCAACGGAGGAGCAGGTACCGAAGGCCGTCATGGCCGGGGCGAACAGGTGCTTGAACATGACCTTGGCCGCGCCCTTGCCGCCGCCGAAGCGGGCGTATATCGGAGAGGAGACAAGCATATATACAAAGCACATGATGTAATAGATGATAAGCGTGCGGCTGTAGTCACCGATGAGGGAGGGACCGTAGCTTGCGACGAGGTATGCGAAGAAACCGAAGAAGCCGATAGGCGCATAGTAGGTGATGATCTTGACGGTTTTCATGATGCAGTTGGTGATGTCCTCAAGCAGCTGCGCGGTCTTGGTCGCGGGGCCGCCGGCCATCTGTATGCCGAAGCCGAAGATTATCGCCGCGACGATCAGGGGCAGGATAGCCCTGCGGCTGAGAAGCTCCGTAAAGTCGGGCTTGGTGAAGAAGTTGATTATCATATCGGCCACGCCGAGCGTCGAGCCGACCTCGCCCTCAGCGACAACGTATGTGCCCTGAACCAGCGGGAATATGCGCACGACTATGTACATCAGCAGTGCCGCGATCGCAGCCGTGACGGCGAACACCGCGACGGTGACACCGAGCACCTTGCCCGCGCGCTTCGCGCTGCCCATGTTCGCAATGGCGGAGGAGATGGAGCAGAACACCATCGGCACCACGACGCAGAACATCATGTTTATGAACACCGTGCCCAGCGGCTCAAGAGCGGTCGCTCCCGGCCATACCGCGCCGACGATGCAGCCGGCGACGATGCCGACGAGCATGGAGATTATGAACCAATAGCGTTTGAAGAAGGATTCTGATTTGTTCATGGCTGACACCCCTTTACAAATTTATGTGTTATATTATATTCGCTCGATTTGCAAAGTAAATTGTGCTGTGTGCTTGAAACATTGCAAAAAGTGCTGTATAATATTTATCAGAGGTGAGTGCTGTGGAAACTGCTATAAACAGAGCCGGATATCTGCGCGAGAGCTATCATTATTTCCATCTCAGGGACACTGCCGGACAGGAGCTCGACTTCCATTTCCATGAGTTCGATAAGCTCATCATCCTTATCTCCGGCAAGGTGGATTATCGCGTCGAGAGCAGCAGCTACGAGCTGCACCCGTGGGATGTGCTGCTCGTCGGGCACCACACGATACACAAGGCCGAGATTGACAAGAGCGTACCCTATGAGAGGATAATAATCTACCTTGACCGCGGGCACTTCGAGCGCAGCATGCCGGGCGCGGGGCTGTTTGACAGCTTCGAGCTTGCCGATAAGCGCTCGCGCCATCTGCTCACGCCGAACGCCGAGCAGATAGAAGCACTCAAAGCGGCGATCGCGGCCTATGAGCGCGCCGCAGGGGATGAGCTTTTCGGCGCGCAGACTCTGCGCGAGACGCTCATCATCCAGCTGCTCATACAGATAAACCGGCTCGCCGAAGCCGAGGAGCCGCGCGCCGGTCAGTCCGGGTACGATGCGAAGATACAGCAGGCGCTGTCCTACATAAACGAGAACTTCCGCAAGGAGCTGACCGTGGATGCGCTTGCCGAGCGGGTGTTTCTCAGCCGCTATCATTTCATGCGCCTGTTCAAGGCACAGACCGGCAGCACGGTGCATGCGTATATACGGCAGAAGCGGCTCATGAACGCCGCGCGGCTCATCCGCGAGGGCGTGAGCGCGGGCAAGGCGGCTTCCGAGAGCGGCTTTGCGGATTACTCCGCGTTTCACCGGGCCTTCCGCGAGAGCTTCGGCACGAGCCCCGGAAAATTAGCCGGGAGGAAATAGCGGTAAATCAAGGCTTTCAAAGGCTTCTCCTCGATGCGTGCCGCGGAGAAAGCAATGAACATCCTGATACAGGCACAGAGAGACTGCGAGGAAAAATGCATCTCCGAGAGCGAGGACAGCGCCGCCGAATAAAAACCAGACAAACACCCTGCCGATGTGCATTACGCGCGGCGGCAGGGTGCTTTTTGTTCTAAAATTTTAATTATCTCAATTTACAAACGCGGCAATTTGGTATAGAATACATTTAAGATTTCGGAGGGCGCTGCTATGCTGGAAAAGAATTTTGTTGAAGTATATGATAAGTTCAAGCTCAATTTTTACCGCAGGATTTTTGAGCTTGTGCGAGAGAGGGAAGGCTCGCTTTCCGCGATGGAGGCGTTTTCGCTGGAGGTCATAAAGATGCTGGATGAGCCGACGGTCGGCCAGTTCGCGGACTTTCTGAACATCTCGCAGTCGAACGCTACATATAAGGTCAACAGCCTTATACGCAAGGGCTATCTTGAACGCCAGAACTCCGCGGTCGACAGGCGCGAGTATCACCTTGTGCTTTCGGAGAAGTTCTATAACTATGCGGGGCTGCTCAGCAGCTATGAGATGACCGTCATGGAGCGCATTAAGGAGCGCTTCAGCGCGGAGGACGTCGAGAAGTTCGACAATATGCTCTCCGTAATATCCAAAGAGCTTATGCCCGAATGCGAATGACCGGACGGGCACACGATAAAAATTTTGCCTGAGGTGTGTTATGAACAAGACTGCTAACGATTCACCGCTGAAGCTCAATTACAGGAGGACCTTCCTGATAGGCTTCGCCTTTTTCGGCATCCTGCTGCTCTGGCAGGTGTACGACTCCTGGTGCCCGACCTTTTTGACGGACATCTTCGCAAGAAGAATGTACGGTATCTCCTCGGCGGAGCTCAAGGCAGGCGACCCTGCGAAGATCCTCAACGTCCAGTGGCTGGTCGGCATAATCATGGCCTGCGATAACCTTGCCGCACTCATCCTGCTGCCGATATTTGGCAACCTTTCCGATAAGACAAAGACGCCTATAGGCAAGCGCATGCCCTATATCCTCACCGGCACTGCCGTCGCGGCGCTGGCGTTCCCGTTCATCCCGCTGTTCTTCCACTACAACAACATTGCCGGTATGGTCGCGATGATGGCGATAGTGCTGATATTTATGATGATGTACCGTAATCCCGCGGTCGCGCTCATGCCGGATATCACGCCCAAGCCCCTGCGCGCCAAGGCAAACGGCATCATCAACATCATGGGCTACCTCGGCGGCGCGTTCGCTACGGTGCTCGGCATCTTCCTCAAGCTCAGCGACTATATCAACGCCGCTGACGAGGCAAGAAAAGTCTGGATAATCGAGCTGCCATTCATCATCGCGTCTGTGCTGATGGTCATTTCGGCGCTGGTGCTGTTCTTCACGATAAAGGAAAACAAGATCGCCGAAGAGATGAAGGACGAGATGGCCGAGGGAGAGCGCCTCGCCGCGGTCGAGACCCCGATCGACGACGACAAGCCCATGTCCAAGGCCAACAAGCGTATGCTGCTCGCGATACTCGGCGCGGAATTCCTGTGGTTCATGTCCGATAACGCGATAGGCACATACATCGGCAACTACGTTATCTATTACCTCAACTCCGCATCGAGCGCCACGATGGTGCTTACCATCGCCGGCGGCTTGGCTTCGGTCATCGGCTTTGCGATCGCCGGCGGCATCGCCGAGAAGATCGGCCGCAAGTGGACTATCTCCTGCGGCCTGCTCATCACCTTCGTCGCGCTGGTGTTCATGTCATTTGTGACGCCGACCGGCGTCGCCGTCGGCGCGCACGGCGAATACGCGTTCCCCGTGACGCTCTACGCGGTGTGGGCGATCAAGGGCTTCGGCATGGCGCTGGTGCATAACTGCTCGTTCCCGATGGTCGTCGAGCTGTGCTCGTCGAAGAAGATCGGCAAGTTCACCGGGTACTACTACACGGCGAGCATGTCCGCCCAGACCGTGACGCCTATCCTGCTCGGCTTCCTGTTCGACATGACCGGCGCATGGAGAGCGCTGCCCATATACGCCTGCGTTATGACCACGCTCAGTGCGATCGTGTTCATCAGCCTTGTCAAGAACATCAAGGCAAAGAAAGTCGCAAACGTTGTCGGTATCGAGGCGCTGGATTCCGGAGACTGAACCGGAGCGCCAATTGTTCAATAAATTCAAGCGAGGTGTTTATTGCTATGAAGAAATGCTTATCCGAAAACATTGGGAAGATCGGCCTCGTTACGGCCGCGGCGGCGGTGCCGCTGTTCCTGCTCGCACCGGGCAGGGCGACAAAGCGGCAGAAGGCACCGTTCATGGGGCGCAACTTCGCGCACCGCGGGCTGCACAGCCGCGACATGAGCGTACCGGAAAATTCGCTCGAAGCGTTCAGACTCGCCGCAAAAGCAGGCTACGGCATTGAGCTTGACGTGCAGCTGAGTAAAGACGGTCAGGTCGTCGTCTTCCATGACGATACGCTCGACCGCGTCTGCGGGGTACATGCCCGCGTCGACGAGAAGAGCTATGACGAGCTGCGCGCGCTCGGGCTGTGCGGCACGAACAACCGCATCCCGCTGTTCTCCGAGGTGCTCGATGTGATAAAAGGGCGCGGCCCGCTGATAGTCGAGCTGAAGAACGGACGGCGCAACCTTGAGCTGTGCAGAAAGACCTACGCGCTCCTGTCGGATTACAGAGGCGAGGTGTGCGTCGAGAGCTTTAACCCGATGATAATGGGTTGGTTCCGCTTCCACGCGAAGGACCTTGTCCGCGGCCAGCTCGCGCAGCCGCCGAAGAACTACAAGGGCGAGGTCAGCAAGCCCGCGGCATTCATCCTCGGCAACTGCTTGATGAACTTCATCTCCCGCCCGCAGTTCATTGCCTACCGCATAGGCCGCAGGCCGTTCCCGGTGCGCCTGTCCATGGCGCTCGGCGCGATGAACATCGGCTGGACATCTCACGAGCCCAAGAACGAGAAGGGACGCGACGGCGTTATCTTTGAGTTTTATAAGCCCCAGCTCAGTTATAAATAAGAAAGCTCCTGCTGCCAGAGCGCGACCGCAGCGGCAGGCCGGAGCTTGGAACAGGAGAAGCAATGATAGAGCTTACAGAACTTAAGCTTGTCACCGCAAGCAATATCATAAATGAGCGCACCAAGGCGGGGATGACCCAGGCCGAGCTCGGCGCGAAGCTCAACTATTCCGATAAGTCCGTATCGAAATGGGAGCGCGGCGAGGCGATACCGGACGCATACGTGCTCAGTGAGATGGCGGAGCTGTTCGGCGTGACGGTGGATTATCTCCTGTCCTCGCACGACGGCTGGGAGCCGCCGAAAGAGGAGAAGCCCGAGGAGGAAGCGCCGAAGTACAGCGTGGATATAATCATCGCAATAGCGATCCTCGGGATATGGACGATGTCGCTGACAGCGTTCGTGGTGCTGTGGCTGCTGGGTACGCTGTGGTGGCCGGTGTTCGCCGTGGCGCTGACAGTGTCGCTGCTGACGTACATGGTGCTGCTGTGCGTATTCAAGCGGACGAAGTATCTGCAGTTTGTGATAGCGGCATTCGTGCTGAGTATTTTCTTCCTGCTGTATGTGCTGCTGCCGCAGAAGCCGTGGCAGCTGTTCCTGATCGCGATCCCGGCGCTGATGATCGTGTTTTTAAGCTGCAATATCCGCATCAAACCCGGCACACTGCCGAGACTGCACAGAAAAAAAGAATGATTCTACTGCAGGTAGAGCGCCCCGCGGGGCGCTCTACCTG
>OLSQ01002325.1_pt1 | contig 13997 bp, 8 predicted proteins | sample 1672561 | NCBI WGS metagenome assembly OLSQ01 (sample SAMEA3136699, study PRJEB25190) | human gut metagenome | biome: human gut; feature: human-associated habitat; material: faeces | place: Austria | collected 2013 | reverse complement strand
TTTGCCCCTACTGCGTAACATGAGGGTAAAAAAATAGCGGCGTTCCTTGTTTCCCGGTTGGGATAAGGTAACGCCGCCAGTGCGGTGCTATATGAAATTGTGTGATTGCCGACGTGCCGCGCCGCCAGTGCGTCGCGTTTGTATTGGGTTGTTTCATGCTCGCAAGATGTTCCGGCATATCAAGGCGCAATCCGTTAAAAGTAGTAAATTGGTAGTAAAATCAATCTGAAATCCTGCGAATGTGCTTGTATTTCAAGGGTTTTTCGGGATAATCAAAATTTTTATAATAAAAATTGTCCTTCTTACAAGATAAACATTGCATATTTCCAATTAAAGAGATACACTAAAAAGTAAGTATAACTGCTCTGTATCCCATCAGGCAACAGGATGTCGGACAGACATATACAAGTAACATATTGAGGGAGTATTGTAATAAATGAGCATCAAAATACCTATAGAAACTTCTGCCAGACATCTGCATATCTCGCAGGAAGATTTTGAAAAATTATTCGGAGAAGGAAGCAAACCACATTTTATCAAAGAATTAAGCCAGCCCGGACAATATCTGTGCCGGGAACGAGTAACTGTCAAAGGACCGAAAGGTACTTTCGAAAACATGGCACTTCTCGGTCCTTTCCGCAGCGACACGCAGGTAGAAATGTCCCTTACAGACACCAGAAAACTGGGGATTCCAAGTGTAATACGCCAGTCCGGTGATATCGAAGGAACTCCCGGCTGTATTTTATCTGGTCCATGCGGTGATATCGAAATCCCCAGAGGGGTCATCGTAGCCAAACGCCACATCCACATGACTCCGGATGAAGCACTTGCCCTGCATATCAAAGACAATGACGAAGTCTTCGTCCTGACCAAAAGCTACGGACGTGCACTTATCTACGCAGATGTAGTAGTCAGAGTCCACAGAAATTATCACCTGGCAATGCACGTAGACACTGATGAAGCCAACGCATTCAACAGTGATACAGAACCTTACGGCGTGATCGTCAGGTTCTTTGACAGTAACTTCAACACAGATAAGTGGATAGAAGACGAACTGTCAGGGATACGCAGATAAAATCCGACTTACCCGGCTAAAATAGCAGATGAATATAAAAAGGTTCCACAGTAACATTCAATTGATGATACTGCGGAACCAATTTTAATGCGTTTCAGCCAGCCATTCTTTAATCGTTTTTTCCGTTTCACCAAGGATTCTTGCTATTCTTTCTATGGATTCTCCTTCCTGCGCAAGCGAGATGGCTATGCTTTTTGCCTTTCTTAATTCACCCTGCTTTTCATAAATTGCCTGCAGTTTCTGTTCCTCTTCCTCTTTGTCATACTCAAATATACTCATCGCAATAACCTCCGCGCGGTTGACTCTGAGAAAATCCGCCAGAATTCCTTTCTGAATACATTCATCCACTGCTTCTTTTACAGCGGAATCCAAGCTCATAGTCTCCGCATTTTCACGTACTTTTTCTACATATTGCGCATATTCTCCAAGAATCCTGCACTGCTCCATCAATTTCCTGTTGCAGTCCCTGTTGATATTGATCGTAACTACCTTTAACTCCAGATTAGGCTCTCCCTGCTGGTTTTCGTAAGATTCTGACAGACAGTTCGTCCATCTGTCCGGCATTTTCCGCTTTCCATTATAGAATACAATAAAATTCGGTGCCGGTAATTTCAGCAGTATTGATGAATACAGGGATTTTCTGTCCACTAATTTCTGATATTCACCGGATATATAAAACAAATCCCTCAATGGCATATTAGGATTGTAGGTTGACTGGTGTTCATACAGAAAAAGATTCGTATCAATGATAAACGCCAGATCATTCTTCATTCCCATATAGATTGCATTTTCCAGTGTAACAATCTCCAACTTCGTTTCATCTGTATACGCTGTCCCATTGATTGCATTGTACAGAGATAACAGATTTCTCCTGTCAGAAAACAGTTTTCGGAATACTGTATCCTTGTAATTACGGTTTGCAGTGACTTTTTTGTTCTTTCTTTTTGTCATAGACAATACCTCCTGTGTCAGCAGGAATGTAAGAACATACTGCTCTTTTCTAAATTGTTCAGAACTCCTGCTTTTTTAATTTAATTGGAATTAAAAGCATGGATTTCTGAAATGAATTTAGAATATAAGATGGCAAAATGCCCTGAAACTTAAGAGAAATATGCTTTGGTTTTATACTAGCATGCTTCTTCAGTAGTTTCAAGACATTTTTATAGAATTTAATTTGACTATAGTTTGTAAAATTATTACGCATTAGTCCAGATCAAAGAGCTAGCGCTGTTTCAGGTCAACGGAGGTCCAGACAGTTCGTGTATTTGGTTTGCTATAAAGATAAACTGTACTGGATACTTTTGCATATACTTTACAATTGTTTTTATAGGTATATGTGCCATCTGCATTTTGCTTATTTACCGACAGCTCCTTTTTTGTAACCTGCCTATCTTCTGTCTGCACCGCTTTCCTTATAGTAGCGTTCCTTGCTCTGATACATTCTTGCATCTGCAGCTTTTGAAATTTCATATGCACTACCCCAGTTTCTCTCTGTGCTGAAAACCCATCCGTACGAAACAGTCATTGAATCAACAAACTTTCCATGCCAGTTTGCCACATTGGAGTCGAAGCTATGTATCAGCTCTTCCACCTGGTTTGGATTCTCTGTGATGATCACTGCAAATTCATCTCCACCGATTCTGTATACCTTTCCATACTCATGAAAGCTGTCTCTCATGCAATCTGCCGCTGCGCATATAAGCTCGTCTCCTGCCATATGGCCATAAGAATCATTTGCCCGTTTTAATCCGTTCAGATCTACAGAAATGTATACCCATTCCTCACTAAGATTAAGCTTTTTCATATCATTTTCATATGCGTGCCTGTTTAAACATCTGGTAAGCTCATCCGTATTTGAGGTGTATATCAGTTTTTCTTTTTCCAGTCTTTCTTTCATCACTTTGGAAAACATATAGGTTATACAGCAGGATGCCAGTACCAAATATGCGCCTACTATAAAAATAGCAATCATGCCGCCCTGCTGATAAAATGAATCCTCTACAGTTACAAAAACAATATAGTTATCATTCTGGCGCATCATGCATCTGCAGTGCTTTCCATCCATTCTGATCTGTGTTACAGTCGCACCGTCATCACTGTCAGGATTCGCTGATATCCCCACATCTTCCAGTTTTTTCCCTAATTTGCTACTGTCCGTGGCTCCTTCTATTACCTGTGTATCCGCATCTGCAACTATAATTTCAATGCCTTTATATACCGGCATTCTGGCAACTACATTGGAAATGTTATTCTGCTTTATTTCATTGAGAAGTCTCTTTGGCTCAATTCCCACCTGGATCATCTTGGTTCCGTCTTCATTCCAGGTGATGGCATACATCATTTTCTTTCCCTCTGCAGTATTTGGAGTAACATCCTGGCACATGGTCAGCGATTTATTCTTAAGCATGGGCTTAAAATACTCCATCTGCGCACCGGAATCAAAATTATAGCCAAAATACTTGGGCGCAGAACCACTGTAAATAGTTCCCTGATCATCAAACAGATGTATCTCATCAACGGCCATTAATTTTGCTATTTTCTGCAGCTCATTCACATCATATTCTACCGCCGGATCAGCATCAATCATATATGACACAGCTTTAGCCCTTACAATATAATCGTCCTTTAACGATTCGATCAGCTCGTTCCTGCTCTCATCATTTTTATCAAGCACAGTAATCACACGATCAAGAAGCACCTTTGATGTTCTATGGGCATTTTTGTCATTAACATATTTCAAAATGCTCGCTTCAAGGAGTAAGGCAACCACAATTATCATAATAGATAAAATTATAATTTTTTTCTTCTTCATATTTCCCGTTCCTTTGTCAGATATGTGGTTTTAGTGTAGCAAACGGCAGATGGGATGTCAACCTGGGAATCGTGTGCAGGCATCAGAAACATTGTTACTGTTCACTCCGTGCCCAGTAACACGCTTCGCGATGCACAGAATTTATGCTATTCGCATAAATTCGCGCGGTATGTCTCGGGATTTTGGCATTCTCATGCCAAAACACCTCGCGGGATAGTGGCGTGTGAACAGTAACGAAACATTGTACAACTTTTACAAATTCCCCCATTATCATTGCTATTTTTTGGTAAAAAGAGTATACTTTGAAATACTAAACATCAGGAGTACAAAATTATGAACACACACTCATCCGGATATTACAGCATAGACAAAGACTATAATATCCTAAGCTATAACGACACTGCCAAACAGCTGTACCCCAATCTCCAGCCGGGAGTGAAATGCTATAAGGCACTTATGGGGCTTGATTCCCCATGCCCACCCTGCCCTGTAGCACTGGGGATACAGGGACCAAAGACTTACCTGGATCCGATCCGCCATATTTATGAAACAGTTGATGCAGTAGAGACTGTACAGCCCGATGGCAGCAGAGGACATGCACTTGTATTCAGCACAGTAGCCGAAGGAGAAAGCCTGTCAAAGTCTATTCCCACAGGTGAGAACTCTCTCCGTCTGCTGGGTGCCATCAACCTGCTTGCTTCTGACTACATGTCTGTTTATGGCGTAAACCGGGAAACCGGGAAAATCTCCGTATATCGTTCCAGATTTACTGATGCTTTTGCGGATCTCGATATTAAAGATAATTCAGACTATAAACTGTCATTTGATTTTCTCATTCAGAAATATGTTCATCCGGATGAGCGTTCCTATGTATCCAGACACCTGAATTATGAAACCCTGCTGGAAAGACTTTCTCAGGAAGCCTCTTTCAAATTCCATTTCAGGCTTGTCACAGATACTGTCCATTACTATTATCTGCTCATTGCCAGAAACGGAAACGCCGATGACTATCGGGATTTTGTGATTGCAGTGGCCTGTGAAGACAATGATGTGACAGCACGCAAGATTTATGAAAACCAGCTCCACTCTCTTCTGGCATCCATTACCCATGCTGCCGGCTACTTTCATCTCGACCTTACAGATGATAAGATTCTGAAGATCGGAGGAACCTCTGCCCTGGCCTATGGGCTGGATGCTGACGCTTCCATTGACCATTTTATCGCAGAGACTGCTGTTTTCATACCGGTATTAAAGGACAGAAACGATTTCATCAATGCATTTTGCCGCAGTTCCCTGATGAAAAGCTATGAGGACGGTCAGGTGGAAGTCACCAGGGTTTCCCGCTGTCTCTACGATGACAATATAGCCAGGATTTCCAAATATGTGGCGAGACTGCTGCTCAATCCTTCCAACAACCATCTGGAAGCAATCCTCTACGGTGAAGATGTCACCAGAACACAGGAAGCCTATGAGACACAGGTAAGTATTGTCCAGACACTGAGCAGCAACTACCTGAACGTATACCTGATCAACCCCAGAGAAAAAACTCTCTCTGTGATCAAGCAGGAAGACCATGATGTCCCTGATCCAGACAAAAAACACAACGATACATATCCCTATGATCTTTTCCTCTCAGATTATATCCGGCAGCGTGTATATCCGGATGACCGTACAATGCTGGAAGAATCACTGGAACTGGGTAATGTAATGAGTGTTTTGTCCGGTCAGTCCGAATACAAGGGAAATTACCGGATAAATGACAGGGATGGTATCCATTACTATCAGTTCCGCTTTATCAAAAACGAAGACTCCGGTATCATTGTTCTGGGATTTCTGAATGTGGACGATGTGGTGGAATCAGAGATCCGGCACCAGAAGCTCCTTAAAGAAGCTCTTGACACTGCCGAACGCGCCAATGCAGAGAAATCCAATTTCCTTTCCCGTATGTCCCACGATATGCGTACACCTCTGAATGGGATCATTGGTCTGCTGGAAATTGATAAAAAACATGAAAATGATGTTAAATTCCTTAAAAATAATCGTGAAAAAGCATTCATTTCGGCCAGTCATCTGCTTTCTCTCATCAATGATGTGCTGGATATGTCCAAAATCGAGGAGGGTGGACTTGTACTCAACCATGAACCTTTTGATCTGATCAGATATGAAAAAGAAACACAGATGCTGATCGATATGCAGGCACAGAAAAACGGCATTGATTTCACCGTTCATATCGCACCGGAGATATACGAACATCCCTTTGTATACGGAAGCCCTCTGCACCTCCGTCGTGCCATGATGAATATTTACAGTAATTGTATCAAGTATAACAGAGAGAATGGGGCGATCCATACGGAGATCAATATTCTCCCTTCCCATGATCATAAACTGGTCTGCAGATGGACGATCTCTGATACGGGAATCGGCATCAGCAGAGAATATCTGGAGAAGATCTTTGAACCCTTTACTCAGGAGAAGGTGGATGCCCGGAGTGTATATCATGGCACCGGACTGGGTATGAGCATTGCCAAAGCGCTATTTGAACAGATGGGGGGTACCATTGAGATTTCCAGTACTCCGGGTATCGGAAGTACTTTTGTGATCACTCTGCCATTTGAAGAGGCAGAAGAAACGGATATCTCTTCTGAGACAGAATCTGAGCGAAACTCCATTCAGGGCATAAAGATCCTGCTGGCGGAGGATAATGAGATAAACCGAGAGGTGGCACAGGTACTCCTTGAAGAAGAAGGGGCTGTGGTAACTGCAGTATCCAATGGCAGGGAAGCTGTGAAACTTTTCTCCAGTCATCCTGAGGGGACATTTGATGTAATACTTATGGATATTATGATGCCTCTGATGGATGGATACGAAGCCACACGCCAGATCCGGAAGCTTGACAGGGCAGACGCTTCTTCCATTCCCATCATTGCACTGACCGCCAATGCTTTTGCAGAAGATGTCCGCCACGCACTGGGCTGTGGCATGAACGCACATCTGGCCAAACCACTGGATGTAGAAAAAATGATCCATACGATCGCTCTATGCCTGTAATGAAATATTTTTTTCGCAAATATTGCACAGTAACCGATTCTGTGCTATCATGCTAAAAAAAGCTTAAGGGGTAAAGTAGTATATATTTTACCCCTGGCATAACTATTATTTAACATTTTTATTTACAGGTAAAATACATGCAAAAAAGAGATAATGGCTTTACCCTGGTTGAACTTGTAGTCGTGATCGCAATCCTGGCAATTCTTGTCGGACTCCTGGCACCTTCTTACACAAAATATGTGGAACGAAGCCGCGAATCAACAGACCTGGCAAACGTCCGCACTGAGTATGGCGAAATGATGGCAGATATAAATCTGGAGGGAAAAAATCCCAAAGATGCAACGAGAACAGTTAAGCTGAAACAGAAAATAGATGACTGGCAGTCCGCAGAAACTATCACCATCGCTGGGATTTCTCATACTGTAGGTGACGAAGATACTGCCAATTGGAAAGGAATTCCAGGCGCCAATGGAACATGTGAGATTTCCCTTAATGATGATAACAGTGTGAAATTTACATGGTCAGGTGGAAATGGGAGTGGTGTGAAGAAATATCCGTTTAATATGAATGAAAATTTGATGGGGCCACTCAAGGATTCTGGTTTATTAACCACTGATGCTGATATAATGAATACATATAACTTTGAAATTGATTCCAAAGCAGGTACCAAAAGAGTTAAGAAAATTGAAAACGAAATTGCCAAAAAAGAAAAAAGTCTGCTGAAATACGGTACCTGGGCATATTATGGAAATGGAAATGGAAGATTTCCATCCGATCGTTATCTTTTTTGGACTTCTTTAGACACCAATAAAGTAGGTGTTAACCAAAAAATCCCAGTTATTATCAGCACAACAGATGGCAAATTCTATGTTTCCGAAACAACAACTGCTACTCGCTCCAAAAAAACTTATGTGACAATCCTTGCAACTGTAAAAACGCTAAACGATTACAAAAAATATCTTTCTTCAGATCAAAAATACGATACTTTGCAGGACGCTTACGATGCATATGAAAAGCTACTTACCGAAGGTAAATATATGAAATATAAGGATACCCTGCCGGAACCATAAAAAACTCCCTGTTCAGACCAGAAATAAAATATTTCCGGCCGAGCAGGGAATTTCTTTCTTTACTGATTATCATACCGCATCCTTATACACTCTCTGGATATGCATTGCCAGATATCCTGTCTCGGTTTCATCCAGATTATGTCCAATACATCCTTCCAGGTTTTTACAGATGTCAGTGGCAACCTTATAGGCCTGGGGATACTGATCCAACATATATTCATTCATGTCCAGATTCAGCTTCTCTCCTGTAGATGCACGCGCTACCATATACTTCATATGGTTCATCAGACGATTATAGGACAGTGACAGTACATCGATTGGCTTACCTGTTGCTTTCTCGATCATATCTATACACTCTCTCACTGCTCTCGCAGTCTGCATGGCAACAGATACCTTCTCGTCACCAATTGCAGAATGAATATGCAATGCCACATATCCAACCTCATGATCATCAATCTCTATCTGAAGTCTTTCTTTCAGAATTGTTTTCAGTGTTTCCGCAACTTTAAATTCACTGTAGAAAAGAACCTTGATATCCTCTGTCAGCGGATTGCTGATCTGCTCATTTCTGCGGATTCTGGCGACTGCAAAAGAAATATGGTCAGCAAGTGGAAAAAGAATTCCTCTGTCTATGGAATCTCCAAACACTTTCTGTGACTCTGTCAGAATTGCATCTGCAATCTCCAGATACTCCGGCTCTATTCCCTTTACCAGTTCCTTCGCAGATCCACGCTCTGTCTCCTGTTCCAGACGATATGTAGTACATCCCTCCGGCTTATCAAAACGCTGGCTGACCTTTTTTCCAAAGCCAACACCCTTGCCAAGAATCACATACTCCTTATTTTCATCCATATCAATGGCTATAACACCATTATTATTTAATACCTTGCTAACTCTGTACATCTCTGTCGTAATCCCCTCTATAAAAATTTATTGCCATTATAATAATTTTCCCTTTGGTCATAAGACTGCTATAGTTTACCATATTTTGAATAAGAATCCTACCCGTCACACAAATTTGTTACATTTTTGATTTCCAGATCCCCCCTGCAAAAAGGGTAAAAAAACAGTCAGATAATCAAGATGTCATCTCTTTTGATCATCCAACTGTTTTTTGATAACAATATTATTTCAGTGTCTCCACCGCAAACAACGGTTCACCGGCCTTGATCTCACCGTTTGCCAGAAGTCTGATCCTCTGGTTGTCTTCCGGTTCAGTATCAAGGATAGGGGAAGTGATAGACGGAGCATTAGCAGTTAAGAACTCCAAATCCAGTTTCATCATCGGATCACCTTTTTTCACTTTCTGACCCTCTGTTACCAGGATTTCGAAGCCTTTTCCTTCCAGTTTTACAGTGTCGATTCCCATATGAAGAAGCATAGGGATACCGGAATCTGTCTGGAAACCTATAGCATGTTTTGTATCAAAAATAAACTCAACTTCACCGTCTGCAGGTGCATATACAGTACCTTCTGTTGGTGTCACCACTGCACCGTCACCCATCATTTTTCCTGCAAATCCCTCATCCGGTGCAGTAGAAAGATCTGCTGCGATTCCGTCTACAGGGCTGTAAATGATTGCTGTTTTTCTGATCTTTTCTTCTTTTACAGGTGCCAAGGACTGTGCTGTACCTGCATTTTTGTCCTCAACCTCTGCACTGTTCTGTCCTGCTGCAGCATTTTCCTGTACCTGTACATTATCCGGTGTCTCATCCGCGAATTCGTTGGGAGCAGTTTCCAGATATTCTTCCAGCTTCGCCTTGATAACAGTTACATGAGGTCCATAGATAACCTGTACGCCCTGTCCTTTTTTCACGATTCCTCTGGAATCTGTCTGTTTCAGAAGTTCATCACGAACTCTCTCAGGCTCTGCAACTGTGATACGAAGTCTTGTCGCACAACAGTCAACATCTACGATATTTTTCTTTCCGCCAAGGCCTCTGGTGATCAGTTCACTTACCGGATCACCGGAGGTTGCTGCAGCTGCACCGGCTGTCTTTCCGGCTTCTTTTCTTGCATTTACATCAGCTTTTGTATAAAGCTTTGTCTCTGTATCATCATCTTCACGTCCAGGAGTCTTGAAATTAAATTTCCTGATCATAAATGTAAAGATTACATAATACAGGATAAAGTAAATAATACCAACCGGAATGATCCTCAGCCAGCTTGTTTTTGCATTTCCCTGCAGGATACCAAAGAGGAACAGGTCAAGGAAACCGCCTGAGAAAGTAAGTCCTACTGCAATATTCAGCATATGTGCGATCATATAAGCCGCACCTGCCAGGATCACCTGAACTACGAACAATGCCGGAGCTACAAACAGGAATGAGAATTCCAGCGGTTCAGTGATACCAGTAAACATACATGCCAGCGCTGCGGAAAGAAGAAGTCCGCCTGCCGCTTTTTTCTTCTCAGGTTTTGCACAGCGATACATAGCCAGCGCTGCTCCCGGAAGACCAAAAATCATAAAGATAAACTCACCAGAGAAATATCTGGTTGCATCCGCACTGAAATGTGCTATATTTGCAGAATCAGCAAGCTGTGCAAAGAAGATATTCTGTCCGCCCTGCACCACCTGTCCTGCAACTTCCATAGTTCCGCCCACTGCTGTCTGCCAGAATGGCATATAAAATACATGATGCAGCCCAAAGGGGATCAGTGCTCGTTTAATAATACCAAAAATCAGAGTTCCCAGATATCCACTTCCTGTTACCAGACCGCCCAGAGCATAAATACCGTTCTGAACTACCGGCCATACAAAATACATCAGGATTCCCACAAACATATATACGATCGTAGAAATGATCGGTATAAATCTTGAGCCGCCAAAGAATGACAGCGCATTCGGAAGCACAATTTTGTGGAAACGGTTATGAAGTGCCGCAACACCAAGACCTACGATAATACCGCCGAATACACCCATCTGCAGAGACTGGATCCCGCATACAGAAGTAATGGTTCCTTCCAGTACATCTGCTGCTATCTGACCGTCTGCTGTGATTTCATTGTTGATAAGAAGCATGGCACTGACAGCCACATTCATAACGAAATATGCAATCAGCGCAGAAAGAGCAGCAACCTCTTTCTCTTTCTTTGCCATACCAATGGCAACACCAACAGCAAAGATCAGCGGCAGATTGTCAAATACAGCACTTCCAACCTTGTTCATAATGATCAGAAGAGAATTAAGTAATGTTCCACTTCCCAGAATCTTCTGCAATCCATAGGTAGCGATAGTTGTTTCATTTGTAAAGGAACTGCCGATACCAAGCAGCAAACCTGCAACAGGGAGAATTGCGATCGGAAGCATAAAGGATCTTCCCACACGCTGCAAAACTCCAAAAATCTTGTCTTTCATGTTCTTTTGTCTCCTTTTCCTTATTCGTGCGAATAAACCGTCTTGTTTTCGGGAGATTAAAACCTTCTGACATATGATTATTCCGCGTTTTACCACATAAAATACATCAAAAAAAGGCACTAACCCCCATAAACATTAAAAAATAACATTTATGACCGGTTAATGCCTGCCTGTCCAGTAACACACCAAATCTGTGCTATACTATAAAGGATTATTTATTCCCTGTCAAGATACTCAGGAAAATTTTTCACAAAATATTTTTGCATTTCATGAATCGATCTCTGTAATGACCATTTATTATTTTTCAAAGCCGCAACATTCTCTGCATCCTTCCGATCTGATAGAAATTTATTGATTTCCCACTGCCGCAGGCGGCACGTTCAACTTGATCACTCTGTCTTCCCATTTTAATCCATTCAGATCTACAGAAATGTACACCCATTCATCGCTGAGTTTAGGCTCTTTTCAGGGGGATTTTATCTGTTTCTCTCTTCCAGATATTCCAGACATTCATTCACATCTTTAATACCAAGTTCCTTGCGTACTTTATCCTGAATTTCCACCAGACATTCCAAAAGAAGAGGATTAAACATTCCGCATTCTCCATTTAGGATTATCTCTATTGCCTTTTCATGAGAATATGCTTTCTTATATACCCGGTCACTTACCAGGGCATCATACACATCTGCCAGTGATACCACCTGTGCAGATATGGGGATTTCTTCTCCCTTCAAACCATCCGGATATCCTTTTCCATCATAACGTTCATGATGCCAGCGGCATATTTCATAGGCATATTTCATCATCTCTTCATCATGATACATTTCCAGACTGTCAAGCATCCGGGCACCTATGATCGTGTGCTGTTTCATGGCTTCAAATTCTTCCTTTGTAAGCTTTCCGGGTTTATTCAGAATTTTTTCATCAATTCCAATCTTACCGATATCATGAAGTGCTGAAGCTGTAGCGATCATATGCTGCTGAGACCAAGAAAGATCGTAATTCTCTGATTTTCGCATCAATTTCTCCAGCAAAAGCTGAGTCAGAATATTGATGTGCAGCACATGAAGCCCGCTTTCACCATTTCGGAACTCTACAATCTGACTGAGAATCCCGGTCATCATACGGTTGTTTTTCTCTTTTTCATAAATCTGATCTGTTACCAAATGGATCAGACGCCTTTGCTTGGCATAGAGCTTGATCATATTGATAACCCGCTGATATACCACCTTAGCATCAAATGGTCTGCTTATATAATCCGAAGCCCCCAGTTCGTAGGCACGGCGGATATAACTCTCTGATCCTTCACTGGAAATCATGATCACCGGTATATCCTCGATCCATTTATCTCTGTTCATATAGGCGAGTACTTCAAATCCATCCATTTTGGGCATAATAATATCCAACAGAACCAATGAGATTTCAGGTCCATACTGCTCCAGTATCTTCAGAGCCTCTTCCCCGTCACAGGCCTCCAGTATCCGGTATTCTTTTCCCAGAATTTCCTTAAGTATCTCTCGGTTCATTTCAGAATCATCAACAACCAGAAGCTGGAGCCGGTTCCTTTTTTCCATCTCATCTGTATTTTTCTTCTGATCCCACCGAGTCACTACTATATTTTTATGTCCCTTGGCCATATACATAAGTCTGTCTGCTTTGGTGATCGCTTCCTCCAATCTGCCATGGGTAAACATAGCTCCACCAATGCTCACTGAAAGCTTCAGACGATTAAAACCCGGAATATGCGTCGCATGGATCTTCTTCTGGATCATACGGAGCTTCTGTGAAAAGACTTCCTTCTCAATTCCGGGCAGGATCAGCAGAAATTCATCTCCTCCATAGCGCACCAGAATATCCGTACGACGGATATAATGCCGAATTACATTCACTACGGTTATCAGTACCAGGTCTCCTCCATCATGACCATAAGTGTCATTGAACAATTTGAAATCATCCAGATCGATAACTGCAATTCCGGCATTCAAAGACATATTTTTGACTTTTTCCTCAAAATATCTGCGATTATACGCCCCTGTCAGCACATCCTTATACAGCTTTTCGCTATATATAGTCAGCTTTTCCGTCAGTTTTTCATATCCTTCCTCATCAGTCAGCGTGTTCTCGTCCAGCTTTTTCAGCATTTCCATTACATAAGGCTCACTGTCAATCTCCAGATACCTTGCAAATACCTGATACATATCAGAATCAAGAAATTCAATTTTGGATGTCTGTTTCTTTTCCTCCAGTGCTTTAAGGGAAATGCAATTCTCACATCTTTTATCTTTATTCCAGAAAGCATAACACTGGCAAGGATTTTCTCTTCCTGCAAGCTTACTTTCCATTCCGGCAGCCTGCAGATCACTCCCTTTCAGGAGACGGACTACATCAAAAATCTCCCGAAGCACCTCCATTTTATTCTCTGCTTCCTGCATCGTCATTTGTTTCCACTCAATCATTATTCCCAGCCTCTCACGAACAACAGCTTTTTTCTGCAATATAAACTTGTATTATTATACCACTTACTCATCATGCAGTACAACAATAATATTTTTTCCTAATTTCTTAATTTCATAAAGGGAGCGCCTCAAAAACTGAATATTCTTGTGCGGTAACACCGCAAGTCCGGCAGACGGG
>OLSQ01002314.1_pt1 | contig 14035 bp, 10 predicted proteins | sample 1672561 | NCBI WGS metagenome assembly OLSQ01 (sample SAMEA3136699, study PRJEB25190) | human gut metagenome | biome: human gut; feature: human-associated habitat; material: faeces | place: Austria | collected 2013 | reverse complement strand
TCATGGAAGATTATAATCTGGAAGCTTTGTATACAGGAACTGTTGTGATGAATGGATATCCAAGAAACAGTATTTTTATGGATCATGAGAAAGCTGATCAGGTAACAAAGAAACTTGGAAATGAAGATTATACAACGATGGCATATATGCCGACATGGCGTGGACAGAGTAATCATGATGTGAATACGTCTGAATATAGCAGAGAGATCAATCAGCTGTTACATTATCTTGATGAGAATTTAAAGGATGATCAGAAATTATATGTAAACTTTCATCCAATTGTGCAGAAGTTCGTAAAGCTGGATAATTATGAACATATTTATCCATTTCCAAGTGGTGTTGACAAGTATGAATTTTTAAATAGTGTTGATGCACTGATCACGGATTACTCAAGTGTATTTTTTGATTACTCGATTACAAGAAAACCAATTATTTTATATATGTATGACTATGAAGAATATATGCACGATAGAGGAATGTATTTTGATATCAAAGAATTGCCATTTAGAAAGATCTATGACAAGGAAGCATTAAGAGATTGTCTGGTCAACGAGACATTCCGAGAAGATTCTTATGAAAATGATAAGGAATATACAGAAAAATATATTCAGTATGATTCTATTGATGCTGCAAAGAATATGGCAGAACTTGTATTTCATGGAAATATGTGCGATATGCCAACGATCGATTACAGTTTTAACAAAGAAAAGAAACGAAGAGTTTTGCACTATCCAAATGTAAAAACAGCACAGACGATCGATACGATCGCACAGATCGCTAAGAAAGATGAAGATGTAGTGATCTTTGAAAAACGTTTTTTCAATCCAGAATTAAGCAGTCATTTACATGATAATTATCTTGATGATTTTGATTATATTTTTATTACACGAACACTTCCAAGAACCTATGCAGAAGAAGTGTTAAAGAGAAAGAGTGCCAAGGTCAGAAAAGAACTTCATAAGAGGGAGATCAAGAGATGCTTTGCAGATCTTCCAGTATATTCAAAGTTTGAGACAGAATATTATCATGGAGAAGCAGGAGAGACATTTTCTTTCAATAAGAAAAAGATGATCAATGCATCCATGCGAGTAATGGAAGACCATTTGGAGATTAAGTTTGAGGAAGGCAAGAAAGGTCAGCCAAAGAAGCTGTTACTTGTAAATAAGAAAAGTCAGATCATTTATACAAGGGATCTAACAGAAAAAGAATGGAAAGATCATTGTATTAAGGAATATTTTGATGAATTTCTTTCGCTTGAAATTGCAGATATGAACGGAAGATATCAGTTGATGATCGAATTAGAAGATGAAAATGGCAACAAACTGCCATATTTCTTTGTAGATCGTAAAGAATATGCAAAACGAAAAGAAGCGATGGATGAATTAGATAAATCTTCTGTATATATGACAGGGATCAAGAAACATGATATCATCTATCAGAATACATTCGAGCCTGCGGATACAAGTGTGATTCCTTATATGAATGAAGTAGATGGAAGATTTTCTGTATTTATGGGAGATCAGGCACAGTTATCTGTTCGTAATATGCGTGGACAAGTATTGAAATTCAAGATTAAAGGTTCAAAAGTTCATGTAAAAATGAAATATAAAAACAAAGAAGCTGGAATCAAAAATGTCATATTATCATATCGAAGTAAAGTGGAGACAATCGATTATCCATTTGAATATAAAGTAACGAGATCAGGTGATCATTATATCATTGATGCTCAGATCGATATGTCGGTATTATCACTGGAAGAACTGTTTTGGGATGTATTTGCTGTAACAGAGAAGAATGGAGAAGAAGTAAGAGTAAGTGCATATTGGAGCAGATGGCAGAGATTAAAATTATTACTGATGAATTATCAATGTGATGTTGATAAAGAGCATATTATTTTCCCTTATTCGACGATCACATGCAAAATGGCATTTACTTATCGTACAAGATCAAAATATGATGGATTTGATGTAAAGATCAAGGAATTAGCAGCTTTTGGTGTGTATACCTTGTTATTACCGTATTGGAAAAAGAAACGAGTATGGTTAGTATTTGAGAAATTCTGCTCTATGGCGCAGGATAATGGATATTATTTCTTCAAATATTGTATGGAGCAGCTTCCAAAAGAAAAGAAGCAGCATATTTATTATATTCTCGATACAGATTCTGCTGATTATGATAAGATGAAGCAATATGGAAAGCATGTGATTCCATTTATGAGTTTTCGACATATTTTATATTCACTTGTTGCTAATTTATATATAGCTTCTGATTCAAAGAAACATTTATATACATGGAGAGCAAAACCAAATGTGATCTCAAATCGTATTTCAAAACATAATATCTTGTTTTTACAGCATGGGGTGACAGCATTAAAACGTGTACATCCGATTTTTGGAATGAAAGGTTCAAGTCCTATGACTCATTTTACAACGACATCAAGATTTGAGCATAAGATCATTGTAGAGAATTTTGGATATGAAGATGGAGATGCACCGATTCTTGGATTTACGAGATGGGATGTTCTGGAAGATACTTCAAAACCAGAGGAAAAGATCATTCTTGCAATGCCGACATGGAGATCATGGCTGGAAGAAAAGAGTGCAGAAGAGTTTAAGGCAAGTGATTATTATAAAAACTATATGAAACTGTTACAGAGTCAGAAACTTGCAAGAATCTTAAAAGAAAATGATGTTAAATTGATTTTTTACATTCATCCAAAGTTTAAAGATTATTTGAGCGAGTTTAATGTCAGTGGAGATAATATTGAGTTGATTCCATTTGGAACAGAGCCATTAAATGAGATCATGAAGAAATGTTCTATGCTGATCACAGATTATTCTAGTGTATGCTGGGATGTATGTTATCTTGATAAACCCGTATTATTCTATCAGTTTGATTATGATATGTATATGCAGGCGCATGGAAGTTATCTGGATATGGAGCATGAATTATTTGGAGAACGTTATACAGAATATGAGAAATTGATCGATGGAATTGAAGAGTATATTCACAATGGATTTAAAGAAAAAGAAGAATATACAAAATTAAAAGATTATTATTTTGAATATCGTGATAATGATAACAGTAAACGTACGTATGAATATATCATAAGCAAAGGATATTAAAATGGACAAAAAGAGGAGAATAAAATATATAGATTTGTGCAAAGGCTTAGGAATCTTGATGGTAACATGGGGACATATTACCAAGCTTGATAATCCAGTCGATACGTGGGCGGCATCATTCAAGATGGCAATTTTCTTTGTTGCCGCCGGATATCTGATTCGGTATGCAGATTCTTATCGGACACAGACATTAAAGGGATATTCAGTAAAGTTATTGAAATCATTGATGCTGCCATATGTATTGTTTAGTATTTTGTCGATTGGCTTTCGATTTGCAACGATGATCATGAAACACAGAATTGATATTCCGGCGATCAAATCTTATATTTTGGCAACAATCACATTAAGAGGAACATTTGCACTATGGTTTTTGCCGGTGTTATTTATTGCGGAGATCCTGTTTTTCTGTCTTATCAAATATCTTCCGAAATGGGTGAGGATCGTGATATTGATCGTGATACCTGTTTTTGGAATTTGGGAGTCTTATTTTATCAGACACTTGATCATTTCAGTGGATCCATTAACATTTGAAAGAATATCATTTTTGATCTTACCGATCAGTAAAGCATTGATCGCATTATGGTTCTTGGAGATAGGACATATTGGATGTATGTTATTCAGTAAAGTAACATCCAGAGAAATCCGATTTATGATCGGACTGGTATTTACAATTGGAAATATCTTCTTATCACAGCAAAATATTGGAGTGGATTTAAATAATATTTCTTTAGGTATTCACCCACCACTATTTTTTGTTACAGGAATCATTGGATCTTTTGGAGCACTATTTGTCTTTGAATTTCTTGAAGATTATGTTCCATTTACGATACTGAATTATTTTGGAAAGAATTCTTTGATATTAATGTGTACACAAAGACCGTTTTATATTATTTCTACTGCAACTGCAGGATGGAAGATCATATCAGGAATGCCAGGGATCATGGCATGGAGATATTATATTGACTGCCTTGGGGCAATGATTCTTGTGATGATCATTGAATACTCAATAATAACATTTGTTAATACAAAAGCTAAATTTTTGATCGGAAGATTTTAGATAGTTGAATAATCTGTTAAGTAATAGTATAATAGCAAGGTGTAAATTAAAAATATCAAAATGGAGAAGTACAGTGAAATCTTATATTGAAAATTTTAAAAAGTACAGATTCCTTTTATGGGAACTTGTAAAGAAAGGTGTTAAGTTAAAATACAGAAGATCATATTTAGGTATTTTATGGACACTGTTAGAACCGTTAATGACAATGATCGTACTAAGTGTAGTATTTGGTACATTGTTTGGAAACAAGGATCCACATTTCCCAGTATATATCTTATGTGGACGTTTGATGTATAGTTTCTTTTCATCTGCGACAAATGGTGCGATGAAAGCGATCAGGACGAATGCAGGAATGATCAAGAAAGTATATGTGCCAAAATATATTTATCCATTATCCAGTGTATTGTTTAATTATATTATTTTTGCTATCTCTTTGATCGTGTTGGTAGTAGTATCTATTGTTTTGAAGGTATATCCAACCATTTATCTGGCACAGGCGATCATTCCATTGATCTTATTACTGATCACAGCTTTTGGAGTTGGAATGATCCTATCTACGATGGCAGTATTCTTTAGAGACTTAGAATATTTATGGTCTGTAGGATTAATGATCATTATGTATGCATCAGCAATTTTCTACAAACCAGAGAAGTTATTAAAATCAGGTTTTGGATGGATCTTAAAATGTAATCCATTATATCTTCTGATCCATAATTTTAGACAGGCTGTTTTTGGTATGCCGATGAATATGAAGTTTTTAGCTGCATCCATCGTGTTTGCAATCGTAAGTGTTATTGTAGGATTGATTTTCTTCTATAAGAAGCAAGATGAATTCATTCTGCATATTTAGGAGGGTATCATGGCAAAGAAAGAAGTATTGAAAGTTGAACATGTTGGAATGAAGTTTAACTTAAGTCAGGAAAAGGTTGATGATCTGAAAGATTATGTGATCAAGTTATTGAAACATCAGATTTCATATAATGAATTCTGGGCATTAAAAGATATTAATTTTACCCTTAACAAAGGGGATCGACTTGGAATCCTTGGATTGAATGGAGCTGGAAAGAGTACGCTGTTAAAGGTTATTGCAGGGGTATTAAAAGCAACGGAAGGAACTGTGACAGCCAAGGGGAAGATCGCTCCATTGCTTGAATTAGGTGCTGGATTTGACCAACAGTATACAGGACGTGAGAATATTTATCTTTATGGAGCAGTTCTTGGATTCTCAAAGAAGTTCTTAGATGAGAAGTTAGATGAGATCATAGAGTTCTCAGAACTGGGCAAATTTATAGATGTCCCAGTTAAGAACTATTCTTCAGGTATGAAATCAAGACTTGGATTCTCTGTTGCAACATTAGTGGAACCAGATATCTTGATCCTGGATGAAGTATTATCTGTCGGAGATGCGAAATTCCGAAAGAAAAGTGAAGCAAAGATTATGAGTATGTTTGACAAGGGAGTTACAGTATTATTTGTATCTCATTCTTTAGATCAGGTAAAGAGATTATGTAATAAGGCAATCCTACTTGAAAAAGGAAAGATCATTTCTCATGGATCGATTGAAGAAGTAAGTAAAGTATACGAAGAGAAAACAAAGTAAGATAGAAGACACGGAGGTGTGATATGAGAAAAGTAATCACATATGGAACATTTGATTTACTGCATGCGGGACATATCAATTTATTGCGCAGAGCAAAAGAATTAGGTGATTATTTAATTGTAGTTGTATCAACAGATGAGTTTAACTGGAATGAAAAACAGAAAAAATGTTATTTCAGTTATGAAGAAAGAAAAAAACTGGTAGAAGCAGTTCGTTATGTGGATCTTGTGATTCCAGAAGAAAATTGGGATCAGAAGATTTCCGATGTGAAAGAATATCATGTAGATACATTTGTTATGGGAGATGACTGGAAAGGTAAGTTTGATTTCTTAAAAGATTACTGTGAAGTCGTATATCTTCCAAGAACAGAAGGAATTTCTACAACAAAGATCAAACAGGATCTTGGATTAAACGGAACAACGGCGAATAAATAGCAAGAGTTATGAATTAAGATATAAGAGGAATTTCGTTGACAATAGAGGTTATGAACGGCTAGAGACGGAATTCTTCTTTTCTGCGTTATCAAACAAAAAGAATTTAAGATAATGCTGTAGATGAAAGGATTAGTTTTTGATGCATTTTATAGAAATTAGCAATATTTTTAAAAGTGAAAAAAAGAGATATAAAGTTACCGCAGTTTTAAAATTACTGGTCGTGTTTGCATTGCTTGGATTCTTTTTATCAAATAAGCCAATGTATCATGTGCAGACTGATTTTTACCTGAAACGTATGGGATTTGTATTTTTGGCATGTTTTTGGATGGTATTTGTAACAGTTTGCGACATTCGTTTGAGTCAGAAGGTTGACAGGGCTTTTGTGATCATTCTTGGAGTGATCGCACCAGTTATGGGATGGATCTTGTCAGAATTTTTGATCAATGAAGCAGAGTGTGCATTTCCGCCGACACAGTTCTATCAGAAAGAGCTACTTTGGATCGTTCTAAGTCTTGCAATGATCATTTTGGTGGATCTGCTGATCATATTTTTGACGAACAGCATCAGAGTTGGATCAGTGATCGTACCATTTGTATTGTTTATCTTTGCGGTAGTTGTATGTGTTGTATATGAATTTCGCGGGATTCCGATGATGGCACCAGATATTTTAACAGTACAGACGGCTACTAGTGTGATGGGTAATTATACATTCAAATTGACGTTTGAACAATATAGTGTGATCTTGGTATGTATGGCATTTTTCTTTACATTTTTAAGACTTCATGAGGTAAAGGTTACAGAAAAAAGAGTATTTCACATTGCAGGATTTATTGTTGTTGCATTAGGATGCGGATTGTTCACAAATCAGATCATACTGTCTGATTTTATGGAAGAGCACCAGATCAATATTCGTATGTTCCGTCCAATGGAAAGTTATCAAAAATATGGAGGCGTGCTGACATTTGCAAGAAGTGTTGGATATGCGGTCGTGAAGAAGCCAGAAGGATATACAACAGTGAAGGTTGATCAGATCATTCAGGAATATGAAAAGAAATCAGCGAATGAACAGCAAAGTACAGTAAAGCAATATCCGAATATCATAACAGTTGTCAATGAAACATTCGCAGATATTAAGGTGCTGGGAGATTTTAAGACGAACGAAGATTATATGCCCTATTTCCATAGTTTGAAGAAGAATTGTGTGACAGGATATACGTATGCATCGATTGTAGGTGGTCAGACAGCGAATACAGAATTTGAATTGTTGACAGGAAATACTCTTGGATTTTTATCAGCTGGAACGACAGCATTTCAGCTTTATATTCATGGGCAGATGCCTTCACTAGTCAGTAATCTAAAGGCAGAAGGATATTCTGGAAATAAAGCGATGCATCCGTTCAATCCGTATAATTATAATCGACCAGCTGTATATAAAGATTTTGGATTTACGGATTTTATTGATAAATTTGACTTTCCTAAGAATGTAAAAAGGGTTAGAGAGTATATTTCTGATGAGGCAAATGTAGATCGCATTATTTCTGAATATGAAAAGAATCGTAAGAAGACAGATCAGCCATTTTATATGTATAATATGACGATCCAGAATCACAGTCCTTATGATAAGGATGCAGCCAACTTTAAACAGCCGATCAAGATTGAAAGCAGCAAATATGATGCTGAGGCCAACAGATATCTAAATCTGATCAAATATTCAGATGACAGTTTAAAACAGCTGACAAGTTATTTTGAAAAATGTAAAGAGCCAACGATCATTTTATTTTTAGGAGATCATCAGCCAAGATTGACAGATGAATTTATGAATAAGATCACAAACGGTCAATATCAGACTTGGAGCAGCGAACAGATGATGAAGCGTTATCAGGTACCATTCGTGATTTGGGCCAATTATGACATTAAAGAACAGCATATAGAGAAGACAAGCATGAACTATATCCAAAGTATCCTGACCCAGACAGCTGGAGTAAAGATGACAGGATATCAGAGATTTTTAAATGAGGTTCGAAAAGAAGTTCCAACGATCACATCACAGGGATATTGGGGAAAGAATGGAAAATTTTATCAGATTAATGATAAAGGATCACCATATTATGGTATAATACAGAAGTATCGTATGATTCAGTACAATATGATGTTTGATAAGAAGAATCGCAGAGATCCATTCTTTGAAGTAAGTAAATAGGAGTGCACGTATGAAGCAACTGATTAAGAATATTACGATTCAGATATATAAAGTATTAACATATCTGATTCCAGTAAATAAAAAGATGATTATATTTCAGAGCAGCAATGGACGTAACTATACAGGAAATCCAAGATACATCTATGAAGAGATGGTAAGAGAAGGCCTTGATCAAGAATATGAATGTATCTGGTTTTTCTTTGATACAAGTATAGAAGTTCCAGGTAAATGCAAGAAGATACGGAATAATTATTTCCCATATTTTTGGTATTTAATGAGAGCAGGAATCTGGGTATTTGATAGTCGTCAGCCATTATATGTGCGTAAGAAGAAGCATATCACATACATTCAGACATGGCACGGAACACCGCTTAAGAAGCTTGCGCTTGATATGGACCGAATGGATATGGGTGGAAGTACGGATATTGAGAATTATCATGAACAGTTTAGAGTAACATGTAAGGATTGGGATTATCTAGTATCACAGAATAAGTTTTCTACAGATATTTTCAGATCATGTTTTGCATTTAAAGATCGTCCGATCTTACAGATCGGATATCCAAGGAATGATATTTTGATCAATGATAATTCTCCTGCTAAGATCAGAGAATACAAAGAAAAACTTGGACTTCCATTGGATAAGAAGATCATATTATATGCTCCAACTTGGAGAGATAATGAATATAGCGAGAAAGGAAAGTACAAATTTGCTTCAAAACTAGATTTTGATAAAGCAAAGGAGGCATTATCAGATGAATATATATTCATTGTAAAATATCATTATCTTGTATCAGATAAGATTGATTGGACACCATATAAAGGATTCGTTTATACATTCGACGAGACAAAAGATATTGCATGGTTATACCTTGTGTCAGATATGTTGATCACGGACTATTCTTCTGTAATGTTTGATTATAGTATTCTTAACAGGCCGATGTTATTCTTTGCATATGATCTGGAAGACTACAAGGAGAATCTGAGAGGATTTTATTTTGACTTTGTCAATGATATTCCAGGGCCGATTTCAAGAGATACAGATCAGTTGATCAAAGATATTAAAGAATATAATGAAGATAGTTGGAAAGAAAAATATAAGAATTATCATGATAAATTCAATGGCATAGATGATGGACATGCTTCACAGAAGGTCATTGACGTGATAAAGAAGGTAAGCAGATAGAGATCTGCTGAACAATAACACAGTCAGGAGGTTTGAAAACAATATGGTAACGATTCTGTTAGCGACATTGAATGGAGAGGATTATTTAAAAGCGCAGTTAGAATCAATTGCAGCTCAGACCTATGAAAACTGGCAGCTGGTCGTGAGGATGCAGACGTTGAATTCGTTGGTTCTCAGAATCATATCGTGGGTATGATCAGCATTCTTGAAGAATTCAGTAAACAATATCCGGAACAAGTGACGATCATTAAGAATGACCCGCCACAGGGAAGTGCCAAAGACAATTTTATTTCACTGATCCAAAATTCTTACGGACCGTATTTTATGTTTTGTGATCAGGATGATGTGTGGAAACCAGATAAGATTTATCTGACATTACAGAAGATGGAAGCGTTAGAGGCAAGATATGGAGAGAAAACACCGATCTTGGTTCATTCAGATCTGTCAGTTGCAGATCATAACTTAGAGATGGTTGCAGAGTCATTCTTTCAGTATGCGAATATTCCAAAGAGAATTGTATTGAATCAATTGATGGTACAAAATTCTGTGACAGGGTGTACGATGATGATCAATCGTTGTCTGCAACAATATTTTTTACGGCCGTTACCGATGTCTAAGATCATCATGCATGATTATTGGGCGGCATTGATCGCGAAAGTGTTTGGCAAGATTGGTTTTGTAAATGAGCCAACGATGTATTACCGTCAGCATGGCAATAATTCTGTTGGTGCGAAAGATGCGAAGAATCCCGTCTTTTTGTATCATCGTCTCAAAGAAGGAAAGAACAGCTATCGCCGTATGATGATCGAATCTATGGAGCAGATGCAGGGATTTGTTGAGACATATGGGGAAGAGATCGATAATCTGGATGTTTATGAACTTCTTGAGAGTTATGGAGAATTGTATTATAAAGGAAAGATCAAACGATTGAGTTTTTATAAAAATCATCACGTATTAAAGGAAGGAAATATCCGAAAGCTGATGCAGTGGCTTTGGGGATAGGAATATTTATGAAAAAAGCATTAGGACTTGCAGGAAAATATGTGATCATGTTTCTGTCGTGTTTATTTCCAAGAAGCAGAAAGATATATATCTTTGGAGCATGGCTTGGAGAACAGTTTGCAGACAATCCCAAATATCTGTTTTTAGAAGCACAAGAGCATAAAGAGATCCGTCCGATATGGATCACGAAGAATGAATCAGTCTGCAGAAAAGTCAGGGAGCTTGGATATGAAGCTTATATGTTTGACAGTTTCAAAGGGATTTTAATGCAGCTTCGGGCCAAATATGTGGTAGTCTGCAATGGGATCAGTGATGTAAATCATACATTTATGGGACGAGCAGTATTCTTAAATCTTTGGCATGGGGTTCCATTAAAGAAAGTTGGCTATGATGATGATAAGGTCAAGAATTGGGATAGCAAGGGTCAAAAAATCCGAAGAATGATTCAGGAAATCCCATTAGGAAAAGAGTATGTAGTAGCAACAAGTGATTTTTATGCTCCGATCTATGAAAGTGCATTTCGAAGATCAAAGAGTCATATCATAACATTGGGACAGCCAAGGAATGATATATTCTATGATCAAAGTGGAAAATTTCATGCTTCTCATCAGTTGTCAAAAGCGGCAAAAGGAAAGAAAGTCATTTTATATACGCCGACACACAGGAAAGAAGGTAAAGTGGTATTTCCTTTGGAAGAACATTTTGATTTTAAAGTGCTCAATGATTGGTGTATCCAAAATGATATTTTGTTCGTGATCCGGCGCCATTTTTATCATAAAGATGAGAAAGTAGATTTCTCCATGTATTCTAATATAACAGATATCACAGAGAGATCCATGGATATTCAGGAATTATTAATGGATACGGATATTCTGGTTACAGATTATTCAAGCACATACATAGATTATCTATTACTGGACCGGCCAGTAGTCTTTTATAATTTTGATTATCAGGATTATCTGGAGCATGATCGTGGTATGTATTGCGATTATGAGAAGGCGGCTCCGGGATATAAGGCAGAGACATTTGAAGCCTTGATGGAAGAATTCGAACGTCTGGTACAAGGCGAAGATCATTTTAAAGAGGTTAGAAGGCAGGCAAGGGATTTCTTTTATTGCAAAGAAGGCCAGGGAATGGTTGGAGAAACATTGTTAGGAATCTTGAAGAATATAAAATAAAAAGAAGCTTTTGATCTATGAGAATCCATAGATCGAGAGCTTCTTTTTGCATTTTGAGTTGATATTCAGGATTAATATCCAGCACGATAAATGATCTTCTGATTGATACGGCTAAGCTCATCACTGACTTGATAATCCGATGTACCAAAGAGGTATTTATGTGCGCGGATCGCATTCTCTTTCAATGTTGTAGGGAATCCATAATAAGTACCATAATAACGGAGCTCTTTCTGGTTCCAAGGGAATCCCTGCTGATCTTTGATGTCATACTTGAAAACAGATAAGAACATATCAAACAATTCATCCTGACTCATATTTGTCTTTACCTGAGGAAGTATCTCATCCATAACAGACATCATCTTCAAAGGATTTTTCTTGGCTTTGTCAAAAATCTTCTGAAGGACTTCTCGTTGTCTTCCGGCTCTGGCAAGGTCACCGCCAGCGGTATAACGGATTCTGGAATAAGCAACGGCTTGATTTCCGTCCAGAGTGTAAGTACCGGCAGAAGAAAGTTTTGGAGAATGTCCACCGTTGATACGATTCATGTCACCGATATAAGCATTTAAATTCTTTAAGATGCTTTTATCGACTTTTACTTCGATTCCGTCAACAGCATCAACGATATCAGCAAGAATCTTAAAGTTTACAGTTGCGTATTTTTCAATATTCAGATCAAGATTACGATTGATCGTGCTGATCGCAAGCTCTGGACCACCCCAAGAATAAGCGGCGTTGATCTTACTGTATTTTCCATTAATACTTACATATGTATCACGATAGATCGATAACAGTTTGACATCTTTGGTTGAATTGTTGATGCTGACAACTATGATAGAATCAGAACGGTTTCCACGATCTGACATACTTCCAGTCTGAGAATCAATTCCGAAAAAAGCATAGTTGGTATAGTCAGTCATATTGCTGTCTTTGTTTACAGTGACAAGCTGGCTGTGGTCAAGACTTTTTGTTGATATTTTCCCAAGTTTTTTGTGAACTGTGGAAAGCGTAAGTCCGACTAATACAGCGATCACAAGAATGAGAATGATCAAGATCCGAAGTGGAGATCTTCTTCTTCGTTTTCGCTTTGTGTGTTTGGCATGTTTTGTATGCTGTGCTGTCATAATGTATCCCTCCAGATTTCCTTAAATAGTTAAGTTTGTACGGAAAAAAGGATGAAAAACTCCATCCTTTTCTTGCTGTTTAATATGCATTTTTATTGACAAATCCCTTAAAGAATGTAAGAAATAATATCTTGATATCAAGTCCCAAAGACCAATTCTCAATATAATACAGGTCATGCTCGATTCTGCTTCGGATGGAAGTATCACCACGGAATCCATTGACCTGTGCCCATCCGGTCATGCCGGGACGTACCTGATGTTTGATCATATAACGCGGTATCTCTTCCCGGAATTTTTCTGCCGTTAATAACATCATAAAAATAGCAATAGCTAAAGTCGGATTTGTTTATAATGTTTGATTTTGAATAACCGCTTTTCTCTATTGCCGCTTCCCAAAAATCCTTAATTTTGTCATAAACAAACGACTCGCCGTTTCCCTTTAAATATTCGTCTATTTTGCAGTTTTCGTTTTGAAGCTCCTCTAAAAGGTCCTCGGTTGATTTTCTCATATTTTTGCCTTTCGTGTTTTGCTTTCAACAGGGCAGTCAATAAACAATAACCTTGCCCGTGAAGGTGCTTTTGATGTAACTTTTATAACTGCTGCCGTTTTCAATATAAACAGTTTGCAGATTCGGAAAAATATCGCCTCTGCAAATGTGTTTTAAAGTGTATTCACTTATCTCTGCGCTTGCGGGAATTTTTATGGTTTTTAAATATTTGTTTGTTAAAATATTTGGATTGAAAATTGAATTTTCGGGCAAATCAAATTCCGCCGCTTTGTGATTGTTTGGGTAATTATAAACTTCCCATTTGCCGCTTGAATTCAGTTTATACAGCACACCGTCAATGTCTTTAAATTGCGAATTGTTTTTTGCGTAAACCGATTCAAGATAAGGTGTGTCGTATTGCTGAAAAAATGTTGTCATTTCGCTGCTCAAATAAATGTTTTTAAGATTTTTTGCATATTTAAATAAATTCGGCGTACCGGGAACCTGAACATATTCAGGGTAAGTAAATGTGTCCGATTTATATCCCTCGCAGTAGTAATAAATCTGCCAATAATTTGTGTTGTAGTAAATGAGAGCGCCGTCGATGAATTTGTATTGATAATTTGTTATTTCAATATCACAAAGCG
>OLSQ01002306.1_pt1 | contig 14056 bp, 10 predicted proteins | sample 1672561 | NCBI WGS metagenome assembly OLSQ01 (sample SAMEA3136699, study PRJEB25190) | human gut metagenome | biome: human gut; feature: human-associated habitat; material: faeces | place: Austria | collected 2013 | reverse complement strand
GGGTGGGTTTGAGTTTACCGATAAAGCAGTAGATTTTCCGTAGCGGTAAGGAAGGGTGTGCGCGGGAAACCCAAGAAGGGTGTCCTGCGCAATTGAGATCCTAAGTTTTCAGAAATTCTATAAAGTTCTGAAAACTTGTTCAGCGGGGAGAAAAAGTTTTTTTCGATACGCTGAACCCACCCCGGAGTACACAGTACTCCAGGGTGGGTTTTTTCAAATCTTTTCCAGCATGGACCGGACGGCGTCCAGATCCGCGGAAGTGAGGCCGTAAAGCGCGGCTACCGCCCGGTCAAGCTGCTGCCGGACGGCGTCCTGACAGCGGGGGTCCGAGGCTTGGTGGCCCTCCTCGCAGAGAGCGGCGATGGACAGATGACGGCTGTCCGCGGGGTCAAAGGCCGGGATATGCAGCTTGTCCAGCACATGAGCGGAAATGCTGGTGGGGTTCATGTAGCAGGTGACGCAGCAGCGCACCGGAGCGGAGCTGAGAATTCCGCAGAGATAATAGGCCTCCTCCCGGCAGTCAGTGCCCACATAGATCACCTTTTCGTTGGGCAAGGGCAGCGTTTCTCCCAGATAGGGGTCCTGCATCGGTGCGATGACCGCCGTGATGAAGGAGCGGGCGATGTAGCGCCACGCTACCTTGTAGCGGGAAAACGTATAGGGCCCCACCCGCAGCAGCGCGTAGAAGTAACGCTCTTGAATGGCCCGCTCCCACCCGGCGAAGCCTTTCCGGGTTTCCAGAAGATCCCGGAACCGGGTCAAGTAGGCGTAGGTCAGCGGCAGATCCTGCCGCAAATCCGCTTCCGCAAGAGGATAGATTTTGGTTTCAGCCGTGTGGGGGCACAGCAGCCAGGCGCGGCTGCGGACGCTCCACTGGGAGAGGTCGCTGCCCTGAATAAGGGGATAGACGCAGGTTGGCTCCAGCTCCGCCGTAACGGCGGGGGCCTTGCGGCGGGCCTTTTCTGCCAGATTGGTGACCCGCAGGGCATTGCCTGTCCGTTCCAGAATCTGAAGCTGATAGACGGCGTTGGCCCCGCCGGTGAATACGCCGGTCCGGGCCTGGTAGGGGTTGCTGCCTAAAAGGGCGTCCAGTACTGGAGCAAGTCCATTGGGAGCGCTGACCCACACGGAGCCGGAATCCTCCCGGTGGGCGGGAGCGGCGGTCATGTTCTCCATCCGCACAAAGGGAAGAACGGAGGCAATCGTCGCGTCCGGTGACCGGACCGCCCGCCGGAAGCCGGGCCTTGTCTGCCAGTGCCGGTAGGGGACAGGGAAAACGTGGCGGGCGTCCCGCTGGATGAGTACCAGCGCAACAGGGGTACAGATCCCGTCAAAGGGCCGGATGCGGCCAAGGTCTTCCACCTCCAGCACCCGAAAATCTAGACTGGGGCCGTCCAGATGAAACCGCCGGAACCCGGCGCCGTTCTGGGCGGAGCGGAAGGTGGCCTGCCGCAAGATAAAACTGAGGTGTCCGCCGGGGACGAGAAAGCGATCCAACGCGGCGCAGGTGAACAGGGTAGACACATCCTCCTTGGAAAAACCGAGCCGGGGGCCTTTCACCTGCAACAGGCCGTATTCCCCCCACAAATGCTGGGACCCGGCCCGATACCGGGGGGACAGGTACTCCCAGTTCACCCATGGGGGATTTCCCATGACTATATCTGCCTTTTGATGGAAGAACGCCCAAATACGGTTCAGCAAAATACCGGCCAAAAGACGCCGCCCATTCGGGGGCAGAGAGGTGAGCAGACCGCGTGCTTCCGGCATGGAAAGAAATTCCTCCGGATCGGGGCGCATTTCCACTGCCTGACGGCAGAGGGACAGGGGAACATCACATACCAGACCACAGCCGGTGTCGATCACCAGTGTATCCCCCCGGAGGATGGGGATATTCAGAGCGTCATAGCGGTAAATGGGAAGAAACAGACCCGCTTCCGGCAGTGGCTGGCAGGCTATGACGGCCAGATAATTGACCTTCGCCGTCAGGACTGCCAATGGGTGGAGGTCGAAGCCTGCCACCTGATCGGATAATGGAGGACCTTGGGGCGTATCCGCCCGGATCATGCGGAGAGCCTGGATCAAAAAAACACCGGAGCCGCAGGCGGGGTCCAGAAAGCGCAAATCTCCGGCCTGCCGTCCGCTGGCGCTGACGGCATTTTGCAGGGTCCGTTCCGCCAGCCAGCCGGGGGTGTAGTATTCCCCCAAGGCATGGCGAAGGGCCGGGGGGACCACGGTTTCGTAGATGCGGCTGAGACTGTCCGGGGAAAGGGTGCTGCCTTCCGGACAGGTGTCAAAGGACTTCAGACAGGCCCGCAATTCCTCACACTGGGTTTCCAGCGCCGGGTCCCAGATGTCCAGCGGCCAGATATACCAGTCATCTCCGCAGAAATTGCGGATACCCCGGTTAACAAAGGCCCTGCCGGAGAGAAGCTCCGTCAGAGGCGGTTCGGGGGTCGCACCCCGGAGGGTGTTCCAGGCGATGAGCTTGATGAGCACACTGTAAAAGGTCTGGATGCTTTGCAGGAGCCGGGGCAATTCCGGCGGTGTGTCAAAACCAAACCGATCACCCAAGGACCCGGCGTCGGTTTTTGCATTGGGAGAGAGCCGCTGGCGCAGATCACCGTAGATCAGTTCCAATTCCTGCGCCCACAGCTCAAACAGCGCTGAACCTTCCCACAGGGTGGGGTCCAGCCACTGATAAAAACAACGGACACACCGCACCATGACGCCATGGAGCGGTGTGTCCTCTTTTTTCAGTTGGATCAAGATGGAATGCAGATCGTACATGGTCCCTCCGGCGGGCTGACTGCCGCCTGACAGTTTATTTGGTTTCCGCAGCGGCCCGGACGGGCAGTTCGCTGATAAGGGTGGAGCCCAGCACCAGAACGGCGCCAAGGATGCCGCTCCAACCCAGAGGCTCCTTCAGCAGCAGAGCGGAGAGGAAGATGGCTACGATGGGGTCGATGTAGCTGAACAGCACCACCGTCTGGGCGGGGAGATAGGTCATGGAGCCGAAGAACAGGGAATAGCACCAGCCGGTGTGGAAAACACCTACGATCAGAAGCAGTACGGCACCCAGAGGTGTCAGAGCCATAGCGGCTACATCCTCCGTCAGCAGGATGTAGGGGATCATCACCAGTGCTGCCACCGCCAGCTGTACCAGAGTCCGCTCACAGGCGGGGACCTGATCCAGAAACTTGTTGATGGACACATCGCTGGCATAAAGCACGGCGGAAAGAAGGGCCAGTAGGATACCGGTGGCTTCCCCGGCTTCCGGCAGGCCGGACTGGGGGACTCCGGAGACAAACACCATGCCGCACAGGGCGGCCAGCACACAGAGGAGTTTTCGGGGCGTCAGTTTTTCATGGAAGAGAAAGGGGGAGGCCAGCGTCACGAACACCGGCGCCATGTAGTAGCACAGGGTAGCGGTGGCCACGGTGGTGTAACGGTAGGCTTCAAACAGTGTGATCCAGTTGAAGCTGATGATCGCGCCGGAAAGAGCCAGCAGCTTCCAATGCGGCTGGACGCTTGCCCACCGAAAGGGCGTCCGGCGGAGATACAACAAGAGCAGCAGGAACACTGCACCCACCGCACCGCGGACAAAGGCAATGACGGAGGAGGGCAGGTTAATATAGCGGACAAAGATGCCGATGGTGCCGAAGGCGGTGACGGCAATGATGAGATCCAGCTTGGCACGGTTGACGGACTTCATAGAACGAACCTCTCTTGGACAAAAATAGAGAAATCCTGGGGATGGACTTACGCCAGCAGCGGCAGCAGAACATCCGTCAGCAGCTGGAGGGCCTCCTCCAGATCGGACTGGGACAGACCGGCGTAGTTGATGACCAGCGTGTGGGCGAAGCGGGGGTCCGGTACGGCGGCATACTCTGAGAGAAAGCTCAGTCGGATGCCGGCCTCCGCCGTCAGGCGGCGCAATTCTTCATCGGAGCGGTTGGTATCCAGCCGCAGCAGAAAGTGCAGACCGGCCCCCTCCTCGGAAAAGGTGACATGGCTGGCCAGCGGCGAAGCCCGGAAGGCGCTGATGGTGGCGGAGCGGCGGTCCCGATATTCCTTCCGCATCCGGGAGAGGTGACGCTCGTAGTGGCCCCCGGCGATGAAACGGGCCAGAACGTGCTGCTCCAGTGCAGGGACCGTACAGGCATAGAAGCCCAGCTCCTGCCGGTAGCGTTCCAGCAGCCGGGGCGGCAGCACCAGAAAGCCAAGACGCATAGAGGGGGAAATGGTCTGGGAAAAGGTGTTCAGGTAAATGACCCGCCCCCGGTCGTCGATGCTTTGCAGAGTGGGGATGGGGCGGCCGGTGTAGCGGAACTCACTGTCGTAATCGTCCTCAATGATGGTGGAGCCGGTATCCTCCGCCCAGCGCAGAAGCGCCTGCCGCCGGACAATGGGGGTCACCAGTCCGGTGGGATACTGGTGGTTGGGAGAAATGTGCAGCGCCTTTGCCCCGGACCGCTCCAAAGCCGATAGCTCCACGCCCTGACCGTCCAGCGGGATGGGGGCGCAGACGGCTCCGCAGGCGTCATAGACCTGACGGATCTTGGGATAGCCGGGGTCCTCCACGGCGAACACCGTGTCCCGGCCCAGCAGTTGGGCCAGCAATAAGTAAAGGTATTCCGCACCGGCGCCGATGACGATCTGTTCCGGGGAGACTGCCATACCTTTGAAGTCCCGGAGATCGTCGGCAATGGCCTGCCGCAGGGCAGCCAAGCCCTGATGGGGGACCGGGGACAACAGAGCCTCCGGTGCTTCCGAGAGGACCTGCCGGGTGAGGCGGGCCCAGGTGGAAACGGGGAACCGGGCAGTGTCCACCTGATTGCGGCCCAGATCCAGCCGCCAGGAAACAGCGGGGGTCTCCGGCATCAAAACCGAGCGGACAGCAGGCGGTGGGGCCTGCTCCACGGCGGAGACAAAAAAGCCCCGCTTAGGTTGAGCCTGTAAATAGCCCTCCGCTTCCAACTGGCTGTACGCGCCCTCCACGGTAACAACGGAGACCCGCAGATGCTCCGCCAGCGCCCGCTTGGAGGGAAGCCGCGTCCCGGCGGGCAGAGCACCGCTGAGAATGTCCGCCCGGATGCGGCGGCACAGGTATTCATAGAGGGGGAGAGAACCCCGCTCCTCCATGGGGTAAGTCAGCATAGCGGCACCTCCGGAATGGGATGGGAAAAACGCCCCGGCAAGGGTGACCCAGCCGGGGCGGAATGATTAGAAAGAAAACTCAGAAACTGCCCGGGCCGTCGGAGAAATCTGACTGCCGGGAGCGGAACTCCGGCATATCTTCCTTGGCGGCATCGAAATAGGCAAGCTGGACGCACTGGTAGTTAGGCAGATAGAAGATGGACAGCGCGTAAACGAAGGCGGAGGCTGCCAGAATCTGCCACAGAGGCATGGGAGCGGCGAGGGCCGCATAGGGGTCCATACCGCTGAACCCAAGGGTCAAGATCGCCTGACTCGTAAAAAAGAGACTGGGAAGTATACTCAGCAGGATCCATCCCATATAGCTGAGATCCAGCTTGAACAACTCCATTTTATATCCCTGCGTCTGCCGCTTGCTTAAATTCAGTGCCTCCATAATATCCATATCCGGATTTTCATAGAGATTATAGAGGGCGAAGCGGTAGCGGTAGTAGGCAATGAAGCCGGGAACCACAAACAGCATGGACCACAGGAACACAAACAGGTTGATGACGATGTTCAGAGCGATGATCTTGCCGGTGAAGGAAAAGCCGTCGAACAGCACCGCGTATTCCGAACGTTCCCGGCGGCGGATGTCCATGCAGTAGAGGGCAAAGCCGGCGGCTAAGATCCACCCGGCCAGCGTTGTGAGGATGGAGAGGAAGGTGGATACCAGCTCCGGCCCGGGAATCAGGGCCTCCAGCAGGCTGAGCAGAAACAGACAGGCACAGTATAGGGCCGTCATACCCTTGGGGGATACCTGTGCCGTCTGTAAAAGTTCCCGGGTCTGGGCTTTCATTGCGGCGCGGTCAATGGGCTTCGTCATAAAAAGGAACCTCCATTCGCCGCTCCGGCAGACAGGCCGGACTGCGGCGATACTTTCTGAAAGATATGCTTCATCATAGCATACCTCCGAAAAAAAGACAAGAGAGGCAGAGGGGGTACAGCGACTGCGGGAGTTGTCGGCAGGAAAATATGCAGGTTGACCAAAAAGAGAGGGTGGGCTTGTGCAAAAACAGGGAAAAAGTGGAGGAATACAAAGAAATTGATAAATTTTCTGCAAAAAAACGAATTCATAGTCTGGACATTTTTCAACAGGTGGTGTAGAATAAAGCGCAGTATGTGATAGTGTGCCGAAGCATGGCCTGCCATGCCATTGCCCGATGGCGGGGCGGGGTATGCTTTGACACCTATCAATGGAGTAAGAATGAGGTGAAGACAATGGCACAAGCTTTCTTTGGCGGCGTTCATCCCCATGATATGAAGGCCGCAACCAATGAAAAGGCCATCGAGCAGCTGGCACCCCCGGCTACCGTGGTCATCCCCATGTCGATGCACTTTGGCGCACCCTGCACCCCGATCGTAAAAGTAGGCGACCAGGTAAAGGTGGGTCAGAAAATCGGCGAATTCAAGGGGCTGGGCGCCCCGATTCATGCCAGCGTTTCCGGTACGGTGAAGGCCATCGAGCCCCGGCCCTTCTCTATGGGCGGCGACATGGTGTCCGTTGTGATCGAAAACGATTTCCAGAACACGGTCAGCGAAGAGGTGAAGGCTCCTGCCGATCCCGACGCTCTGACGGTGGAGGAAATGGTCGAGATCGTGAAGAATGCCGGTATCGTGGGTATGGGCGGCGCGACCTTCCCCACGCATGTTAAGATCTCCGGCGGCATCGGCAAGGTGAAGGACGTGCTCATCAACGGCGCTGAGTGCGAGCCTTACATCACCGGCGACCATCGGGCCATGCTGGAGCGTCCCGAGGAGATCATCGGCGGTGCTACCTATCTGGCCAAGATGTTCGGCGTGGACAAGGTCATCATCGGCGTTGAGGACAACAAGCAGAACGGCATCGACGCCATGAACAAGGTCATCGCTGAGAAGAAGGCCCCCGTTGTGGTGGAGCCTCTGCGCTGCCGTTACCCCCAGGGCGGTGAGAAGCAGCTGATCCAGGCCATCACCGGCCGTCAGGTGCCTCCCGGCGGCCTGCCCGCTGATGTGGGCTGCGCGGTGTTCAACATCAACACCACCATCTGCATCTTCAAGGCCATCACCACCGGTATGCCCGTGGTGAACAAGGTGGTCACCGTGTCCGGCTCCGGCATCGTGGACCCCAAGAACATCGAGTGCCCCATCGGTACCCCCGTGTCTCTGCTGCTGGACGCTTGCGGCGGCGTGAAGGACGGTACTTACAAGCTCATCGCCGGCGGCCCCATGATGGGCATGGCCCAGTATACTGCGGATATTCCCGTGGCCAAGGGCACCGGCGCCATCCTCGCTTTCTGCGAGAAGGAGGAGCAGACCGTTGAGCATCCCCAGTGCATCCGCTGCGGTAAGTGCGTTGCCGCCTGCCCGGTGCACCTGGAGCCTCTCTTTATGTATCAGTATGCCGAGAAGGGCATGGTGGATGAGCTGAACGAGGCCCACATCATGGACTGCATGGAGTGCGGCGCCTGCGCTTACGCCTGCCCCGCCCGTATGCACCTGACCCACATGTTCAAGACTGGCAAGCAGCTCGTCAAGAACAAGATGGCTGCCGATCGGGCCGCCGCTGAGGCCAAGAAGGCTGCGGAAGCGAAGAAGGAGGCATAAGAGATGACCGATTACAAGAATTTGAAGCTCATTGCCACTTCCAACCCTCACATCCGCGGCAGTGAGACCACCCGGTCCATCATGCTGGACGTCATCATTGCCATGTGTCCCGCTCTGATCTGGGCCATCATTTACTTCGGTGTGGAGGCTCTGCTCCTCACCGCCGTGTCCGTCATTGGCTGCGTTGTCTTTGAGGGACTGTACCGCAAGCTCATGCACAAGCCCCAGTCCATCGATGACCTCTCCGCTGTGGTCACCGGTATGCTGCTGGCTTTCGTCTGCCCCGCCACCACCCCGCTGTGGATGATCCTCATCGGTGACTTCTTTGCCATCATTGTGGTCAAGCAGCTCTTTGGTGGCATCGGCAAGAACTTCCTGAACCCTGCTCTGGCAGGCCGTGCCGCTCTGCTGGCCAGCTATGCCGGTGCGATGACCACCTGGCTGCCTGCCGGCACCAAGGCCGCCATCGGCGGCGGTATGCCTGTGGACGTGGTTTCCGCCGCGACCCCGCTGGCCTATCTGAAGACCGGCGATCTGGAGGGCCTGAAGCAGATCGCCTCCGTGGGTGATATGTTCCTGGGCAAGGTGGGCGGCTCCATGGGTGAGGTTTCTGCCCTGATGCTGCTCATCGGCGGCCTGTACCTGATCTGGCGCAAGGTCATCAACTGGCAGACTCCCGTGGCCTACATCGCCACCGTGGCTGTTCTGACCGTGCTGTTCCCCAAGGCCGGCGGCGCTGAGTATATGCTTTACAGCATCTTCGGCGGCGGCCTGTTCCTGGGCGCTTTCTTCATGGCTACCGACTATGCCACTTCTCCCGTCACCAAGAAGGGCCAGCTGATCTACGGTATTGGCTGCGGCCTGTTCACCGTGTTCATCCGGTACTTCGGTTCTTACAATGAGGGCGTTTGCTACTCCATCATGGTCATGAACTGCTGCACCGCGTTGATCGACAAGTACACCAAGCCCGTTCGTTTCGGCGTGGTGAAATCCGACAAGAAGGAGGCAGCCGCGAAATGAGCAATGAAGTGAAGACCAAGGAAAAGGTCAATATGGACCCCAAGTACATCATCAAGCTGACTGTGACCCTGCTGCTTACCTGCATGGTCGTGGCTGGCCTGCTGGGCTGGGTCAACAGCATCACCAAGGATAAGATCGCCGCGATCACCTGGGAAAAGACCGTGGCCGCTATGCAGAAGGTCATTGAGGCCGACGATTTCTCCGACGCTATGGAGCTGACCGACGATATGACCGCCGCTGCCACCGCTCAGGGCGGTACTCTGGCAGCCGTCTATCAGGCTCAGTCCGGCGGTCAGCCTGTGGGCTACGCCATCAACGTGGAGGCTTCCGGCTCTCAGGGCACCATCTCCATGATGGTGGGCATTGACATGGACGGTGCTGTCACCGGTGTTTCCATTGTCACCAACTCTGAGACCTCCGGTATCGGCTCCAAGGTCATGAGCAACGAGCCTCTGACCAACGGCACCCGCGTTCTGGATCAGTTTATCGGCAAGTCCGCCGCTGACGGTGTTCTGTCCGTTGGCTCCAACGTGGACGCCATCACCGGCGCTACCGTGTCCACCAAGGGTGTGACCACCGGCGTCAATGCCGCTTTGGCTGCTGCCGGCGTCATCGGTTAAGAGAGGAGGACACTGAAGTATGAATCTTGGTAAACAATTCAAGGACGGTATGCTGACGCAGAACCCCGTTCTGGTTCAGGTGCTGGGCATGTGCTCTACCATGGCCATCACCACCTCTTTCTTCAACGGCATCGGCATGGGTGTGGCGGTTACCATCATCCTGACCCTGTCCAACGTCATTATCTCCGCTATGCGGAAGATCATCCCTGATAAGATCCGTATCGCCATGTTCATCGTGGTGATCGCCGGCTTCGTGACCTGCGTGGACCTGTCTATTCAGGCATTCCTGCCGGATCTGGCCAACTCTCTGGGCGTGTTCATCCCCCTGATCGTGGTGAACTGCATCATCCTGGGCCGTGCGGAGGCTTTCTCCTACAAGAACGGCATGGTTGCCTCTTTCTTTGACGGCATCTTCCAGGGCATCGGCTACACCTGGGTCCTGCTGGCCATGTGCATCATCCGTGAGTTCCTGGGCGGCGGCACCTTCGGCGGCGGCGTCCTGGGCGCTGTGAACGAGGCCGGTCAGCATGTGGGCATCCAGATCTTCCCCGCTGATTACGGTATCGGTATGCTGACCCTGCCTGTGGGCGGCTTCCTGGTGCTGGCTGCTCTGATCGCTGCCATGCAGTGGGCTCTGGCTCGTCCCAAGAAGGATAAGGAGGAGAGCAAATAATGGAAATCTTTAAGCTGCTTTCGATCACGCTGGGCGCAATCCTGGCAAACAACTTCATCTTCTCCCAGTTCCTGGGCTGCTGCCCCTTCCTGGGCGTTTCCAAGAAGGTGGATACCGCAGTGGGCATGGGCGTGGCCGTTACCTTCGTTATGGGTCTGGCCTCCGCTGTGTGCTTTGTGGTGAACAAGTACATCCTGATCCCCCTGGATCTGGCTTACATGCAGACCGTGGCATTCATTCTGGTCATCGCTTCTCTGGTGCAGTTCATCGAGATGTTCCTCCAGAAGGCCATGCCCGCTCTGTATACCGCTCTGGGCGTGTATCTGCCCCTGATCACCACCAACTGCGCAGTTCTGGGCGTTGTGCTGCTGAACGTGCAGAACGGCTACAACTTCATTGAGTCTGTGGTCTACGGCATCACCGGCGGTCTGGGCTTCCTGCTGGCCATCGTGCTGTTCGCCAGCATCCGTGAGCGTCTGGTGTTCGCTGACTATCCCAAGTGCTGGGACGGTTTCCCCATCGCGCTGATCACCGCCGGCCTGATGGCTCTGGCCTTTATGGGCTTCTCCGGCCTGAAGGTTTGGTAAGGAGGTAGGAAAGATGGGAAATATTATTGCTGCTATCGCAGTTCTGGGCGCTCTGGGCGCTCTGTTCGGACTGATCCTGTCCGTGGCTTCCAAGATCTTTGAGGTCAAAAAGGATCCCCGCGAGGAGGCTATCCTCAGCCATCTGGCCGGCGCTAACTGCGGCGGCTGCGGCTACCCCGGCTGCGGCGGCTGCGCCGAGGCCATTCTGGCCGGTAAGGCTCCTGTCACCGCCTGCGCTCCCGCCGGCCCCGAAAACGCCGCCAAGATCGCTGCCATCATGGGTATGGAGGCTCCCTCCGGCGACAAAATGGTGGCTCACGTGCTGTGCAACGGCGGCTGCAACGCCAAAGAGAACTTCGAGTATCGCGGCGTGAAGGACTGTCTGGCTGCCACCAAGGTCTGCGGCGGCGACGCCAAGGCCTGCAAATACGGCTGCTTCGGCTTCGGCTCCTGCGTGGCTGCCTGTAAGTTCGACGCCATCCATGTCGTCGACGGCGTTGCCGTTGTGGACAAGGAGAAGTGCACCAACTGCGGCGCCTGCCGCGCTGCCTGCCCCCACCACCTGATCGTGGAGGTTCCCTACAAGCAGAAGGTGTTCGTCAACTGCTCCAACAAGGACAAGGGCCCCGCTGTCACCAAGGTCTGCGCCAACAGCTGTATCGCCTGCGGCATGTGCGAGCGTACCTGTAAGTTCGACGCCATCCACGTGGAGAACAACGTGGCTGTCATCGACTACAGCAAGTGCAAGAACTGCACCATGTGCGCCAAGGCCTGCCCCCGCAACGCCATCGAGCCTATCCCCACTCCCGAGGAGAAGGAGAAGTTCAAGGCTGCGCAGAAGGCCGCTGCCGAGAAGAAGGCTGCCGCCGCCAAGGCTGCTAAGGAAGCAGAAGAGGCCGCCAAGGCTGAGGCTCCCAAGGCGGAGTAAGACCGCTATTTGCCACAAAAACCGGAACGGGTATGCATGCTTCATGCATACCCGTTCCGTCTCTGTTCCGCCATAAGCATTTCCGCATTTGGCCAGAAGCAAACAGAATTTCGCCCTAAAATCCGCAACATTTCCACAAAAAACAGGTTAACATAACTGCTGTGGAAAACGATGTGGAAAATGTGCAAAACCCTGTGGAGACAGGGCTTGCGGCGGTTGCGGCAATATTATTTTTTTTGCCCGCCTTTCAAACTTTTGCCGCAAAACCGCCGCCATAGCGCCGTCTTTCGACGGCAAGCCCCTTGCGCCGCCCCCAAAAATGCGGTACAATATATGGGATATTTTATGCGCTGAATCCTACAACCCTTGGAGGTTTCCCCTTTATGCCAAAGAAGAACGTATACAACGACGACAGTATCACCAGCCTGAAGGGCGCTGACCGTGTGCGGAAGCGCCCCGGCGTGATTTTCGGCTCCGACGGACTGGAGGGCTGCGAGCACGCGGTGTTTGAAATCCTCTCCAACTCCATCGACGAAGCCCGCGAGGGCCACGGCAGCCTCATCACCGTCACCCGCTTTCTGGACAAGTCCGTGCAGGTGGAGGACATGGGCCGCGGCTGCCCTGTGGACTGGAACGAGAAGGAGGGCCGCTACAACTGGGAGCTGGTGTTCTGCGAGCTGTACGCCGGCGGTAAGTACGACAACGAAAACAGCGAGAACTACGAGTTCTCCCTGGGTCTCAACGGCCTTGGCTCCTGCGCCACACAGTACGCCTCCCAATACATGGACGTTACCGTCTGGCGGGGCGGCAAGGAGTACACCCTGCATTTTGAAAAGGGCGAGAACATCGGCGGCCTTCAGGTGAAGGAGCTGACCGCCAACAAGAAGAAAACCGGCACCCGCATCCACTGGCTGCCGGATCTGGACGTGTTCACCGATATCGCCGTGCCCCTGGACTACTACCGGGACGCCATGAAGCGTCAGGCGGTGGTCAACGCCGGCGTCACCTTCCGCCTGCTGAACGAGACGGCGGCGGGCAAGTTCGACACCGAGGAGTTCCTCTACCCCCGCGGCATTCAGGACTACATCGCCGAGCTGGCGGGGGACGACGCCCTCACCGAGCCGGTGTTCTGGGAAGCCGAGCGCCGGGGCCGCGATCGCGCCGACAAGCCGGAGTATAAGGTGAAGCTCAGCGTGGCGCTGTGCTTCTCCAACCGGGTGTCCATCGTGGAGCACTATCACAACTCCAGCTTTCTGGAGCACGGCGGCAGCCCGGAAAAGGCCACACGCCTTGCGCTGGTGGGCGCCATCGACAAGTACCTGCGGGAGAACAACAAGTACCTGAAATCCGAGGCCAAGATCACCTATCCCGACGTGCAGGACTGCCTGATTCTGGTCAGCAACAACTTCTCCACCCAGACCAGCTACGAGAACCAGACGAAAAAGGCCATCACCAACAAGTTCGTGCAGGACGCCATGGCGGAGTTCCTCCGCAGCCGTCTGGAGATTTATTTCATCGAAAATCACGACGCCGCCGAGAAGATCGCCGCTCAGGTGCTCATCAACAAGCGCAGCCGCGAGACGGCGGAAAAGACCCGCATCAACCAGAAGAAAAAGCTCACCGAGAAGATCGACATTGCCAACCGCGTCCAGAAGTTTGTGGACTGCCGCACCAAGGACGTGGAACGCCGCGAGCTGTACATCGTGGAGGGCGACTCCGCGCTGGGCGCTTGCAAGCAGTCCCGTGACGCGGAGTTTCAGGGTCTGATGCCCGTCCGGGGCAAGATCTTGAACTGCCTGAAGGCCGACTACCCCCGCATTTTCAAAAGCGACGTCATCACCGACCTCATGAAGGTGCTGGGCTGCGGCGTGGAGGTCTCCGGCAAGGCCGTGAAGGATCTGAACCAGTTCGATTTGAACAACCTCCGCTGGAATAAGGTGGTCATCTGCACCGATGGCGATGTGGACGGCTTCCAGATACGGACACTGATCCTGACCATGCTGTACCGCCTCTGCCCCACCCTGATCCGGGAGGGCAAGGTCTACATCGCCGAAACGCCCCTTTTCGAGATCACCTATAAGGACAAGACCGCGGAAAAGACGTGGTTCGCCTATTCTGAAAAGGAGAAGGCGGATATCCTCCGCTCGCTGGAGGGCAAAAAGGTGAAGATCGACCGCTCCAAGGGCCTTGGCGAAAACGACCCGGAGATGATGTGGCTGACCACCATGAACCCGGAGACCCGACGTCTCATCAAGGTGCTGCCCGACGACGTGGAGGAGACCGCCCGTGTCTTTGATCTCCTGCTGGGGGACAACCTCTCCGGCCGCAAGGAGTATATCGCCGAAAACGGCCACAAGTACATGGACATGATCGACGTGAGCTGAGAAAAGGCTTCGTCGGGGCGTTAAGAAAACATGCCGGTGGCATGTTTTTAGCCCCGATCTCGGCG
>OLSQ01002300.1_pt1 | contig 14087 bp, 20 predicted proteins | sample 1672561 | NCBI WGS metagenome assembly OLSQ01 (sample SAMEA3136699, study PRJEB25190) | human gut metagenome | biome: human gut; feature: human-associated habitat; material: faeces | place: Austria | collected 2013 | reverse complement strand
GGCCCCAGCTTCCCAAGCTGGCGACGCGGGTTCGATTCCCGTCATCCGCTCCAAACATAGCAAAATCCCGAAGTCGTTTAAACTTCGGGATTTTCTTTGTTTATCAATGGTTTGCGGCGTTTTTGTGCCATATATTTTCTAACTTTATCGTTTGGATTTTCGCGCAAAAACACATTGTTTAACGCGCAATTTTACGACAATTTTACGACAACTCAGGTCTACTGCTTTCTTTTAGTCGGGAAAATGGGTGCACTTGTATTTAGTTTGAAACAACTTGGCGTAATCAAGTAGCTTTATTTTTCTTATGATGCTTTTTCAGCCCTCGGCAGGTGCGCCGAGGGCTGTTGTTCTCCTAGCCTTAGCCGGGTCTGTCGTGTGGCACAGCCCCCACAGCGCGCGCAGAGTGGACGGTCTGCCGCTGTAGTTTGCCGCGTTGTAGGGCTGGATAAGCTTCCACACCTGACCCTCGTCAGCTACCGGCGTTCCCACAGGACATGCGCTGTAGTCCTTCGTCGCGTCGAAGTCCGGCACTTTGCTTTCCTCCGCGATTATCGCCGTGCCGTCCATCGTGCTTGCGCGTCCGCGCAGATTGAGCGCATCGTCCGCGCCTTTTTCCTTCATTTTTTCGATTGCTTCATCCTTAGTCATATGCTGTTGACCCCCTCTCTGTAGGCTGCGTCGAGTGCCGCCGGAGTTATTTCAGATGTGGGTATAACTTTCTTTGAGGTCGGCAAGAACCAGTAGTAGTACTCACCATCTTCTACGAACGTTCTCATTGGCGTATTCACACTGTAAATGCAGGTGTAATCACCTGATTCAAAGCTGATTAAACTGCCAAACGCTGTAGGCTCGGAAGTCTTTACTATTAAAAGCAGATGCCAAGTATTATTTATCTGTATGTAGCTTTCCGCATAGGTCATGGGTACTACCTCCTTACGTATGGAATGTGTATCTTCCAGATGCGTCAGGGACGCTGTTAAACAGTGTGTTGAAGTTTAACACGCTTAACGGTCTTACGGCGTGAGCGTTCATAACGGAAGATCTCGCAGCACCTTAGGTCTCAGGGTGTCGATCCTGATAAGCTCATCAAGAAAGGTTATTAAGTCAAACCGGTTCATCGGCGTTCGCTTGACCGGAGCAGCATCGGCGTATCTCAGCTTTATCCATGGTTCTGTCTGCCCGTCCCGGTTTTGGTTGATGATCCATTCAATCTTTCGGTTCATCCCGCTCACCTCCTTTTCTCTTGCGTCGGTTTGGTGTTTGTGTTATTCTTTGCCTGAGCTGTCCGAAGTTGCTGCTCCGAACAGCTCTACAACGCTGCTGTCAACAGTTGCCGGGTACCACCCGAAGAGTCACAGGAAAGGAGGAACGTTTGTGAATATCGATACTGAAGAGTTGCGCCGGGCTGTTTATGAATTTCAGTTTTACAGCAGACCAAGCAGCGCAACAGGTAGTGACCCTGCAACGGTTAAGGATATAAATAATGTCATTAACAATGTTGCTAAGCTATTGAATACTTTTATTCAGGAGCTTGAACAGGCCGAGTGATTTTGCGAGAGGCCATCAGTTGCCGCTGGTGGTCTCTTCCTCTATCACCAAGACGCCGAGGTCTCTCAGCTCTTGATAGCAATCGTTTATTGTTTCCTGTGCCGCTGTCAGACGGTCGAGGATTTCTTTTACCTTCCCTTCGGGGACAACGATGCGAATTCCGTAGCTGTTCATCCCGCTCACCTCCTTTCATTGCCTCGTTGTGTTGGCTTATTGCTTGGCTATATACTATCATTGCTTAGCTACTTTGTCAACACATTTTTATTGCTGGGCAATAAATTTTCTTGACTTTTTCTAACGCGTGGTTATAATGGTCTCAAGGAGGTGATTTGATGAGTGAACTCAATGAACGCATTTCAAACGTTGTCGCAATGTCTGGCAATACAAAAACTAAGTTTGCTGAAAAGATAAACATATCTCAGCCGTACCTTAGTCAACTCTGCTCAGGAGCAAAGCTGCCCAGTGACCGCACGATTGCCGACATCTGCCGGGAGTTTGGCGTCAGTGAAACATGGCTGCGCACGGGCGTCGGCGAGCCGTATGAGGTCAGGACGCGCGAGGAGGAAATGGGCGATCTGCTCGGCTCGCTTATGAAGGACAGCCCCGAAAGCTTCCGCTCAAGGCTTATAACCGCCCTGCTGCGCTTCGACCCCGACGGCAGCGAATGGCAGGTGCTTGAGAATATCTATAACAGCGTCGCCGCCGAAGCCGATGAAAAAGAGACCGACCAGTGAATGGTCAGTCTCTTTGTTTGTCTGGTTGTTAATATTAAACTGCAAAAAATTGCGCAAATGTGTTGATTTTCAGCATTCAGTGGCATATAATAAAAATGCAAGCAGCAATGCTTGCGCAATGACTAAGAACTTTATGTTCCTCGTCTTGCCCCAAAGAGGAAAACCCTTGCCTTAAGTAGGGACTGAAAAAAGCGGATAACCTGAGCCGAAAGTCAGGACTGAAAAAAGCGGTGAGCCCTTACCGTAAGTAGGGAGCGAAAAAGGCGAGATAGGCTTTCCTGTCTCGCCGATTTCATAACTGGAGAAGATATGAATGCACTAAGGATCTACAGAGTTACCGACCATTATATTGCGTTTTTACATAGTCGTGATTCTCGTGTTCAGTTTAACAAGCAAACTTCGCGGCCATATGTCGGCGTTGTTCTCCATGTGGGGGAATTTAAGTACTTTGTACCTATGGAGTCGCCGAAGCCGCACCATAAGAAAATCAAACCTGGCACTCATATTTTGAAGATGGACGATGGTCGTTTGGGGTTGCTGGGATTTAACAATATGATTCCTGTGCGCGATGATGTTCTGATAACCTTTGATATAGCTGAAGAACCGGATGCAGACTATTCAGCCCTGTTGCAAAAACAAGCATACTTTTGCAATCGAAACAAAAGCGAAATTTTCGGCAAAGCAGCACGGACATACTATGATGTTGTCAACGGAAAAAACAAATTTCTTGCGTCAATCAGCTGCGACTTTAAAAAACTCGAAAAGGCCTGCAAGCAATTTGATTTGAACCGCTGACGGGTAAATCTATTACGAATAACTATAGCACTGTACAGGAAGGAGATGATACTATGTCGGCAACGGCTCAGAACTATGTTTATCGTGTAAAAATCACAGATGAAAAAGCCATGCAGGATAAGCCTTCTATTTCACGCGAAGAATTAGAAAGAATCAAGCGCGAAGTCGCACAGTATCTTGTACGGCCTGGTGAACGAAAGAATTGAATTTAACTCTTTATCAACTCCGTATGCGGAATAGCGCATATTGCGGTTGCATTATTTCGAGCATTGTTATACAATGATTTCATGATAAAGGCTCCACCGCGCCTCTCTTCGATGCGTACCATGGTGGGGTCGTTTTTTTCGGCACTGAAAAAGGGCGGCAGAAATGCCGCCCTTTTGTCTTTCTCTGATCATCTGCTTGTGATATGCAATTCGTTTTTGAGTGCCGCTTGCAGAACGGCGGAAAAATTCACGCCGGCCCGCTCCGCTTCAAAGTTAAGCCACGACGGAATTGTGCAGTTCTTCTTCACAACTCGCATATCGTTCTTCCTGCGATACTCCGCGAAATCAACGTCAACCAGCGAAACGATCGCGCCGTCCGGCGCTTCGGCTTGTGCGTTTGCAATGCTCGACGCTTCCGGCAGCACTTCGCCGTCGTCCTGCATATCAATTCCCATAAGCCCGATCGCGTCGCGCGCCATCTCGATCGCGTCCGGAATGTCCTTGCCCTGCGTATTGATATTAAAATCGGGGACAAATACCACGATGAACTCTTTTCCTTGCGTCATAATGATAGGATATGCGTTTTTCATTTTGATTACCTCCTTGAAATGCGCTGATATATTCGATTGTCACCAAGGGCGGTGGGCTTATTTCAGCCCGCGCCGCTTGATGATGGCTTTTGCTAACTCTTCGTCGGTTTCTCTGTGCCTTACGACGCTTTCCCTTTGTCCGTCTTTTACGTATATGTCGTGGTTTGCGCCGTGCCGTTTGAACTTCCAGCCGTTTCGTTCTAAAAGCTCGATAAGGTCTTTTGTTTTCATCGGCTGCCCTCCTTACAGTTATTATTATACGCATTGAATGCGTATTTATCAATAGGTTTCAGCAAAATTTATGCGTATTTTATACGCACGCATAGTGAAGCGGCGACGGGCTCACCCCATAGGCGTCGCTTAGCTATGCCATGCGCAGCAGCAGATGATACACAAAGCGCAGATCTTTTACCGGCTTTTCTTTGAGCATGCAGATTATTTCCGTAAGTAACACTTTTCTCTCCATTACCTCTTTTGTTTCCATATCATTCTCCCTTTTTAATCAGCTTCCCATAATTCTTCTACCGTTCTTCCCAGCGCGCGGCTTATCCTGATAGCAAGCGCGACATTCGGCAGCCGTTTTCCTGATTCGATTTCGCAAATTGTACTCGCCGATGTCCCTGCCATCCGTGAAAGTGCACGCTGGCTGATTCCCGCATATGTCCTGTAGTGCTTTACGCTGCACTTGCCTGTGTCGCCCATATTACCACCCATTCACATTCCTGTGCGGAAAAATTCTGAAATCAGAACGCCACACACTATTTTTGTGTATTTTGTGCAATTTTGACCTGAATTATTATAAATTGTCATAATTGCGTTGGGAATTGTAGGGTGATAAAATGACGTGGTAGGTTAAAATTTGTAGGGAGGATAGATAAAATGACGAGAGGATTCAAGAACTTTTTAGGAATAGTGCTGGCGTGCATTGCTTTGAGTGCGTTGTTTTCTTCGCCTGTGGGTTTTTTTGATGTGGTTGTCGCCGTGATGTGCATTATCGCCGCTATATTGTTACTTAAGCCGACCGAGTCGGAAAAAGCAGCAAAGAAAGCGAAGCAGTCAGGCAACGAATCTAAATCTATGCCAACAGCAAATACAACCGACACCGCAATAGAAACCGTTAAACCCACTCAAATAACAACTCAAAACGAAGGCTATTGCCATGAGCCCGAGCCTCCTGTGAAACCTATTGTTGAGCACTACTCGCGAAATGACGATGTTGTGTATCTGAGGCACGAAAATTCTCTGCTGCGAGCTCAATTGTCAACAGATCAGGGCGATCTTGTTGACGCAAAATCCGAAGCACTTAAAATTCGTGCTAAGAATGAAGAGGCAAAGAGTGAGCTTCTTAGCACGAAAAAGCGGTTGGCGGAAGTAAAGAATGAGCTGATTGAAACCGAAGAGGCCGCTTTGCTTCAAAGCTTCGGCTTATACACACCGCACTTTGAATTTGCGCGAGCCGATGATTATAAAGCGCGGCTTTTGGAGATCCGTGCGAGGCAAAAAGATGCTGTCAAGGATGGTCTGGCAGTCACGGGCAACACTACATGGTCTATCGACGGCAGCCAGACAAGAGGGCGTAAGATGGTCGCAGATATTCAAAAGTTGCTCTTGCGCGCTTTCAATGCCGAGTGCGATGACATTGTAGAGCATGTCCGTTATAACAATATTGAGTCAAGCGAAAAGCGCATAACCGCATCGCGCGATGCAATATCTAAGCTCGGCCAGATCATGGGAATAGGAATAACTGCCGGATATTATCGCATGAAGATTGATGAACTTCACCTATCGTTTGAATGGCAGCAGAAAAAGCAGCAGGAGAAAGAAGAACAGCGCGAGGCGCGAGCAGAAATGCGTGAGGCGGCAAAGCTGGCCAAAGAGCTTGAAAACGAGCGGCGAAAACTCGAGAAAGAGCAAAGCCACTATGAAAACGCGCTCTCTAAAATCAACGAGCAGCTTGCGGCAGCAAGCGACGACGAGGCTGACGCCGTTCGTGAACGCAAGGCTCAAATTGAAAAGCAGCTTGAGAAAATCGACGCTGCCTTTGGTGATGTTGAGTACCGTGAAGCAAACCAGCGTGCCGGCTATGTCTATGTCATATCAAACATCGGCGCGTTCGGCGAAAACGTTTACAAAATCGGCATGACTCGCCGCCTTGACCCGATGGACAGAATCGACGAACTCGGTGATGCATCTGTCCCGTTTAAGTTTGATGTTCACGCGATGATCTTCTCGGATGATGCGCCTAAGCTGGAAGCTGCGCTACATAATGCCTTTGCGGACAAAAAACTAAACTTTGTAAATCAGCGAAGAGAGTTTTTTAACGTTTCGTTGGAAGAAATCAAACAAGTTGTAAGGGATAATTTTGACAAGTCTGTCGAATTTGTCGAAATACCCCCTGCCGAGCAGTACCGTGAGTCTCTCTTGTTGCGCGAGGCCTCAGAAGTCCATGCATAACCGTGAGGATATTTGCCGGGCCTTACACCGCTATGTCGATGAATATAAGTGGGGCTGGGGCGTAGCTCGGAGGCAGCTGAAATTCCGTTTTGGCGTAGATTATCCTATCACTGAGCTGAAAAGTTTATACAAGCAAGTAAAGGTCACTGGCATAGGAGCTGTTAAACAACGATGAAGTGCCGTAATTGTAATGCTGAGCTGCCCGATGAGCTGCATTTTACTTTCTGTGGCTATTGTGGTGAGCGCCTTGTCCGGGAGCGCAAGAAGAAAAACGAAATAAAAATACCCACGCCGCGAAAGCGTGGGCAGAGGTGGTATGTTGACCTCCGGCGCGAGGGTGTAACCGTCATTGAGGACACCGAAGCCGAAGCCAAGGCCAAGGCGATTGCCATAAGAGCAGGGTTTATCGATGCGAAGAAAAAGCAGCCGGCATTAACATTGCGAGCTGCAATAGATAATTACATTGGAGATCGAGATAACGCTTTGTCTCCGGCCACTGTTCGAGGGTATATTACCATAAAAAACAATGCTTTTGCGCCTGTGATGGACACCGATATTTTTTCTGTCCGCAACTGGTAGTCTGTAGTGAACGTGGAGGCCGGGCGAGGGATATCCGCTAAAACACTGCAAAACGAATGGGGACTCGTCAAAAGTGTTTTAGACAAAAATAAGATCGATACTTCTGCGGTTTCGTCTTTGCCGCAAGTGGTTCAAGCGGATTTGCCATGGCTTGACTATGAACAGATAAAGATATTCCTTGATGCCGTGCGCGGAGATGAGTTCGAGCTCGCTGCACTTTTCGCGCTGCACTCATTGCGGCGTTCCGAGGTGCTCGCACTCACGCCAAGACACATTGAGAATGATATTATCCACGTTTCCGGCAGTGTCGTATATGACAAAGATTATAAGCTTGTCACGAAAAAGGAAAACAAAAACACCTCATCAAAGCGCGACGTTAACATCGTGATACCTCGGCTTTTCGAGTTGCTCACTGATTGCAATAACAAAGGAAATATCGAGCCGTTCATCAAATGCGCACCGGATACTCTCCGGAAGCACGTGAACCGTGCATGCGTTTCTGCCGGTCTTCCGGAAGTCGGCATGCATGGGCTGCGCCGCAGTTTTGCCTCCCTCGCCTACCACCTCGGCTGGTCTGAGAGACAAACAATGGCCATGGGAGGATGGGCGGATCTCGGCACGGTTCATCGAATATACATTAAGCTGGCCGAAAAAGATAAAAACGCAGATATAGAAAAGATGAAAGCGTTTTATAATCAATAATTTACGTCAAATTTTACGACACTAATTGAAAAGTCATTGATTTTTCAATATTTTTATGCCGTAACAAGCGGGTTCGATTCCCGTCATCCGCTCCAAACACAGCAAAATCCCGAAGTCGTTGAAACTTCGGGATTTTCTTTATCTATCAATGGTTTGCGGCGTTTTATTCCTTCCCCGGGATGGTGAAGATGCCGGACTCGACAAGCTCCTTGAGGCCCTTATGCGACTCGTACATGACAAGAAGCCGGCTCTCGATCACCGCCCACTTTTCCTCGATCTCGGCATCGGCAGCCGCCAGGCGCTTGCTCGCAACGTCCTCTGCCTCGGAAATTATCTGCTCGGCCTGCTTCTGAACGTCGTTGAAAGCTGCCTCGGCCCGTTCATCGCGTCTTTTCATGTTTTCAAGATATGTATCGACCGTGCGCTGCGCCGCTTCAAAAAGGCCGCTGACCTTCGCGGCAGCCTCGGCAAGATTGCCGCTCTCGCTTACCTTGATCTCATATCCGTCGAGCTTTGCCTGAAGCTCCGCGACCTGAGACTTAAGCTTTTCGATCTCCTGCTCCTGATCGTGCATGACCATCATCATTTCGTTCTTTGAAAGATTCATCGATTCGTTTCTCATCGGCCCACTCCTTAGCTGCAAAATGTCATTAATATAATAACATCCCAAGCATCATATTTCAACACAAATGTATTAAAAAGGCGCGGCAAGCCGCGCCTTAGACCCTGCTTTATTTTACTGTAGTGATCCCCTTGCTGAACGCGCGGAACATGAATGCCGCGACTTCACAGCGGGTGCAGGTCGCACCGGGCGCAAACTGCGTTGCCGTTTTGCCGGTGGTAACGCCGTTTTCAACGGCCCAGAGCACCGCTTTGTAGTAAAATGCGTTGGCATCCACATCGTTGAAGCCGCAGCTCATATTCTTGGGCGCAGGCTCGCCGGCATAGCGCCAGAGGAAGGTGACAAACTGGGCGCGCGTAACGGTTGCGTTCGGCGAGAAGTGCGTCGCGTCCGTGCCCTTGGTTATGCCGTTTTCAACCGCCCAGAGGATCGCGTCATAGCAGTATGCGTAGGAATTGGTCTTCGGAACATCCGAAAACTGCTGTACGCTGCCGCTCGGCGCGGGTCTGCCTGCTGCGCGCCAGAGGAATGTCACGACCTGTGCGCGTGTGCAGGATGCTTTGGGCGCAAAGTGGCTTTCATCCTTACCGTTAGTTACCTGCGGCGTGTTGTAGTATGCCCACATAACGGCGCTGTAGAACCAGTCGGTGCCGTTTACATCATAAAACGGATTTGAAAAGCGCATATTGCACTTTTCGCACACGCCGTACTTGATAATATGTCCGGTTTTCACGGTCTCGTTATCAGTATAGCTGTCCTTGCAGCTCGAGCAGGTGTGCTTCGTGTAGCCGTTCTGGGTGCAGGTCGGCGCGGTCACGACCGCGTCATATCTGTGAGCGCCAAGCTCACCGTAGGCATCGCCGCATTCGTCGCAGACGGCCTTTTCGGTGCAGGTGGCAGTTCCGCCGGTGTGGGCGGTCTTGCGGCTGAGCTCATACCACTTTTCGTTTATCTCAAAGCCTGCCGAATTCAGCTCGTCTCTGAGATCCTCCAGCGTCTTTCCGCAGCGCTGGCAGCCGAGCCAATGATATGTATCGTCGCTGCAATGGTCAATATCCTTGATCTTTATCATTCCGATGATATGATCGAGGTCAAACGTGCCGTCGCGGATCATCTGGACGATCTGCGGCGTGCTCAGGCCGATGGTCTTGGCAAGCAGCTTCAGATTATCCTGGCTTATGCTTCCGACCAGATTGGTGCCGGGGTGCAGATCGTGGCCGGTGCATTTATCGACGAGGTCATCCTTTGTGATGAGTATGCTTGCGCGCTCATCCTTGTACATATTGCCACACTTTTTGCAGCGATAGTAATCTATCGTGCCGTCCTCGGTGCAGGTCTTGGGCGTGCCCTTGACAAGCTCGATATCCTTGCAGCCGCCTGCGCACTGGGCAGAGTAATAGCTGCCTTTTTCAATAAACGCGCCGCAGTCTTTGCAGTATTTATCTCCGGTGTAGCCCTGAGTTGTTTCGGTTGCCTTTACTTCATTCCTGAGCTCGAAATTCACATGGGTGTTGGGGTCAAGCTCGCCGTAGCTTGCGCCGCACTTAGCGCACTTGGCCTGAGCCTTGCAGCTGGCCGTGCCGCCGCTGTGGGAGCTTGTGCCCGTGGTAGTGCCGCAAACTCTGCACTTCTGATAGTGCACGCCTGCGACCTCGTCGGCCACCCAGTAATAATCATGGTCGTTTTTCGACGTGGAGACCTTGGCCAATGTTGTTTTGACCGTTCCGGCAGCGTCGGAGTAATACTTTTCGCAGCCGGAGCAGTACCAATACTCTATGTTGCCCTTTTCGGTGCAGGTCGCCGCCTTTGAGGGGAAGTGCTTGAGGTCGGTGTGCTTGGTCTCATCCTTTTTGCCGGTTTCAAAATCCTTGAATTTTGCCGTTTTCGTGCCTTCGGCATCAGCAAAAATCTGTCCACATTTGCTGCACTGCCAATACTGCGAATGTGCTTTCGCCGTGCAGTTTGCCTCTGCTGCATCAACTGGCTTGATTTCGTGATCGCACACCGTGGGTTCGGTGCTCGGCGTCGGAGTCGGAGTCGGCGTGGGTGTAGGTGTAGGTGTCGGCGTCGGCTCAACGCTCGGGCTGGGGCTTGGCGTGGGATCGGGGTCTACCGTGCCGCCGGTGACTGTGAGAGTCACGGTATTGCTGAAAGTCAGATCTCTTGGGAGTACCACTTTTGTATAGTACACAGCACAGCGGATTTTCATATCCTGCTCGGCTGTAAGAGTCAGCGTTTGGCCTTCGCCGAGCTTTGCGGCCTTGATTTCATCGATAGTGTTCTTAATATTTGAAAGGTCTATGTCATCCGCATTGACTTTATCTGCATCAAACCACAGATACTCAAGCTTTGTGCTGTTCGGATTTGTGGCAGCTATCTCAAACGTGACCGTCTCGCCGACTGCTGCACTTTTATCAGACGGCTGCTTTGTAATAGTGGTATTGCCTGCCGCCAGTGCGCTCATAGGCACGAGCGAAACGAGCATCAGCGCCACCATCAGCAAACTGATAATACGTTTTTTCATTATGTTCCTCCTAAGTTTTGATTTCTCCACCGTGCCGCTTGCGCGGCTGTACACACAGTAATTATACTATTTCGTCAGTTTAATGGCAAGTAATTCATTTCCGTTATTTTAAACAGTAATGCACGGCCGATTTGGTATAGTTTGACCTCTGCATAAGCTCCGCGTCCCCGTCATATATATTGACTATGTGAGTTTGGGGAGTGGTGCATGTGTATACTAATATTGAAGAGCGCGCCTGCGATCTTGCCGAGTACATAATCGAAAACAAGACAACGGTCAGAGCCGCCGCAAAGCAATTTAACATCTCAAAAAGCACCGTACACAAGGATCTCACCGAGAGGCTGAAAACGGTTAGCCCGGCACTGTATCATCAGGTGCGCGAGCTGCTTGATATCAATAAGGCCGAGCGGCATATCCGCGGCGGCATGGCTACACGCAGAAAATACAAGGGCGAGAATGCGTAGAAATTGCAGGCAGGAATAAAATGCGGCTGACATTTTATTACTAAGCTCTCCGCGCATTTATATCCGGCTTTAAACAATCCTCGAAGAGGCTGATGTCTCAATCGAGGGTTGTTCTTTTTTTCTCCTCCGATTGACTTATTTGCCGGCAGGAAATATAATGTTAATTAAACAGCAAAAAGGAGAAGACACTATGAACATTCTATCGCTGCTCAACAGTGCGCCGATGTACGCCATATGCGGCGGCATTATCGCATTCGTAGCCGTTGTGTGCGCCGTGTTTATGGTTCGCGCCTACCGCGCCGGACTTGCCATGGGCATCGACCGCGTTAAGCTAAAGCGCGCCATCACCTCGAGCGCAACGTTTTCGCTTCTGCCCAGCGTGGGCATTCTTTTGGGCGTTATCGCCCTCTCGGGCAGCCTCGGCACGCCGTGGCCGTGGCTGAGGCTTTCGGTCATCGGCGCGCTGCACTATGAAACGCAGGTGGCGCAGGCTGCGGCCGAGCAGGTCGGCATGTCCTCCCTCTCAGCTGCCGAAATGACCCCATCCGGCTTTGCAACTATCGCACTTCTGATGAGCATCTGCATCATGTGGGGCATGGTGCTTTCGATCTTCTTCAACAAGCGCTATCTCGGCAGGCTCGGCAGCGGAAAGAAAAGCTCAGGCGGCGCGGGCTTCGGCGATACCGCAATGACTGCGATGTTTATCGGTCTTGTGTCGGCATACATCGGCAGCTACATAGGCGGCTTTGTCTCCGGCGGCGGTCTGTTCTCGTTCTCGGGCAGCTTTATGCCGCTGATAGTCGTGTTCGTTTCCGGACTGGTTATGGCCGGATTCATATACCTCTCCGAGAAGAAAAATCTCGCATGGGTCGAAAGCTTCTCGATCGCAGGAAGCATGCTTATCGGCATGGCAGCGGCGGTCGTGGTCAAGCTGTTTATGTAAGGAGGCGCACAATGAACAACAATTATTTTGAAAGCTACAATAAGCGTACGCACGTTATCGGCCGCATTAGCTCGGCGATAGCGCTCGTCATGCTCGTGGGCGCTCCGTTTCTCATAGGCAGGATGCTCGGCGCGATGCCCGATATCGGCGCCGTGGGCAAGGCATTTTTGTCCGTCGGCCTTGTGTGGACGGTCAGCAGCGTGGTCGAGTTTCTTGTTTACACCCCGATGCTCGGCGCAGGCGGCGGCTATCTTGCTTTCATAACGGGCAATCTAATCAACATGAAGATACCCTGCGCTGTGAACGCGCGCGACATAGTCGGCGCAAAGACCGGCACGCCCGAAAACGAGATCGTGTCCACCCTGTCTATCGCAACCTCGTCGCTGGTTACGATAATCGTGCTGGCGCTCGGCGTTGCGCTGCTCGTTCCGCTGCAGCCGGTGCTGCAAAGCCCGACTCTCCAGCCGGCGTTTGAAAATGTAGTGCCCGCGCTGTTCGCCGCAATGTGGCCGGTCGTATATTTCTCCGGGCTGCTGCTTGCCTTTTCGCAGACGTTTGCCGGACGCGCTGCGGCCATCTGCTGGATCTTCACGCCGCTTATCGCCCACCGGCTCGGAAGAGAGAAGAAGGAGAAGCCGCTCGACAGCGGAGAGCGGGAATTCCTTCTGCGGCGCGCCGCGGAGATCTGGCGGTACTTCCGCGAAAACTGCACGGCGGCATCGCACCATCTGCCGCCGGACAACGTGCAGCTCTCGCCCCCGGCGTCGGGCGCGGACCGGACGAGCCTGCTGCTGTCGCTTTCCAACGAGCCGGGCAGCCTCTATCAGGTGCTCTCCCGCATTTATGGCCACGGCATCAACCTCACGAAGCTGGAGAGCCGCCCGATCGCAGGCTCCGACGATACCTTCCGGTTCTACTTCGATCTGGAAGCGTCCGTCTATTCCCCGGAGCTTCCGAAGCTTCTCGGCGAGCTGGAGGACGTCTGCGAGCACGTCTGCTACCTCGGCAGCTATTCGGAAATGGTATAAGAGCAAGGGAGGCTGCCAAAAAGCCTCAATGTTTGTTCTATGCTGAAATCTGCCTGTCTTGCAATCTTGGTAAGCTCAACCTCGATCTGGTCCTCTCCATCTACCCATACCACGCTGTTTACACCGATTGCAAACAGTGTGCCATAGAACCTTGGAAAATCCTTCTTCTCATATTTCATTCCCATAAGAAGGATCTTATCCTCTAATTTCTTCTTGCCAAATGCTTTGATCTCTTCTTCGGTGGCAAATACCCAAACCTGATCGTTAAAGCTCTCTTCGTCACAAATTACATATGGAAGCTTCGTAGCCTGTGAATATGCTACAAAGAGTTCGTCTCTTGTCTGTAATTCCTTAATCGCATCCTGTTCTGTGATTCCCATGTCATTATCCTCTCAGTCCTGGTTTTCTAATGTCGTATGGGAGACTCCGCATATCGACGCAAAACCTAATATGCAACTATTTTATAACAAAATGATAAAAAAGTAAAGCATAAGCAGGGGGATTTCATGCAAATTTTCACAATTTCTATCCCATGTAGTCGTAAGTCTTTATTTTACGGTAATTTTTAGGATACTTTTTTAAGGCGTAAACGCCGGTAATTTTTCCAGTATACTGTTTCTGTGGATCATAATGTTTGTTATTTATGGTCACCCAGCAATGTGTCTTACTCATTTTCAGCTTTATATTTTTGTAACCGATTTCCTCTGCAAGAGCGGCAAATGCACAGGCAAAATGAATGCAGTTTCCTCTTTTGGTTTGGAACATGCTTAATGCAGCCTTCCTCTGCCAGCCCTCTTCTTTCATGTCAGGGTCAACTCCTCCATACCGGAATTTTCTCCCATCTACCATATACTTCCAGCATGCTTTCAGCTTCTGGGCGCGGGTCATTTTCGAATTG
>OLSQ01002297.1_pt1 | contig 14104 bp, 8 predicted proteins | sample 1672561 | NCBI WGS metagenome assembly OLSQ01 (sample SAMEA3136699, study PRJEB25190) | human gut metagenome | biome: human gut; feature: human-associated habitat; material: faeces | place: Austria | collected 2013 | reverse complement strand
ATGTGGCGGCGATGAACGCCGTCGATTCGGGCGACGAGGCGCGCACGGCGAAGGCGATGCCCTTGACAACGTCGGGCAGGAACACGCCGCGCAGGCTCACCACGCGGATGCCGCTTTCGGTGACAGTCGCTGACTCGAGAGCCTTGGCGGCAAGAGTGCGGATGCGCTCGTTGAGGGCCTCCTCGGCCTTGCGGCGCAGGTCGGCGTTCTCCTCGAGAGTCTTCTTCAGGGCGCCGATCACGTCGGGTGTGTTGTTGAGCAGCGATGCGATGTCGTGCGCGGTGTTGATCACGAATTCAAGGGTGTCCTCGACGGCCGATGCCGTGATGGCCTCGATGCGGCGGATGCCGGCGGCGATCGAGCTTTCCGACACGATGTGGATCATGCCGATGTTGCCCGTGTTGGCCACGTGAGTGCCGCCGCACAGCTCGATGGAGTCGCCGTAGCGGATCACGCGCACCTCATCGCCGTACTTTTCTCCGAACAGGGCCATTGCACCCATTTCGCGGGCCTCGGCGATCGGCACACAGCGGTGCTCGTCGAGAGCGATGGCCTCGCGGACGCGCTTGTTGGCCAGGCGCTCCACGGCGCGCAGTTCCTCGGGAGTCACCTTCTGGAAGTGCGAGAAGTCGAAGCGCAGCGATTCGGGCGTCACAAGCGAGCCTTTCTGCTCCACGTGCGTGCCCAGCACGTCGCGCAGGGCCTGGTGGAGCAGGTGAGTGGCGGTGTGGTTGCACGAGATGGCGCGGCGTATGTCGGCGTTGACCGAGGCGCGGAAGGTGTCGGCCGGGGCTGCGGGCAGCTTCTTGGTCAGATGCACGCCCATGCCGTTCTCGCGCTTGGTGTCGTATATGTCGATCACCTCGCCGGTGACGGTGTCGGTCAGTGTGCCGCGGTCGCCGCTCTGTCCGCCCATTTCGGCGTAGAACGGGGTCTGGGCCAGCACGATCTGGTAGTATTCGTTGTTTTTCTGCTTGACGCGGCGGTAGCGCAGGATCTTGGTCTCTGTCTCAAGCGAGTCATAGCCCACGAACTGCTGCTCGCCTTCGTTGACGGTGATCCAGTCGGTGGCCTCGACGGCGGCGGCGCTGCGGGCGCGCTGCTTCTGGGCCTGCATTTCCTTGTCGAACTCGGCCTGGTCAAGTGTCATGCCCTTTTCCTTGAGAATCAGCTCGGTGAGGTCGAGCGGAAAGCCATAGGTGTCGTACAGCACGAAAGCCTGCTTGCCCGAGATGTGATCCAGGCCGGCGGCCTTGGCCTGTGCGATGGCGTCGTCGAGCAGGCGGATGCCGTTCTCGAGCGTGCGCAGGAAGGCGTCCTCCTCCTCCTTGATTACCTTCATGATCAGTTCGCGCTGGGCGGGCAGCTCGGGATAAGCCTCGCCCATGGATTCGATCAGCGTGTCCACCAGGCGGTACATGAATGCCGATTTCTGCTTCAGGAAGGTGTATGCGTAGCGCACTGCACGGCGCAGGATGCGGCGGATGACGTAGCCGGCCTTCGCGTTGGAGGGCAGCTGCGAGTCGGCGATCGAGAAGGCGATGGTGCGCACGTGGTCAGCGATGACGCGCATGGCCACATCCACGTCGGCATCCTTGCCGTAGGCCATGCCCGAAAGGTCGGAGATCTTGCCGATCAGCGGAGTGAACACGTCGGTGTCGTAGTTCGAGGTCTTGCCCTGCATGGCCATGCACAGGCGTTCGAATCCCATGCCCGTGTCGATGACGCGCGCGGGCAGCGGCTGCAGCGAGCCGTCGGCCAGGCGGTTGTACTGCATGAACACGAGGTTCCAGATCTCGATCACCTGCGGATGATCGTGGTTCACCATCTCGGCGCCGGGCACCGCCTGCCGCTCGCTTTCGGGGCGCAGGTCGATGTGGATCTCTGAGCAGGGGCCGCAGGGACCCGTGTCACCCATTTCCCAGAAGTTGTCATGCTTGTTGCCGTTGATGATGTGCGAGGCGGGCAGATGCTTCTCCCAGATGGCGGCCGCTTCGTTGTCGCGTTCGAGTCCTTCGGCGGGCGAACCTTCGAACACGGTGGCATAGAGCCGTTCCGGATCGAGCTTGAGCACGTCCACCAGATATTCCCACGCCCAGTCGATGGCTTCCTTCTTGAAGTAGTCGCCGAACGACCAGTTGCCGAGCATCTCGAACATGGTGTGATGATATGTGTCGTGGCCTACCTCCTCGAGGTCGTTGTGCTTGCCGCTGACGCGCAGACACTTCTGCGAGTCGGCCACACGCACGTATTTGGCCGCTTTGTTGCCTAAGATGATGTCCTTGAACTGGTTCATGCCCGCGTTGGTGAACATCAGCGTCGGGTCATCCTTGATTACCATCGGAGCCGAAGGCACGATGTGGTGGCCCTTCGACTCGAAAAAGTCTTTGAAAGACTTGCGTATTTCTTTAGCAGTCAACATATTGTGGTGTTGGTTTATTTGTAGCTTCCTTTGCCGGGCCGCAGCACGTCGATTTTGTGGCCCTAAAATCGTGCAAAATTACGCAAAAATCGCTAAATTTGCAAGTGATATCACGTTTCGGCGCCAGCCATGAGCCAGAAAGCATTCTACAGATACAATCCTGCGACGGAGCAGTACGAGCGCGTCTATCCCACGCGCCGCACCCGCCTGTGGTCGACCCTGCGGCAGTATGTCGTGGGTGCCGGAGTCGGGCTGATTGTGTTCACCGGAGCTTACGCGATACTTGATTTTCCCCGCGAGAAAGAGCTCCGCCAGGCCAACGCGCAGATGGAAATGCGTCTGGAGATGCTCGAGCGCCGCAGCGACGAGGCCCTCGCCGTGATGGAGGATATCGCTGCGCGCGACAACAACTTCTACCGCGTCATCATGCAGACCGATCCCCTTTCGGCCGGCGACCGGTTCGCGGGCCTCGAGCGGCAGCGCTACTACGAAAGTCTCGACTCGATGGCCGGGGTGGAACTCCTCCGCACCGTCACCGACAAGCTCGACCGCCTCGACCACATGCTCTACACACAGAGCAAGTCGTTCGACTACCTGCGCGAGCGCGCCTCGCATCAGAGCGACCGCCTCTCGCACGTGCCGGCCATCCAGCCTATCTCGTCGAAATACCTCAAGACCATGGCCTCGGGCTACGGATACCGCCGCGACCCCATCTACGGCACCACACGCTTCCACGCCGGCATGGATTTTTCCAGCGACATCGGCACACCTGTCTACGCCACCGGCGACGGCACCGTCAGCTACAGCGACTGGCGCAGCGGCTACGGAAACCTCATCGAGATCAACCACGGCTACAACTATACCACGCGCTACGGCCATCTGTCCGAAATACTCGTCCGCGACGGTCAGGCCGTGCGCCGCGGCGACCTCATCGGCAAGGTCGGCAATACCGGCAAGTCGACCGGTCCGCACCTCCACTACGAGGTCCGCTTCAAGGGTGAGCCGCAGAACCCCGTGAACTACTATTTTATGGATCTGACGCCTGAGCAGTACGACGAGATGATACGCCAGGCCGACAATGCCGCACACGTAATGGACTGACCATGAAAGACCTTGACAAAAAATTCTACAAAATCGGCGAAGTGGCCGAAATACTCGAGATCCCGCAGTCGACGCTTCGCTTCTGGGAGAAGAAATTCACCCTGATCAAGCCGCGGCGCAACGCAGGCGGCACCAGGTACTACACTCCCGATGATGTCGAGAAAATCCGCATGATCTACTTCCTTGTGCGCGACAAGGGGCTGCGCCTCGAGGCCGCCGAAGACCATCTGCGCAACAATTCGTCCGGTGTGTCGCGCCGCTTCGAGGCCGTGTCGCGTCTGCGCCGGGTCAAGGCCGAGCTGGAGACTATCCTCGAGGCGATCGAAGCCCGACGCCGTTCCGGAAATTGATTTCCTTCACCCCCTCTGTGCCATGCCGGAGGCGCTTCATGTGAAAACCGTGGCGTCCGCCTGTCACTTCACTTTTCCAGCTCCTCGAGATCGAGCGTGGCCAGTTCCCATACGCTCATGGCATTCTCAAGATCCTTGACAGCGGCGGCGTGCCGGTTGTAGATGTCGGGATCGGCTGCGGCCGCCGCGGGGTCGGCCAGCGTGTTCTCGATGTCCTTGACTGCCTGCTCCAGCTCGCCCACGCGCGCTTCGGCTTCCTCCACCTTGCGTCGCGCGCGCTTCACCATCTTGTCGCGTTCGCGCTGCTCGGCGTAGCTCAGGCGCGGAGCCGTCTTCGGAGCCTCCTTTTCAGTCTTTTCGGTTCCGGCCGCATTTTTCTGCGCGCTTTTAGGTTGCTGCTGCTTCGGCGCGGCAGGAGCCGGCGTGTTCTTTTCCAGCTCGCGGAGCGAGTCGATGCGCTTGCGTTCCAGGAAGTCGTAGATGCCGCCGAGATGCTCGCGCACCTGTCCGCCGCCGAACTCGTACACCTTCTCCACCAGGCCGTTGAGGAAGTCGCGGTCGTGGCTCACGAGGATCACCGTGCCGTCGAAGTCCCTGATGGCCTGTTTGAGCACGTCCTTGGTCTTGATGTCGAGGTGGTTGGTGGGCTCGTCGAGGATAAGCAGGTTGACGGGCTGCAGCAGCAGGCGTATCATCGCCAGGCGCGTACGTTCACCGCCCGACAGCACCTTCACTTTCTTCTCCGACGCCTCGCCTCCGAACATGAATGCGCCCAGTATGTCGCGTATCTTCGTGCGTATGTCGCCCACGGCCACGCGGTCGATGGTGTCGAACACCGTCACCTCGCCGTCGAGCAGCGATGCCTGGTTCTGGGCGAAATAGCCGATCTTCACGTTGTGTCCGATCTTGAGCGACCCCGTGAAGGGTATCTCGCCCATGATGCACTTCACCAGCGTCGACTTGCCCTCGCCGTTCTTTCCCACGAATGCCACCTTTTCGCCGCGGCGGATGGTGAAAGTGGCGCCGTCGAACACCTGATGGTCGCCGTAGGCCTTGCCTACGTTCTCGGCAATGACCGGGAAGTCGCCCGACCGCGGGGCAGGGGGGAAGCGCAGGCTGATGTGCGACGTGTCGATCTCGTCCACCTCGATGCGCTCGATCTTGGCCAGCTGTTTCATGCGGCTCTGCACCTGCACCGCCTTGGTGGCCTTGTAGCGGAAGCGCTCGATGAAGGCTTCGGTGTCGGCTATCTGCTTCTGCTGGTTGTTGTAGGCGCGCATCTGCTGCTCGAGCCGTTCGGCGCGCAGGGCCACGTAGCGCGTGTAGTTCACGTTGTAGTCGTAGATCTTGCCCAGCGAGATCTCGATGGTGCGGTGGGTCACGTTGTCGAGGAAGGCGCGGTCATGGCTCACCAGCACCACTGCCTTGGCCTTGGTGATCAGGAAGTTTTCGAGCCACTGTATCGACTCTATGTCGAGGTGGTTGGTCGGTTCGTCGAGCAGCAGCACGTCGGGACGCTGCAGCAGCAGCTTAGCCAGCTCGATGCGCATGCGCCACCCGCCGCTGAATTCCGACGTCTGGCGTCCGAAGTCGGCGCGTTCGAAGCCCAGGCCGAGCAGCGTCTTCTCGAGCTCGGCGCGGCAGTTGTCGGCCTGCGCCAGCGTCAGTTGCTCGGTGAGCGAAGTCATGTCGTCGATCAGCTTGTGGTAGGCGTCCGACTCGTAGTCGGTCCGTGCGGCCAGGTCGGCCGTCATCGCGTCGAGACGCTTCTGCATCTCGTCGATGTGCGCGAAGGCCTTGCCCACCTCCTGTTCCACGGTCAGCGTGTCGTTGGTGATCATGGTCTGCGGCAGATAGCCCACGGTCACACCCGCCGGCACGGCCACCGAGCCCGATGTCGGCTTCTGCAGCCCGGCTATGATCTTGAGCATCGTCGACTTGCCGGCGCCGTTCTTGCCCGTGAGGGCTATGCGGTCCTTGTCGTTGATCACATAGCTGACATTGTCGAACAGCGACCGCGCGCTGAATTCTACCGAAAGATTGTTGATTGAGATCATGACTTGTATTTTCGTAGCGAGCGGTCCGCCCCGTCGGTGGGGGCGGACCGCCTGTATGAAGTTTGTAATGTTATGCTATCATGTCGAGAATCACCTGCTTCACCTGCTCTGCGAGCTGCGCGGCGCCCTCCGTGGTGGAGGCTTCGGCGTAGACGCGGATGATGGGCTCGGTGTTGGAGCGGCGCAGGTGCACCCACTTGTCGGCGAAGTCGATCTTCACACCGTCGATGTCGGTGATCTTCTCGCCGGCGAATTTGGCCTTCACCTTTTCGAGCAGAGCGTCCACGTCGAGGTCCGGGGTAAGCTGCACCTTGGTCTTGTAGATGCTGTATTCGGGCAGTGCGGCGCGGATTTCCGAGGGCTTCCTGCCGCTCTTGGCCATCATCGTCAGGAACAGGGCCACGCCCACCAGGGCGTCGCGGCCGTAGTGGAGGGCCGGATAGATCACGCCGCCGTTGCCTTCGCCGCCGATGACAGCGCCCGTGCGCTTCATCTCCGTGGTGACGTTCACCTCGCCTACGGCCGAGGCCGAGTACTTGCATCCGTGGGCCTCCGTCACGTCGCGCAGGGCGCGGCTCGAGCTGAGGTTCGACACGGTCGCTCCGGGAGTGTGCGTCAGCACATAGTCGGCTATGGACACCAGGGTATATTCCTCGCCGAACATCTCGCCGCCGTCCTTGACGATGGCCAGGCGGTCCACGTCGGGGTCAACCACGAAGCCCACGTCGGCGCCGGTCTCCTTGACCAGCGCGGCTATGTCGGTGAGATTCTCGGGGATCGGTTCGGGTGTGTGGGCGAACTTGCCCGTGGCCTCGCAGTTGAGCTCGATCACGTTCTTCACGCCCAGGGCGTGCAGCAGCTGCGGGATGACGATGCCGCCTACGGAGTTCACCGCATCCACGGCCACCGTGAATCCGGCCGCCGCTATGGCGTCGCGGTCCACCAGGTCCAGGCCGAGCACCATGTCGATGTGGCGCCGGTTGTATGTGTCGTTCTCGTATATGTGTCCCAGTTCGGTCACTTCGGCGAAAGTGAACGATTCACTGTCGGCTATGCGGAGCACTTCCTTGCCTTCGGCGTCGCTGAGGAATTCGCCGCGTTCGTTGAGCAGCTTCAGCGCGTTCCACTGCAGCGGATTGTGCGAGGCCGTCAGTATCAGGCCGCCGCAGGCGTTTTCTTCGGTCACGGCGATCTCGGTGGTGGGAGTCGAGGCAAGGCCTATGTTCACTACGTCGAATCCCATGCCCGTGAGCGTGCCGCATACTATGTCGAGCACCATCTTGCCCGAGAGACGTGCGTCGCGGCCTACGACGATCGTGCGCGATGTCTTTGTTGTGGTCTTTGAGATAAAGGTGGCATACGCTGCCGTGAATTTGACAATGTCGAGCGGCGACAGGCCTTCGCCGGGGCGGCCGCCGATGGTGCCGCGTATGCCCGAAATTGATTTTATAAGAGCCATAGTTGTATAGAGTTGTTAGATTTTAGGTCTGAAGTATCGGATATTATACAGATAGGGTGTTACATACGACATTTCTCCCGGCATGCCCCACTGCGACTTGATGACGATGTTCACCACGCAGTCCACCGGCAGGTACGACAGAGGCTTCTGGATGCCGGGGCCGAAGTCGTACGACGAGCTTACCCGGTAGTTGTTGTAGCGGAACGACAGATTGCCGTTGAGCACGTCGTCGTTGCCTTCCGACACACTGAACTCGCCGTCGTCGTACGACGCTATGTTGTAGCGCGTGAAGCGGAAATATATCTGCTCGTCCTGCTTCACCATGTTGCCGGGTGTGCCCGGATCGATCACCTGCATGTAGAGCATGCCGTCCTCGTCCAGCCGGTAGTAGGGAGCGTCGGCGCCCCATTCGAACACCGAGTCGGCCGGCACCTCGTTGATCACGTGCTGGTCGGCCAGGAAGCGGTTGACGTTGGCGTTCTCCGTGTTGAGCAGCTTGGCGTATGAGCGGTCGTCGCCGCACGAGATTGCGGCGGCAGCCGATAATGTCATCAGCAGCGCCAGGGCCAGGTTGTGGTATATCTTTTTCATTGATGCGTTGTTATCTGTTTGCTAAGTAGAGCTTCTTGTTTGTCTCGAGCAGCGAGCGGAAGAGGGCCGCCGCCTGTTCGAGCGTGCCTGTGAACTCGCCTCCCGCGGCGTTGCGGTGGCCGCCGCCTCCGAAGTGCTCGTGACACAGCTCGTTGACCGGAAAGTCGCCCAGCGAGCGCATCGACACCTTTACGTAGCCATCCTCCTCGCGCAGGTAGCAGGAATAGACCACGTCGGGGATCGCCAGCGGCCGGTTGACCAGGCCCTCGGTATCGCCCTTGACGTAGTGGAAGCGGTTGAGTTCCTCGCGCGACAGGGTGATGAGCGCCGCGCCGGCCTCGGGAAACACCTCCATCTTTTCCAGCAGGGCATATGAGTTGAGGCGCAGGCTGTTCTCGCTGTGGGTCTCGAACTGCCGGCGGTATATCTGCTCGACGCTGGCGCCGAGTTTCATCAGCTCGGCCACGACTATGTGTATCTCCGGATCGGATGCGTTGTACGAGAAGTTGCCCGTATCGGTCATCATGCCCGTCAGCAGGCATTCGGCGGCTGCCTTGTCGATCATGCCGAACAGCTCCAGGCCGCACAGCACGCGGAACAGCAGGTAGCACGTCGACGACATCTCCGGCCGCGATATGGTCACGGTCGCGAAGTCGGCCGGGTGCAGATGATGGTCGATCATCACCTTGGGGGCTGTCGCCTTGGCCACTTCCGGACCCAGGGCGCCGATGCGGCCCGGTTCGTTGAAGTCGACGCAGACGATCAGGTCGGCGTCGGCGATGAGTTTGCGGGCGAAGTCTGGATAGCGCGTGGCGTCCGTGGCATCTTTCGCGCCGGGCATCTTGCGCAGCAGCGGCGGCAGCATGTCCGGAAGTATCACGCGCACGTCCTTGCCCAGATGCCCCAGCACATGCATCAGCGCCAGCGACGAGCCGGCGGCATCGCCGTCCGGGGCGCTGTGGGTCACTACCACAATGCGTTCGCTGTCGTTCAGCAGCGAACGCAGCGACTTCAGTTTGCGGTCTTCGTGCAGGCTCGATATCATACGTCTACATTATTATCCCGCAAAGGTAATATAAATTCTCGAATCTTCCCTGTCTTTTAATATTTATTCACCAATCCCGTTCCGACGCGTCAAGGCCGCGCCTTTGCGGGGCGCGGCCTTGTGCGGGGTTATGAAGGAGATGCGTTATTTGGTGCCTTCCTCGAGGGTGCAGATGCTCACGCGGTTCCAGGATTCCTCCTCGAACATCTCGCCGATGCCTTCGCCTTCGGCCACGATGCGCGATTCGGCTATGCCGTATTTCTTCACGAGTGCGTTCTTGACGGCTTCGGCGCGGTTCTTGGCGAGCTTCACGTTGAAGTCATAGTTGCCGTCCTTCGATGCGTAGCCCTTGATCACGACTTTCGAATTCGGATGACTCTTCATGTAGTCGGCGATCATGGTCACGTTGGGCATCTGGTCGGCGGTGATTGTCGACGAACCGATGCGGAAGAATACGAAGCGTACGGAGTTGTACTTGTTGTCGACCTCGCGGACAACCTGCGGAGCCTTGTTCTCGCAGGCGCGCAGCTGGGCGGCAAGCGTGTCGTTGCGGGTCTGCAGGGCGTTGATGTCGGCATTGGCGTCGGCGAGCTGCCCGCGCAGCGAGTTCACCTGTGCGTTGAGGCTGTTGACCTCGCCCTGGTCATACGGACGCACGCACGTGAAGCCGTCGCCGAAGCGGTATGTGACGCCCGCCAGCAGGTTGAAGGTGGCGTTGTTGATGTTGTAGCCCACGTTGCTGTTGTCGAAGTCGCCGCCCATGTTCCAGGCGATCGACGGCTTCACGGCTACCGTCACATGTTCGGTCACGTTGAAGTTGAAGTTTAGCCCTACTTTGGTCGAGAAGTAGTTCCAGTCGGGTACGCCGCCGGTCTGATAGTAGTGGCCCCATCCGGCGCCGACCACGGCCTCGATCGTGAACGGACGCATCGCGCAGTGATAGCCGTCGAAGAGATTGAACAGGTCTACCGTGCCGTACGCGCCTACGTACGAATTGTCGAACGCCGTCGAGCTGTGTGTCATTCCGCGCCACGACGAAGTGTTCACGCCGAAGAGTCCTTCCACGCCCAGGCCGAAGGTCGGAGTGATCTGTTTGCCGATGTGCAGGCCCGTGGCACCGCGCATCGAGCCGAAGAATGCCTGCCCGTGCATGGGCGTCATCACGCCGCCGTCGAGGCCGATGTAGATGTTGTCGAATAGTTTGGGTTGCTCGATATCCTGAGCCGCTGCGATTGTTGTGCCGGTCAGCGTCAGAGCTATCACGGCAAGAATGTTCTTTTTCATAAACAATTGATACGTTTTTTACAGTTACTTTCCGCAGGACTTCCCTGCGGAAGTGAAAAAGAGGTTTTGTTAAGTTTCAGTTTTATGTTTTATTGTCAGGTGGTTTTCTCTCGTTATCGGCGTTTGTTCCCGATTGTATATTATAAACGGAATACCCGCGCAAATGTTCAGAATCCCTTCCGCGCGTCGGACGGTCTCGAAAAAAATCTGCGCCATGGTGTAATTTATCGCGTTTTTTTGCGTCTTATATTAGAAATGTATTGTTCCTCATGATGCAGAACACAGAAATATATATCATCACATAATATAATGAATTACCCGCTTATCACTCTTGTGGCGGCCGCCCTGGCTGCCACTACGGCCACTGCGGCCCGCGCCGACGAGGCACCGCTGTGGCTCCGCAATGTGGCGCTGTCGCCCGACGGCTCCACGATCGCCTTTACCTACAAGGGCGACATTTTCACCGTTCCCTCCGCAGGCGGCCGTGCACGGCAGCTGACCACCGACCGCGGCTACGACACTGCGCCGGCATGGAGTCCCGACGGCACGCAGATCGCCTTCACCAGCGACCGCGCCGGATCGGCCGACGTATTCGTCATGCCCGCCGCCGGTGGCACGCCCCGCCGTCTCACAACAAACAATGGCTCCGAGACCGTCCTTGGCTGGCTCAATGACTCCACCGTGATCTTCTCGGCCGGCATCATCCCGGCCCGCGAGGCTGCCCAGGGCGCCTTTGCATCGCAGGTCTACACCGTCGGCACCCGCGGCGGTCGCCCTGCCATGCTCTCGACCATCCCGATGCAGGCTCTGAGTGTCGCCCCCGACGGCCGCATCCTCTATCAGGACCGCAAAGGCTACGAGAACGCCTACCGCAAGCACGAGATGTCGTCGAGCACCGGCGACATATGGCTCCGCGACGGCGGCGAATACACTCAGCTCACCACTTTCGGCGGCAACGACCAGAATCCCGTCTGGACCGGAGCCGACTCATTCATGTATCTGAGCGAGGAGGACGGCACTCTCAACGTCTACTCCCGCCGCCTCTCCGATACCGCCCCGAAGCAGCTCACACGCTTCGAAAAGCATCCTGTGCGCTCCCTGTCGGCCACTCCCGACGGCTCGCTGCTCGCATTCAGCTGGAACGGCGAGATCTACACCGCCCGTCCCGGCGCTGAGCCCGTCAAGGTCGCCGTCAGCATCGTCACCGACGACTACGACCTCGACCACGTCCGGCAGACCCGTACCTCCGGCGCCACGGCCATGGCCGTCAGCCCCGACGGCAAGGAAGTCGCATTCGTCATCCGCGGCGACGTCTACGTCACATCCGTCGAATACGCCACCACAAAGCGGATAACCGACACCCCCGGACAGGAACGCAACATAAGCTTCAGCGCCGACGGCCGCACCCTCGTCTACGACAGCGAGCGCGACGGCAAGTGGCAGCTCTTCACCACAACCATTAAGAATCCCGACGAAAAGTCGTTCACCTACGCCACCGATCTCGTCGAGGAGCCTCTCTATAGCTGCGCTACCGCAGCCCAGCAGCCTGTCTACAGCCCCGACGGCTCTAAGATCGCTTTCCTCGAGAACCGCACCGAGATCCGCGTCATCGACCCCGTGACCAAGGCCGTCAACACCGCTCTTGACGGCAAGTACAACTATTCGTACAGCGACGGCGACGTCGCCTTCGAATGGAGCCCCGACTCGAAGCGCCTCCTCGCCGGATACATCGGCGAAGGTGGCTGGAACAACTCCGACATCGCCATGTTCAATGCCGACGGCACCGGCCTGGTAGATCTCACCGAGAGCGGCTACTCCGACGGCAATCCCCGCTGGGCCCTCGACGGACAGGCCATTACATGGGAGACCGGACGCTACGGCATGAAGTCGCACGGCTCGTGGGGCAATCAGTCCGACATCATGGTCATGGCCCTCACCCCCGAGGCCTATGACCGGCTGCACATGACCGAAGAGGAGGCCGAGCTCGCCAAGGCCAAGGACTCGGAGACCTCCGACGATGCCGACAAGGATAAGGACAAAGGCAAGAACAAGGATAAAAACAAGGACAGGAACAAGGAAGCCGACAAGCCCGCCACGCCGCCATTCGATCTTGCCGGCCGCGACATGCGCGTCGACCGCATCACGCCCGTGTCGGCCATTCTGGGCGACTATTTCCTGGCCCCCGACGGCTCGAAACTCTACTATGTGGCCGTCGATCCCGCCGGCGACGCCAACCTGATGGTTTACGATCTCCGCGAGGAGGAATCGAAAGTGCTTTCGAAAGGTGTCCGCGGCTCCATCGTCCCCGACCGCAAGGGCGAGAACATCTTCGTCATCTCATCCAAGGGTATGTCTAAGATCGGCCTTGCCGGCGGCACGGTCGAACCCATCGCTTTCGAAGCACCCTACGACCGCCATCCATCGCTCGAGCGCCGGTATATCTTCGACCACATGCTCTCGCAGGTCCGCGACAAGTTCTACGACAAGGACCTTCACGGCGTCGACTGGGAAGGCTACGGCGAAGCCTACCGCCGCTTCCTGCCTTACATCAACAACAACTACGACTTCGCCATCCTCCTGAGCGAGATCCTCGGCGAGCTCAATGCCTCGCACACCGGCGGCCGCTACTATCCCGGCAGTGCCCACTCCACGGCCACACTCGCCGCATTCTACGATCCCGCCTACACCGGCGAGGGTCTCAAGGTCGCCGAGGTCATTGCCGGCGGTCCGCTTTCGACAGCCAAAGCCGGAGTCAAGACCGGCGACATCATCCTTGCCATCGACGGTTGCGCGATCGCTCCCGGCGCCGACTATTATCCCATGCTCACCGACAAGGTCGGCGAGCGTGTCCGCCTCACCGTCCGTTCGGCGGCCGACGGATCGGAGCGCAGCATCGAGGTCCGGCCCATCTCGGCCGGTGCCGAGCGCGACCTGCTCTACCGCCGCTGGGTGCGTCGCAACCAGGCCATGGTCGACTCCCTTTCGGGCGGCCGCATAGCCTACGTTCATGTCGAAGGCATGGACTCCCCGAGTTTCCGCACCGTCTACTCCGAGCTCCTCGGCAAGTACCGCAACCGTGAGGCCGTCATCGTCGACACCCGCTGGAACGGCGGCGGTTGGCTCCACAACGACCTCGCCCAGCTTCTTGGAGGCAAGGAATACGTCCGCTTCGTACCGCGCGGCCAGTACATCGGCTCCGAACCCTTCTCGCAGTGGACCAAACCCTCAGTGATGCTTGTCAATGAGTCGAACTACAGCGATGCCCACGGCTCGCCATTCGTCTATCAGACCCTTGGCATCGGCGATGTGGTCGGTGCACCCGTTCCCGGCACCATGACGGCCGTCTGGTGGGAAAACCAGATCGACCCCTCCATCGTCTTCGGCATTCCGCAGGTCACCTCCATCGACATGCAGGGTAACATCCTCGAGAACCATCAGCTCACCCCCGACGTCGTCATCTACAACGCCCCCGCCGAAGTAGCCGCCGGCATCGACAACCAGATCGTCAAATCCGTCGAACACCTCCTCCGCCGCCTCGACGCCCGGAACTGACCGAACCCCGGGGCAATCGCCGAAGGCGCTCTGCAAATCAGAGACAGCAGACGTCTCGCCTGCGCCCCTGCACCAGCCTATAAACACAATGAATCCCGCCGAAAGCGGGATTCATTGTGTTTATATCAGCGGTCAATACAGCCGGATCAGAGGCAGTGCGGCCGCCACATCCGTATCGCCCAGCAAGTCGGCGCATGTCAGCCATACGATGAGAAGAATTATCAGGACTGCTGCCCCTATAGC
>OLSQ01002282.1_pt1 | contig 14160 bp, 13 predicted proteins | sample 1672561 | NCBI WGS metagenome assembly OLSQ01 (sample SAMEA3136699, study PRJEB25190) | human gut metagenome | biome: human gut; feature: human-associated habitat; material: faeces | place: Austria | collected 2013 | reverse complement strand
TTCCTTTGTCATGGTTCGCATGGGTGCCTCCGCTTTCTTTTTCTTCATTTTACGAGCTGAGTTTTTGATTTCCAAGGTGCGATTGTGACAAGATGGCTGGCGATTGTGACTGCGTTGATTGTGCATTATTCCTGCATTCAGTTGGCATCTGCGTGTTTATTTTAAGCATTGTCGCCAAAAAATCAGCATTGAATTTGACGATTCGTATTTGCTCTTTTGTTAATATGCACAGAGACGATTGCATGAAATTATGCAAAAGGCACATGCGCTGCCGCATGTGCCTTTCATATCGCTTATAAAAACTTCATGCTGACCAACCATTGACGCAAAAGCTGCCGCCACTGTCCGACGGAGGCATCATCGAGCGCCAGCGCCTTGCCGTGCTGTCCAAACGGGAAGATGTGCAGCTCATACGGCACGTCACATTTTTGCAGTGCAGCGGCGTAGAGCATCGAATTGATCGCCGGAACGCTTGCATCCTGTGCTGTGTGCCAGAGAAAGGCGGGCGGAGTGTTTTCTGTCACACAGCGCTGCGGAGAATAGAATTCGATCTGCGTTTCATCCGGCGTATCGCCGAGCAGAAAGCGGCGGCTCCAATCGTGTCGGTGCTCGCCCATGTCGATCACACTATAGCACAGGACGGTAAAATCAGGGCAGGCAGATAGATTGTCAAGCTCATCCTGCGGCGGGTAAAAGGCTTCATCATAGTGGACAGACAGTGTCGCTGCCAGATGCCCCCCGGCGGAAAAGCCCATGATGCCAAGGCGCTCGATCCCACGCTCCATGCAGAGCTTTCTTGCCAGCCGCATGGCCCGCTGCGCGTCGGACGGCTGTGCCGGGGCTCTACTCGGCGCAACGCGGTATTCCAGCACAAAGGCTGTTATCCCGATAGTATTCAGCCACGCGCCAACGTCATTTCCCTCATAGTCCGCCCGGCCGCAGTAAGCGCCGCCCGCGCACACCACAATGGCTGTTTTGGCGCCGTCGCAGAAATACGGAGTGAGATACGGCTCAAACGCATCCGCCGGGCAGCGGTGCGGCATGGTTTGGTTCCATAGCTTTATCATGACTGCTTCTCCTTTCGCTGGCTCAAGTTCAGTTTCTGCTGGTATTCGCGCATGGAACAGCCCGCGAACCTCCGGAACACGGAATAAAAGCTTTTTTCGTCTTTATACCCGACCGCCTCCGGAATGGATTTGACATCCCGACCAGCCTCCAGCATTTGAATTGCCGCCTGAACACGGATGTGGGCCAGATAATCCGTAAATTTCTCGTTCATCTCTGTCTGGAATTTCCGGATAAAATGCCGCGGGCTGATGTGGACATACTCAGCCAGCTCCTGCACAGTCAGTTTTTCCGAGAGGTGCGACTGCATATAGACGCAGGCGCGCCCGATGGGATCGCTTTTCAGCGCGTCCTCCTGCGTGATATAGCCCTTTTCGGAAAGCAGCGCCCAGATGGCGTCCATGTACGCCGCCGTTCCCTGCGCGGAGGTCAGCATGCCCAGCGGCGCAGCCATCATGTTACTTCGGAGTTGCGCGGCCAGGGCCTCATCCCTGCGGCAAATTTCTGCGCGCAGTTCCTCCATCAAAGAGCGCACCAGCAGAGCCTCCATGCGCAGCGGAGCATCGCTCAGCAGCGGCTTGACTTTGGAATACATTTGCCAATGATCCTCGTCGATGTCCGGCTTCAGTGCCAGAAGCAGCTTCAGAAGTCTCGAAATGCACTCATCCCAGTTTTGCTGGCCGCACAGATATGCTTCTTCCCGACTTTCCGCGTGCAGCTCCTCTGAAACGCGGATCATCGCGCTGCGCAGCGCGTCGATCCCGTCAGACTTCGGCAAATAGTCATATGCACCGCACCGGACGGCTTGCTGCGCTTCCGCAAGGTTCGGCGTGTCAGTCAAAAAAATCACGCGGAGGCACGGAAACTGTCTGCGGACACGTCTGGCAAGTTCAAACCCCGACATATCCGGCAGGCTCGTATTTGTGATGAGCACGGCCGCAGCTTCACCTTCCTGCATCCAGCGCAGCGTTCCTTCCGCTACACATTCGCCGCGTACCATGCTGAATCCCAACCCGTAAAAGTCAATGCCGTTGATCACCTCTGTGCGGTATCGCCTACAGGGATCCGTAAAAAATGCTTCAAACATAAGCTGCCTCACATCCGTCCATCGGTCCAGTATCCTCTGTATCGCATTCTAAAAGAATGCGGGTCAAAAATCATAGGTGGCGAATATGACATTTTTGCGGGTCAAAGTGTCATTTTCGCAGATTGCCTCCCTATATGCGCTGTGTTACGATACGAAAAAGCAGCGAAAAGGAGAACATATATGGATCAATTCGCACAAATCGCGGCAAACGGCATTGGCGGGAACGCTGCGCTTCTGGAGCCGGTCACGCCAATTCCGCATGAAACCGTTATCTGCCGTCTGGAACAGGCAGATGCACAGCCCATCGCAGTCAAGCCGCATCTGTCTACAACGGAAGAACTGAAAACCAAGCTTGCTGCCATGCGGGAAGCATACCGCCCGTTTCTGGAAAATCACGCGCCTGCGTTTGAAAGCCTGCGCCGGCGCATGGATCTCACGTCGTTTCTGCGCGATGGTCAGCCGGTCACGATCCCGGAATACGGCGGGCCTATCGGCGTGTGCAAAAAGACATATGAAACCACGTTTGAGTTGCCTGCGCTTTTGGCGGGCCAGTCGGTCTATGTCCATTTTGACGGCGCGGATTACCGTGCAGTCGTTACCGTCAATGACACATTTGTCGGAGAACACGAAGGCTTCTTCTCTCCATTCGAGTTTGAGATTACAGGCATCGTCAAAGACAGCACAAACCGGTTGAAAGTTGAATTGTATAATGACCATATTTATATGGGAAACGATCCCGGCGGCAGCGAAGAAACAGAAGGCGACAAGCTTTATGCCGCCACCGGTCTCGGCTGGGACGGTCCGCTGGACGGCTGGCACCACTGCCCCTCCGGGATGGGCATTTACAACCGCGTCTATGTGGAGATCCGAAATTCCGTCCATATCAGCGACCTCTATATCCGTCCGCTGGACGGGAAGGCAGAAGCATGGCTGGAAATTCAGAACGACAGATATGATACCCTCCCGGTCGAGCTTTCGCTTTCACTCTACGGGCAGAACTTCCCCGAGACGGTCTTTGAAGACCACCGCTTTACGCCGGAGACGACGCGCTTCGTCGGCATGGGCGACAGTCTGACCGAGGCCGCTGTAAAATCCGAGCTTGGAAAGGGCATTCCCATGCCGCTCAAGCACGGAAAGAATCTGTACAAACTCAAATTTGACCTGCCGGATGCAAAGCTGTGGGATCTGGAAACCCCGTATCTGTACCAGCTTCAGGCCGCCGTTCTTGTAAACGGGACGTGCACCGACCGCCTTGCGCAGCAGTTCGGTATGCGCAGCTTTACGCAGGACACAGAAAGTCCGCAGCGCAAGGGGATGTTCTATCTCAATGGCCGCTCCATCCGTCTGCGCGGGGCCAATACGATGGGCTTTGAGCAGCAGGACGTGCTGCGCGGCGATCTTCCACAGCTGATCGACGATATCCTGCTTGCCAAGCTCTGCAACATGAATTTTCTGCGTCTGACGCAGCGGCCGGTGCAGGATGAGGTCTACGAATACTGCGACAAGCTCGGCCTTATGACGCAGACGGATCTTCCGCTGTTCGGCGTCATGCGCCGCTTCCGCGTCCCGGAGGGCATCCGGCAAGCGGAGGAACTGGCGCGCATGGTGCGTAAGCATCCGTGCAATGTCGTCGTCAGTTATATCAACGAGCCGTTTCCGAACGCCAATAACGAGCCGCACCGTCACCTGCTCCGTCCGGAGCTGGAAAACTTCTTCACCTGCTGTGACCTTGTTGTGAAGCTCTCGAACCCCGATCAGGTCATCAAGCATGTGGACGGCGATTATGACCCGCCCACAGACGGGATACCGGATAACCACTGCTACCCCATGTGGTATAACGGCCACGGTATTGACATTGGCCGTCTGCACCGGGGCTATTGGCTGCCGGTCAAGCCCGGCTGGTACTATGGCTGCGGCGAATACGGCGCGGAAGGGCTGGATTCGGCGGAGGTCATGGAGGAGTGCTACCCGCGCGAATGGCTGCGCGAGCCGTTTGACCCGGGCCGCATTGTCCGCAGCCAGACAAAAAGCTTCAGCGGCTTTTTCTATGACGCGCAGGAGGATATGCAGGGCTGGATCGACCGCAGCCAGCGGTATCAGGCCTTTGCTACGCGCATGATGACCGAGGCCTTCCGCCGCGACGACCGCATGGTCTCGAACGCCATTCATCTGTTCATCGACGCATGGCCCAGCGGCTGGATGAAGTCCATCATGGACTGCAAGCGAATCCCGAAGCAGGCGTATTTTGCCTACCGAGATGCACTCGCGCCCCTGCTGGTGTCGCTACGCACCGACCGTTTTTCCTATACAGCAGGTGAAACGATTCAGATCGAAGCGTTCCTGTGCAATGATACCGCGAAATCCGGCGCGTATACGCTTGCCTTTGAGCTTTACAACGAACAAAACAAGCTGATTCAGACCGGGCGCATCCCCGCGCACGCGGACGCCTGCCGCGCAGCCTATATCGCCAGCGCCGAATTCCCGGCAGAGACCGCGCAAGACCGCGAAACGCTGACGCTCCGCGCCGTCCTGCTGGACGGGAACGGGGACGTTGTCAATTACGCAGAGCAGAAGCTGACCGTATTTCAGGACGTGACTGTCGTACCGAACGACAATGTTGTCATTCTGAAGCTGGAACCGGGTTTGCATACCGTCGCGGGTGAGACCGTGACCGTCAAGCCCTGCGGGATGCTTCCGCTGCACTTCGTCTCCCGCAAGACCGGCCACCCGGCTGTCGCGGAATTCAAAGAGCAGGACTTCTCCTACTGGTATGACGCCAAGGAGGACTGCATCACGCCGCTTCTGGACACGACGTTTACCGTCGAAGGCTTCACACCCATTCTTTTGTCCAACAATATGGACGAACAGGGAAATTGGGGGCCAGTACTGGCTGCGGCAGAAAAGCTATACGAGGGCAAGCACTATGTGATCTGCCAGTTGGATCTGCGGCAGGAAAACCCGGTCGCAAAGCGCTTCCTGAGAAATCTCTACAGGTTGGGTACAAAATGAACAACATCGAACAGGCGATTTCCTTTGCGCGGCAGGAATATACCCGTCAGGGTCTGGACGCGCTCTATCAAAAGGACTTTGAGGAAGCGCTGCTTCCGGCACTTTCTCAGGCCGCCGAAATTTACAGGGCAGACACGCTCCGTTGGAGCGGCGATCCCAAGACGGATCTGCTCGCAGCGCTCCTTTGGAGTCAGAAGCTGCTGAACGATTATCAAAGGCGCCAGCTTCCGGACGAGGTATTTTATCATACGATCGACGATATCGGCCGCTGGGCCTCCGAATATTGGAACTACAGCGGCAGGATCGGTCTTGCGGAAAGCGCATGGCTGACGAATCATCTGACGCTGCGGCTGTTCCAGCTTGGCCGGCTTCAATTCTGCATGGAGCCGGCGGACTTTTCCGCGCCGTCTTTCGGCATCGAGCCGGGGCAGCCGCTGGTGTCCGTGCACATCTGCCGCGGCGGCTCGTTGGAGCCTGCGGCGTGTGATGCGTCCTTTGCACAGGCGCGCGCGTTTTTTCCGAAATACTTTCCGGCATATGCATTTTCGTATTTCAGCTGCCATTCGTGGCTGCTGGACGAAACGCTGCTGCCTCTGGTTGGAGTATACTCCAATATTTCATTTTTTCAACAGCGTTTTCAAATCGTCGGACGCACCGCATCCAACGCAGCTGCACGATATGTGCTCCGTTGGGACATTCAGCCGGATGAAATTGCTGCTTTTGTGCCGCAGAATCGCTTTCAGTCCCAATTAAAAGCGCAGCTTCTATCCCAGCAGCAGTTTTACGAGGCAACCGGCCTGATCGTCCGATAGGGCGTTATCCAATAGGAGGAGAGACACGATGGAGCTTGAAATTCTTCTTCCGTTTCCTTCCGCAGAGACCATGACAGAAAGCTGGGCATTTTCGGAAGCGCAGATTGATTTTCGACATGATCCGGAGGCTGGCGCAAGATGCACGATCAGCTATGCTGCGGTGGAGCTTAGAACACATTTGCTGCAAATGGAGCCAGACGCACAGATTTGCTTTGTCTCGCAGCGGCACAGCGGAAAAGCAGCGATCGAATTGCACGCCGATTCTCTTACGGCGTCTGGGGACGCATACGCGCTGCTGCCGCAGAAGGATGGTCTTTTGATCCGCGGTGCAGGCCGGGTCGGTGTTTTATACGGCGTCTATGAATTTCTGAAAATGCAGGGCTGGCGATGGCTGGAACCGGGTACAGCGGGAGAATATGCGCCCGAGCCGGGATGCGGCCTTCTCTGGCCGAAGAACGCCGTGCATGATGCGTCCGCTTCCACGCTCGGCCGTGGATTTTCCATCGAAGGCGCGCTCAAGGAGAGCGCGGATCTTCTGATCTGGATGGCCAGAAATCGAATGAATGCGTATGGAGATCGGCCGAACACGCGCGCGCTCATGCGGAAGCTTGGAATTGTCATGCGCGATGGCGGTCATATTTTTGAGGCTATTCTGGCGCCGGATCGTCCGACCCCATCCGGCCGGACGCTTTGGGACGCGCACCCGGAGTGGTACGGAACACCTGCCCACGGACCCAAAAGCAGGCAGACCGCACTGCAGACGCAGTTCTGCGTTTCTCAGCCGGAACTGATTCCATATTTATGCGAGGAACTGCTGCGGCACATCATGGGGCCGTGGCATGAGGCAGATGAAATCGACGTCTGGGGCCTCGATACATGGGGGAGTGTCTGCACATGCGAGCGCTGCCGTGCGCTCGGAAACGGCACAGACCAGATGCTGCATATGGCATCACACTTTCGTTCCTTCCTGGACCGCGCCCGCGCGGCAGGCCGGTTGGATCACGATGTAAAGATGGCCTTGATCGCGTATGAAGGAACCTCCACGCTTGCGCCGCCGGAGCGTCCGATCCCGCAGAATCTTCTGGATGCCGGAGACTATCTCATTTACGCTCCCATTGTCCGCTGCTATGCGCATGGCTTCGACGATCCCGGCTGTTCCTATAACCGGGCATACGCAAGCGCGCTTTCCGGCTGGAATCAGATCCGGCCGCACCTGCCGGTGATGGTGCTGGAATACTACAATGTCAGCAAATTTGAGGATCTTCCGCTGCTGTTTACGCACAGTATGGCGCATGATTTTCAAGTCTACCGCCGCACCGGTGCAGCAGGCTTCGTATATATGCACGTCCCGCTGGTAAACTGGGGAATGCGCGCATTGACACAGGTTTTATTTGCAGAGCTGGCGTGGGACCCGGACGCCGATATCGCGAAGATCAAAGCGGAATTTCTTTCGCGCCGGTACGGTGCATACGCGGGACGGCTCCGGTCTGTATACGATCAGATCGACATGGCCTCGCAGCAGATTACAAGCTGGCGGGCGTGGAAGGACAGAAGCCTGCTGAGCCGGCTGCAAAGCTGGAACGGAGGCAGACCGGAGCGTCCGCTGCAAGTCGACGACCACTTTCAAACGCCGGAAGCGTTTGACACAGCCGGGGAGCAAACGCTGTCGCTTCTGCAGGCAGCGCTGCTGACACTGCGGGAAACCCTGTCTGCGGTCAAACACGATACCGCGGCCATCCGTACCGATATCGTCACAGCGGCAAATCCTGCGCAGCAGCGCAGCGCACAGCAAAGCGCGCAGCTGCGTCATGCACTGGAGGAAGACCTCCGGCTTCTGGTCTACGGAACAGATACCATGCAGCTCATGCTCCGCATGGGACAGTATTATACCGCGCTTTATGCAGGATGCGATGACCGCGCCGCACTTTTATGGCGGCAGATCGACACGCTGGAACAGCGGCTGGAGCAATACTATATGCCGCTTACGTTCAGCACGGACTGCCTCGATCTCATCAGCAATGACGCGCTGACCAGAACACAGTTGCGTGAGGTCATTGCGCGGTGCAGAAAATTCAGAATCGATCAACATTGGGAGGATGCTGTATGCTGATCAGAACCATTCAGACAGATACGCTTTTTTCATCCGTATATGATTCGCGCAGTTCAATGGGATACGCTGCCGCAGAAGCGGCGGCCAGCGCCATTCGCGCAGTTCTGGAACGGAAGGAAACTGCAAATGTGATTTTTGCCGCTGCGCCTTCGCAGAATGAGATGCTGGAAAGCCTGCTGCGGCAGGACCTGGATTTTTCCCGGATCAACGCCTTTCACATGGACGAGTACCTCGGCCTTGGTCTGGATGACAGCGCTTCCTTCAGCTGCTATCTGACAAAGCATCTGTTCGGCAGGGTAACGTTCCGCACTGTGAATCTGATTCCCGCAAAGCGAACGCCGGAGGCAGCCTGCCGCGCCTACACAGAGCTTCTAAAAGACAATCCGCCGGATGTCGTCTGTATGGGCATCGGGGAGAACGGACATATTGCATTTAATGATCCCGCTGTGGCAGACTTTCAGGATCCCGTCTGGATGAAGCCGGTTCAGCTTGATGCGGTCTGCCGTATGCAGCAGGTGCATGACGGCTGCTTCCCCACACTTGATGCCGTTCCGAAAATTGCCCTGACGCTGACAGTTCCCGCCCTGATGCAGGCAGCGCACCTGATCTGCACAGTGCCGGGACGTACAAAGGCTGCTGCCGTCAAAGCCATGCTGACCGGGCCGATCGATACCGCCTGTCCGGCGTCCATTCTCCGCAGCCACGCGCATGCACAGATGTTTCTGGACACGGACAGTGCCTCGCAGCTTCTGTAAGGTGGGCGCGTATGGAACGCATCGCCATTTGCGGCGGCAGACTGCTCACGCCGCAGGGGATCTTGGAGCAGCATATCCTATTGGCGGAGGACGGCGTGATCACCGCGATCATACCGGAGATAACGCCGATCTCCACGGATTATCGCCGTGTGGATGCAAAAGGACAGTATGTATCCCCCGGCTTCGTCGATATCCACCAGCACGGCGCTGGCGGAAGCGACTATATGGAGCCGGATGCCGATACATATTACACCGTTCTTTCCACACATCTGAAATATGGAACGACCTCTGTCATGCCGACCCTGATGTCTGCAAGCGCAGAGCACACCATCCGCGCAGCCAGGCAATATGTCCGCGCGTTGGCCGATCCCCGGATCTCCTGCAATTTACTGGGTCTGCATGTGGAGGGGCTGTATATCTCGCCCGAGCAGGCAGGCGCGCAGAATCAGAAGCAGATCAAGGCCTTTGACCCAGCAGAATATCACGCCATATGCGAGGCCGCAGAGGGGCATCTTCGGCGCTGGAGCGTTGCGCCGGAGCTGCCCGGTGCGGATGAATTTGCCCGCTTTGCGCGTAACAATCGGATCACATTGAGCATCGCACATTCCGACGCCGATTTTGATACAGTCTGCCGGGCGTTTGAGATCGGCTACAGGCATATCACGCATCTCTATTCCGGATGCAGTAGCGTCGTCCGAAAAAACGGCTTCCGGATCGCAGGCGTGGTCGAGGCTGCCTATTATCTGGATGATATGGACGTCGAGATCATCGCAGACGGCTGCCATCTGCCGCTGTCGCTCCTGAAGCTGATCACAAAGCTCAAGAAGCCGGAGCATATCGCTCTGATCACAGACTCCATTCGTCCAACCGGTCTTGATGTCCGGGAGAGCTTCTCCGGCAGTTCCGATGATCCGATCCCGATCGTCGTCGAGGACGGTGTCGCCAAACTGCTGAACCGGCAAGCCTTTGCCGGCAGCATTGCAACCTCCGACCGGCTGATCCGCACCATGCTTCAGGCCGGCATCGCGCTGGAAGACGCTGTGCGCATGGTCACGGTTCATCCCCTTCGGCAGATGGGTGCCGGCATGAAAAAGGGTGTTTTGCAGGAAGGCTTCGACGCAGATCTGTGTATCTTTGACGAGAAGATCCATGTCACGCAGGTTTTGATTCACGGGAAAACGGTGTATAAAGACGCTGCGGCAGCATAACGCGCTGCCGCAGCAGGAATGCATGCTTGATGCAAAAGAAGGGACGCGAGGTAGCGAGTTGTCTTTTTCATAATCTTTCACCTTTCATTTGTACTTGCTCCCGGTGCCGTTTCTTCATGCTCGAAGTTGCTGCAAAAACGGCATCACGCTACTTCTTCCCCAAGATAGCGCGATACCGTTTTTGCATTCGAGGATTGGGAGTGTATGAACTGTGCCTTTATCCTATCAAAGCATTTTTTGATTGTGAAGCTCCCCCGGGGGATGTTTTTTGAAAAATAGACAAAGTTTTTTCGTATATGAGAGCAGCCCGACATCGGCGGGCTGCTCCTGCTTTGCGTCCTCTTGGCTGCCATCGTTCCGATGGGGGCGCACTGTCAAGGTCGGCGCAGTTTGCAAAACTGCGCCGCTCGCGCTGGATTGCCCCAGCAATCCAGCGGCCTTGACCGTGTGCGCACAGCGGAATACAATCCCAACCTCTGAGGACGCAATGGGAACTACTCCTGTGCGCTCATCGAAACGCGTCTCTGACCATCATGTAGGCTTCGTTTACACGAACGGCTTCTTCATGGATTTCCGCCTGTGAAACATACCCCTTGCTGTTCGCCCAATGCGCAATCTGATTGACGTTATCCCGATTGCAGACAATTCTTGAAGCATGTCTACATACTGTTCTGGTGGCTTTTCGCAAATCCGAATGCCTTGAACCAGATTGCGGATAAACGGGTCAATACCTAATCCGCTTCGCGCCGCCTGTTGTTCTAGATGTGTATATTCCTGCTCGGTCATCCACACACTGATGTGCTTGTTTCGTTTACGCATGAATCGCTCCTTTCTGATTTTATTCACGTCTCACGGTTTTGCGTCTCACGAGGAGACGCAAATGCGCTGGGGTTTCAGGGGCCTCCCTGACAAGCGGGCATTTGTGCTACCAAATGCCATACTTGCTAATGCAAATGAATACGTTTTTTGCTCTGCTGAAATCTGCACAACACTGTGCTGCGCGTGACGACCGTGACGGCTGTGACGATGTTTTTCAGCGCACAATAAGCCGTCACGGTCGTCACGGCTGTCACCGGAGATAGGTCAAAATGATTTGTCTCCCGGCGTGTGTCCGGATTGATTTGTAACGAATGTGGTAATCTTGCTCCAGCTTCGCCGCGCGGATATTCAGCCGCATGGAAAGCGCGTTTGGCTTCATTTCCGTACCGAGCGCAGCGGCAAGTTCCGTTGAGCTACCACACCATTTTGTATTCTCCGCCGTGACCAACGATGCTACCGCCGACAAAACCGGATCTGACGGCGCGTTCCATAGCTCTGTCTCCTGACGCTCCAGATTCCATGCAAGCGTCTGCTCGTCACGCGACAGATACAGCCGTTGATCCTGTTGATCTCTGCCGGAAATGTCCAACGTAGCAGTTTTCGCGGTGCGAAATTCCTTTTGCAGAATCAGCGCCCCATCTGCGCAGCCGAGCAAACCGTTTGTTCCGGAGATCATATCGAACCGATCTTCCGCCTGCTGCTTGCGCGTATGGTGTACCAGAAGCAGACAGATTCGCAGCTTTTCGGCAAGCGATTTCAGTTTGCTGATACTCTCATAATCGCTGGCATAGCTGCATTTTTCATTTCCGGATTCCCGAACCTTTTGCAGCGTGTCGATAATGACAAGGTTTGTATCCGGGTGTTCCCGGCGAAAGGTCTCGATCTGCTGGTCAAGTCCACCGCCCAACGGCTTTGCTGCATTGGAAAAGTAGAGCGCGTGCGCAACATCTGTACCGAACATACGATAAAGCCGCTGTTGCAGTCTCTCCTGATTGTCCTCCAAAGCCAGATAGAGAACCGTTCCCTGCTGCACCGCAAAATTTCAGAGTGGTTTTCCGCTGCTGACATGAAAGGCAAGCTGCGCCATGAGAAATGACTTGCCGATTTTCGGCGCATCGGCAAACAGATATGTACCCGGATAGAGTAGATTTTGGATGATCGGCGGTTTGCTGTGAAAGATACTGCCGTAGAGTTCCGGCATGGAATAGGTCGGAAGAAATCCGGGATTGTTAATACGACGAAAGAAATCGTCTGAAAAATCTTCGTTGTCAGGCAGCGGAAAATCTGCTATACTGGCGTCAGGTTCTTTGAAAAGCGACTGTTCCCCATCTGTTGCAGCGGATGGATTTGGAACGGTCGTTTTTTCATCTGCTCTCTGCAGGGTCACCTCCTGTGTTCCGGTCAATCCAAACGATCAAACGGTCTTTTGGCACCAGCATCCGTTTTCCGATGCGCAGCGTCGGAAAGTCCTCCGTGTGCAAAAGCTGGTACGCACCTGCTCTGGAAATGCCGAGCGCAGACGCTAACTGCGTTGCGTTCAAGACTGCTGGTAGGTTTTCATAGTTGTTGTTCATGTGTCCTCCTTGTAAATAAAAGTTCTTGACATAGTAGACTTAATGATATAATATAATATCACTAGGTCGTCTATGGAATAAGTATAGCAATTCAGATGATAAATGTCAATCGTCTGATTGACTACAAGTTTCGACGATAAGCCTATTAGAGAGGACGTGATGCCGTGATTCCCGGAAAACCGCACCCAACCCCCAACGAAAAAATCTGGGTGGCAGCCTATACAGACGATAGAACGGAGTATGTAGAGCTGCGTACAGCCTGCCCCGACGGAAAAGCGCCGTATCAACGCCTGTGGCACAAAGAGCAGCCGCTCGGTATGGCGATTGCCGATTTTCTCTATGTCGATCTGCAACCGCTGGACGCACATATCCGGCAAATCGGGCAGTTGATCGAGCAGATTGATCGAGGGGATTGTGTGCAGGACTGCTTTGAGCGTGTATTTGAAATTGCGCTGTTCTGGCTGCGGAAAACACCGCTCTTTGCGCCGCTGACCGCCGAGATGGAGCGTCTGCGTCTGCGCTATGACCGTGGAGAACCGCACGGAACAGCACCACTGCAAGCGATGGCAGAGCGATATAAAACGCTGCAACATCAGCTTCAATTTTTATCTGACCAATGCTTCGCCGTGGAAGATACTGCGGATATGACGGCGCGCTATCTGGAACTGCTTGCAGCGAATCCAGTCAAAATGCTGCCGCTGAAATATGGAACGCTGCAAGTAGAGGACGCAATAAAAGGCGGTAATATCTCTCTGCCCTACGATGATCTGTTGGAGTTCTATCTTTCGGGCGCAGAACTTGTGCTGCCGGAACAGTTTCATACCGAAGTCCTTTTGACGGAAACACTGGATGATCTGGCTGCGTTTTTGCTGGCGCGCTATGCGCGGGAAAATCTGCGCTATCGGAAGTGCAAATTCTGCGGACGCTATTTCGGCGTGGTGCGCAATTACAAATCCGAGTATTGCGACCGTTTGATTGACGGCTCTACAAAAACGTGCAAGGACAGCGGTGCGCTGCGGCTCTATGAAAAACGCAAGCTGGAAAATCCGGCAGTCAAGGAATACAAACGCTCCTACAAGGCGCACAACGCCCGTATTCGCTATGGTCTAATGACCCGTGAGGAATTTCAAGCATGGTCAAAAGAAGCGCGCCAAAAGCGCGACAGGTGCGTTGCTGGGGAACTGTCCTTAGAAGAATTTGTCGCTTGGCTGGACAGCGACAGACAATAAAACAATAGTTTGGGCGCTACGTCAACAACAAGACGCTCTATATGAACTTCAAGCGTGTAATGCGGTCACTGGGGTTATCAGAGCTTCGGTTCCACGATCTCAGACACACATTCGCCGTGAACAGCCTGAAAGCCGGAGACGATATTAAAACCGTGCAGGAAAATCTGGGTCATGCAGCTGCATCATTCACGCTCAGCACCTATGCACACGCCACGCCCGGCATGAAACGCGAAAGTGCAAACCGCATGGGGCAGTATCTTCGCCGCATCCGCGAAAGCACAGAAGCAGCAAAATCCAGTGTGTGACATTCTGTATCAAGTGGTCAGATTGGACTGCCTGAAACCGCCGTATAAAGGGTCAAAATAAGGGTCAGGCAGAATCAGCCGTTCGGATTCAACACTTTCCCATTTGAAATATACCGATTTTTCTGTGAATATACGAAAATCCCGAACACTTTCGTGTTCGGGATTGGTGGGGGAAGGTGGATTCGAA
>OLSQ01002281.1_pt1 | contig 14161 bp, 15 predicted proteins | sample 1672561 | NCBI WGS metagenome assembly OLSQ01 (sample SAMEA3136699, study PRJEB25190) | human gut metagenome | biome: human gut; feature: human-associated habitat; material: faeces | place: Austria | collected 2013 | reverse complement strand
GTCTGCAAAGCGGCAGGGGTTTATGGTTCTATGTTAGTTGCGGTAGCAGCGGTCCTGCCCCACAAGCCAGTTTTCGCACAGGCGCTGGGCTTCCTCAAGACTGCGGCTCTCGCAGTCAAAGAATGCACCGCGCATAGAGCAGTAGGAGTAGTGCACCTTAGGAACACCGTTGCCATCCTTGAAGCGCTCGTATCGTTCTTCACCGGGCATCAGAAAAAGCTGTTCCATGGTTCCTTCTCCTTTGTTTTCAAGCAGTATAAACGGCCGCCGGGCGGCGGCACACAACGCTTGCTATTGTATCACGATGGAGATCGGTTTGCCATTGTCTTTTTATCCAAAGATACGCCAGCTTTTTCTCTGCGGTTGTGTCAAAGAAGGGCTTGACAAATCATTCGTGCAAACTGCGTTCCTTTTCCAGCGCTACTTTCATGCCGTGGATACGCCCCAGTGCATAGGAGAGCATTGCTGCGCACAACAGGTTCAGCCAGCCGTAGCGAGCCTGATTTAAAGAGTTCGTTATGCCAAGGATCAGGTTTGCCAGACAGATCAGGGAAAGCATCCTGTCGATGCGGCTCAGGTGCGTCAGGCGGGAGTCGATATCCGAGAGCAGCTCAAAGCTGCCAAGCTCCGCTTTCCGACGGAAGTACACCCAGTTGACACAGCCGCCGATATACTCTGCACCCAGTTCCTTTACAAAGGCGCGGTAATCGCTGCTAGGGTTCATCTCCAAGCGGATGATATACTCGCCCGGTTCGCAGCGCACAAAGGTATAAAAGGAAAACCCGGTGTTATCCAGTACCCAGCCCTCCTGTGCCATCTCGTTCAGCCAGCGCTCTTCTTTTTCAAAATCCCACACAAAGAAAAGCTTGAAAACGGTTTTCTTTTCCCTCATAAGGCTTCCTCCTTCAGGATGCTCTCACCATTGGCCACAAGCTGCTGCAAGCGGGCAAGCTCGTGCTTTAAGATCTGTACGCCCTCTGCGGTAAGCTGGTATTCCTTTTTGCGGCTGCCGCTCTCAGCAGGCAGGGGACGGATCCATCCTTTATCGCACAGGGAGGTCAAGGCACCATACAGTGTCCCGGCGGCAAGATGGACTCTGCCCCCGGAAAGCTGCTCCGTCTGCTGCATGATGCCATAGCCGTGCTGCGGATGGTAAAGAGACAACAGGATATAATAGGTCGATTCTGTCAATGCAAGGTTTTCCATACTGAAATACTCCATGGATTCTATCGGACGTCTTTATATCGTCAACCGATATATCGTACTTGAAGTATATCGTCTCACGATATACTTTGTCAAGTGTTTTCAGAAAAAAGTCATTAAAATGCTTTAAGACATAGTTCGTATGGAAAAACCGATGGAATGTAGGAAAATATTTTGTGCGCTTTTCATAGTTTTCTTCTGAAGATTTTGGTGGTACAATATAGTCATCAAATTCTGCAATTCGGGAGGAGCTCCATGGCGGAAAAGTGTATTGAACTGGATAGTGTAGAGATCGCAGCGGCTGTTTTTGGCAACTGCGACCGGAATATTCGCTTATTGGAAAAAGAGTTTTCTGTCACCGCCGTCTGCCGTGGCACACAGCTGCGCATTTCCGGCGAGCCTGCCAACGTGGCGGCAGCGAACCGAGCCGTGGAGGGAATGCTTCTTCTGATCGAGAACCACACCCCGCTGGAGGATCAGACCGTGCACTACTGCATCAGTCTGGCGCATGATGGCGCGGAGAAGCGGGTAAAGGAGCTGACCGAGGATTTTGTCACCGTCACGGTCAAGGGACGCCCGATCCGCCCCAAAACGCTGGGACAGAAGGAATACCTGAGCGCCATCCGTTCCAATGCCATTACCTTCGGTGTCGGCCCGGCGGGTACCGGCAAGACCTATCTGGCCGTAGCCATGGCAGTAAAAGCCTTCAAGGCCAAAGAGGTCTCCCGCATTATCCTGACCCGCCCGGCGGTGGAGGCAGGGGAGAAGCTGGGCTTTCTGCCCGGTGACCTGCAGCAGAAGGTAGACCCCTATCTGCGGCCGCTGTACGACGGCCTGTTTGATATGCTGGGCGCAGAGACCTACGAGCGTCTGGTGGAAAAGCAGATCATCGAGGTTGCTCCGCTAGCCTATATGCGCGGGCGCACACTGGATGATTCCTTTATCATTCTGGACGAAGCGCAGAACACCACCCCGGAGCAGATGAAAATGTTCCTTACCCGTATGGGCGTAGGCTCTAAGGTGGTCGTTACCGGCGATGTGACCCAGATCGATCTGCCGGGCAGCACCCGCAGCGGTCTGGTGGACGCGCTGAAGGTGCTGAAGGATGTGAACGGCATTGCACAGTGCTACTTTACCGATAAGGACGTTGTGCGCCACCGGCTGGTGCAGGAAATCGTTAAGGCTTACGAGCGTGCCGCCCATCCGGCTGCCGAAGCGGAAAATAAAGAAAACAAAAAGAATTTTAAATAACCCTTTGAAAGGAGTGGACCGATATGTCCAACAAAGTTTTGATCACCAACTCCCAGAAAGCTGTCAAGGTGCCCTCCGGGCTCCGCATTCTGATTCGCCGCGCCTGCAACGCTGTGTTGGAGTATGAGCATTTTGACCGTCCCGCAGAGATCAGCGTTACCTTTGTGGACAACGCTGCCATTGCCGAGCTGAACAATCAGTATCGCAACAAGCCCATGCCCACCGATGTGCTGAGCTTTCCTCTGGGTGAGGACGGCAAGTATGATATCGACGAGAACAACGGCTGCATGATGCTGGGCGATATCGTCATCAGCATGGAGCGCGCCATGGAGCAGGCCAATCTGTATGGGCATCCGCTGCAGCGGGAGGTGGCTTTTCTGACTGTTCACTCCATGCTGCATCTGCTGGGTTACGACCACGAAAATGGCGGTCTGGAAGCTATGCGTATGCGCGAAAAAGAAGAGGCTGTGCTGCTGCAGCTGGGTCTGCCCCGCACGGTCAGCTACACGGAATGATATCCCTTTGCAACAGAACATAAAAACAAGACAGGAGTTCGCTTTGAGTACTACAACACCCGTTCAGGAGCATTACGACACCTCCTCTGTATTCGTTGCTGTCATTGGACGGCCGAACGTGGGCAAATCCAGCCTGACGAACCTCTTGGTCGGCGAGAAGGTGGCCATCGTCACCTCTAAGCCCCAGACCACCCGCACCCGCATTACCGGCGTGATCACCCGTGGGCCGCTGCAGTATGTGCTGCTGGATACTCCCGGTGTGCACAAGGCGCACAACAAGCTGGGCAAGCGCATGGATAAGACCGCCAGCGATTCCATTGCGGATGTGGATGTTTCCATGATGCTGTTCGAGCCCTACGGTGCGTTGAACGAATCTGAGATGGCGCTGGTGGAAGCGCTGCACCGCAGCGGCCCAGCCATTGCGGTCATCAACAAAACTGACCTTGTGAAAGACCCTGCCGACCTGGAAGCCCGCAAGGCAGAGCTGAAGGCACTGGGTGTGTTCGATGCAATCTACACCATCAGCGTGCGCAACAAAGAAGGCAGCGAGGAGCTGTTTGATGCTCTGAGCCGTTACGCCGTGGAAGGCCCCCATTACTTTGATGATGACGCCTACACCGATATGCCGGAAAAAGAGCTGGTGGCTGAGGTCATCCGCGAAAAAGCATTGCTCTTCATGCGGGACGAGATCCCGCACGGCATTGCAGTGGTGGTGGAGCGCTTCAAGGAGCGCCCGGGCACAGACCTGATCGACATTGATGTGAACATCTACTGCGAGCGGGAGAGCCACAAGGGCATGGTCATCGGCAAGGGCGGTGCGATGCTCAAAAAGATCGCCAGTGCTGCCCGCGCCGACTGCGAAGAATTTCTGGGCTGCCGGGTCAACCTGCAGTGCTGGGTCAAGGTAAAATCCGACTGGCGGGACAACGAATTTTTGCTGAATAATTTCGGCTTTAAGCAGAATCCCTCCAACCGCTGAGCGCTGCCAAAGCAGGACAGTTTTCCCTTGTATGCTGTGCTAGAATCAGGCTGACACTATAAATAAGCGTTGCCTTTGCACAGGAAAGGGAAGGAGTGCTGAAGATGGATGCTGCTGCAAGCTGGCAGGCCTTTGCCTGCACGGGGAATATTCTCCGTTATCTCGATTATAAACAACTGGTGCAGCTGCCCGCCGAGCATCCGGCAGGAGAAACGGACGATGGAACCATTTGTGACCATGGGTCTGGTACTGAAGGAGACCCGTTATAGAGAAGCAGACCGTATTCTGACGATCCTTACCCCGAAAATGGGCGTGATTACGGCAATGGCTGCAAACAGTCTGCGGTTGAAAAGCAAGCTGTTCAGTGCCTGCGGGCTGTTCTGCTATTCAGAGTTTACGCTGGTGCCCGGACGCAATATGTATACCGTGCGGGAAGCCGAGGTGCAGAACATCTTCCATGGCGTTTCTTCCTCCATTGAAGGGGTAAGCCTTGCTATGTATCTTACCGAGATGGCTGCTGCGCTTTCGCCTACTGGAGAGGAAGCAGCCCGGGAGCTGCGGCTTGTGCTGAACAGCCTGTATATGATCAGCGAGCACCGCACCGACCTGCGGGTGATCAAGGCGGTATTTGAGCTGCGCACCATGAGTGAGTGCGGCTTTATGCCGCAGATTGTCTGCTGCCGGGACTGTGGCACCTACGATGAAGGAGATGCCTTTTATCTGGACGCACAGGAAGGGCATCTGCTCTGTGCAGCCTGCGCCGCAAAGGCAGGCAAGAACTGCAATCTGGACAAGGCTGCGCTGTTTGCACTGCGTCACATCTGCTTGGTAGAGGACAAAAAAATATTTGCATTCAAGATCTCTGTGGGCAGTCTGGCAAAGCTTTCCGCAGTGGCTGAAAACTATGCCCTGACGCATCTGGATAAGCCGCTGAAGAGTTATGCCTTTCTGAAAAGTGTGCTGCCCTGACCAAAAAGGAACAGTATGGAAACAAGCTACTTAAAAACATTAGAATTGGATAAGATCATTGCCCGAGCAGCGGAGAGCTGCGTGTGCAAGGAAGCCCGTGCTATGCTGCTGGCCATTGAGCCGCAGTGCGACCCTGACGAGGTGCGCTACGCACTGGAACAGACGGACGCCATCAACACTCTGCTGATCAAAAACGGCTCACCGCGCTTTGGCGGGGTAGAGGGAGTCAGCCAGCTTGCCGCCCGTGCCGTAAAGGGCGGTGTGCTTTCTATGGGCGAGCTGCTGATGGTGGCCGGTGCGTTGCGTAATTTTCAGCACCTGACCAGCTGGTACGGCTCCTCTGAGCACGATGCTCTGCCGACCGATGATCTGTTTTACGCGCTGGCACCGGAGCCGGGCCTTGAGCAGCAGATCTCAAGTGCCATTCTGGCACCGGACGCCATGGCGGATACCGCCTCCCGCACGCTGGCAGAACTGCGCAAGAAGATCCGAGCCACCGAAAACAGCATCCGCGACCGGCTGGAAAGCATGGTGCGCAACATGGATACCTCCAAATACCTGCAGGAGAGCGTAGTTTCCATGCGCAACGGCCGGTATGTTGTGCCGGTCAAGAGCGAGTACCGCGGCGAGGTGAGCGGTATCATCCACGATGTATCCTCTACGGGCGCTACAGTGTTTGTGGAGCCGCAGGCTGTGGTGGAAGCCAATGCCCGCATCCTGCAGTACCGCGCACAGGAAGCGCAGGAGATTGAGCGCATTCTGGTGGCCTTTACCGCACAGGTAGCCGCCATTGAACCGCAGTTTCAGTACAGCTACAAGGCCATGCTGGAAATCGACATCCTGCTGGCGAAAGCACGGCTTGCGCTGGAGCTGAAGGCCTTTAAGCCCGCTGTGCGCACAGATTCTTCCTTTAATCTGATCCGCGCCCGCCATCCTTTGATCGATCCGCAAAAGTGTGTTCCGGTGGACATTGCGCTGGGCGGGGAGTATGATTCTCTTATCATCACCGGCCCAAACACCGGCGGTAAAACGGTCACCCTGAAAACCGCCGGTCTGCTGTGCGCTATGGCACAGTGCGGCTTTTTGATCCCGGCAGACGAGCGCAGTGAGATCTGTGTGTTTGACGAATTTCTGGTAGATATCGGCGATGAACAGAGCATTGAGCAGAGCCTATCCACCTTCTCTGGCCACATGAAAAAGATCACCGGTATTCTGGAACTGGCTATGCCGCACACCCTTGTGCTGCTGGACGAGCTGGGTGCCGGTACCGATCCCGCCGAGGGTGCCGCGCTGGCAGTTGCCATCATTGAGGAGCTGCGACGCCGTGGCGTTCTGCTGATGGCGACCACCCACTATGCAGAGCTGAAGGTCTTTGCATTGGAAACAAAGGGCGTGGTCAATGCCAGCTGCGAGTTTGATCTGGAGACCCTGCGCCCAACCTATAAGCTGAGTGTGGGCGTACCGGGCAAGTCCAACGCATTCCTGATCAGCGAAAAGCTGGGGATACCCAGCCGTGTTATCGAGGCTGCCCAGCAGCATCTGTCTGCCGAGGACAAGCGTCTGGATGCGGTTCTGGGTCAGCTGGACGATCTGAAGTTGCAGCTGAAGGAAAGTCAGAACGAAGTGGAGCAGCTGCGCAACGAAGCTTCTCATCAGCTGGAAGCCGCCCGCAAAAAGCGGGATGAGCTGATCCAGCAGGGCGAAAACGAATTGGAAGCCGCCCGTGCCAAGGCACGTACACTGGCACAGCAGGTGGAAACACAGGCCTACGCGCTGACCGACGAACTGCGCCAGCTGCAAAAGGACGAGCGCATGAGCGCCCAGCAGAAGGCACAGCGCGCCCGCGAGATTGCCAAAAAGGAGACCGAAAAGCTGTTTGCCGGTACGGAGGTGGTGCATAACCCCGTCAAGGAGTTTGTGCCACTGAAGGAGGTAAAGGTAGGGCAGGAGGTCTGCATTGCAGAACTGAACCAGCTGGCCACCGTTCTGGCGCTGCCTGATAAAAACGGCGATGTGCTGGTGCGTGCCGGTATCATCAAGACCAAGGTACCCCTCAAGGGCTTGAAGCAGCCGGAAAAGCTGGTAAAAGAACCCACTGCACCAAAAACCAAGGCGCAGCAGCGGTACTCCCGCCTGACCGGTGATACAAACCGCCCCAACGGCAGGGTAGAGCGCGTACAGCGCACCGCAAAAATGGAGTGCAACCTGCTGGGGCTTACGGTGGACGAGGCGCTGTCAGAGGTGGATTCCTTTATTGACCGCGCCATCCTGAACGGGCAGACGGTGGTCTATCTGATCCATGGCAACGGCACCGGTGCACTGCGCACCGCCATCCATAAGCATTTGCGCGGTAACCGCATGGTAAAAAGCTTCCGTCTTGGCCGTTACGGCGAAGGCGAAAGCGGCGTGACGGTTGTAGAACTGAAATAACCCAGTAAGGACTGCCTTTTGAAAAATTGGCAGTCTTTTTTTGTTGCAGCGCAGGGAAAAGGCGAGTATACTCGTATTATAAATGTAAAACGAACAGGAAGTAAAACTTTATGCCAACCAGTCATCGCAGACCTGCAAATAAACATAGCAAACATAAAACACGCCGCCGCAAAACACAGCACCAGCTTTTACGCGGTATGCTGTTTGTTTTTGCGGTGCTGATGCTCTGCTTTGGCCTATTTTTATGGAAGGCGGCGCTGGAACTGAATGCACCCGCAGAACCCGCAGTCTCAGCATCAGAGGATGATTTTCGTCCTGTGGTGGGCGACCCGCCGTACCGGGTGGCAATAGACGCAGGGCATGGCGGCAGCGACCCGGGCGCAAGGGGAGTAGTTGAAGAAAAACAGATCACCGCAGCAACGGCTGCTGCGCTGCTTCAGTGGTTAGAAGAGGATTCTAATTACATTCCGCTGCAGACCCGGGAAAGCTTTGATGAAACCGCGACACCTGCCCAACGTGCAGCCACTGCCAGTGCCCAAAGCCCGCAGCTGCTGCTGTCCATCCACGGCAACTCCGCAGCCAACGGCTCTACGGCATCCGGCTTTGAGTGCTATCCGGCAGTGCCCGGGCGCACATGGCATCAGGAAAGCTTTTATTTTGCCCGGCTGCTGGCCGGAGGAATGCAAAGCATCGGCGCAAAGCTGCGCGGACGTGGGGGAGTGCGTTACATTTATTATCTGGAAAACGACCAGAAACAGCTGGTAGAGAACACCTACACACAGGTACGGAACGAACGCAGTTTTACGCTGCTGGAAGATGTGGATTGTCCGGCAGTATTGTCAGAACAGTGCTTTGTGACAAACGTCGAGGATGTAGAGCGATTTGGCAGCGAGGAGGGCTGCAAGACTGTGGCGCGTATTTATTACGAAGCCATCTGTGCGTACTTTGGCACAGAACCGCTGCCAGTGAAATGAGCATCGCTTCACCAAAGCAGAAGAAGCGATACTGCTTATATAACATGACTGGTAACGCACCAGAACAGCCATCGCAGGCAGAAGTCAAACACTTGAACGTACTGGTAATACGTCCAGCGGTGTAGATGCAGGCGTATGCAAACTGAAACGCATCCACAGAAGCTGCCGGAAATCTGACAGAAAGAGAGAAGGGCAGCTTCTGTTTTTTGATTATAGTTATTTCGTATAATGCACGTTATGCGAAACTTAGGGAAGTGAAAAAAGCCCATTTCCCGGATTTTTGGCGTTTCAGCTCCGGCTGGCTTATTTTTAGGCTTGATTCAACCGCTTTGCACATTCTGCACTTTTTACCATGTTTTATTGTTTTATTTGCCTCGCACTTTCAGATGCTTTCCGTGTTATGCGCTGCTTCATTGGTTCGTTAGTAATTCATTTTGTTCTAGCAATTTTATTCCGGCAAGCATCTCTATGCGCTTGCTTTATAACATTTCATGTTACGGCTGTGGTTGTTCAGTTGCTTTTGTGTAGACATTACTTTGCGTGTTTCGACCAGATCGTTTCTTATGTATGGATGCTGACTGCTTATAATGTAAATTATAAAGACCTATGACTTTAATCCGGTCAAGCCGGATCGTGTCATAGGCCTTTGCATCATTTCAAGCGCTATTCAGGTTATAAGATCTTAGTGGTTTAAGTATCGTTCGATGAGTCGTCGGTTTCTTCGGCAGACATTGCCGAGATATCTGCTCGGAAGCCATCCTGTGCAGCGCCCTTAAAGGCCGCCATAGGGCCGGACGGCTCAGAATCGTCCTCTCCCGCCGGGGCATTTTCGGCAGATGTCTCCCCTGCTGCTTCTGTTGTATCCAAGGTTGCTTTTGCGGCTTTTATGGGCAGTACCTTGCCCAGCGGATTTTCTTCAATGGCAGAGCGAACCTGAAATTCTTGCAGGTGCGTATAAATTTGCGTTGTCCCAACGCTGCTGTGACCCAGAAGCTGCTTGAGGGTAAGGATATCCACATTGCCGGTCTGATACATCAACGTAGCGGCAGTATGGCGCAGCTTATGGGTGGAAAAGCCCTTCAATCCGGCGGCCTTCATTGCGCCGGAGATCAGCTGTTCTACCCTGCGGTTCGAGATACGCTCCTTGCGCATCCGCGTAATAAACACGGCTTTTTCCTTGGGTGAAAGCCCTTCCATGGTGTTGCGTTTATGCAGATACAGCTGTAGTGCCTCCACACAGGCATCATTCAGATAGACCATGCGTTCCTTATGGCCTTTGCCGAACAGGCGGATCTGCCGCTGCTCCAAATCAATGTCTCCAAGGTTCATGCCTACCAGCTCTGCAAGACGCATACCACAGTTGAGGAACAGCACCACCATGCAATAGTCCCGCTCCGGGAAATCGCTCTGGGTCTGGGTGCTCTCCAAAAGCGAGATGGACTGCTCTGCCGTCAGATATTTGGGCAATACTTTATCCTGCTTGGGCGGGCGGATAGCCGCCGTAGGGTCCTCGGTTAAGCGGTTGACCTGATTGACCAGATAATCATAAAAGCCGTGCAGGCTGGCCAGCCGCCGGGCGATAGAGGATTTTTTGTTGCCGCATTCCCGGTTCAGAAAATAAAGATACTCGTAGATGTCCTCTTTTGTTATGCTGCCCCAGAAGGCTGTGTCCAGCCCCTTGGGGTCAATTTCTTTAAATTCTGCATCTGTTGGCACAAGACCGCGGCGGCGCTTCATAAAGCGGCTGAAAGAGCGCAGATCACAGTAATAATTGAAAGCCGTGTTGGCACTTTTGCCGGCGATCACCTCAAGATACCGCACATATTCTACAATATCCGGGGCGGCATCCTCAAAGGGCGCGTGCTTACCGGGGTTTCTTTCGTCCAGATAGATCGACATAGGTTCCTCGTTTCATCACAGGCGGTCGTTTTTCAGCGCATTGATGGCATCTGCAATATAAGCTGCGCCAACCAGCTTCATGCCGGGATAATCTGCGGCATTCAGATGCGCAAGACTGTGCTTAGGGATAACTGCCCGCTCAAAGCCGATACGCTCTGCCTCGTGCAGGCGCTGTTCCAGATTGGGCACGCTGCGCACTTCCCCGCCCAGACCTACCTCTCCGATGGCGATAAGCTTATCGCTGACCGGGCGGTCCAGCAGCGAGGAGACCATGCTCAGGCAGACGGCAAGGTCGCAGGCAGTATCCCGCAGTGCAATGCCGCCCACGATATTGACATAGACATCCAGATTGCCAAAGAAGTACCCTGCCCGCTTTTCCAGCACAGCGATCAAAAGGTTCATGCGGTTATAGTCGTATCCGCTGCAGGCGCGGCGGGGTGCCGGGAAATTTGTCTTGGTGGCAAGTGCCTGTATCTCGCTCAGGATGGGACGGCTGCCCTCCATGGTGCAGGCTACACAGTTGCCGGAAACCCCCAACGGACGCCCTTCCAGCAGCATTTGGGAGGGGTTTTCGATCTCGGCAAGCCCTGTGCCGGTCATATCGAACATTCCCAGCTCATTGGTGGAGCCATAGCGGTTTTTTGCTGCCCGCAGAATGCGGTACGGCAGCATCTTGTCACCCTCAAAGTAAAGCACCGTATCCACGATATGCTCCATGACCTTGGGACCTGCGATCGCGCCATCCTTGTTCACATGACCCACGATGAACATGGGGATCTCCTGCTTTTTAGCTACCGCCAGCAGCCGCGCGGCACTCTCCTTCACCTGACTGACTGTACCGGACGAGGACGAGATATCCATGCAGCGCATGGTCTGGATGGAGTCAATGACCACAAGATCCGGCTTTTCCTTTTCAATCAGGCCGCAGATCTCATCCACGTCGTTTTCTGCCGCCAGAAAGATGTTGTCCTGCGGTACCTTCAGCCGTGCGGCGCGCAGTTTGACCTGCCGGACAGATTCCTCTCCGGTGATATACAGCACGCTGTGCTGGTTAGAGATGGCACCGCACAGCTGTAGCAGCATGGTGGATTTGCCCACGCCCGGCTCACCGCTCAAAAGCACCACGCCGCCCAGCACGATACCGCCGCCCAATACACGGTCCAGCTCCGAGATGCCGGTCAGGATACGGCTTTTTTCCTCAGTCGTGCAGATCTCTGACAGCCGCCGGGCGGTCAGGGTGGTCACGCCCTCCTGACGAGCCGCAGCAGCCTGCCGGGCAGCAGGAGTCCCTGCCTTTGGAGCTTCGGCAACAACGTCCTCGTTCATGGTATTCCAGCTGCCGCAGCTGGGGCAGCGCCCCATCCAGCGGGGGCTTGTCTCTCCGCAATTGGAGCATACATAGACGGATTTCAGTTTCATGTCTGTCCCTCATTTATTTATGGTCTTTTGTTATTGTAACACACTGTACCAAAACCCGCAAGAAAAGGATGCTGTTCACAGGCGGCTGCCCAGATACGAAAGCCCTGCCGCTGCGCCGCAAAGCGGCAGCAGTACCACCATGGTCAGCAGATACTGCCCCAGCAGTGTCTGCACCCCAGGGCGGGCTTGTCCACCGGAATGCTTGCGGAAGGAATAGGCGTGGATTCGGCTGCTGACCTGCAAAGCGCAGGCCCCGAAAAAGCACAGACAGCCGCTTGCTGCTGCCGCCGGTAAGCCTGTCCACAGCAGTGCCGAGAGCATTGTTTTCCACCCGCCTGCCGTGCAAAGCTGTACCATGAGCAGACCGCTGCCCAAACCGTACAACATCATGCTGCCAAAGATCATTATAGGCCCAAGGGCAGACAGCCCCAATACCAGAAACAGGCTGACCACAAGGCCGAGAGCCAGATATTCCATGCTAAAAAGCTGTACCGTCCCTTGCATACTGCCCGGTGCAAACATCCCTTGCCACGCTTCCAGATAATACCGCAGCAGCTCTGCCTGCCGGGCATCGCATACGGCCTGCAATACACCGGCTGCCGAACTCCCCAGCAGAAAGGCCGCAGCCAGCAGCCAGCAATCCCGGGTGGCGTGCCGCTTTGCCGGGATGCAGGGCTCTTTTGATGGCAATTGCTCTACGGGTTCCGGTGCAGTTTCCGGTACAGTCGGCAGAGCAGGCTCTGCTTTCTGCACCGGCAGGCTGACCATCTGTGGCAGCAAGGACAGGTTTTCTTCCGTTTTTTCTTGTTCGTAGATCCACATACGCTGTTTTCTCCTCTGATGGATTCGATTTGCCGGATCGATCAACGAAGCGTGTGCCTGCGGCTGCGCAGGGTGACCCCGAGCAGCCCGCCAATGCAGCCGCAGAACAGCACCGCCAGAATACGGCACACTACAGCCGGCGCGGCAGCGGTGCCGTTCCACACAGCGGAAAGCGCCAGCGGCACTGCCAGAAATGTACTTTGGAGCAGTCCGGTCAGCAGACCGCGCACCTTTTTTCGGAACGCTGCCGCCAGTGCACACAGCAAACTACCCATGCACACGGCTGCTGTGGCAAGTATCGGCACGACGCTGCCGGAGCAGCCCTGCCCGGCCATCAGATGCGCAAAACCAGCCAGCGCCGCCGCTGTTACGGCCACCCCCAGCGCCCCGAAAAGCGCAAACGAAAGAAGCTCCGCCGGGAAACCTCGAGACTCAGACATAACAAAACCGCCTCCCTGCACATAGTCTATGCAGGGAGGCGGTTCATGTATGCACGGATAAGTGCTTACTTCTTATCGGCAGGAGCCTTGTCCATGTTCAGCTTTTCGACCGAAGAGATAGCAGACTTGGTGAAGCGGATCTTCACGCGGTCAGCGCCGGTCTCCAGAACAAAGGTGTCGTCCTTGATGGCGACAACGCGGCCAATGACACCACCGATGGTGGTGACCTGATCGCCGATCTCCAGAGAAGAGCGCATTGCAGCGTCCTTCTTCTCCTGCTTTTTCTGGGGACGGTAGATCATGAAGTAGAGCATCACCAGCATCAGAGCCAGAGTAAAGAAAAGGCTGATGTAGCTTTCGGTCGTAGTCAGAAATTGCATGGGGCAAAATCTCCTCTCAAAAATTCAGATAATGCTATTATACCCTCTTATCGGCCTTGTTGCAAGGCTAAAGTTTAAATTCGGGTATCCAGAAGCTTCACGTATCTGTCGTGGAAGGCGGTAAAGGTACCGGCATCCAGTTCATCCCGGATACGCTCCATCAGGTGGTTGTAGAACCACAGATTGTGCATCACGGTCAGGCGCATACCCAGCATCTCGTCTGCCTTGAGTAGATGCCGGATGTAGGCACGGGAGTAATTACGGCACACCGGGCAGCCGCAGGCGGGGTCGATGGGACGCTCGTCCCGCTCGTACTTGGCATTTTTGATGTTGATGATACCGCTCCATGTATTCAGATGACCGTGGCGGGCATTGCGGCTGGGCATAACGCAGTCAAACAGATCCACGCCGCGGGCAACGGCCTCGATGATGTTGCCGGGGGTGCCGACGCCCATCAGATAGCGGATCTTGTCCTTGGGCATATACGGCTCCACCTGACTGATCATCTCATACATCACTTCGGTGGGCTCGCCCACAGCCAGACCACCGATGGCGTAGCCGTCCAGCTCCAGCTCGGCGATCTGCTTCATGTGCTCCACGCGCAGGTCTGCATAGGTACAGCCCTGATTGATGCCGAACAGAAGCTGATCCGGGTTGACTGAGATACCCTCGTGCTTCAGGCGTGCCATTTCAGCCTTGCAGCGCTTCAGCCAGCGGGTGGTGCGCTCACAGCTGTCCTTGGAGTAATCGTGCTGGGCGGGGTTCTCCACGCACTCATCAAAGGCCATGGCGATGGTAGAGCCAAGGTTTGCCTGAATCTGCATACTCTCTTCCGGGCCCATGAAGATGCGGTGGCCGTCCAGATGGGAGGCAAAGGTCA
>OLSQ01002279.1_pt1 | contig 14175 bp, 11 predicted proteins | sample 1672561 | NCBI WGS metagenome assembly OLSQ01 (sample SAMEA3136699, study PRJEB25190) | human gut metagenome | biome: human gut; feature: human-associated habitat; material: faeces | place: Austria | collected 2013 | reverse complement strand
AGGTGATGGTTGCCAGCGTCTTGCTCTCGGCGGCGATCTTCACGCCCTCCTTGGCTTCGATGGCCTGATGCAGACCCTCGTTGTACCGGCGGCCGATCATCAGGCGGCCGGTGAACTCGTCCACGATGATGACCTGACCGTCCTTGACCACATAGTCGATGTCCCGCTGCATCACGCCGTAGGCCTTGATAGCCTGATCGATGTGGTGGGCAAGGGTCATGTTCTCGGCGGCGGCAAGGTTCTCTACCTTAAAATAGGCTTCAGCCTTTTTGATGCCGGCAGCGGTCAGGGTGCAGGTCTTGTGCTTTTCGTCCACAACGTAATCACCATCGGCCTGTTCGTCGGTGGAGACCTTATCCTCCAGTTCCACCACCACGCTCTTGTGCAGGGTGCGCACAAAGCGGTCCACCTGCGTATACAGGCTGGAAGAATCCTCGCCGCGGCCGGAGATGATCAGGGGAGTGCGGGCCTCATCGATCAGGATGGAGTCCACCTCGTCCACGATGGCGTAGGCGTGGCCGCGCTGCACCATGTTGGCCTTATAGGTCACCATGTTGTCGCGCAGGTAGTCAAAGCCGAACTCGTTGTTGGTGCCGTAGGTGATATCGGCGTTGTAGGCATCCCGGCGGGCGTCGCCGTCCATGCCCTGCACGATCAGACCAACGGTCAGCCCCAGCCAGCGGTAGAGCTTGCCCATCCACTCGCTGTCGCGCTTGGCCAGATAGTCGTTGACGGTAACGATGTGCACCCCTTCGCCGGTCAGGGCGTTCAGGTAGGCGGGCAGGGTAGCCACAAGGGTCTTGCCCTCACCGGTCTGCATCTCGGCAATATCGCCGCGGTGCAGGGCAATGCCGCCGGTCACCTGCACGGGGAAATGCTTCATGCCCAGCACGCGCCATGCGGCTTCGCGGCAGACGGCAAAGGCATCCGGCAGGATGTCATCCAGCGTTTTGCCCTCGGCCAGCTGCTGCTTAAAGGCGGCAGTCTGCGCCTGTAAGTCGGCATCGGACATGGCCTGATACTTGGGCTCCAGCGCCAGCACCTGTTTGGTGATGGGATTTACCTTTTTCAGCTCCCGGTCAGAGAAGCTGCCAAAGAGTTTTTCAACAAGGGACATAGGTCACACCTCATAAATCTTAAAAATCGGGCTGTGATGCGCCCGGGATCGCGCATAACAATACAAGTATATGATACACCAAAGCGGCAGACACGTCAAACCTGCAAGGCTATTTTAGCCCGCTTTTACATGAACTTTCTGTAAAAAGATGCTGCAGGCCGTTCACAGTTCCCCGATACCCCGGCAGCACGCTTTATTTTCGCCCTATCGCTTTTGGGGGAATCGTGGTAGAATAGGGCTATCATTGATAGGGAGGGCTGTACTTATGCTCAAACGGCTGCGCACCGCGCACCCCATTCTTTATTGTATCCTGTCCGAGGTGCTGTTCCTTGGCAGCATGGTCGTGTTCAGCCTGCTGGCTACCATCGTGCTGGCAGCGGCAGGCGCGGACTTTGACACCATGGACGGCTATCTGTTTGGCTCTGTGCAGGAAGCTGTCGGGCTGGCGGTGGCACTTTTGCTGCTGGCCCGCACCGGCAGGCTGGATCTGCTGCGCCGGCGCGGCTGCGGCTTTCTGAACGGGCTGCTGGTGGGGATGTACCCGCTGTTCTTCATCGGGTACACGTTTTTTGGGACGCTGGCCTTTGGCCGCCCGGACACGCCGCTGCTGCCGCTGCCCCGCATCCTGACCTTTATACTGAACATGATCCTTGTGGGCGCGGCCGAGGAGCTGGTGTTCCGGGGCATCATTGCCCAGACCCTGCTGGAGCGCTACGGCACCGCCCGCGCCGGGGTGTGGAAAGCCTGCCTTGTGTCCGGCGTGCTGTTCGGCGCGGCGCACCTGAGCAACCTGCTCGGCTCGGCACCTTTTGGCGTGCTGATGCAGTGCGTGTTTGCGGCTTCGCTGGGCGTGATGCTGGCCGCCATCTACTTCCGTACCGGCAATTTGTGGGTGACGGTGTTCCTGCACAGCGCCATGGACATTGCCGCCATGCTCATCGGCGGGTTGTACGGCACCACCAGCGTGGCCGAGAGCGTAAGCGGCTACGATGCTTCGCGGCTGCTGTCGGTGGCGGTGGCCTCCTGCATCATCTGTCCCATCGCATTGAATATCTGCAGGCGCTCCACAGGCTTGGTGGTGGTGAGCTGCCAGCCGTCGAACTCGATGGTCACAGCATCCTCGCCTATCACGTCGATGGCATTGGCTATGTCGATATACATGGGCTGGAACTCGTTGCCATAGCGGTCGAGGATGCACACAGCGAACTGATAGCCCTCGGCATACTCAGCGGGAATCTCGAAAGAGTTGGTATAAGTCATACCCAGAAGGTAGTCGGCCAGAATGCCACCCGTAGTGCTCTTCTCCACATCGGTAGCTGTAAGTTCGGCAGGAATGGCATATACCGTGTAGCGCATGCGTTCTTCGGCCTTCCACATGAGCTGCTTGCCGTCGCACACAAGACTATCTACGGTCCCCATCTCAGCGTGCTCCTTCCAACTGATGGCCGGTGTGAGAGCGGGATGAGCATACTTGTTCCGCTTGAGCCAGTCGCCCAACCCCTGCACCTTCTTGCCGTCGATATCGCAAGCCGAGTAGTAGATGGCGCCAGGAGCAGCCGTCTTGGTGTAGGCACGAGAGTACTGCAACTGGTTGCCCACCTCCTTCCAGTCGTCGAGCGTATTGCTTGACTGGAGGAACGTAAGCGAATGGCTGGCATAATGATGACGGCCAAACTGCTTGGCTATCTTCGACCACCAGAGCGTCATAGGACCGAAAGGATTGGTCCTATGGTCGGTCTTCCAGTACAACTGAGGCGATATGTAATCCACAGTACCGGCCTTGAGCCAGGCTACGGGGTCAGAGAAGATGCCGTTGTACTGCCAGTCGCTGCCCTTGGGAATGGGATCCACCCCGTGCTTCTTGGCCACAGCGGGGTCGGAGCAAGCTGCTCCTGCGGGCGAGATACCGAACTTGATGCTGGGATCCAGTTCCTGTATCATATTATATACATCAGCCACCATGGCATTGATATTCTCCCTACGCCAGTCGCCGAAGGACAATGAGGTGCCCGAGTTCTTCCAGTCGTTGTAGTCCTCGGCAGCCTCTGTAGTGGGCATTCCACTGGGATAGAAGTAGTCATCAAAGATGATGCCATCGATATCGTAACCCTCTATCATCTCACGGCAAACGTTGACAATACGCTCACGGGTGGCTTTGAGTGCAGGATTGAAGATAACCTCACCGTTGTGGGAGATGAGCATATTGTTGTCCTTGAGTTCCTTGTCCTGCCTGGTATTCCACTCTGGATCGCTCTTCTTCTTCCATCGGTAGGGGTTGACCCACGCGTGACATTCCATACCGCGCTTATGACACTCCTCCACCATAAACTGCAGGGGATCCCAAGGCAGCCTGGAGCCTCGTGTGCCGGTAAAGTAATGTGAGACGGGTTCATAGCTTGACTTGTAGAGCGCATCCGCCATGGGACGGGTCTGGAAATAGACTGCGTTGAGTCCCGAAGCCCGCAGGATGTCGAGATACTTCTTCATCTCGTTCTGCTGCTCGCGCCTGATGGCAATGGTGCTGCCCTGTTTGCTTGGCCAGTCGATGTTATAGACTGTGGCGAGCCATGCTCCTCGCACCTCGCGCTTGACATACTTGTCGGCTGCCTGCAGCGCCGTTGCCGCAGCTATCAGAACAGCCAAAGTGAGTAAAGTTCTTCTCATTATCATTTAGTTTTATAAGTTAAAGTCTGATTGTTGTCTGGCTTTGCGGTCGGCCTCAGCATCCCTGCTGCGATAAGCCTCCACGATGCGAGTCACCAGTTTGTGCCTCACGATGTCCTTCTGGGTCAGCTGCACAAAGCCTATTCCCTTCACTCCGTGCAGCACCTCAAGGGCATCGGCTAGACCAGAGCGCACGTTGCGTGGCAAATCGACCTGCGTCATATCACCTGTGACAATCATCTTGGTGCTCATACCCATACGGGTGAGGAACATCTTCAACTGTGCCACTGTGGTGTTCTGAGCCTCGTCCAGAATGACCACAGCATCGTTGAGCGTGCGTCCGCGCATGAATGCCAATGGTGCTATCTGTATGATGTTCTGCTCCATCATCTCCCTTAGACGCACAGGGGGAATCATATCCTCGAGCGCATCATAGAGGGGTTGCAGATAGGGGTCAATCTTCTCCTTCATGTCGCCAGGCAGGAATCCCAGCTTCTCGCCGGCTTCTACAGCCGGACGGGAGAGTATGATGCGGCGCACATGCTTGTTCTTCAGCGCCCTTACCGCAAGCGCAATGGCCGTATAGGTTTTTCCCGTTCCGGCCGGTCCCACAGCAAACACCATATCGTTTTGCTCATAGGCATCGAGCAACTCCTTCTGTCCTGGTGTGCGCGGAGCAATGGGCTTGCTCGTCACACTGAAGACTATCACATCGCCGCCACCCTGGCGGTTGGTTTGCTCACCACGCAGGATGTGCAGCACATCCTCCTCGCTGAGCGTGTTGTACTTATGTATATGTTCCTGAAGCCTTTGGATATTCTCCTCCAGCGCACACATCTCCAGCTCATCACCCATAACATGTATGACATTGCCGCGTGCTACGATACGCAATTTGGGGTACAAGGCTTTTATTATCTGCATGTTTGCATTGTTCACCCCATACAATGCCACTGGGTCGATGTCCTCAACGACTAAATGCTTCTCTATCATCCAATTTCTCTTATTCTCCTGCAAATTTACTACACAAATTTGAGTTTTACGGCATAAATGCCTAACTTTGTTCCCGAAACGAGATGAGAAGACTGAAGAAACGAATTTATTTGGCTCTGTGTGGCTCCATCGTGGGCACACTCGGAGTGGTGAGAATGTGCCATCCATCGGTAATGCCCACTTCCCCCACCAGCGAAGAAGAGCCTGAGAGCGAAAGCGTTGCAATGGCCGACACCATCGCAGCGCTTCCTGTTGTGCAGCCAAGCAACCGCACCAGTTCCACAATATGCTATCCCGACGGCGACAGCATACCGTGGCACAAACTGGGAGGAGTGCACAGCTACCAGGCTTGCTTCCCCGACCTGCAGGATGTGCAGATTCTGGCAGCCCAGCAGCACGGCGTAACGCCTGTGGCAAACCGGGAGGAGGCCGAAAGGAGGAAGAACGAACTGGTGTATGTGGGTGCTGACCCTTACTTCTGTATAGATAAGAACATGACGCACAGCATACCCTATCTGGTGCCCAGAGCACATGATTTGCTGAGCGACATAGGCCGCAACTTCCTGGACAGCCTGTATGTGAAGGGAATTCCCCTGCACCGCATCATCGTATCAAGCATCCTGCGCACCGAAGATGACGTGCAGAGGCTCAGGAGGCGCAACGGCAACGCCAGCGAGCAAAGCTGCCACCGCTACGGCACCACCTTCGACATCGCCTACAACCGATACTCTACGGTTTCGCATCCAGACGGTCCCGAATGCCGTGCAGTCAGGAACGACACGCTGAAATGGGTGCTCAGCCAGGTGCTGAGAGATCTCCGCGCCGACAGCGCCTGCTACGTGAAGCACGAGCGCAAGCAGGGTTGTTTCCACATCACAGTACGCTGACCGCCCTCCCCCACCGCACATGCCAAGCGCATGCAGGGAAGCAGGAGAAATGACATAGAAGTCTGAGTGCCAACGCTCAGGCTTCTTTCTTTTTCCAAAGAAAATCAATCCGGTTCTCCGCCCGATTCCTTTGCCCCCAAGAGGCAGCACGCTGCATTCCCGTTTCCAGCGCGCTGACCAGCCCGTTGCAGCACGCTGGGATTGCCCCCGCAGCACTATGGCTCCAAGCGAGAAGCCTGCCTATAGCCCCTTGCACGTAGGCTGAAGGCAGGCTGGCAATAGGCTGAGCGGCATCCGGGAGACAATTTCCCGCCACCAGACATAAGCCCACGAAAAGCACTCTATAATAAAAAAAGGGGAAAAAAGGACGCATGGCTAATATAAATTGGCTAACTTTGCAAGGAAATACGTAAACTCTAAACATACAATAGTACACAATGAGTACACAAGCAGAAAAGATCAAGGAGCTGGTTGAGCTCCGTGCCAAAGCCCGCATGGGCGGTGGCGAGAAGGCCATCGACAAGCAGCATGCAAAGGGCAAGTACACAGCGCGCGAGCGCATTGCCATGTTGCTGGACGAAGGTTCATTCGAAGAGATGGACATGTTCGTACAGCACCGCTGCACCAACTTCGGTATGGAAAAGAAGCACTACCTGGGTGACGGCGTTGTCACAGGTAGCGGAACCATCGGCGGACGCCTCGTGTATGTCTTCGCACAGGACTTCACCGTGAGCGCCGGCTCACTGAGCGAGATGCTGGCAAGCAAGATATGCAAGGTGATGGATATCGCCATGCGCGTGGGTGCACCTGTCATCGGACTCAACGACTCTGGTGGTGCACGACTGCAGGAGGGCATCAACGCTCTGGCAGGATATGCCGAAATCTTCCAGCGCAACATCATGTCAAGCGGCGTGATACCTCAGATCAGCGCCATCATGGGCCCCTGCGCAGGCGGTGCAGTATATAGCCCCGCACTCACCGACTTCACTTTCATGGTGGAGAACTCCTCTTACATGTTCCTCACAGGACCTGGTCCCGTGAAGGCAGTGCTGGGTGAGGTGGTCACACAGGAGCAGCTGGGTGGTGCAAGTGTGCACGGCAGCAAGTCGGGCGTAACACACTTCACAGCCACTACCGAGGAGGAGTGCATCGCTATGATCAAGCAGCTGATGACCTACATACCTCAGAACAACCTGGAGAAGACTCCCCGTGTGGAATGCACCGACCCCATTGACCGTCTGGAGGACAGCCTCAATGAAATCATCCCCGAGAACCCCAACATGCCTTATGATATGTATGAGGTAATCGGCGGTATCGTGGATAACGGCGAGTTCTTCGAGGTTCAGCCCAACTTCGCAAAGAACATCATCGTGGGCTTTGCACGCTTCAACGGCGAGAGCGTGGGTATCGTGGCCAACCAGCCCAAGCAGCTGGCAGGCGTACTGGACTGCAATTCAAGCCGCAAGGCTGCACGCTTCGTGCGCTTCTGCGACGCATTCAACATCCCCATCGTGACTCTTGTGGATGTACCCGGATTCCTTCCCGGTACCGCTCAGGAGTACAATGCCGTGATTCTGCACGGTGCCAAGTTGCTCTACGCATACGGAGAGGCTACTGTACCCAAGGTGACAGTCACCCTGCGTAAGTCTTATGGCGGCAGCCACATTGTGATGAGCTGTAAGCAACTTCGCGGCGACCTCAACTATGCTTGGCCTTCTGCCGAAATCGCTGTGATGGGTGCCAGCGGCGCTGCCAGCGTGCTCTATGCCAAGGAGGCAAAGGCTCTCAAGGAAGAGGGAAAGGCCGAGGAGGCAAAGGCATTCATCAAGGAGAAGGAGGAGGAGTACACCAAGCTCTTCGCCACACCTTACCAGGCCGCCAAGTACGGCTATATCGATGATGTGATCGAGCCACGCAACACACGTTTCCGCATCATACGCGCACTGGAGCAGCTGGCTGGCAAGAAGCAGCAGAATCCCGCCAAGAAGCACGGAAACATTCCTCTGTAATCGCTCACATATAATATAAGGAAGCATTATGACATTACTTACAAACTGGCCCACTGTATGGTTGATGACCGGCATGGGCGTAGGCATAGTCTTCTGCATACTGATTATCCTGGTGCTCATACTGAAGTTCATGGGCAACATCAACGCACGCACCATGGGCAGCACGAAGGCTCAGGCCGCTGCCGACGGCTGCCCCTGCGGCTGTGGCGAGGCAGAGGCTTCAGAGGCCGACCTGGCTGCAGTGGCCACCGCAGTACATCTGTACCAGAATGATCTGCATGACTACGAGAGCGGAGTACTCACCTGGCATCCCACAGAGACTGCCTGGCACAGCGAACTGAACCCCACTCTCTAAACATTATCAAACAACCAAACGATTCGACAAAAGATGAAAGACTATAAGTTCAAGATCAATGGTCAGGACTATGCCGCCAGCGTGGAAGAGCAGGACAACGGCACTCTCAACGTGACCGTCAATGGCAAAACCTACCAGGTGGAGTTGCCCGAAAAGGCACACCACTGCACTCATCCCATGGTGAGACCAGCAGTATCAGCCGCAGCAGGTGCACCTGCAGTGGCACGTCCGGCAGCTGCTGCACCCGGTAATGTAGTGGCTCCCCTGCCCGGCACCATCACCAGCGTGAAGGTGAAGAAGGGCCAGAAGGTGAAGAAGGGCGATGTGCTGCTGGTAATGGAGGCCATGAAGATGGCCAATGACATTACCGCCGAGGCCGACGGAACCATCAAGAACGTGTGCGTGAGCCAGGGACAGAGCGTCAACCAGGGTATGATTCTGATAGAGTTCGTAGCCGATGCACAGCCTGCTACCGCAGCTCCTGCACCCGCTCCTGCTGCTGCTCCCGCACCGGCACCCCAGCCTGCTGCAGGTGCCAACTGCGTAGTGGCTCCTCTGCCAGGTACTGTCACCGAGGTGTTGGTGAAGGTGGGCGACAAGGTAAGTGCTGGTCAGAACGTACTCAAACTCGAAGCCATGAAGATGGAGAACTGCATCACAGCCGAAAGCGCCGGCACTGTGAAGGCCGTAAGAGTTCAGAAAGGTGCCCAGGTACAGGGCGGTGACGTACTGATAGAAATGGCTTGAAGACATGAAGAAACATCTGCGCGCCATGTGCCTCATGGCATTGCTTTTGCTGGTGGCCACTCCTATGATGGCCGGAGACTTCAACTTGGGCACCGCCCTTGAGAAGTTCTACAGCGAGATGGGATTCACATCCTTCTTCATCGGAACAGGCTGGAAGAACCTGGTCATGCTGGCCGTCGGCTGCGTGCTGCTCTATCTGGCTATCAAGAAAGAGTATGAACCTCTGCTCCTGCTCCCCATTGCCTTTGGTATGATACTCACCAACCTGCCCGGTGCAGGCCTGTTCCACACCGAGATGTGGAATGATGAGTTCCTCAACCCAGACAGCCCCTACTACCACAGCTATCGTCATGTGATGGCCGAGGGAGGACTGCTCGATGTGCTCTACATAGGAGTGAAGGCAGGCATCTATCCCTGTCTGATATTCCTGGGAGTAGGTGCCATGACCGATTTCGGTCCGCTGATTGCCAACCCCAAGAGCCTTCTCCTGGGTGCAGCAGCACAGTTGGGCATCTTTGCCACCTTTATCGTTACACAGCTTGACTTCTTCGGTTTCAACGCCCAGGAGGCTGCTTCTATCGGTATTATCGGTGGTGCCGACGGTCCCACTGCCATCTTCCTCACCACCAAGCTGGCTCCCCACTTGCTGGGTCCCATCGCTGTGGCCGCTTACAGCTATATGGCACTCGTGCCTGTGATACAGCCGCCCATCATGCGAATGCTCACCACCAAGAAGGAGCGCATGATTCGCATGAAGCAGCTGCGTACTGTGAGCAAGAAGGAAAAGATCATCTTCCCCATCGTAGTGGCTATTCTGGTGTCACTCATACTGCCTTCTGCCGCCACTCTGATTGGCTGCCTCATGCTGGGCAACCTGATGAAGGAGAGCGGTGTAGTGGAGCGTCTGAGCAAGGCTGCACAGAATGAGTTGAACAACATAGTGGTCATCTTCCTGGGTACCACCGTGGGTGCTACAGCCACTGCAGAGGCTTTCCTCAACTGGCAGACACTCAGCATCCTGTGTGTAGGCATCGTGGCATTCAGCGTGGGAACTGCCGGCGGCGTATTGCTGGCCAAGCTGATGAACCTCTTCATGAAGGAGAAGATCAATCCGCTTATCGGTTCGGCCGGTGTGAGTGCCGTTCCCATGGCAGCCCGCGTAAGCCAGGTAGAGGGACAGAAGTCAGATCCCCACAACTTCCTGCTTATGCACGCTATGGGTCCCAACGTGGCAGGCGTGATTGGTTCGGCTGTTGCAGCAGGTATCCTGCTCAGCTTCCTGGGCTAAGACAGAGCACACCAGACTACATGGAAGCAGCCAGAGAGTACTGACGGACGATACAGGAAACCCTTTTGAAGCAAACAGGAAGAACTGCCGCACCACACAGAACCCTCTATTGAAGCACCTATAATATAAATAAGGAGAAAGCCCAAAGGCCGACCCAATCAAACAAAAGACACATGCAGAGCAACAGACTCTATACATTCATAATGCTGGCAGCCATAGGGGCTGCCAGCGTTGTTTCTGCCCAGAGCGACAATTGGACAGAAGCACGCAAGGCTATCCACCGCGACAGAAACCTGTGCGGAAGCAATTACACCGCCTACCCCACTCCCACCGAGAAGCTCACACCGGCTCCCAAAGGCTACGAACCCTTTTATCTCACCAATTATGCCCGCCACGGAAGCCGCTGGCTGTGTGGCGATTGGCAGTACCAGGATGTGATGAAACCCCTGCAGGCAGCACGCGAGAAGGGCAAACTGACCGCCGAGGGAGAGCAACTGCTCAGCGCAGTGGAGGAATTTTACAAGGGCGCCAAAGGCCGCATAGGCGAACTCACCACCAAGGGTGAAGACCAGCATCACGGCATAGGCAGACGCATGGCCAGGAACTTCCCCCAGGTGTTCAACGCCAAGAACTCGCGGGTGGATGCACGAAGCACCGTGGTCATACGCTGCATCCTGAGCATGGAAGCCGAGTGCGAAGAACTGACACGCCACTTCCCCAACCTGCTCATGCACAATGACGTGAGCACCACATACCAGTGGTATCTGGCACCCAACACACCCGACTACGTGAAGGAAGCAGAAGAAGGCCGCAAGGGACTGGAGCAGAAGTGGCGCAAAGAGCTGGTGCATCCCGAGCGCTTCAGCAAACTCCTGTTCAACGACGAGGCTTACGCACGCGACGAAGTCAACTGCGAGCGCCTGATGAGACGGGTGTTCGAGGTGTGCGGCAACATGCAGAGCCACTACGGAGCACCTGACCTGTGGCATTACTTCACCGAGGATGAAGCCTACGACCTGTGGAAACTGTACAACATGAGGTTCTACGCCGAGTTTGGAGCCTCTAACTATACGCGCAAGAAAGCACCTTTCAAGGTGGAGACTCTGCTCCGCAACGTCATCGAGACTGCCGATACCATCGTGAACCAGAAGGATTATCACGGAGCCACTCTGCGCTTCGGACACGAAGTGTTCCTCATGCCACTGGCCACGCTGATGGAACTGGGCAATACAGGAGAGACGGTGGAGAACCTGGATACGCTGGACCGTGTGTGGGTGGGTTCCAACATCTTCCCCATGGCAGGCAACATCCAGCTCATCTTCTACCGTCCCAAGAAGGGACGCCAGGGCGATATCCTGGTGAAGGCTCTGCTGCAGGAGCACGAGATGACGCTGCCCGTGAAGCCTGTGAAGTTCCCCTACTACCGCTGGGAAGACCTCAGAGCCTACTATATCAGCAAACTGGAGAACGCCCGCAACTGACCTTTCCAACCCAAAGCCAGCACACATGACAGGCAATGACTACACGCTGTATGAGCTCAACAGGATGGTACGCTCGGTGCTCGAATCCAGTCTCGACGAGGAGTACTGGGTGGTGGGCGAACTGAGTGATGCCACCCAGGGCTACGGCGGACACTTCTATGGCGAACTCATCGAGAAGGAGGAGGACGGCAAGAGGATACTTGCCCGCGCCAGAGTGACCTGTTGGGCACGTACCTATAATCTGCTCAGCCTGCGCTTCCAGCGCGATACAGGGCAGACGCTACATGCCGGCATGAAGGTGCGACTGCTGGTCAGAGTCACCTTCCACGAGCAATATGGGTATGCACTCAACATGCTGGATGCCGACTCCAACTTCACTCTGGGCGACATGGCAAAGCGCCGGCGCGAGATTCTGGAGCAGCTGGAGCGCGACGGCATACTGCATGACAACCAGACACTCAAACTGCCCCGCCTGCTCAAGCGTATAGCTGTGGTGTCGGCCGCAGGCGCTGCCGGCTACGGCGACTTCTGCAACCAGTTGGCCGGCAACGACTATGGGCTTGCCTTCACCACCCGCCTCTTCCCTGCCGTCATGCAAGGAGCACGGGTGGAGGAGACTGTTTCGGCAGCCCTGCAAGCCATTGCCGACGAGGCAGAAAGATGGGATATAGTGGTCATCATACGCGGCGGAGGAGCCACAGGAGACCTAAGCGACTTCGACAGCTATCTGCTGGCATCCTGCATCGCACAGTTTCCCCTGCCCGTGATTACAGGCATCGGCCACGAGCGCGACGAGACGGTATTGGATTATGTAGCGCATACACGCGTGAAGACACCCACTGCCGCTGCCGCCTTCATCATCGACCATCAGGCTCAGGAAGCAGCTCTGCTCGACGACCTTTACCGCCGCATCGCCCTCATCCGCACCGAGGCGGACGCCGACGATCTCACCGACGAGCTCATCGACCGCTTCGGCGACCCGCCGCCGAGCGTGTACACCCTTGTGCAGGTGGCGCTGCTGCGCAGCGACGCGGGCAAGGTCGGCGTGACCGACATCTCACAGAAAAACGGCTGTCTGAAATTCCTGCTGGCGCAGTTTGATATGCAGAAGGTATCGCTGCTGTATGCCCGGCCGGAATTCAAGGGCCGCTTAAAGGTGGATGCTGGGGCAAAGCCGGGCGTCATTCTGCGCCTCAAGTCCCGCGACCACGTCATCGAACAGGCAAGAGCGTTTGTCTCCGCATGGGCAGACGCCCGCGAAGAGCGCGCATGACCCGTGCGCAAGATACGAAAGGAAGCGTTTGCTGATGAAAAGAAGAACCGTCGCCCTGCTGCTCTCGCTCGTGATGGCCGTCTGCTGTCTGAGCGGCTGCACCTCGACCCGCGTGCGCAGCTATTCCGAGGAGAGCGGCAATGCCGCGACCGATAAGTATGCCGCCGCCGTCAACGCCTACAGCAGCAATAAGAAGGTCATGACCGTCAACGGCAGTCCCGTGTACTGGAACGAGTATGCCTACTTCCTGTGCGCCATTCTGGCGAACATGGAGCGCTACGGCATGCAGGTCTCGGACTGGAGCGCCGTCTATGACGAGAGCAGCCAGAGCACCTACACAGACCTCATGACCGAGAGCATCGTCAACAACATCGCCTGGAACCACCTCATCGAGGTCAAGGCCGCCGAGAACGACGTGACGTTTGATGCCGCGGGCGAGCAGTTCGTGCAGGATACCGTCGACCAGACCATCCGGAACGTCGTGGGCGACGGCGGCACGGAGACCGAGCTCAACGAAAAGCTCCGGTCGTACTACATGGATCTGGACCTGTTCAAGTACTTCACGAAGGTGCAGTACCTCTATAACGCGCTGGCGGAAAAGCTCTTCGGCGCGGACGGTGCGTCCATCACCGATGAGGACGTGCAGGAGTATGCCGAGACCAACAGCTACACGACGGCAAAGCACATCCTGCTCAAGACGATCGACGACAGCGGCAAAGCCATCGCGGACGATGAGAAGGCCGCCAAAAAGCAAAAAGCCGACAAGATCGCCGCGCAGCTCAAGGCCGTCACCGATCCGCAGCAGCGCGCAGAGCTCTTTGATGAGCTCATGGCCGAGTACAACGAGGACACCGGCGAAAACAGCTACCCGCATGGTTACTGCTTCACCTCCGGCAGCATGGTCACGGAGTTTGAGGACGCCTGCAAGGAGCTCGAGCCGTATGAGGTCTCCGGCGTGGTCGAGAGCAAGTTCGGCTATCACATCATCCTGCGCATGCCGACGCAGGGCGATGATCTGGTCATGAGCAGCAACGGCACGAGCCAGACGCTGCGCCAGCTCGTCGCGCAACAGCAGCTCGGCAGTCTGGTCACCGGCTGGGTCGGCGAGGCCGACGTGCAGTGGCAGCCGAAGTTCCGCACCATCGACTATGCGGCCGTGCTTACCCCGAAGGAGAGCTTCTGGCGCCGGCTGGACATCTTTGACTGGTTCGATCAATAAGCCGCGCCCTCCGGCGCAGAAAAAGGCCGTCCCCTGTTTTCCGCACGAAAACAGGGGACGGCTAATATTTTTTTCGCCGCCGCAGCGGCGAAACTCTGCGAGACTTTTTGCACCGCGCCGGTCAGCACACCGCGCGCACCATGTC
>OLSQ01002278.1_pt1 | contig 14182 bp, 10 predicted proteins | sample 1672561 | NCBI WGS metagenome assembly OLSQ01 (sample SAMEA3136699, study PRJEB25190) | human gut metagenome | biome: human gut; feature: human-associated habitat; material: faeces | place: Austria | collected 2013 | reverse complement strand
TTTTGCAGGCCGGGCGCATTCTTTCAGAGAGCGGAAGCTATGCCTTCGCACCCGGAACATTGGCCAGAATGGTCTCGGTCAAGGCCCGGATGATCGAGTTCTTGACGTAGGTGCGGCGCACGGCGACGGCGATCTTGCGCGACGTAGCCCCTTTCGAAAGGGTTTTCAGCCGGTCGCGGCGGTCCGAGGGGATGTATTCGACGGCCATTTCGGGAATGATCGTCAGACACGACGTGCAGTCGACGATCCGCATGAGCGTATCCAGCGAACCCGATTCGAACGAATAGTGCGACGGCATCGAACGCCGGGCCTGGCAGAGTTCGATGATCTGGTCGCGCATGCAGTTGCCGGGGCTCAAGATCACCAGGTCCTTGAGGTCGATCTCCTCGATACGGATATTCTGCCGCTCATAGAGCGGATTTTCGGGCGACACGTAAGCGTAGAAGCGGTCGTTGAAAAGCTCCTGCTCGAGGATGCCCTCGCCGCAGGTGCCGCTGGCGACCAGCGCCGCGTCGATACGGTCGCGCTTGAGCGCCTCGACGATGTCCGAAGTGATCATCTCGGATATTTCCAGCTCGACCTTCGGGTAGTCGCGCACGAAGGCCGGAATGAATTTGTGCAGCAGGTAGGGCGCGATGGTCGGGATGACGCCCAGCCGCAGTTTGCCCGCGGTTTCGCCCTTGAGCTCCGAAACGGCCTCCTTGATGTAATTGTACGCCTTGATCGTCTCGCGCGCCTGTTCCAGCACCACCTCGCCCGCCTCGGTGGGAATGACGGGCTTTTTCGAACGGTCCAGAAGCACCACGCCAAGCTCCTCTTCAAGCGCCTTAACCTGCATGCTCAAAGAAGGTTGCGTCACAAAACAGTGTTCGGCCGCAAGCGAGAAACTCCCGCAGTTGGCCACGGCCAGCAGATATTCGAGTTGGATGATTGTCATAACAGGCGTCTATTTGAGAAAGCGAAGATATAAAAAAAATCTATATCGGACAACTTTTTCGCATTGCCGCATAGTTTTTCGTATCTTCGCCTGCAAAATGTACTTTCTCTAAAAATATGGCAAAAATCATCCTTACCGGCGACCGTCCCACGGGCCGGCTCCATCTGGGCCACTTCGTGGGTTCGCTCCGCCGCCGCGTCGAGCTGCAGAACTCGGGCGAGTTCGACGAAATATTCATTATGATCGCCGATGCGCAGGCGCTCACCGACAATGCCGACAACCCGGAAAAGGTGCGTCAGAATATCATCGAAGTGGCGCTGGACTACCTCTCGGTGGGTCTCGACCCCGCGAAATCGACGCTCTTCATCCAGTCGCAGGTGGCGGAACTGTGCGAACTGGCGTTCTACTACATGAACCTGGTCACCGTGCAGCGTTTGCAGCGCAACCCGACCGTGAAGGCCGAGATCGCCCTGCGCGGATTCGCCGAGGGCGCCGCCGAAGGCGACACGACCCAGCGTCAGGGCATTCCCGTCGGATTCTTCACCTACCCCATCAGCCAGGCGTCGGACATCACGGCCTTCAGGGCCACGACCGTGCCCGTGGGCGAGGACCAGGAGCCGATGATCGAGCAGACGCGCGAAATCGTCCACAAATTCAACGCGGTGTACGGCGAAACGCTCGTCGAGCCGGAAATCCTGCTGCCCGAGAACGCGGCCTGCATGCGCCTGCCGGGAACCGACGGCAAGGCCAAGATGTCCAAGTCGCTGAATAACTGCATCTATCTGTCGGACACGGCCGAGGAGGTCAAGAAGAAGGTGATGGGCATGTACACCGATCCCGACCACCTGCGCGTGGAGGACCCGGGCAAGGTCGAAGGCAACACGGTGTTCACCTACCTCGACGCTTTCAGCCGCCCCGAGCATTTTTCGAAATATTTGCCCGAATACGCTTCGCTCGACGAGCTGAAGGCCCACTACCGCCGGGGCGGGCTGGGCGACGTGAAGGTGAAACGCCTGCTGATCGCCATTCTCAACGAGATGCTCGACCCGATCCGCGAACGCCGCCGCCACTACGAGACGCGCATCGGCGAGGTGTACGACATTCTCCGCGAAGGCTCGGCCAAGGCCCGCGCAGCGGCCGCCGAAACCCTGGCGGATGTCCGTGCGGCCATGAAAATCAACTATTTCGACGACCGCGAGCTGATCGACGGCCAGACCGAGCATTTCAAGTTGAAAACGGAAAATTAAAAATTGAAAATCAAAGGCATTTGACTTGCACACCGGGCATCGTACAGGATGAAATCAAACCGCCCGGTCTCGGTCAATCGCAATGTTTCACTTTTAACTTTTAACTTTTCACTTTTTATGTCCTTCCGCGCCGACCGCATCTACCTCGAGTTCCTCCGGCTGACCCGGAGACTCTCCAACCAGCAGATCATGATGCTGCTGGCCGTGGTGGTCGGTGTGCTCGCAGGGCTGGGAACCTACCTGTTCGAAATGCTGCTGCACGGCATCAAGAGCGGGCTGATACGCTGGTTCCCGGTGGACAGCGCACATATCCTCTTCCTGATCTACCCCGCCGTGGGCATCATCCTGGCGACGCTGTTCGTCAAATACATCGTCCGCGACAACATCTCCGAAGGCGTGACGCGCGTCCTCTACGCCATGTCGCGCCGCAACTCGCGCATCGCCCGGCACAACTGCTGGACCTCGATCGTGGGCGGTGCGACGACCATCGGATTCGGCGGTTCGGTGGGACCCGAGGCCCCGATCGTGCTCACGGGAGCGGCCATCGGCTCGAACATCGGACGGCTGGCGCGCCTCAACTACAAACACACGACGCTGCTGCTGTGCTGCGGCGCGGGCGCCGCCCTCGCGGCGATCTTCAAAGCCCCGATCACGGGCGTGGTCTTCGTGCTGGAAATCCTGATGCTCGACATCACCGCCGGGTCGGTCATCCCGCTGCTGATCGCCTCGATCACTGCGACGACGATGGCCTTCATGCTGCGCGGCTTCGACCCGATTCTGGCCGTGACGCTGGCCCCCGCGGATGCCTTCGAGCTGTGGCAGATACCGCTGTTCATCCTGCTCGGCGTGCTGTGCGGGCTGATGGCGTGGTATTTCACGTCGATGAACTCGCGGGTCGGAGGTTTCTTCAAGAGCATCGACAAACAGTACAAGAAATGGCTGTGGGGCGGTGCGATTCTGGGTATCCTGATCTTCGTCTTCCCGCCGCTGTACGGCGAGGGTTACGAGGGATTCACCTCCCTGATGCACGGCAACGCGCAGGAGCTGTTCAACAACTCGCTCTTCTACCGCTTCCGCGACATCGACTGGGTGATCATCCTCTTCGTCATCGCCACGATGTTCTTCAAGGTCATCGCCATGTCGACGACCAACGCCGCGGGAGGCGTGGGCGGTACGTTCGCGCCGTCGCTGTTCGTCGGAGCCTTCACGGGCGCCTCGCTGGCGCTGGTGTGCAACACGCTGTTCGGATGGGAGGTGTCGATCGTCTCGTTTACGCTGGTCGGCATGGCGGGCGTCATGTCGGGGGTGATGAACGCCCCGCTGACCTCGATCTTCCTGATCGCAGAACTCTCGAACGGCTACGGACTGTTCATCCCGCTGATGATCACCGCCTGCATCTCGTTCGCCGTGGACTACTACCTCGACCCCGACTCGATCTACACCAAGCAGTTGCGCCAGAAGGGCGAACTGCTGACCCACGACAAGGACCAGTCGGTGTTCGTCTTCCTGAAACTCGAAGAGCTGATGGAAACCGATTTCCTGCGCATCAAGGAGAACATGACCCTGGGCGACATCGTGCACATCATTTCGACGGCCCGCCGCAACATCTTCCCCGTGATCGACAACTTCGGCCGGCTGATCGGCGTGGTGCAGCTGGACGACCTGCGCGAGGACATGTTCAAACACGAGAAGTACGGGCACCCGATCTCGGACTACATGATTCCGCCGCCGGACAAGATCATCGAACACGAGGCGATTTTGAGCGTCATGGAGAAATTCGAGGACAAGCACGCCTGGATGCTGCCCGTCGTGGACAAGCAGGGCCGCTACCTGGGATTCATCTCCAAGTCGCGCATTCTGAACGCATACCGCGAACAACTCGTAAAAATACAGCAATGACAATGGAAAATGCCCTTCCCTGGGCCGAAGAGGCCGACTGCGCCGTCACGGTGTGCGACACCGAAGGCGTGATCCTCTACATGAACGAAAAGGCGCGTGCGACCTTCGCCCAACACGGCGACCTGATCGGCCGGAACCTGTTCGACTGCCACAACGAACGGTCGCGCGAAACGATCCGCCGCATGCTCGCATCGGGAGGCACGAACGCCTACAGCATCGAAAAGCAGGGCGTGCGCAAGATGATCTACCAGACGGCGTGGAGGGAGCGCGGCGAAATCCGCGGGCTGGTGGAAATCTCGATGGAGCTGCCGGACGAAATGCCGCACTACATAAGGAAATAAATAGACGAGGGGAGGTTTTTTGAAAACCTCCCCTCGTTTTACGGAAACGGTCCGAAACCGGCAGCATTGCTACAACTTGATGTCGTAAATCTGGATCACTCCGGTCAGCTTGCCGGCGGCGTCCGTCACGAGCAGCGAGGTGACCTTGTTGCGGGTCATCATCTTCTCGGCCTCGATCAGTTTCTCGTCCGGCGAGATGGTCTTGGGATTGCGCGTGGCGATGTCGGAAGCCCTGATATTGAAGAACTCCCCGCGCAGGCGCTCCATCGCGCGGCGCACGTCGCCGTCGGTGACGATGCCCTCGATCCGCTCGCCCTCGCAGATCACGATCAGCCCCAATCCGCCCTTCGAAATGGCGTGGATCATCTCCGCAGCCGGGCAGTCGGGCGCCACGACGGGCAGATCGTGGTCGCGCATGACGTTCCCTACGGTCATCAGCAGACGCCGCCCGAGGCTTCCGCCCGGGTGCAGGCGCGCGAAATCGACACTCGTGAAACCCCGCATCTGCATCAGCGACACGGCCAGCGCGTCGCCCATGGCGATCTGCGCCGTGGTCGACGAAGTGGGCGCGAGGTGCAGGATGCAAGCCTCCTCCTTCACCCCCACGTCGAGGTGCACGTCGGAGTTCTTGGCCAGCGCCGAGTCGGGGTTTCCGGTCATCGAAACCAGCTTGTTGCCGTTGGAGTGGATGAAGGGGACGATCTTGAGGATTTCGTCCGTCTCGCCCGAATAGGAGAGCGCGACCACGATGTCCTCCTTCGAAATCATGCCCAGGTCGCCGTGGAAGGCTTCGCCGGGGTGGAGAAAGAAGCTCGGGGTTCCGGTCGAAGCGAGCGTCGCGGCGATCTTGCGCCCCACGAGGCCCGACTTGCCCATACCCGTAACGATACACTTGCCGCGGCTTCCGAGGATCATCTCCACGGCCGTGGCAAACTCGTCGCCGAGAGTGTCTTCCATGCGTTTGAGCGACAGCATTTCGGTATGGATCGCCTTGCGGGCAACCTCCAGAATCTGCGCCTTGGTCGTATCTGTCATGCTTAACGAGAGTTAGATGGGTATTTTACAGCAGGCTTTTCACAAGGGGCTCCAGATCGTCGAGCCGCAGCATGTTGGCCGCATCGCTCAACCCCTTGTCGGGATCGGGATGCACTTCGAAAAAGAAACCGTTGGCCCCGAACGCCTTGGCCGCATGCGCCATGGCGGGCACGAATTCGCGGTTGCCGCCCGTCTTGCCGCCCGCCGCGCCGGGGCGCTGCACCGAGTGGGTGCAGTCCATCACGACCGTAGGGGCGATTTTGAGCATGTCGGGGATATTGCGGAAATCGACGACGAGGTTGTTGTAGCCGAACGAGTTGCCGCGCTCGGTCAGCCAGATTTCACCGGCCCCCGCCTCGCGGGCCTTTTCGTAGGGATAGCGCATGTCCGCGCCCGAAAGGAACTGGGCCTTCTTGACGTTCACCGTTTTGCCGGTCCGGGCTGCGGCGACCACCAGATCGGTCTGGCGGCAGAGGAAGGCCGGAATCTGAATCACGTCGACGACCTCGCCGACGGGTGCGGCCTGCCACGATTCGTGGATGTCGGTGAGCAGCCGCAGCCCCCACTTCGCCCGCACGTCCGAAAGCATCTGCAACCCCTTTTCGAGTCCCGGGCCGCGGAACGACGATATGGAGGTGCGGTTGGCCTTGTCGAACGAGGCCTTGAAGATGATTTCCGTGCCGAGGGTGCGGTTGATGGCCGCAAGCCTTTCGCCCACGGCGTCCAGCAGTTCGGCCGATTCGATGACGCACGGACCTGCGATAAATTTTATTGCCATAAAATTTGAATTAAAAATTAAAAATTAAAGATTAAGAATTCCGGAGAATTTTCAATCCCTAATTTTTCATTCTTCATTTTTAATTTTTAATTGGAGAAAGCGTTCCGCTTTCTCCAGGTCTTCGGGCGTGTCGATGCCGATGGTCTCGACCTCCGAAATCCCCACGCCGATCTTGTAGCCGTTCTCCAGCCAGCGCAGCTGTTCAAGCGATTCGGCCAGCTCAAGCGGCGACTGCGGCAACGCCGTCACCGCCCGCAGCACGTCGGCGCGAAAGGCGTAAAGCCCGATATGCTTGTAGAACGTGTGGCGCGCGAGCCACTCTTCGCGCGGAACGCCCCGCAGGTAGGGAATCACCGAGCGGGAAAAATAGATGGCCCGCGACTGCGCGTCGAGGACCACCTTGGGCGAGTTGGGATTTTCGAGGGCCGCCAGTCCGTCGGCCTCGGTGAAGGGTTTCACGAGCGTGGCGATGTCGGTCGCGGGATCGTCGAAACAGCGTTTCACGGCCTCCAGCTGCGAAGGATGGATAAAAGGTTCGTCGCCCTGCACGTTGACCACCACGTCGTATTCGCGGCCCTGCTTGCAGTAGGCCTCCCAACAGCGGTCGGTGCCGCTCCGGTGGTCCGGGGAGGTCATTTCGACCCGTCCCCCGAAGGCCCGCACGGCGTCGCGAATGCGCTCGTCGTCGGTGGCCACCACGGCATCGTCCAGCACGCCGGCGACCTGCTCGTAGACCCGCTGGATGACGGGCTTGCCGCCCAGCCGCGCCAGCGGCTTCCCGGGAAAGCGCGTCGAAGCGTAGCGCGCGGGGATGATTGCCAAAAAATTCATAATTCAGAATTCAAAATTCATAATTACAGCCTCCCGTTTTTTCGTCAGGGCAGATGCAATCCGGGACTTCGTGAAACCGGCAAGACAGAAGCATACACGGGGTATGTGGCTGCCGAAGCCGACGAAGGAAGCGCCAGAGTTCGCCGCCATCACGAAAAAACTATTCCAGAGCCAGCTGCAACACCTCCTCGTTGGTCTTCACGTAATGGAACGTGAGGCCCGCGATATATTCGGGTTTGATCTCGGCGATGTCCTTGCGGTTCTCCTCCGAGAGGATCAGCTCGGTGATGCCGGCGCGTTTGGCGGCCAGGATCTTCTCCTTCACGCCGCCCACAGGCATCACCCGTCCGCGGAGCGTGGTCTCGCCCGTCATGGCGATACGCTCCTTCACCTTGCGCCCCGTATAGCTCGACACGATCGAAGTGACCATCGTGATGCCGGCCGAAGGACCGTCCTTCGGGATCGCGCCCTCGGGAACGTGGATGTTGATGTCGTTCGTTTCGAACAGCTTGGGGTCGATGCCCAACTCCTTGTAGTGGGCCATCGTCCACTCGTGGGCGATCGTCGCCGACTCCTTCATCACATCGCCCAGGTTGCCCGTGAGGCTCACCTTGCCCTTGCCGGGCGTCAGCACCGACTCGATGTAGAGGATGTCGCCGCCGACCTCGGTCCACGCAAGGCCCGTCACGACGCCCGTCATGCCGCCCACTTCGTACTCCTCCTTGAGGAACTTGGGCATGCCGAGGATTTTCTCGACGTCCTTCATCGAAATCTCGGGCGCGAAAGCCTCGTCGAAAGCGATCTGTTTGGCGCGGGCGCGGGCGATCTTCGCCAGATTCTTGTCCAGCGAACGCACGCCGGCTTCGCGCGTATAGCAGGCGATGACGTTCTCGACGACCTCCGGGGTCATCGTCATCTCCTGCTCCTTGATGCCGTGGGCCTCGCGCTGCTTGGGCAGCAGGTGGTCCAGCGCGATGCGCACCTTCTCCTCCAGGAGGTAACCGGCAATGTTGATCATCTCCATGCGGTCGCGCAGCGCCGGGGCGATATTGGCCACGTTGTTGGCCGTGGCGATGAACAGCACCTTCGACAGGTCGTACTCCATGTCGAGGTAGTTGTCGTGGAACGTGGTGTTCTGCTCCGGATCGAGCACCTCCAGCAGGGCGCTCGACGGGTCGCCGTGGTTCGAAACGGTCACCTTGTCCACCTCGTCGAGAATGATGACGGGGTTCGACGAGCCGCACCGCTTGATGGTCTGGATGATCCGGCCCGGCATGGCGCCGATGTAGGTGCGGCGGTGTCCGCGAATCTCCGACTCGTCGTGCAGGCCGCCCAGCGAAATACGGCCGAACTTGCGGCCCAGCGCCGCGGCCACCGACTTGCCCAGCGAGGTCTTACCCACGCCCGGAGGGCCATAGAGGCAGAGGATCGGCGATTTGAGGTCGCCCTTGAGCTTGATGACGGCCAGGTGCTCCAGCAGCCGCTCCTTCACCTCGTCCAGACCGAAATGGTCGTGATCGAGCTGTTCGCGGGCGCACTTGAGGTCGAGGTTGTCCTTCGTCACGTCGTTCCACGGCAGTTCCAGCAGCAGCTGCAGGTAGGTCATCTGCACCGAATATTCGGCCACGGCGGGATTCAGCCGCTCGACCTTCTGCAACTCCTTCTCGAAGGTTTCGCCCACCTCCGCGGGCCAGTTCTTCTTCTTGGCCTCCTCGCGCATCTTCTCGATGTCGGCATCGGCGCCGTCGCCCAGTTCGTCCTGGATCGTACGCATCTGCTGCTGGAGGTAGTAGTCGCGCTGCTGCTTGTCGATCTCCTGCTTGACCTTCTCCTGGATCTCGTTCTTCAACTCGATGAGCTGTTGGTCGCGGATCAGGATTTCGAGTAGTTTGCGCGCGCGCGCCAGCAGCCCCGGCGCTTCGAGCAGCGACTGCCGGTCTTCGTCCGACAGTTCGAGGTTGGTGCAGATGAAGTTGATGATACCTCGCCGCGAGTCGATGTTCTTGATGGCGAAAATCGCCTCCTTGGGCATGTTGGGCGAGATGTTGATGATATTGAGCGCCACGTCGCGGATCGAATCCACAAGTGCGTTGAACTCGACGTTCTTCTCGTCGGGCGTCGAATCCTTCAACGGGGTCACCTTGGCTTGCAGATAGGGGTCGGACGAGACGTATTCGCCGATCTCGACCTTCTCCAACCCGTTGAGAATGACCGTGAGGTTGCCGTTGGGCATCTCCAATATCTTCATGATGCGGGCGGCCGTACCGATGCGGTACATGTCCTCCGCCTTGGGCTCTTCCACGTCGCCGTCGCGTTGCAGGACGGCGGCCAGCATCCCGTTGCGGGCGTTTGTGTCGCGCACGAGCGTCATGCTCCGCGAACGGCCCACCGTGACGGGGGTAATGGCGCCCGGAAACAGCACCGAGCTGCGCAGCGTCAGCACGGGAAGTATTTCGGGGACGGCGACCTCTTCGACCGTGTCGTCCTCGCCGGTGACGATGGGGATGACGCGGTGGTTGCCGTCGAGCGCTTCGGGCAGCGATTCCAGTTCTTTCAGTTCGATTTTATCTCTTTTACTCATATGGTCTTTCAATCAAGTTGCAAAGATAACGCTTTTTTTCGTATAATATTTTATATAAGTCTTTGGCTTGTTAAGAAGTTATCAACACTATTTATGCCGCAGCGCTGCGGTGCAGCGGACGACCGGTGCCTGTCGGTGTCTGCGGTATGCACTATCGGACGATGACTGAGGGGGTTGTATGAAAAAGGATCCGGAGGTCCGTCGGGACATGTCTGTCATTTTGGCAGCCGGCTGCCGACGAGGGGAGAGCGTGTCAGTCGGTCGCCGCTTCGGCAGGTGCGGGCGGGATGTGCGGCGAAAAAAGATACGGCAGCGGACAATCCGCTGCCGTAGATCGTCGGAAGGTCCGGCTGAGGCTCAGTCGATCGCAAAGGTCGATACGATGACCTGTTTCTCGTCGAGGTTGTTCGGGTTGGAGACCGTGATACCGTATTCGCCGGCGGGAGTCTCGTCGAGGGTGATCAGGTAGGAGCTCTCTCCGAATTTGCGGCCTGTGAACGAAAGGCGTTCCAGCTTGTTGGATTTCACGCTGCCGAAACTGCTGACCGAGGCCATTTCGGCCATGCGCTTGTCTTTCTTGGCTTCGAAGCGGAAGACGTTGATGATCGACATGGGATCGGTGGCGTTGTCGACGGCGCGCACGATGAAGCTGGCCGGTTGGCCCGCCGTCAGGCGCACGCCGGCTTTCGGCCCTTCGATGATGAGTTTCGTCTTGGCCTTGCCGATACCGAAGATGACGGCGCTCGCATTGGCTCGCGTGCGCATCTGGACGGATTGCTTTTCGAGTTTGGCGACCGTGCCGTCGGGTCGCACGGTCACGATCTCCCCGATGAATTCGGGTTCGGGCGTCGTTTCGGGGATCGTTTGGGCCTGTGTTGCACCGGCGAGCAGAAGCAGTGCGGCGCCGAGGAGGGTTTTGAGTTGCATAGAGTTTGGGTTAAATGGTTTGCGGAGGACAAATTTAGGACAAATCACCCCCCCCCTCCAAATTTTGCGGGCGGAAAATGGACGGCGGGGTTCTCTTTTTTCATCGGCGGACGAAAAATCGGACCGAAGAGCGGGAACGCGGTGAAAAAAGCGTACTTTTACCGGAAAAATTATAACTTTGCACCTTGCCTGACAAACGTTTTCGAATCTGCGGAGGCCGGTAGAGCCGGTGTTTGCGGAAGCGGAAAGCGGGCGAAGAAGTTCAATGTAATAAAATTTATCCGATATGCAGATTGCCGACAAATACGCTCCGCAGGAGATCGAGCAGAAATGGTACGACTACTGGGAGCGGCACGGACTGTTCCACTCCGAACCCGATGCGCGCGAACCCTATACGGTCGTCATTCCGCCGCCCAACGTGACGGGGATGCTCCACATGGGCCACATGCTCAACAATACGTTGCAGGACGTGCTGATCCGCCGCGCCCGCATGCAGGGAAAAAATGCCTGCTGGGTGCCGGGTATGGACCACGCCTCGATCGCTACCGAGGCGAAGGTGGTGGCCAAGCTCAAGGAGCGCGGCATCGAGAAGTCGTCGCTCACGCGCGAGAAGTTCCTCGAATACGCGTGGGAGTGGAAGGAGCAGTACGGCGGCGTGATTCTGCGGCAACTGCGCAAGCTGGGGGCTTCGTGCGATTGGGACCGCACCTGTTTCACGATGGACGACATCCGCACCGAGGGGGTCATCAAGGTCTTCTGCGACCTCTACCGCAAGGGGCGCATCTACCGCGGCGTGCGCATGGTCAACTGGGATCCCGCGGCCAGGACCGCGCTGTCGGACGAAGAGGTGGTCTTCAAGGAGTCGCACGGCAAGCTCTACTACCTGCGCTACAAGATCGAAGGCACGGACAAGGCGATCATCGTCGCCACGACGCGCCCCGAGACCATTCTGGGCGATACGGCGCTGTGCGTCAATCCCGACGACGAGCGCTACGAGTGGCTGCCGCAGGACGCCCGCGTGGTGGTGCCGCTCGTCGGGCGCTCGATTCCGGTGATCCGCGACACGTATGTAGACATCGCCTTCGGTACGGGTGCCTTGAAGGTGACGCCGGCGCACGACGTGAACGACTACATGCTGGGCGAGAAATACGGGTTGGAGACGATCGACATCTTCAACGACGACGGGACGATCAACGGCAAGGTGGGTATCTACGAAGGGATGGATCGCTTCGAGCTGCGCCGCGTGATCGAGGGCGACCTGCAACGTGCCGGCCTGCTCGAAAAGACCGAGGAGTACACGAACAACGTGGGCTACTCCGAGCGCACGGGCGTGGCTATCGAGCCGAAGCTTTCGATGCAGTGGTTCCTTTCGATGGAGGAGCTGGCGAAGCCCGCCACGCGCGCCGTCATGGAGGACGAAATCCGTTTCGTCCCCGAAAAATACAAGAATATCTACCGTCACTGGATGGAGAACATCAAGGACTGGTGCATCTCGCGCCAGTTGTGGTGGGGGCAGCGCATTCCCGCCTACTACCTGCCCAAGGGCGGTTTCGTGGTGGCCGAAACGGCCGAGGAGGCGCTGGCGCTGGCCCGCGAGAAGACGGGCGACGCCGCGTTGCAGCTCGGCGACCTGCGGCAGGACGAGGACGTGCTCGACACGTGGTTCTCGTCGTGGCTGTGGCCGATTTCGGTCTTCGACGGCATCCGCAACCCCGACAACGAGGAGATTCGCTACTACTACCCGACGGCCGATCTGGTGACGGGCCCCGACATCATCTTCTTCTGGGTGGCGCGCATGATCATGGCCGGTTACGAATATCGCGGCGAGAAGCCCTTCGGCAACGTCTATTTCACCGGCATCGTGCGCGACAAGATCGGACGCAAGATGTCCAAGCAGTTGGGCAACTCGCCCGATCCGCTCGACCTGATCGCGCAGTACGGCGCCGACGGTATGCGCGTGGCGATGCTGCTTTCGTCGTCGGCCGGCAACGACGTGATGTTCGACGAGGCGCTGTGCGAGCAGGGCCGCAATTTCGGCAACAAGATTTGGAACGCCTACCGGCTCGTCAACGGCTGGACGGTGGACGGGACGCTCGCCCAGAGCGACAACGACCGCCTGGCGGGCGAATGGTTCCGCCAGACGTTGCGCCGCGCCGTGGCGGAGTTGGACGGGGATTTCGGCAGCTACCGCATTTCGGAGGCCTTCATGTTGCTCTACAAACTCTTCTGGGACGATTTCAGCGGGTGGTATCTCGAAATGATAAAGCCTGCTTACGGGGCGCCGATCAACCCGCGGACGGTCGACGAAGCCAAAGGGTTCTTCGATGCGCTGCTGCGCCTGCTGCACCCCTTCATGCCCTTCGTCACCGAGGAGATATGGCAGGATCTGGCGCCGCGTGCGGCGGGCGAATCGATCATGGTCGCACGCCAGCCGCAGGCCGACAGGCAGGCCGACGAGGCGCTGCTGGCCCGGTTCGAACTGGTCAAGGAGACTATCACGGCCGTGCGCAATATCCGCAAGCAGAAGAACCTGCCGCAGCGCGAGGCGCTGACGCTCGAAGTGATCGCCGACGCGAACTATCCGGCCGACTATGCACCCGTGCTGACGAAGATGGCCAATCTGTCGGCGATCGAACGGGTGGCGGAGAAGGATGCCGCGGCCGCGGCCTTCATCGTGAAGACCACGCAGTATTTCGTGCCGCTGGGCGATCGGATCGACCGCGAAGCCGAGATCGCCAAGTTGGGCGAAGAGTTGACCTATTACGAGGGGTTCCTGCAAAGCGTCGAGCGCAAGCTCTCGAACGAGCGTTTCGTGCAGTCGGCTCCCGCAGCGGTGGTCGACAAGGAGCGCGCCAAGAAGGCCGACGCCGAGGCGAAGATCGCCGCGATCCGCGAACAGCTGGCGGCGTTGAACTGACCGCCGCGATGATTGCAGTGCAGGGCGTGTCGACGAGGCGCTCGACGGGTTCGTGTGTGCTTCGGGGATCGACTCTTCGGACGGCACGCTGATCTGCAACACCGGTTGCCTCTATCTGCGGCGGGGCGACAAGGAGAGCGCCCGCACGTGGTGGAGGCGGTTGCTCGACTCGCCCGACGTGGACGAGCGGCGGCGGGCCGAGGAATTGCTCCGCGAAGTGGACGGGAAGACCGCCGTACAATAAGATTTTTATTTTGGATATTACGATCTATACCGACGGTTCGGCACTGGGAAATCCCGGTCCGGGAGGTTACGGGGCGGTGCTGCTGAGCGGGCCGTTCCGCAAGGAGATGTCGGCCGGTTTCCGGCTGACGACCAACAACCGTATGGAGTTGATGGCCGTGTGCGTCGCGCTCGAAGCGCTGAAATTCGCGGGGAGCGACGTGGTGGTCTACTCCGATTCGAAATACGTCGTCGACGCCGTCACGAAGGGCTGGGTCTTCGGTTGGGAGAAGAAGGGGTTCGCCGGAAAGAAGAATCCCGATCTGTGGCGGAGATTTCTCGGCGTATACCGCCGTCACCGCGTGCGTTTCGTTTGGGTGAAAGGGCATGCCGAGACAGTGGAGAACAACCGTTGCGACCAGATGGCCGTGGCGGCGGCCAACGGGCGCGATTTGCTGGTTGATACG
>OLSQ01002267.1_pt1 | contig 14215 bp, 14 predicted proteins | sample 1672561 | NCBI WGS metagenome assembly OLSQ01 (sample SAMEA3136699, study PRJEB25190) | human gut metagenome | biome: human gut; feature: human-associated habitat; material: faeces | place: Austria | collected 2013 | reverse complement strand
ATATTTTATATATTTAAAACTTTTCCTATTATATTTTACCTTTATTCTTGTATGCTGTCAAGTAGTTTTACATTGATTTATGTATTGGTATTTTTAATTTTTCATTATTAATAAAAAAAGAATTATAATTTAAATTATAATTCTCATTTATTAATAATATTTATCTATTTTATATAAACAGGTGTACCTATTGATACCATATTGTACAACTGTCTAACTTTTGCATATGGCATGTTCACGCATCCATGACTTCCATTTGTCTTATAAATTTTTCCTCCAAAATTGCTTCTCCATGATGCATCGTGGAATCCAAATGAAACCCCCTTAAAAGCAATCCAGTAGTTTACAAAACTCTTATAATCTTTTCCTTCTAGAATAATATTTCTTGCTTTATTTAATACTCTAAATGTACCTGTTGGTGTTTTTCCATTAATTCCTGTAACTATATTTGAAGATAATACAAGATTATCATATTCATAATATTTTAAAGTTTGATTTGCAATTGATACAACAATATATGGATTCTTCTTTTTCTTTACAGTTACATTAATTGTTTCTGAGCTTTCATTTCCACTTGAATCTTTAATATAGTAATTTACATGATATGTACCATTTTTTTCTGAATTAACATTTGATTCTACTTTTACATTATTAGTTATATCACCATCATAATTATCTACAGCTGTATATTTTGGTGTTGTAAATTTATCTCCAGCATAAATTGTTATATTTTTATCACTATCTACAGTAAGTACAGGAGCTGTTGTATCTTGTATTGTTACATTTCTGCATAATGTTTCATTTACATTATAAAATTTACTTTGTAGATTATATTCTATTTTATATGTTCCAACTTTATTTACATCTAAATTTGTTGTAACTTTGACTTTAGCATTTGCATCTTTATTATTAAATTTAGCATTGTAACCTTCATCTAGATATTCACTACCTGCTTCTAATACAACATCTGTTTTTCCTATTAGGTTAAATTGAGTATTACTTCTTGCTTTTTTAATATATATATATCCACAAACAAGAAATATACATAACAATGATATAATAATAATTGTAACCATAACAGTTATATCAATAACCTTTTTATCTTTGTCAATTAAATTTTCTTTAATCGCTTCTTTTTCTTTGTTCCCTAAGTTTTCCTTTTTTTTATCTAAAACTGCTTCTTTCATTTTTTATCCCCATCGTATAACAAAATTTTACTTAATTATTATACCATACCACCATATAGTGTCAACTAAAAAAATTATATTTTTTTGTAAAATCCACGGGCGGACACAGGGTTCCGCCCCTACATATGATCTAATTAATAGTGAATAATTAATAGTTAATAATTAATAATTTATAGAGTTCAGACTATTTTGAGACTTTTTTGGAAAATTAGGGCCCGACAGCCCTTTGAGGCATACGGATTACTCCTTGTCTTGGAGGGTATAATTTGGAAAGAAAGTGCTCAAAATGTAGTCTGAATATTTATAAAGTATTTCTTCGTAGCACGGGCGGACAGAAATGGCGAACAAAATCGTCCGCCCTAATTTTTTTTATCCAAATATTCCTCTTTTTTTAACTGGTGGCTGTTCATTCATTGTTTTTGCCAATTGTTCTAATAAATCCCTTTGCTCTTTTGTTAGTCTCTTTGGAGTTTTTACAATTACAGTAAATATAAAATCTCCTGCATAATTGCTGTTTGGATTTTTAAATCCTTTTCCTTTAATTCTAAATTTAGTATCTGTTTGTGTTCCCTCTGGTATTCTACACATTTCTTTTGAGCCATCAACCATAGGTATTTCTAAGTTTGCTCCTAATGTTGCTTGAGTTATTGTTACCGGAATTTCACAATACACATTGTTTTGTTTTCTTGTATAAATACTGTGTTTCTTAATATGTACTGTTATAAATAAATCTCCCTTTTCTCCACCTTTGTGACCTGCTGCACCTTCGCCTCTTAAAATAACAGTTTGATTATCATCTATTCCTGCTGGAATTTTAACTTTAATTTTAGTTGCTTTCTTTACTCTGCCTTTACCCCTACAGTTTTCACAAGGTTCTTTTATAACTTTTCCTTCCCCATGACAATTTGGACAAGTTCTAGTTGTTTGCATTTGTCCTAGAATTGTTGTTTGAGTTTGTGTTATTTGACCTGTTCCTCCACACATAGAACAATTTTCTACTTTTGTTCCAGGCTTTGCTCCAGTACCATGACAAGAACTACAAGTTTCTTCTCTACTAAAATTGATTTCCTTTTCAACTCCTAAAAATGCCTCTTCAAAAGTTATTTCTATATCATATCTTAAACTAGCACCCTTAGTAGGTCCTGATTTTGTTCTAGAAGTTCTACCGCCACTAAAACCTCCTCCAAAAAATGATGAGAAAATATCACCTAAATCTCCAAAATCTCCCATGTTAAATCCATCAAATCCACTTGAAGAATAGAATCCACTTCCTCCAGCGCCTCCAAATCCTTGTGGACCATCTGGTCCAAATTGGTCATACATTCTTCTCTTTTCTGGATTAGATAAAGTTTCATATGCCTCATTTACTTCTTTAAATTTAGCTTCCGCTTCTTTTTTATTATCTGGGTTTGCATCTGGATGATATTTCTTAGCAAGTTTTCTATATGCTTTTTTTAATTCATCTTCTGTTGCATTTTTATCAACACCCAAAACCTCATAAAAATCTCTTTTCCCAGCCATTTTTGCTCCTTCTTGTGTTTAGATTTAGAGTTTGGAATTTTTTCATTATTTTAACAATAATTCAAATTTCCAAACTCAAAACTTAAAACACTAAATTCAAACAGTAATTTATAAAATTCTATTTTAAAATAGCTTATAAATTAATATTTTATTTATTTTCGTCTTTTTTATCATCTTCATTTTCTACATTATATTCTGCATCATATACAGTTTCTCCATTGTTATCTGTATTAGCTCCTGCATTTTCTGCTGTTGCACCAGCATTTGCTCCTGCTGTGTTTGCTTGTTTATATAATTTTTCAGAAATTTCATAGAAAGCTGTTGTTAATTTTTCTGTTGCTTGTTTAATGTTTTCTATATCTGTTCCTTCTAGTGCTTTTTTTACATTAGCAATTTCTGCTTCAACTTTAGCTTTTTCTTCTCCACTAATTTTGTCACCTAGATCTTTTAATGTTTTTTCACTATTATATACTAAACTTTCTGCATTATTTCTAGCTTCAATTTCTTCTTTCTTCTTTTTATCTTCACTAGCATGTGCTTCTGCATCTTTTACTGCTTTTTCAATATCTTCATCAGATAAGTTTGAACTTGCTGTTATTGCTACATTTTGTTCATTTCCTGTTGCCATATCTTTAGCAGATACATGAACTATACCATTTGCATCTATATCAAATGTTACTTCTATTTGTGGTACTCCACGAGGTGCTGCAGGAATTCCTGTTAATTGGAATCTTCCTAATGTTTTATTGTATGCAGCCATTTCTCTTTCACCTTGTAAAACGTGAACTTCTACTGATGTTTGACCATCTGCTGCTGTAGAGAATATTTGTGATTTTTTAGTTGGTATTGTAGTATTTCTTTCAATTAATTTTGTAAATACTCCACCATATGTTTCAATACCTAATGATAATGGTGTTACATCAAGTAATACTAAATCTTTAACATCTCCAGATAATACACCACCTTGAATTGCTGCACCTATAGCAACACATTCATCTGGATTAATTCCTTTATCTGGTTCTTTTCCAGTAATTCTTTTTACTAATTCTTGAACAGCTGGAACTCTAGTAGAACCACCAACTAATAAAATTTTATGCAAATCACTTGCAGATATTCCAGCATCTTTTAATGCTTGGTTTACTGGTCCTGATGTAGATTCAACCAAATCTCTTATTAATTCTTCAAATTTTGATCTTGTTAATGTTATATCTAAGTGTTTTGGACCTGTGCTATCTGCTGTAATAAATGGTAAGTTAATTTGTGTTTGTTGAACACCTGATAATTCTATTTTAGCTTTTTCTGCTGCTTCTTTTAATCTTTGCATAGCCATTTTATCTGTACTTAAGTCGATTCCATTTGATTTTTTGAATTCTGCTACTAAATAATCAATAATTTTTTGATCAAAGTCATCTCCACCTAATCTGTTATTACCACTTGTAGCTAAAACTTCGAATACACCGTCTCCAATATCTAGTATAGAAACATCAAATGTACCACCACCTAAGTCGTAAACCATTATTTTACTATCTGCATCTTCTTTATCCATACCATATGCTAAAGCTGCTGCAGTAGGTTCATTTATAATTCTTAATACTTCAAGTCCAGCAATTTTACCAGCATCTTTAGTTGCTTGTCTTTGACTATCACTAAAGTATGCAGGAACTGTAATAACTGCTTGATTAACAGTTGTTCCTAAATAATTTTCAGCATCTGCTTTTAATTTTTGTAAAATCATTGCAGAAATTTCTTGTGGTGTAAATTCATCACCTTCAATATTTACTTTTTTATTTGTACCCATATCTCTTTTTATAGATATAACTGTATTTTCAGGATTTGTAACAGCTTGACGCTTTGCAATTTGTCCTACTAATCTTTCTCCATTTTTTGAGAAAGCAACAACTGATGGAGTAGTTCTATTTCCTTCAGCATTTGGTATAACAACTGCTTCTCCTCCTTCCATAACAGCTACACATGAGTTTGTAGTACCTAAATCGATTCCTATAATTTTTCCCATAATTAAAAACTTCCTTTCTATTTAATAATTAATTTTGTGAGTAGACAGAAGTGTCTAGCACACTACATCCTTAAAAAATTCACTTTCTTTTGTATGTTTATATAATATAAATTTAATAACATATTTTTGTGTTTGGTATTTAGTATTTAGTGTTTGGATTTTTATAAATTAAATTCTCTATAAACTTATATATTTTTCTTCCTAAAATATCATATTGCTTTATTAATTTATTATATTCTTTATTATCAATATATCCTAAATCTTTACTTAATTCTATTAATGTTGCTGTTTCATTTGTTGAACCCAAACTAATCCTTAAGAATCTCTTAAAATCATCTTCGCTAAGTCTACCGTATCCTTCTGCTATATTTAATGGTATTGATACTGCTGCTCTTCTTATTTGAGATGTTATCCCATATATTTCATCTTTTGGGTATTGGGATGTAATTTTATAGATATATATTGATAATTTGTATGAAGCTATATATATGTCTAAATCTTTGTAGCTTTTAGTCATTACCAAATCCTTTCAAAATTCTAAATACAAAACTCTAAATTCTTTTTTAGTTAGCCACAACTACCATAGCATGCCTAATAACTCTATCTCCAATTTGATATCCTTTTCTAAAAGTTTCTTTTATTTCTTTCTCGCCTAAATTTTCATCTTGTACTGAACTTACCGCTTCATGATATTCTGGATTAAAAGTTGTTCCTACTGTTTCTATTTCTTTTACGCCCAATGAAGATAAAACATCTGTGAATTGTTTTAAAACCAATTCTACTCCTTGTTTGTATCCTTCATCTTCTGTATTACTATTTACAGCTTTTTCTAAATTATCAACTACTGGTAAGAATGATGAAACAATATCTGAAAGTAATGAATTATATAATCCTTCTCTTTCTTTAGCGCTTCTTTTCTTAAAGTTATCAAACTCTGCCATTAATCTTTTTAGTCTATCTGTAGTTTCTTCTAGTTCTGTTTTCATATTGTTTATTTCATTATCTTCTTTGCAAGTTTCTTCAGCTAATTTTTGTTCTTCATTTTTCAACTCTTCTTTTTTTTCTTCCACTTTCATTCCTTCTTTCTTTTTCAATTTTGTTTTTCATCTCCTGAAGTAAGTAATCCTCCTTGATTCATTCTTCTGTTTATATATTTCAAAGCTGCAATAACTTTTGCATAATCCATTCTTTTTGGTCCTATTATTCCTATTGTACCTACTGATTTTCCATGTACTTTATTATTGAATGTTATAATACTGAAATCTTTCAATTCGTTATCTTCTTCATCGCCTATATAGATATGTATATCATCATCTATACTTTCATTTAGTTTTCCTATCATTGTGTCTTTTTCATCTAACACGTTTATAAAGTTTTTTGCCATTTCAAAGTCTTTAAATTCTGGTAGTTCGAAAACCTTATTTGCACCTTCATAATACACATCATCTTCTGCATTAATAACTTTTTTAATTTCTTCTAATATTGTTGTAATTACATCTAGACTTTCTGTCATTTCAGAAAAGATGTATTCTTCTATTGGTCTATCTATATAGTCTAATGTTTTACCTTTTAACTTATTATTGAATAAAAATGTTAATGTTTTTACTTGTTCTTCTGTTATATCTTCATCAAATTTTATTATTGTTTCTTTTATTATTCCTGAATCTGTTAATATTATAGCCATCATTGTTTGTGTTCCTAGCAACACAAATTTTATATCTTCTATTATTTGATTATGTTTGTTAGGACCTATACTTACTGTTGGATAATGGGTTATTTCTGATAATGTATTTGTAGTTATTTTAGTTAAGTCTTTCATTTGATTTACTTTTGTTTGTAATTTTGATTGTATATAAATTATCTCTTCTAGACTTAAGCTATCTTCTTTTATTAATTCATCTACATAGAATCTATACCCTTTAGCTGATGGTACTCTCCCAGCAGAAGTATGTGGTTTATCTAAATATCCTTTTTTCTCTAATTCTGCCATTTCATTTCTGACCGTTGCACTACTGCAATCTATTTGGTATTTTTCTACAATTGCTTTTGAGCTTACGGGATCAGCTGTTTGAATGTATTCTTCTATAATTGCTTGAAGAATTTCTTTTTTTCTATCATTCAACATTTTTATTTTCCTTTCTTAATGTTGACCATTTTAGCACTCTTTTATATTATTTGCTAACTCTTTATATATTATACAATATTTTTAGCACTTGTCAATATATTTTGCTAAATAATTTCAAAAAAATTTGGTCAATGGGGACGGAGAATTTTGACAACATTAAAAATGAAATAATAGACAAATTTCGAAATAAGGTTGTCAAAATTCTCCGTCCCCATTGACCAAAAAGCAAAAAGGTTCATTTGAATTTTATTCTTTTTATTCTTTTTGCTGGCTTAATCCTAATACTATCCAAAATATTGGAGCAACTCCTAGTGTACTTATGTTAAAAAATGCTTGTGCAAGATATCCTAAAATTACTATAAAAAAGAATGTACTTTTTTTATCTTTTAAAAGTCCTTTTAAATTTTTATCTAATATTAATGTTAAAAAAATCAAATAAACACCTAGCGCTGGTAAACCAATTGTTGCTGCTATTTGTAAATATTCGTTATGAGCTTTATCTATACTTGTGTGATAAATATTAATAAATTTTATTAAACCTGGTAAATCTGCTTTCATTAATCCATCTGCTAAAGCATCTACTCCACATCCTACAATTGGATATTTTTTTATTACATTATAAGTTGACTTCCAAATTAAAATCCTACCAGAACCCATTCTATCTGATATTCCTGTAGTATTTGCTTCTTTTGCTTCGCTAACAACTCTTTTTCCTTTGCCAGATACTATTTCATTACTTCTAGGTTCTATTTTTACAATAGCAAAACAAAGCATAAATCCAATAATAATAAATGCAAATCTCTTAAAGTTTTCTTTGCTTCTATTCTTTATTATGTACGTTATTATGATAATAAAAGTTACTACAAAAGCAACCCACCCACTTCTTGCTATGCATAAAAGCATTACAAAAAATGATAGTATACTCACAAGTAAATACTTCTTTTTACCTGTAAATAAATATCCCAAAACAGTAGCTGGAACAAGCATGCTTACAAAACTTCCCATAAAATTGGTATTTCCCATTGTTCCATGTGCGCCTTTTCCAAAGATAGGCAACATATAAATAACCTTTGTTGGCATATAAAACTGAATCACTGCAAGAATTAATATGCAACTATATGTAACTAAACCAACATTTATAAATTTATTATTTGGCTTAAGATAATATTTAGCATGATAGTATAACATACTATAAGTTATTAAGGTAAATACACCTTCAAACCTATTTCTTTCTCCTAAAATAGACTTTTTAATATTAATAGAACAAATAGCACTTATTAGTGCTAATATTATAAATATCATTATGCATATATCTGTTTTATCAAATTTTAGCTTTTTACTGTTTTTTATAAAAGCACAAAATAATATAGCACCACAAATTAAAAGTAAAATGTATCGTGCCAAATTATAATATGTTTCATTGTTTGGTATGATAAGAACAGGTACAGCAAACATTACTATACATAGAACTATCGTTATTATTTTATTTTTCATTTGTAACCTCTCATTAATCAAAATATGAATTTATTATATACATATTTATATTTATTTTCAATATTCTGATTAATAAATTTATATACTTTGGGTAATTCCAATTGTAGGGGCGGATGCCTCTGTCCGCCAGCATATAACAAATGAATAATTAATAAAGAACAGTAAATTCTTAGTTTACTGTTCTTATTTCCTTTGCCATTAAGTCTGCAAATACTCCATATCCTGTTGTTGGATCAGATACCAATACATGTGTTAAAGCTCCTATAAGTTTCCCATTTTGTATTATTGGTGACCCACTCATTCCTTGTATTATTCCTCCTGTTTTTTCTAAAAGTCTCTCATCTGTTATTTTTATTACCATGCTTTTATTATCCTCATTATTATTTAAAAATATTTTTTGCACATTTACTTCATATTCTTCTTGTTTTCCATCTTCTAAAGTACATAGTATACTAGCTTTTCCTTGTTTTATTTCATTTCTTAATGCAATGTTCATTGCTCTTTTTGTATCTAAATTTAATAATTCTTTATTTTTTAAATATCCATATACTCCAAATTTAGTGTTACTATAAATTCCCCCAATATTTGTACTATTTTCTATACTTCCCTCTATTCTTCCAGGATTTTCTTTTTCTCCTTTTTTTACTGTTACAATTTTACTTGTAACAAATTCTCCAGATGATATATCTACCATTTCTGAGGTGTCTATATCTTGTATTCCGTGTCCCAAAGATGCTATGGAATTTGTTTCTATATCATAAAAGCTTAAAGTTCCCACTCCTGCTGCTGCATCTCTTACCCAAAGTCCTAATTTATAAGTATGTTTTGATGTTTTTACTGGTGTTATTTGTTTTTCTATAATTTCTCCATTTTTTAAATATGTTATATCCATAGCCTTTCCATTGCATTTACTTATACAAGCTAATAATTCTTCTGTTGAGTCTATCTCTTCGTTATTAATTTTTATAATACTATCTCCTTGCTCTATTCCTGCTTCTTCATATGGTTTATATATTTTATTATCTTCCCCCTGTATTTGGCTAATTCCTACCACTAATACTCCTTGTGTAAATAACTTTAATCCTGCTAAATTTCCTAATGGTATAACCTTTTTGTTTTGAATTACATTTGCAGTAACTGTTTTTAATTTTATCCCTAACAAACTAACATCGTATTGTTCCTCTTTTTTTGAATTTTCTGTTGCTATTGTAGTAGATGTTTCTACCATCTTGCTTTTATCTATTGAAACTCCTAGTATTGGTTTGTAGTTTAATTCTTCATTTTCAAAAAGTATAACGCTCTTTGGAATTGCTGTAATGTTGCTAACATATGCTAATAGAACCAATAAAAAGGCTATTAAAATTATAATATATATATTTGGAAAGACACTAGTCTTTGCCGCTATAACCTCATTATTCATATTTCCTCCTAACCGTTATTTTCTGGCGGACAGAGGCGTCCGCCCCTACATATATATTAATTAATAGTGAATATTGAATAGTTAATAATTAATAATTCAGATGTGTTTAGTTTTTGGTGTTTAGTTTTTTGTACCTGGATGTATAACCCAACAGCTTCGAAGAAATTTCTCTATACAGCCAAATACCAAATTCCAAACACTAATTACAATAAGAGCTTTTGGAAAGAAAGTGCTCAAAATATAAGCTAAATATTTTCTTAATTAAAATAAAAAATGGTCATCCTTTTTATAGGATAACCATTTTTTTATTTTTTAATTCTTTTATTTATTATAATCATCTAATAATTTAACTGTATTTTGTCTTTCTCTAGCAAGTGAAGTATAATATGCTTTTTTTATTGTATCTGGAGTACCTGCTTTATTTATATAATCATATATATTAGTTGATGTTCTACTTTCCCCGCCACCATTAATGCAATCATAACACGCATATTCTTCATGTTTATAATAATAATGGTATTTTGCATCTGTAGTAGCTGCTGCAGAATCTACTTCATATTTTATTTTTTCAAAATCTCCTATTTTATAACCTACTAAGCTAGTTATAGTTGTAGAAGATAAATTACTGCATGTTATATCATGATAATATCCGTTATTATCTATAAAGTATAGTAGATTTGGATTTACAAATTCAGAATTATTTGTACTATTTAACACACAATAATTATTATATTTTTTAAACCCTAAATTCATTCCTTGGACAAATGCTATTACTGAAATATTTGTGTATATTTTTTCCCATTCTTCTTCTAAAAGTTTTGGCATTCTATATGAGCTACCTGTTTTCTTAGCATATGCAGTTATTGAAGAATTTAATACAGTTTCAATTTTTTCTTTCATTATTTCTCTTTTATGAGTAACAAAAGCCGAATTTTCATCTTCTGGATCGTTAGTAGCATTTATTAACCAGATAGCTCTATCAGTATCTGATAATGTAGAAATACTGTTTATCAAGTTATTAAATTTTGTTGTGAAATTTTTAGCCTCATTAAAATATGTAATTGCTGTATTGTCATTCTTAGCAGGAACATCTTCTAGCTGATTTGTTGTATCATTGATCTTCTTAGATTTTGGTAAATTTTCTTTTTCTATTAGCACTCCATCATATTTATTACTAGTAAAAGATTTTCCTATTAAATATCCTGCCATTGTTTGATATGTACCATCAATAGTTCCTGATACTGCTACATAATTATCTAATGTGTATCTTATAACAATATCTGTCCCAGGTATTTGTTCTGAATAATAAACATAACTTCTCAAATTATGTTTGTATTCTTCCCCATTTTGAGATGGTGCATACATATAAAATCCGTCATATAACCCAAATAACATTGCTGGTATATATTCTTCTATTTCTGTGTTATTATACAATCCTAAGTTACATGTAGAACTTAAACTATTTTCAAAAGTTTTTACAGCTGCTTTTATATTTGCTCTTTTATTTTCAGCATTGTTAGAATAAGAGTCATTTTTAGTGTTTAACTCAAATGAAAAAATTGCATCATGAGTAGCTTGTATTACTCCCTTATTGTAATTATTTTGTTTGTATATTGTTTGTATTTCATAGTCTATATAAGAGGAAAGTACAAGTACTACTGGTAATATTATAATAATAAATATAATAGTTAAAGTCTGTAACTTCATTTTTCACCTTTCTTCTGTTAAACGTGCGGACACGGGGTTCCGCCCCTACATCTACATTATTAATTTTTTACGGGCGGACAGAAATGTCCGCCCGCTATTCTTTTTAATAAGAAGCTGTTCTTCCTGTTGCTGAAGAAATCGCACCTGATTCAGCTGTAATTTTAGTTGTTTGGCTACCTGCCCCAAACAAAGCAGATTTTATTTGTTGAGATATTGATTCGTTAATTTGTTTTAAAGATACTTTAATGTAATCTCCTTCTTTTAAGTAATATACACTATTTCGGTTTAATATATCTACTATTTGTGCTGTATATAGAGAATAGTATGTTGTATCTCCTATTTGTTGATTATCTGTTTTTTTACCTGGATTAACATCTGCAACATTAATTGTTAATTCTATATCATAAGAATTGTTTGTAGATAATAATTGTGCTTCTAATTTATCATAATCATCTTTTGTTAATGTTCCTTTTGATGCAACTTTATTTACAAATTCATCTAGTGTTGTTTGTATATACATTTGTGATGCATCATCATTTCTTTCTGCAATTCCTGATAGAGGAAATACAAACATTAGAACTGCTGCTAAAAATATTGCTATAATTATTGTTAATGAATCGCCCATTTTATTTTTTCCTTTCTTTTATTATATTGTTTTATTAAGAATAAATATAAACAATTTCTATTGTTGGTAGTTGATAATCTTGTAATAGTGTATCTCCTACATATTTACTATTATCAATTTCATTTATAACTTCTATAATTGATTTATTTTTAAGTGTATTATATATATTTTTTCCTTGGTAATCTATGCTGTTGTAATTATATTTTATTCCGTTTATATCTGCATTGCATCTTTTAATTATTTCGGATTCATTTCCATACCATGGTGCTCCAACTTTTATTTGGTTATTTCCAGTTACACATACTTCATATAAACTTTTCAAATCATCCTTATCAAGTTTTATTTCCCCAGTAATATACCTATTTGCATTTATTGATATATTATCTTTTATTTTACCTGCAAAATCTTCTTTTATAACTTCAGAAGTTTTAATATCTGTATCTGTTATATTATACCATTGACGCATAATGTTTTCGGTATTACTATCAAACCTAGCTAAAACTTCTCCATTTGTACTTACAATTGTTACACCATATTTTTCTAAATTGTATCTATATATTGAAGAAATAACATCTTCAACTTGTACTATTCTATCTCCAAATTGTGTCATGGTAGCTGATTGTATTGATGTCGAATCTGTATATAGTATATTTGCTAAATCTGCTGATTCTAAATATTCTTGTTTGTCTCTAGAAGTTATAATAGAGTCTGCTGTTACTTTTGCTTTAGCAAACATGGTGAAACTTGCTGTAATTGCTATTATAAATATTAAAACTGCTACTGCTGTTTTTAATGCATCTACTGCATTCTCCATAATAACCTCCTATTGTTGTTAGCGGGCGGACAGAGGCGTCCGCCCCTACATATTATTCATTTTTAGTTTACTGAAATATTTTCAATATATCCGGTTGTAGAATTTATACTTGTTATAACATTGTAATCTTTCGATGTATTAATAGTTTCAGTTGTAATAGACCCCACTATCTTATGTACTTTATTCACAGCATTAGAGGCTAACACTTTTTGTTGCAATGCTAATACTTTAGCTCCTTTTAATAAAGTAGTTCCAACCTTTGCACCTGCATTTACAAACTGCATATTAAAATTTGTAATTGCTGTTGAATCCATTGTTTTTTGTGCTGATTCGCTTGCTCCTGCTGTTGAATTTAAAATTCTCATTCCAACTGCTATTAAAACTATTACTACCAATACACTGCCTGCTATTAGTAAAGCTTTTGATGCATTTTCCATAAAATTTCCTCCTATTTTTATTTATCCATAAGCTAAAATATACTGTTATATTTTTATGTATATCTTAGCTTATGGGTAAACCATAAGCTTGAATTAATATGTTGTTTGATACCATCCTCCAAGACCTTGCATTGCATTCTGAGCTGTATTTGATGCTATATTAGCTTGGTTAGTAAGTTCTTTTCCTGTATCTGTTCCACTTTTTGAAACACCTGATGTTGAGTTGAAAATTCTCATTCCAAAAGCTATTAATAATATTACTATTAATACTGCTGCAGCTATTAATAGTGCTTTTGTTGCGTTCTCCATAAAATATTCCTCCTTTGTTATTCTTCATTTATTTTAAATTAGATTTTTTGTAATCTAAACATTAAAAACAATTTAATATTGCTGAGTTATTTCTATATATTTAATTCTTCCTGTTTTTTTGTGATATTCTAATTTTGTTATTCTAAACTTTGCTGTATTAAAATTTGAAATAAACTCAGATATTCCTACTTTTTGTATAGTTTCCATTGAGTATGTTGTAGTCTCTAGTTTTTCTTCATTTGTAATTAGTACTACTTCTATATTTATACTGTTTGTTTCGTTTTGTATATATTTTTCATCTTCGTCTAATTCTATATTATTATTTTTACATTCATTTATATACATATCGGTTAATGTTCTGTCAGTTATCTTTCATAATCTTATCAATCGTATTGATCAAAGCTTCCGCACTGACAGGTTTTGCCAGATATCCATTCATACCGGCTTCGTAAGATTTTTCTCTGTCTTCCTCAAACGCATTTGCCGTCATTGCAAGGATGGGAATGGTCTTGCCAAGCGGGTTTGCCCCATTGCGGATGCGGCGGGCCGCTGCCAGGCCATC
>OLSQ01002265.1_pt1 | contig 14222 bp, 10 predicted proteins | sample 1672561 | NCBI WGS metagenome assembly OLSQ01 (sample SAMEA3136699, study PRJEB25190) | human gut metagenome | biome: human gut; feature: human-associated habitat; material: faeces | place: Austria | collected 2013 | reverse complement strand
GGTGTTGCAGCTTGGCCCGCAAATTAAACGGCATAGAGCTGACCCGGTACGATGATCTGTTCAAAACAGACGCAGAGCGGGAGACCGACCATCAGGAGCGGGTACAGATTGTGCCGGCGGAGCAGGTGTTTCCCTATGCGCGGCAGCCTTACTCCGTAGACCGACCCAGTGCCGATCTGGTGCGGCTGATGGACAGCATCGAGCGCACCGGTATTGCCGAGCCATTGATCGTCCGTCCCCGCAGCGAGGGAGGGTATGAGATCATATCCGGCCATCGGCGCGACTACTGCGCCAAGGTGGTGGGGCTGGATACCCGCCCGGTCATCGTGCGGGATTACAGTGACGAGGACGCGGACATTCTGGTGGTGGACTACAACATCAACCGGGAAAACCTGCTGCCCAGTGAGAAGGCAAAGGCGTACAAGCTGAAGCTGGACGCCATGAGGAGAACCGCAGGGCGTCCAGCAAAAAATTCTGGCCAACTTGGCCAGAATTTTCAAGGTCGCGCATCGGTTGACATTTTGGCAGAGCAGGCAGAGGAAAGCAGAAAGCAAGTCCAGAGGTATATCCGTCTGACGAATCTCATTCCGCCGTTGATGGAGGCAGTGGACGCGGGAAAACTGAAATTCGTTCCGGCAGCCGACTACATCTCCCACCTGACCGAGAAAGAACAGACCTATCTCCAGTTCCTCATGGAGCGGGACGAGGTGTCGCCCTCTGTGGATCAGGCCCAGCGGCTCAAGCAGCTCAGCGCAGAAGGGAAGCTGGAGAACAACATCATCGACCTCATTATGCGGGAGGAAAAGCCGTTGGAGCGGAAGGTGACGATCCGCAACGACCGGCTGCAAAAGTATTTTCCCGCTAACTATACGCCCAAGCAGATGGAGGAGGTCATCATCAAGCTGCTGGAGGGCTGGCATCGCAGACGGCAGCAGGAGCAGGCACGGTGAGGAGGTTGGTTATGCGAAGGAATGAATTGCCCGATTTCTGTTTATCCACGCTGCCCTCTACAGGGCAGCTCATCATTCTCAGGAAAGGTGAGCGCGGTTACTACGCCTCCGACTGGGACACCGGAAATCGGGAGGAAAATCAGAACATCGCCCAAGAGCATAATCGGCGGCGGGGCATTTCTGACATACAGGAGGCCGCCATGAGCGCAGGTTCCATGTTCGGCTGGAACCTGCCGGGGGCAGACCCGCAGTGGTATTTGGACAACGCCAGATATGTGAACGCGATCATGGCAAAGGGCCATATTAAAGACCCTGTTATGAGCATTTACTATCCGATGGACGATTTCCTGCTGCGGTATGAGATTTTGGGGGAAGCGAAAATGTATCTGCCGGTATCGGCGCTTCCGAAGGAGCTGCTGGGCGCAAGGTCACAGTTTGTCATGCAGCCGGATCTGGTCTGCGGTGTACCTGCCATGCCGGTGAAAGCGCAGCAGGTACAGAACGGCAGCTACACCATGGAACTGGAAAGCGGCAGCTATGTCATTGGTGAGATCATCAACGCAGACTATAAGATTACGGCGCGGGTGTGCGTGGGAAACGCCGAATTTGCTTTGGGCGAACACCCGAAAGCGCCTACCCCGTTTGTTACCTGGCAGCGCAATTGCAAGAACGACGGAGGTGGGCCGCCCAACTTCTTCTGGGGACATTACGGAGCAGACCGTGCGGCGATGATTGAGGACTTCTGCAAACGGGCAGGCAGCGAGTATCAGGAACAAAAAGAGTACCGGCAGAACAAGGAGCACGAGACAAAACAGAGATTATCAAAGGGCAAAGAAAGGTAAGACGATATGGCTGATAAAGAAACTGTGCGGATGGCCGGTGACTATGAGATCATGCAATCATTTCGTATGGGTGGCGCGACAATGCTGATCGGCTATAATCCGGGAGATGCCACCTACATGACTTGCTATCAGGATTACGACTTTTTGGGCAATGAGCGCTTTTCGGAGGCCATCGGCAGTGAGAGCTATGTTGAGATCATGGACGTGTTCTTGCAGCGCTTGCGGGAGCAGACAGAGAAGGTGAGGACATTTCAGGCGGAACGTGCAATACCTGTAACTGTTTTAGGGCGGGAATATTGCCTGCCATGCTCGGATGAATCCTTGGAAGGAAAACTGGTGATCATCCGTCCCGCCAGTCTTGCGCCGGAGTATCGCACTGCGGACTGCCAGCTTGGGTATGCGTTGGGCGGTTTCGGCTGCACTCCCGGCGCTCGTGGACGTGCGGTTTATTTCAAGGAACTGTATTCCGGCGAGGAGTGCCGGTGGGACATTACAGATGTTCTCGGTGTTGCTGACCGTGAAAAGCTGCCCGATTGGGCAAAAGAAAAGCTGGCGGAGTATGAAAAGAGCCATACCGCCCCGAAAAAGGAGCGAGGTGAAGGACGATGACAGACCGTGAGCCGGTGAACATCATGGGTGTTATCGCCTTTCCGGAGCCGGATAAAAGCAAACGTCGGATTCGCTTTATTGATCCGGAGTACAATACGCTGTTTTATATTCCGGACGGTGCAAGTATCGTCATAACGCGGATGGATGGCAGCAGCGTGATACGGCCCTGTACCTACATCGACGACTACGAACGTGTGCCTTCGCGTTTACGGGGACTATCCGGACGAAAAGGCGCAGGCACAGGCCGCAATCTATGCGGTGGAGCACGATAGAGAGGCAGAGCTTCCGGCGTTTTTGGATGAACACCTCATTGAAGCGATACTGTTGGACGACGGTGGGCGCAAGCATACGCGGCAGGAGATATTTGCGCATTTTCAGACCAACAGGGATATTGCGACACGCATGGAATTTCTGAAAAACAGCTACAACGATATATGGGTGGAGGTGCTGGCCGGCGCGGATAAAGTCCGTGTGGGCTACCACGCCGAGGAAGATGGACTCTTAATGTGGGAGGGCAGCTATCTTTCCCGCACAGCGGAGTCCGTTTTTTCGTGGGGCGTGGTCACGGAAATGACCGAGGGCCTTATCGAGCGGGGCGAGTACAAGATCAAGCTGGGCTTGCAGAACGCGCCGGTGATGGCGGAGCAAATGTCCCTCTTTGGCATGGGCGGCGGCACGGCGGTCTATGAAGTGCCGGAGACGCAGCGAACGGGTGAGCTGTTTCCCACCCGCACGGTGCCGCAGGCGGTCATCGACCAGACGCTGTATACGGCGGGCAACAGCCGCGGCAGCGCGGAACGGATCACGGTGTTCTATATGCGCCAGCGTCTGGAAGCGGAATGTGTGGCATTTTTGCGCCGTGAGTTCGGCACGGAAAACGGACGCGGCATCGAATATGAAGGTCAGAAATATGCTGTGTGGTTCATGGAAGACGGTATCCATCTGGCGCAGGGCGACAGCATCCGCACCGGCCACAGCCGCACCACGGTGACGTGGGAGCAGGCGTCGGCACGGATATTGGAGCTGCTGGAGGCGGGAACGTACCTTTCGGCGTTAGAACTGGAGCAGGCGCAGGACAAGGTGCTGCTTGAGATGGGTGACGCCCTGCTGATGACCGCTCGCGATTTGACCCAAGAGGGCCGCGCACAGGGCCTGTTCCCTCAGACGCTGGATATCCACGACCAGCACAAGGGCTATCCGGAGCTGGACGAGGATATGGTGGCCTTTGCCAAGAGTGAGGGCGGCCTTGCGGCGTTGGCCGAGGAATACCATGCTTTTTTGAGTGCCTATGAACAGGATCGCAGCATCATGCGCTTTCGACTGTCTGAGTATAATACACACCGGATCGGTGTGGTGCTGGACGGAATTGACCTGCCGGAGCGCAGCTTTATCGCGCAGCCGGATTTCCTGCGCCGGTGCAAAATGTTCATCACGCAGGATGAGATCGACCAGTTCTTCCTGGCGGAGTCTGTGGACAGCCGCTTGGACGTGTATGCCTTTTTCTGCTATCCCCGCGCAAAAGAGGAACAGCAGAAATTCATCAAAAGCCGTTTTGGTGAGTACAGCGGCGGCGGGCGCGATGGATATGACTATACGAAAACCTATAAGGGACTGACCTATCAGCGGGAATATGCCGGGAAACAGTATGATGAAGTCAAGCTGAGCATTCCCAATGTGGTCAAGGCGTATGAAAGGCTCATCGCGCAGAAGCGTTTCCCCGGCGAGAATGCCGTGGCAAAAATACCGCAGTATGAGCGGAAGCGGTTGGCGCAGACAGTATATTTCGGATTTTCGGATGCACCGGACGATACGCCGCGACCGTACCCCAAGGGCGCGGACTACTATGACGCCGTTCCCGCCATTGAGGAGCAGTTGGCGGATAAGGCAAAAGCGGCGGAGATGCTGGAAGCCCTGACTGCCTATCTGGATGGCATGGACGAGGGTGACCGACACTATGATTCCTGCCAGCAGGCGAAGGAGCAGCTTTCGGAATATGTCAACGGCATATTTAGTTTGTTCAACCACCGGCATGACCAAGAGTTGCCGGAGCCAGAGCAGGAAGAAGTACCCACGGAAGAGCCTACACCTGCGGCAGAACCAGTACAGGAGCAGGAAGCCCCACCGCCAGAGGAGCCGACACAGGCGGTGATCCCGCCTGCGTTTACCTTGCCGAGAAAAAAAGAACGACTGGAAGCCGCCGCCCCGCTGTTCGTGGGCGGCGTCAACTACCGTATCACCGACGATGTTCTGGGCGCAGCGCCGCCCAGCCAGCGCTATGCCAACAATGTGGCGGCCATCCGGCTCTTAAAGCAGTTGGAGGCGGAGAACCGTCCTGCCACGCCGGAGGAGCAGGAGGTGCTGGCCAAATATGTGGGCTGGGGTGGCCTTGCGGACTGCTTCGATCCCAAGCACAGCCGGTATGAGGAATTGAAAAGCCTGCTGTCCGAAACAGAGTACGCCGCGGCGCGGGAATCCACGCTGACTGCCTTCTACACGCCGCCCGTGGTGATCCGCAGCATCTACGCCGCACTGGAACGGATGGGTTTCCGGCAGGGTAACGTGCTGGAGCCTGCCTGCGGCATCGGCCACTTCCTCGGTATGCTGCCGGAGAGCATGGCGGAGAGCAAGCTCTACGGCGTGGAGCTGGACGACATTTCCGGCCGTATCGCCCGTCAGCTCTACCCTCGTAGCAGCATTTCCGTGCGGGGTTATGAAAAGATGGATTTCCCCGACAACTTCTTTGATGTGGCTGTGGGCAATGTGCCGTTCGGCCAGTTCAAGGTGCAGGATCGGCGCTACGACCGGCTGAACCTGTCCATCCATGAGTATTTCTTCGCCAAGACGCTGGATAAGGTGAGGCCGGGCGGCGTGGTGTCTTTCGTCACCTCCAGCTATACCATGGACAAGCGCACCGGCAACGTGCGGAAGTACATCGCGCAGCGTGCAGAACTGCTGGGCGCGATCCGCCTGCCCAACGATACCTTCAGGGCGGCAGCGGGTACAGAGGTTGTATCAGATATCCTGTTCCTGCAAAAGCGCGACCGTATGGTGGACATTGAACCGGACTGGGTGCAACTGGGGACGAACGGCGACGGTATCTCCATGAACCGTTATTTCCTCGACCATCCTGATATGGTGCTGGGCGAGATGAAAATGGTGTCGGGGCCGTATGGCCCGGAGCCCACCTGTGCGCCGTTTCCGGATCAGCCGCTGGACAGCCTGCTTTCCAACGCTGTGCAGAATATCCACGGTGAGATCAGTGCCTATGAGCGTGAGGAGGAACTGGAGGGCGAGGATCAGTCCATCGAGGCAGACCCTACCGTCCGCAATTTCTCCTACACGCTGGTGGACGGAAAGCTCTATTACCGCGAGAACAGCCGCATGAATCCGGTGGAGGTTTCCAAGACCGCCGAGAGCCGTATCCGCGGCATGATCGGCCTGCGGGATTGTGTGCGGACGCTGCTGGAGTATCAGACGGAGGACTATCCGGATGGCATGATACGCCAGCAGCAAGCAAAGCTGAATGACCTCTATGACCGCTTTACCCATGACTATGGGCTTATCAATTCTCGCGGCAACGCCATCGCCTTTGACCAGGATAGCTCCTATTTCCTGCTGTGTTCGCTGGAGGTGCTGGATGAGGAGGGTGGTCTGAAGCGGAAAGCCGACCTGTTCACCAAGCGTACCGTTCGCAGTCACCGGCCTGCCGAGAGGGTGGACACGGCGGTGGAAGCGTTGGCACTGTCCATCGGGGAGAAAGCCCGCGTAGATATGGCGTATATGGGAAAGCTCACCGGCAAGGACGAGGATACCCTGTTCATGGATTTACAGGGTGTCGTTTTTCTGAATCCTGATTACGAGGAAAAGGGCGGCGAGAAGTACCTGCCTGCCGACGAGTATCTGTCCGGAAATGTGCGCCGGAAGCTGGCGGAGGTGAGAACAAAGGCGGAAACGGAACCGCAGTACCTTTCCAATGTAGAAGCACTGGAAAAGGTGCAGCCCGTAGACCTGACCGCCAGCGAGATCTCCGTGCGGTTGGGTGCCACGTGGCTGAATCCGGAGTATATCCGGCAGTTCATCTTTGAGGCGCTGGACACACCCCGCCGTGTGCGGTGGGATATTAAGGTGCATTACTCTCAAATCACCGGCGAGTGGCGCATTGAGGGCAAGAGCAAGGATAAGAGCAATATCAAGTCTTTCAATACCTACGGTACACTGCGGGCCAGCGCCTATGAGATCATCGAGAGCAGCCTGAACCTGAAAGATGTTCGCATTTTCGACTATCAGTATGATACGGACGGGCGGCGTGTGGCGGTGCTCAATAAGAAGGAGACTGCCATTGCACAGGGCAAGCAGGAGCTTTTGAAGGAGGCATTTGCGGAATGGATATGGAAAGACCCGGAACGGCGGGAGAAGATCTGTAAGGCATACAACATTCTGTTCAACAGCAACCGGCCCCGTGAATACGATGGCAGCCACATCAATTTCAGCGGCATGAATCCAGAGATCACCCTGCGGAAGCATCAGGTGAACGCCATCGCCCACATCCTCTATGGCGGCAATACGCTGCTGGCCCATGTGGTGGGTGCAGGCAAGACCTTCGAGATGGTGGCGGCGGCGATGGAATCCAAGCGGCTGGGTCTGTGCCAGAAATCCCTCTTTGTGGTGCCGAACCATCTGACCGAGCAGTGGGCCAGCGAGTTCTTGCAGCTCTACCCTGCCGCCAATGTGCTGGTGGCCACGAAAAAGGATTTTGAAACAAAAAATCGCAAGAAGTTCTGCGGACGCATCGCCACCGGCGACTACGACGCCGTCATCATCGGCCACAGTCAGTTTGAGAAGATACCCGTCAGTATCCAGCGGCAGCGGGCTATTTTGGAGCAGCAGATGGATGAGATCATCCTGGGCATTCAGGAGGCAAAAAATGCCCATGCGGAGAACTTCACCATCAAGCAGATGGAAAAGACTCGTAAGGGCTTGCAGAATAAGCTGGACAAGCTGAACGACCAGAGCCGGAAGGATGATGTGGTCACATTTGAGGAGCTGGGCGTTGACCGGCTGTTCATCGACGAGAGCCACTACTATAAAAATCTGTTTCTCTACACCAAAATGCGGAACGTCAGCGGCATCGCGCAGACCGAGGCGCAGAAGTCCAGCGACCTTTTCATGAAGTGCCGGTATCTGGACGAGATCACAGGCGGGCGGGGTGTGGTATTCGCCACCGGTACGCCGATTTCCAATAGCATGGTGGAGCTATATACCATCCAGCGGTATTTGCAGATGGAAGCCTTGCAGGAGCAAGGCTTCCAGCATTTCGACGCATGGGCCGCCAACTACGGCGAGACGGTCACGACCATCGAGCTGGCACCGGAGGGGACGGGCTATCGGGCCAAGACTTGCTTTGCCAAGTTCAACAACCTGCCGGAGCTGATCTCCGTATTCAAAAATGTGGCGGACATCCAAACGGCGGATATGCTGAACCTGCCTGTACCGGAGGTACACTACCACAACATCGTCCTGAAGCCGTCTGAGTATCAAAAGGAGATGGTGGCTTCACTGGCAGAACGGGCCGAACAGGTGCGTAATAGGCAGGTGGACAGCAGTGTGGACAATATGCTGCTGATTACCAACGATGGCCGGAAGCTGGCATTAGACCAGCGGCTCATCAATCCTATGCTGCCCAGCGATCCGGAGAGCAAAGCAGCCAAATGCGCGGAGACGGTATTTGACATCTGGCAGCGCACGGCGGAGAAACGCTCCACACAGATGATCTTCTGTGACCTGTCTACACCCAAGGGCGAGAGCGTTTTCAGCGTCTACGATGACATTCGGGATAAGCTGCTGGCGATGGGCGTACCGGAAAACGAGATCGCCTATATCCACGATGCCAAGACGGAGGCGCAGAAGAAAGACCTGTTCAACAAGGTGCGGGCCGGTCAGGTGCGGGTGCTGCTGGGCAGCACACAGCGTATGGGTGCCGGAACCAACTGCCAGCAGAAGCTGGTGGCCTTGCACCATTTGGATTGCCCGTGGCGGCCATCCGACCTTCAACAGCGAGAAGGCCGCATCATCCGACAGGGCAACGAAAATAGCGAGGTGGACATTTACAGCTACGTCACCGAGGGCACGTTTGACGCCTACCTCTATCAGTTGGTGGAGCGAAAGCAGAAATTCATCGCGCAGATCATGACCAGCAAGTCCCCTGTACGCAGCGCCGAAGATGTGGACGAGCAGGCGCTTTCCTACGCGGAGATCAAGGCGCTGGCCAGCGGCAATCCGCTCATCAAGGAGAAGATGGACTTGGACATTGCCGTGACGAAGCTGAAGCTACTGAAAAGCAGCCACCTGAGCCAGCGGTATGCGCTGGAGGATGCCATTAGCAAAACATTCCCCAAGTCTCTCGCGGAGACACAGGAACGCCTTGCCGGGTACGGTGTGGATATTGCTGCGGTCAAGGAGCATACCGAGCCCAATGCCGACGGTTTCTCTCCTATGACGCTGGCGGGCAAGGTCTATGCCGAGAAAAAGGCGGCGGGCACGGAGCTGCTGGCCATGTGCCAGAATATGCTGACGCCGGAGCCGACACAGGCGGGCTCCTACCGTGGCCTGACGCTGGAGCTATCCTTTGACAGCTTTTCGCAGGAATACCGGCTGACCATGATCGGGCAGCTTCGCCACATGACGACACTGGGCACGGACGTATTCGGAAACATTCAGCGCATGGATAACCTGTTGGAGACGCTGCCGGTCAAGGAGCAGGCTTGCCGTGAAAAGCTGAGTGAGCTGCATACTCAGTTGGAAACGGCGAAGGTAGAGGTGCAGAAGCCGTTCCCCCGCGAGGAGGAGCTAAAGGCGAAGCTGGCGTGGTTGGAGGAGCTGAACACGCTGTTGAACATGGATAAGCGTGAGCCGGAAGTCATCGCAGATACAGGAGCGCCGGAGGCTGGCGAACAGCCACCGGCGAGAAAAAAGCCACAATGGGAAAGGTAGGTCGATATGGGATACCAGGAGAGTTGGTTCTACATAGAGCCGCAGCGGAAATTTGAGAAGATGATCCAAGCCTATGAACGGGCAGAGAATTCCGGTTATTATAAGGTGGCGGGCGCAGAGCCGTGGTCAGTGGTGGTACTCAAGAAGCCCTTTGGAGATATTCCGGCAGGCAAACGGCTGCTGTGGGTATGCGGCGACAGAGGCTTTCACTGTGTGGCCGGTGTGTTCGGCGGCGAGCTGAAATGCCGGGCGAAGATCCGCGTCATTCCGGTGGAGGAGGTACTGGAGCCAGACGACCGGCGTCTGGAGGGCCTGGACTTCGATTCCGCTGCCCCATCGGAAAACGACTATATGCGCTGGTACAGTGTCCAGAACTATGCCTACCGTATGAGAACAGGCCGGGAGAGGTGAAATAATTTGACAGCAAATGCAGGTTTTGCTATAGTGCTCATGGTGATCGTGCTGCATATGCTTGCGGGGCGTGTAGCCGGAAAAGGGAACTTTCACGCAGAAGTTCCTCTTTTCACGAAATAAAAATAGGGAACAAATCGGGTGCTTACTGATGCAAAAAGTTCCCTAATTGGAAAGCGTACTTTTTCACAAGGGAGCATGGTAATGGATCAGAAAGAACTTGAATATCTTCGGCGCATAGAGGATCACGCCGCCCAAACTGGCTGGGTCGCGCCGCTTACGCAGGAAGACAAGGATTATTTTGCTTATCTTCGGCAGGTCAGCAAGCGTTACAATATCAATCTATCCAAGGCGAACAGACTGGAATATGATTTTGTGACCCGTGTTGCAGAGAGTGAATTTTATCTTCAGAGAGCGAACACAGAACAATCAGAATAATTCCGTAAAAAGCGTAGGCAAATGCCTGCGCGTTTTTTGCACAGGGATTTTTTCGCCAACTGTCGGATCAAATTTCCGCCAATCGTCGGAAAAATATTTCGCCAATCATCGGAAAACGAGGGAGGTGATGTTCTATGCCGTTTATCCCGTCAGAGCAGTTAGCCCGTGCCCGCGAGATGGATCTGCTGACTTATCTGCGGTGCTGTGAGCCGGAGGAGCTGGTCAGCGCAGGCGGCAACACCTACGCCACCAGAAGCCATGACAGCCTGAAAATTTCCAATGGGAAATGGTACTGGTGGTCACGGGGCGTCGGCGGCAGCAACGCGCTGGACTACCTGACCACCGTGCGGGAGCTGCCGCTGCCGGACGCTGTGCAGCGCGTTCTCAGTGCTGCCGGTGTGCCACTGGCAGAAATACCTCGCAGCAAAGCACACCCAACAAAAATATTCTCTTTACCGCCTAAACACGCCGACAACCGGCGTGTTTTTTCATACCTGCATGGCCGTGGCATTGACCCTGAGATCATCAACCACTGCATCAAGCACGGCCTGCTCTATGAATCGGCACAGCGTCATAATTGTGTGTTCGTGGGCTTTTCCGGTGACAAACCGGCCTACGCCATGCAGAGGGGAACGCTGCAAGAGAAGCGGTTTGTAGGCGAGGTGGCCGGCAGCGACAAACGATACTCTTTTGCTGTGCCCACAACACCGGGCGACAGCACGACGCTGTGTATTTTCGAGAGCGCCATTGACGCCCTTTCCTATCTGACACTGCTGAAGCAGCAGGGACGGGACTGGCGCAAGGCCAATACGCTGTCGCTGGGCGGTATCTCCGGTGAGGGTATGCAGCGATTGCCACCGGCACTCTCGCGGTATTTGAAAGCCGCACCCCACATATCCCGCGTGGTGCTGTGTCTGGACAACGATGCGCCGGGACGGGCAGCGGCAGCATCCTTGCGAGAGCTGCTGGCAGGCTATGAGATCATTGACAAGCCACCGGCGCGGGGCAAGGACTACAATGATCTGCTGCGGTATCGGCACTGCACCCAGCGCGGCGAAGCCCGATGATCTCTTTTTTCGGCGCGGCCTGAACTGCAACACAGCCGGAGGCTGCGTTGCAGTTGCAAGCATAGCATTTTGACAGCAAAACGCGCTTGTTAAGGGGCGAAGCCCCCTAAGACCCCATTCAATAAAAGGAAGTGACGATGATGAGAGAAACCGTCAAGCGGCTTTCGCTGCGGCTGAACGGCAGCGAGTACGCACACCTGAAAGTGCTGGCAGAGGGCTGCGGCATGAAGCTGGAGCCTACGCTGCGGCAGCTTATTTTAGGCGCGGAGCTGCGGTCAAGGCCGCCTGATGAAATAGCTGCGCTGCTGCGGCAGCTATCCGCCATAGGCAACAATATCAACCAAATCGCCAAGGTGGCCAATGCCAGCGGCTTCGTCCGCATGGAGGAGATAGAGCGTATTAAGTCCATGCAGAAAATGCTTTTACAGGCCGTGAAAAGGCTGTGACATGGCTTACACAAAGGTGTTTGCCATTCGCAGGCGGCTGGATGACCGTATCGATTATGTTGTCAATGGTGAAAAGACCGCACTGGACGCTGGCATTACTTACGCCACAAATCCGGAGAAAACGGAACAGCATTTCTTTACATCTGCCATTAACTGCGGAAGCTGTGAAACAGCCTATGCCGAGATGCAGGAGACAAAAAGCCGTTTCGGCAAAAAGGGCGGCGTGTTGGGGTATCACTTCATCCAGTCCTTTGCACCCGGCGAGGTGACACCGGAGCAGGCTCACGCCATCGGCGTGGAGTTTGCCCAGCGCTTATTTGGTGACCGCTACGAGGTGGTCGTCGGCACCCACTTGGATAAAGCCCATCTCCACAATCATGTGGTGGTGAACTCCGTATCCTTCGTGGATGGCAAGAAGTACCACTCCAGTCCAGGCAGCTACTACTTCGATGTGCGAAGTGTGTCCGATGCCCTGTGCCGTGAAAATGACCTGTCTGTGATCGTGCCGCAGGGCAAAGGAAAGCACTACGCCGAATGGAAGGCGGAAAACGCAGGCAGGCCCACTATCCGCAGCGTTATTCGCGGCGACATTGACAGCATCATCGGAGAGGCGTATACATACGAGACATTCCTGATGCTTTTGCGGCGGCGCGGGTATGTGGTGCAGAATAACCCCAACCGCAAATATGTGACGGTGCTGCCACCGGGCGGTAAGCGGGCGATCCGGCTGGATAGCCTGGGCGACGGTTACACGGAGCAGGATATCCGCAGGCGGCTGGCTGCCCAGCGGGAAGGCGGCGCACAGTCCGTGCCAGACCTTCCGCATAAGAGCAAGCGCTACCGCATCAAAGGAAAGTGCCCTGCTGGGCCGAAAAGAAAAATCACAGGTTTTTACGCGCTTTATCTCAGGTATCTCTATCTGCTGCGAGGGACACACCGGAAGAAGTACTTCTGGCGCGTCCCTTTTTCCATGCGGCAGGAGGTCGTTCGGCTGGAGCGGTACGAGCGGCAGTTCCGCTATTTGTGGTCGAATCATATCACCACAGCGGAGGAACTGACCGCCCGTACCGGCGAGCTGGAGCGCGAGATCGAAGCAGGCGTCATACAGCGAAAACCACTCTATCAGGAAAGGAGGCGAGCCACAGATGAGGAAAGCAAAGCACGGTGCAGCGCCGAGATTGACCGGCAGACTGCCTCCCTGCGGGAAAAGCGCAGGGAATTGGCCCTGTGCCGCAGGATATTGGCGGATGTGCCGCAAATATCCGAGCAGCTACAGCAGGCGGAAGCCGAGCGACAAGAACAAGTGAGAAAGGAGGAACGCAAACGTGAGTACCAGCGGTGAGACTGCCGATCTGGTGGTGAAAGAGAGTATCCAAATCACGGAAAGTGCCGTAAAGCTGGCGGGGCTGGGTGCCAAAAATCTGGCGGCGCTGCTGATCGCCATTGCCAAGGATAACCCGAAGCTAGCTGGTAAGACGGGCCTGAAGCGGCTGATTCAGGATGGCGAGGAGCTGACCATTTTCTCCATTAAGCAGGATGATCTAAAAGGCTTTCAGATGGAGAGCAAGCGCTATGGGGTGCTGTTCTATCCCATCGTCAATAAGGTGGAGAAAACCGGCACAGTGGAGATTATGGCCAAGGCCAAGGATGCCAAGCAGATCAACCGCATCTTTGAGCGAATGGGCTACCCGGCACCTGTGCAGAGTGACGCAAGAAAACAACGGCCCCGCGCTCCGTCCGGGAACAGCTTCAGGGAGCGCGGGAGTGGTGCCAGAACCTCTACCGAGATGGATAAGCCCTCTGTGCGGGAAAAAGTCAAGGCGCTGAAAGCAGAGCTGGAAGCCGCCAAACAGAGAGAACCCGCCATTCCGGTCAAGGAAAACGATCTGGTAAAATGAAGCTGCGCTGGCGGCAGACAAAATTTTGACAGCAAATGTCTGGGGCTTCATAATGATGTCATCTGAAAGGAAAGGATGATACCATGATGAAAAAGAAAGCGATCTGCTGTGTAGGACTGGTGCTGAGTATGATATGTCTCATAGGTTGTGCAGCCAAAGGCACTCAGAACGCCCCGATTCCCGCACCGGCAGTCATTTCCCCACGGGCGGAAGCGCCCGCTGCCAGCGAACCCACCCCTGCTCCTGCTCCTGAACAGACGGTTCAGGACACGACCCCCGTGGTGGTTGAACAGGCCAAGGCGGCGGATACCCCGGTAAACGCAGATACCGAAGTGCCGCAGGCTGCGCCTGTACCCACCACACAGCCCAATGTCACAGAGGACATTCCCTCCGAGACTGTCCACGCCAAGACGGGCTATGTGGAGCCGGAGCCGACACCGGAACCGGAGCCTACCCCCGAACCCACGGCTCCCGCAGACCGGCAGGCGGCCATCAATGCAGCCAACTCCTACGCGACCACGCAGTATGGCGTTACCACGGACAGTAGCCTGACGCTGGGCAACAGCGCCTA
>OLSQ01002263.1_pt1 | contig 14235 bp, 9 predicted proteins | sample 1672561 | NCBI WGS metagenome assembly OLSQ01 (sample SAMEA3136699, study PRJEB25190) | human gut metagenome | biome: human gut; feature: human-associated habitat; material: faeces | place: Austria | collected 2013 | reverse complement strand
AATGGGTTGATGGGCGAACATATTGAACAACATTCGAGCCGTAAAATGTTCGAACGGAACATTCCCTTCAATTTCGAACGGGTCATTATAAATCAACGAGAAATTCATACACCCGACATGTATACTTTTGTTCTTGCCTTCCCTAATGTTATCGAGCATACGATACCCGGCCTCAAATCGAAAATGAAACGGGATAGTCGCTTCTTTATCCACATACCGAGGACCTATACGCCACGCTTCCCCTGTCATCAAACGATTGACTGCCCGTACCGGATTTAAAAACGCGGCGACTAACTCATGGGATGCCCTCTCCCACCCCCTAGCCTGTCCGTTCAAGACCAACGAAGACAGACGATAGGTCGTTTCCCCTAAGGCCATTCCGCCAAAGGTTGTAGACATTATATCGTTGATCGAGGCCGGTTGTGTCTCCATAAACCATTCCCAAATAGAACTTCCCAAGAGAGCATAAGGTGCAGATTCCCAAAAATTCAATCCGTTGGAACGGGCACTGCTGTAATAAAGATTACCTTGATATGGGTGTGAAAAAAGATTAGTCTCGAACTTGTCGTTATCCCACAACAAGCCGGTCTTAAAATTGTTTTTTATCGATGACCATGAAATTTGAGCATAGTCCTCTTTAATAAGATATCGGGTAAGCACATGAAACAAAAGATCTTCCGCCACTACCTCTGCACCAGCCAACCACGGACGTTTTTTTGCCGGTGCAGCCACATTTAAATGCGTCGGGACATTGCTACCTAACTGGAACAAAGAATTGATTTCAGGTTCTCCATTGCTCTCTACCACCAAAGTATCCATTTGTTCAACACCCGGCTCCGCTACCGAATCGGGCACAGTCACATTTGCGTTCAATGATAGCGCATCAGCACTAAGAATCGCCAATACGCAACAAAAATTTATACCTATTTTCACCTTCTTTTCTTTTATCGGCGACCAAGATAATCAATAAACTTGTAAGAGCATATCTGATGGGAGTTATCGGATAATGTTCCCGCACTTTGGAACAATATTTCGAGTTTACAAAAGGCTTCTCCTCTTCTTTCCACAAAAAGGGGAGACGAAATCGAATCTCGTCTCCCTTTTTCTTTCAATCGGAATTTTCTTATTCCGACCCACCATATTGTTTCTCTATCAATTTCTCGGCCTCGTTCTTTAACTTCTGAGCTTGTTTCTCTGCTTCTTCCACCAATTTCTTACCGGCTGCCTGAGCTGCGACTTTCGCCAAAGGATTCGATGCTTTGGAAATGAGCTTCTCGCTCTCCGATTTCGCCGTAGCGATCAATTTATTTCCCGCCTCTTCGGCCTGCTTACGAATAGCGGCTTTCTGAGCTTCTATATCTTCGGCATCCACTCCCAAAACTTCCGAAGCAATCACATTCGTCACGGCATTCTTAACAACCTCATCGGTATTCAACTTAATAGATGGCTTGGAGAACGTTCCTCCTATCGTCGCCGAAACATTACTTAAAGCCCCGGCCCCCGGAATATTGATTTTAGCTCGATAATCAATCGTCTGATCAAGGCCTGTAACACCAGAAAGATTCATTGTAATATTACCCAGCTTCATATCAAAAGGCGAAGTCTTTACTTTACCGTCCTTAATGGTAAAAGAGATTTTCAAATCTTTCGCTTCGATATTCTTCAATTTATCGTTTTTCAACAGCGTTGCCAACTGGCTGAATACTTCGATATTTTGTAATTGAATATCGTTGGATTGAATGACACCATCGGCAGTCAAAGAACTTAAATCGGGCGACATCTGACTATCCAGAGCAGATTTCAGGTCGACCTTAACGGAATATGTTCCACCGGTTTTAGCAAAAATGGGGACAATCTTCTGAATCATGTCCAATTGCTCGAACGTTTTTTCAAAGGAGGCTTTTTGTATGTCGAGGTCAAAATTAACCATAGGACGAACAACGCTCTCGGCCGTACTATAAATACCATTCGCCACCATTGCTCCACCGAATGCGTTCAAACTCAACGGAGTCATTCGTACAGCACCGTCAGCAACGATAAGTTTACCCGTCACATTATCGAGTTCCATCTTTTGGAAAAGGATTTTCTTGAAGTCGGCACTTAAAGTCATATCGATATTCTTAGGAACTTCTATCACAGAAAGAGTCGTTGTATCGGCTTCGACGGTCTCTTCTCCCGAAGTTTCCGAGTCACCCATCAATTCGTTCAGGTCAAGCAGCGACGAAGTTACCGTCAAAGAGCCTTTTATAGTCTCATTTTTCAAAACGTACGCCAGATAATTGGATAAAGAACCATGAGCTTGAATATCGCTCTTTCCGACCTTAACATCGAGCTGAGACAACGACATGGCTTTGGCCGAAACCGAAGCCTGCGCCTTTTTCACTGCGACGGCAGGCAAACCTTTCATCGTTAAATCCATGTCGGCGACAGTTAGTGTTCCCTCCCCTCTTATATTCTGATAATTTTCTTTTTCAATATCGGACATACGGCCTGCAAATTGCAAATCGGCGGTAACGATACCACTCAGGGTTATAGAATCGCCCAAAGGATAAATATCCTTGATTTTCCCCAAATGAACCGTACCGTCGGCAGTAGCCTTGAAATTCAAATCCGATATAGGTGTAGAGGCATACAGCGCAGCCTTGAAAGGATTGCCTGCCATAGAGAGACGAAATTCCGATAAATCGATAATTGTTTTATCCAGACTTCCGCCCGGATTGCTCACCGAAGCACCTATATTGATTCCATCGACCGAAGCCGGCATTCCTTCATAGTTAAGTGTAGCATCTTTCACACCGAGCGTTAGCCCGAACTGGGGCATATTCTCACCGGCCATTCGCCCTTTTGCAAAAGCCGTAAGCGACATATTGCCTGTCGTGCGCAATTTATCGAAATTATTCTGATATATAGCCGGTATCAAAGAAAGTATCTCTTTAAAGTTTATCTCAGAAGTGTTTATCTTTAAGTCCATATCCATAGCCCCATCGTCGAGGAGCGCTACCCAACCATCGAGATTCAGGACAATGGCATTCAAGCTCAACGTGTTTTCTTTCAAAATAAATTTATTATTCTTCAAGTCGGCCGATACCGTTAACTTCGCTCCGGCCTCAGCCTGTTTCAAATAAGAGATACCGCCCATCGCGAAGTAAATATCTTTACAGGACAATTTACTGTCTATATCGGTCATATCGGCACTCATATCGCCCGATAGCTTCAAATTCAGTTTATCGGTATAGAATTGCATATTCGTGGAATCGTCCACATAAACGATCGTAGCATCGGCTATCTTAAAATTTTTCAATTTCAGACGGAAAGAAGATTCGCCCTCTACTTCGACCGTTTTTTCTTCTTCCACATCGACCGTGTCCGGTTTCATAATATCCCAATTCACCCGTCCATCGGCCAACTTCACCGCTTTTATCGACGGCTTGTCCAAAACGACGTAATTCACATCGAAACCTTTGTCACTAAACAGGCTCATCACATTTACAGCCACATCGATGGATTCAGCAGAAACCAACGTGTCGTTTTCAAAATCATCTATACCCGAAAGTGTCAAACCATTCAATTCGATAGACGCACTCGGGAAATGCGAAAAGAGACTGATATCGAGCGATTCAAAATCGAGCTTGGCATTCAACATCTCATTGGCCTCTTTTTTCACAATAGTTATCACTTTGTCTTTAAACACAAATGGCAAGACAAGCATGAATACCAAGATAACCGCCACGGTTACTCCGGTAATCTTCAATCCTTTTTTCAGACCTTTGTTCATCATAGTTATTATTTATTTGTTGTTCTGTTGTTTTTTCTCCCTCAACTCTTCTGCAATAGCCCAATGACGATCGGCCATATCGGGCATTTCCAGCTTGATAAAAGTATCTCCGAGTCGATCGTGCGCCGTAGCATGTAACGGTTTTTGTTTAACGGCTTTTGCAAAATCGGATAATGCCGTTTCATAATCGCCTTGTTTATAGCGTAATTTACCCCGATTATATAGAGCTTTAAAATTCAACGGGCTCAACCTTACAGCTTCATTGTAACACGCCATAGCTCCATGTTCATCGCCTTGATCTTCGAGCGTAATTCCTTTCCTTACCCATGCATCGATCAACGTAGGATCGAGAGACAATGCTTTGTCAAAATTAGCCAAAGCCGCCCGCACATCCTTTGCCTTAGTTATACACTCGTTCCCTAATAGGTAATATTCATGTGCATATTTACGCAATACGGTATTCTTATCGGACAACGCCTGTTGAAGCTCCCGATTTTTAACACGCAACTGATTGATAACGTTCAATTTTTTACGAATATACCTCTGAATTACGGGTTTCTCAATATCATATCTCGTATGGATAGCCTTGAAAAAACTTTGTAACATCTTGTCAAAATCGCCTTCGTCGAAAGCATTCACAGCCTCGACATACAGACGATCGGCTTGTGCGAGCTTCAATGACTGTTCTATCAAAACAGAATCGTTGAAACCTTTGCTGAACCGTGCGATATCAGGATTTACGAATATATCCCGATGCGTGATCTGCCGTTTCAACACAATACCTTCCAAAGAGCGGCATCGACTCAAAGCCACATACGTCTGTCCCCCGGCAAAAGCCCCTCCCGTAAAATCGACAATCACGCGATTAAACGTCAATCCCTGACTCTTATGCACGGTAATAGCCCAAGCCAAACGAATGGGAAATTGTAAAAAAGTGCCCAATACACTTTCCTCGATAGTCTTTTCTTTTTCATTGTAGGTATATTTGATATTCTCCCAAACACAACGCTCCAACTCATACATCTCACCCGATTCAAGCACCACCTCGATTTTCTCATCGGGCGTTATATCCGAAATCATTCCTATCGTCCCGTTCACCCACCTGCGTTCCGGGTCATTCTTTATAAAAATCACTTGGGCTCCGGTCTTTACGACCAGTTCCAACGAAGTAGGCAAACTCCCCTCAGGGAAATCACCTTTTATCGTCCCCGTAAATGTATATTCTTTCCCCGGCAATCCAGATAGTCGGTTTTCATTGATATAGTCCACCTGATCCCTACGAGTCGCCAATGTAATCGAGAAATTATATTTCTCAGGTTCATATTGCGGGAGATAACGGCTATTCAACAAATCGAGTTCTTCTCTCGTCGCAGTATTGTTTCTTATTTTATCCAATACTTCTACGAAACGCTCATCTTGCTGTCGGTACACTTTTTGCAACTCGATAGGGACCAACGACATTTCTCTAAAAACCCGTGCCGAAAAAAAATAGAAATTAGAATAAAACCGACTAAGAATATCTCGCATATCGGAAGTCACAACCGGCTCCAATTGATATACATCGCCTACTAACAATAACTGCTTGCCACCGAAAGGAAACCTCATATTACCCGAATAAACCCGTAACACACGATCGATAAAATCAATCATATCGGCCCGTACCATCGATATTTCATCGATAATAATCAATTCCACTTCACGCAGCAACTGTCGCTGCTTCTTATTGTATTTTAATAATTCATATATTCTTCCTCCCGCCAAACTCAAATCGGGATCGTCGGGCAACATGGGCCGAAACGGCATCTTAAAAAACGAATGAATCGTACTACCGCCCACATTAATCGCCGACACTCCTGTCGGGGCCAGAACTACATATTTCTTTTTGGTATGCTCGCACACATATTTCAAAAAAGTAGATTTGCCCGTACCCGCTTTCCCCGTCAAAAAAACTGACTGAGATGTATATTGAATCAAGCTCAAAGCGTCTTGAAATTCTTTATTCCCTGTATCTATCACAAAATTTTCTTCCATCTTGTCATGGAATTTTTCCATATCTTTTCAAAGATATACATTTCTTTTCATAAAAAACAAAAGAGCAACTTAGATTTTAAGTCGCTCTTTCAAAATATATTTCCGTTCTGTCTTAGAACTTTACACCCAAAGTCAAAACAAAAGAATTATTATGGTCCGTCAACGAAGATATCTGAGGCGAAATGGCCAACAACGGCTCTGTCTGATCTGGATTATAAGGATTATCCACAGCAGCCGGCAACGGAGAGAACGGGAAAAGTTCGCTACGACGGTAGCGATGCATATAAGCCATATCTACATAAACATTCGAAAAGCGGTATCCCAACCCTACCGTAAAATAATTGGTCTCTCTATCTAAGGTAAACATCGTAAGCGTTCCGGCCGTAGGAATTTCGCGTCCCGACCTGTATTCCGATTTCACAGGGGAAGTCTGATAAGCATATCCTAAACGGGCACTGATTTGGGGTGTAATACGAAATTCGCCTCCGATTTTAAATGTATGCATAGGAGAAACCATCTCCGTAATTTCCTGATTAGTTTTATAAAAAGCATCGACCGAATAGGGATCGTCGAACGACATATTGTTACTCGATGTATACTCATAATCAAAACTTAAAATTCCACTTTGTCCAAAAACATAAGCAGCACTGGCTATCATACGCCACGGAGATTGAAATTCATAATCATAACTTCCACTCGGTGTTTCTTTCAACCCTTCATGAGGTGTCCCCGATTCATTAAAATCATATTTCACCGATGCCACATACGAATCGGTCATTTTATAATAATTAGGAGTATGGAAAGCAAAGCCCAAACGGAAATTATCGGTGGCTCTCATAATGACACCCAAATTGACTTTTATCCCCGATCCGTTCGTATGTAATGCATTTCTCATCAAGTACCAGCCGTCCACATTCGGGCTACCCGGTGAGATATATCCTCCCGTAAAGTTTTCACCATACCCGCTTTGAATATCATAAGAAAAGTCGGTAACGGCAATTCCTAACCCCCAATAAAATACGTTATAGATATTTCCTCCGACATTAAAGTTGTATTCATCGATCGAACCTTTCTCCCGAACATAGAGATCTCCCGCTGTATTCGTACCGTTTCCTACTATACTATTCCATGAATCTCCTGTCGGACTTTTTGGATTTATCAAATAGGACTCAGCTCCCAAGACATTCAACCACGGATTACTAAGATTGTCGTATGGGTTATAATTATTACTACCACGTAAATCTGCAACATAATAACCTTCGGATAAATGGGCAATATACCCCGAAAGCGAACTGGCTCCGGTTATCCCCGAATAGCCGGCTTTATAGGAGCGGTCAAACGATTTTTGCTTATTATAGGCAAAACCGAAATTCAAATTTTTCAAGGCTTCCTGATTAAAACGGACAGTCCATACAAAGCCAAAATTATTACATGAAACATTAAACTTGCTATCGGACATTCTATTTCCAGCCGTATTCACCGAACTTACTTGATTGGAAAGGTCTATCGTTGCAGCTATATCGGAATTGCGATAAACTCCTATACCTGCCGGATTCTGGCTCAATGTCGTGATATCCCCCCCTAATGCGCCAAAAGCGCCCGCCATACCCATATAACGAGCCGTTCCCCGTATGTCTTGTTGAGAATATTTCAAAGCATCAACAACTCCCTGACTGAAAAGCATTGAGCTGCTACATAGAGCAGCTAATGCCAAACCATATCTTACATTCTTCATATGTCTCATTTTGAAAATTCAACCCTATTTATCTGCGTCCACCACGTCCGCTACTGCTACTTCCCCGGGAAGACGTTCCACTTCCTCTCGACGAAGAAGAGTGAGACGGCGCAGAATAACTACCGGAGGAACGACGACTCGACGAAGAACTATTCGAGTAACCCGAATTTCGATTGGAAGAAGGTGTACTGCGATTATACGAGGAACTACCTCGTCCACCATTTCCTATACTATTATAATTTCTTCTCGAAGAGTTTGTATTATTATTGATGGTCGTCTGTCTTCTACTTTGACTACTCGATGGGTTAGAAACCGTTCCTGAAAATGAGGAATTCCCCCTTCTGGAAGAATTTGCCTCCCCGAAACTATACCCTCGGTTGCCATTCGAATTGGAACTATTGCTTATTACAGTGCCTCGATTTGTACGTACTCCATTTACCGATTGCGAACCGCGTCCGCCCGATGTAGAAGTTACATTTCCAACCGTACGACGACCGGTCGTATTTCCCGAAGTCCCTGTGCCGACAGTCGCACGCCGCCTGCTCGATGCAGCAGAGTTCCCGGAAGATATCGCACTACCGCCATAGCGGTTAGGAGTGCGGCCGTTGGGAGTGTACTGAGGACGGTACGGTCTGTTCCAACCATAGTAAGGACGATCGTAATAATGATGATGGTGATGGTGGTAGAAAGGAGGACGATACCATGAATTCCAGCCCCAATAACCGCCCCAACTGTAAAAAGGATCATATCCGAACGAGAATCCCCACGGACCCAAACTCCAACGCCAAGACCAGCTGGTATAGGAATATGGCGCCCATGTATAATTCCAATACCACGGATTTGTCCATGTCGGGGTTACCCACGCATAATTATCCGAGATATAAACATTCCAATCGTTATTATCCAAAAAATAAATATCGGAATAGAATGGGTCGCTTACCGAAACGACAAACTTTGGATTGTGGAAACGGCGAATGCGCAAAGCGTATTCATAATCCGAATCGGAGCCGTTAAAACCATTCAAATAATATCCGTCGTCACCATTTTCATCGACCACATTATATTCTACATGGTCTTCTTTCTGATTGGCCGCAATATCTTCAAGCGTCATATCGGAAGATTCTCCACGACGATTATATTCATCGACATCTCGAAAGTGATTATCCGACGTTGCCATCAATGTTTTTTTAACCGCAGCCTTCTCTTGGAGTTCTTTCTGGGCCTCTTTTTCTTTCTTTTCTACAACAGGATTTTTATCGTTCGGATTATAATAAATATCATCTTCGACTATATACGAGCCTGCCCCGGCAAAACCCGTCACCAACATCGACAATATAATCAACAGGGCAAATTTTTTTGTTTTCATAATCATCTCTCCTTAATCTTAAATTACTCTATTGAAATTATATCTATTAGACTCTCTTTTGCAAGAATAGTTTAATGACCTTTATTAAAAAGAGTCTAAAAACAGACTAAATGCTGCATCCCACTCCTATAATTTTTACAAATATACTCTTTTCCACTTTATAAAGAGCCTTCACAAAAGGTTTTAACTCCCTTAAACAAAAAGCGCCCCCTTATGGAGAGCGCTTTGAAACCTACCGAATAATTCCTTTTCCCCTATTGTTCCACGGGTCTCAAAGAATAACCGAAGAAAATAAGAGAAAATCCCCAATAAATAAAGGCAGCCGCACACAAAAAAATAATAGAAAACGCAGCCGTAAAAGGTGAAGCGAAGAATAACAATCCAAGTATCAACAATAACAACCCGTTAACCAAATACAACCACCAATATCTATGGGTAGAAACCATATTCAATGCAGAAAACAAATTCGCAATCCCTTTATACACAAAAATAAAGGCAAAAAAGAAAGGAAGCACAGCCTCGCTGAAAGATAAATTCCCGACTAATATAAACCCGATAAGTATATCGATAATTCCACCGGCAAGCCACCAGCCCCATCCTCGAACTTTTTGTTTAACATTGCCCGATACAATGAGCTGAACAATTCCAAAAAGAATCAAAAGCCACCCTAACAACAGAGATAACACCTCGTATCCCAATGCCGGTTGAAACCATAGCCACAATCCGCAAGGGATCATCAATATACCCGTAATAATCAAAGCCCACCAATATTTGGTCTTTCCCCAAAAATGCATTGTTGCAATATCCATAATTATTTATTTTAAATGATACAATCTTTGCTATACAACACATGGGACACCGTAATTGTTTCAGTGACTACATCTTCAAATAAAAATCACGAGTAAGCATTATATATTCAAGAGTGTATCCCTCCCCTCTTTTCTCTATGGAAAAAGCATTTTCTTCCAATGGTCTACGAGCCCTACTCCACTCCGACAACAATCGTTTAGGAGCTTTACCCGAAATACCCGAAACATAAGTAAACCGCACCGGATAGAATCCATACAACGAAGCAATAAAAATAAGATGTTCTTGTAAATCGGCCGGAGATACCAAAGATAACTTCCCATCGGGCAACAATAAATAGGACGCACCCTCGAATAAAACTTCATAATCAAGAGTTCCCGTATGTCGAGCCCGTTCTCTCTTGCCATCGGGAGGGAGCAAAGAATCTATGAAATAAGGAGGATTAGATAAAATATGATGATACACCGGCTTTGTAGTTTTATCGTAAAACCTACAAAAATCCATACAATATACCGTTATCCTATCCTTCCACGGAGAAAGAGAGACATTGAACGCCGCCTCGCACCGAAGTCCAATTCTACGGCATCGATTCGAGCCAATGAACGTTGAGCCGCCATAATCGCTATCAATCCTGTTCCTGTACCGATATCCAAAATGCGATTCGATTTTTCCACTCTGCTCCAAGCGCCCAATAATACGCCGTCAGTACCGACTCTCATTGCCGAACGCTCCTGATGTATCGTAAACTGTTTAAACTTAAAAAAAGAATTTGCCATACCATCAATCATTTGCCCTGCAAAATAAACAAAAAAACATAATAATTTCGACAATGCCATGCTATTTGCTTAACTTTGGCACGCGACTTGTACAATAGAGTAAAACGATAGGTAAAAATAGGTTTAATGAAAAAACGACAAACCTAAACCTGTCAAAATGTCAATATTTAATCATACACCTAAGAACAATTATATGATCTGCGAAAACGACGAAAATACACCATCGATTATGCCTCTGTTTACAGAAATATCAGGACAAAACGATTCGGAATGTAAGACTTTAAATACAAAAGGATTGCCCATTCTTGCATTACGCAATATGGTATTATTCCCGGGAGTGGCTATCCCTGTCAACGTAGGAAGAACCAAATCCTTACAGTTGATCAAAGATGCCCAAAACAGTCACACCCCTATCGGTGTGGTTTGTCAGCGAGATGCCGCCGTAGAGGATCCGGGAAAAGACGATTTATACGAAGTAGGAGTTATCGGTGAAATCATCAAGATTCTGGAAATGCCCGACGAGAGTACGACTGTCATATTGCAAGGGAAAATGAAACGGTTTAGAATCGACGAAATTACCGAAACGTTCCCTTATATGAGAGCCAATGTATCGCTGGAAAATGAAATTTTACCCGATGCCAACGACAAGGAATTCGAGGCTTTGGTTTCTGCCTTGAAAGACTTGACTTTCGAACTGTTGAAAAATATCGGAGAACAAGCCAAAGAATTGGTATTTGCCATTCGGAATATAGATAGTGCGCATTATTTGGTCAATTTCTTAGGTGCGAATATTCCGTTATCTGCAACCCAAAAGCAAGAATTGCTCACCATCAGCAATATCAAAGAACGTTTGTTCAAACTCTATGAAATGCTGACACAAGAGGCTCAACTCTTACAAATCAAGGCCGACATACAGTCCAAAACGCGCGAAGACTTGAATCAGCAACAAAGAGAGCACTTCCTGCAACAACAGATACGCACCATACAGGAAGAATTGGGTGGGAACATGCAAGACCAAGATATTCAGGAATTGCGTGAACGAGCCGAAAAAAAGAAATGGGACAGTAAAACTGCCGAGATTTTCGAAAAAGAAATGAGAAAACTCGAAAGACTACACCCTCAATCGCCCGACTTCTCTGTACAATATACCTATTTGGACACGTTGTTAGAGCTTCCGTGGAACGAATATACCCAAGATAATTTCAACCTCAATCATGTCCAGAAACAATTAGACAAAGATCACTACGGATTGGATAAAGTCAAAGAACGTATCATCGAACATTTGGCTGTGCTGAAATTAAGAGGTGACATGAAATCACCTATCATCTGTCTGTATGGTCCTCCGGGCGTAGGAAAAACTTCGTTGGGAAAATCTGTCGCAGAAGCGTTGAACAGAAAATATATCCGTATCTCATTAGGCGGCCTACATGACGAAGCCGAAATAAGAGGACATCGCCGTACCTACATAGGAGCAATGCCGGGACGCATCATACAAGGGCTCATCAAAGCAAAAAGCTCGAACCCCGTTTTCGTATTGGACGAGATAGACAAAATAGGAAACGATTTCAAAGGCGATCCGGCTTCGGCCTTACTTGAAGTATTGGATCCAGAACAGAATAATGCGTTTCACGACAACTACATCGACATCGATTACGATTTGTCGAAAATTTTGTTCATCGCTACTGCCAACAATTTAAATACCATATCCCAACCTCTGCTCGACCGCATGGAACTAATCGACATCAGTGGATATATTATCGAAGAGAAAGTAGAGATAGGACGTCGGCATCTAGTACCGAAACAACTCGAAAATCACGGATTAAAGGAAGGTGATGTCGTTATTCCCAAAAAAGTAATGGCTGCAATAGTCGACCAATATACCCGCGAATCGGGCGTTCGGGAACTCGATAAAAAAATAGCCCGCATCATGCGAAAAGTCGCTCGACTGAAAGCCTCCGGTAAAGAATATAACCCCACCCTTTCTATCGACGATCTACACGAATATTTGGGCGCTCAGGAATACAACCGGGACAAATATGAAAACAACGACTATGCCGGTGTCGTAACGGGACTGGCATGGACAGCAGTCGGAGGCGAGATTCTGTTTGTCGAGTCAAGCCTGAGCAAGTCGAAAGGAGAAAAGCTCACCTTGACCGGGAACTTGGGCGATGTAATGAAAGAATCGGCGGTAATTGCCTTGCAATATATCAAATCGCATGCTTCGCTATTGGGTATCGATGAAGACATCTTCGATAAATGGGCCGTACATATCCATGTGCCGGAGGGCGCTATACCCAAAGACGGTCCCTCGGCCGGTATTACGATGGTAACTTCGCTGGCCTCGACTTTTACCCAACGAAAAGTGAAAGACCATTTAGCTATGACGGGTGAAATCACGTTACGGGGAAAAGTCCTTCCCGTAGGCGGTATCAAAGAAAAAATCCTCGCGGCCAAACGTGCAGGAATACGAGAGATCATACTCTCCGAAGAAAACCGAAAAGACATAGAGGAAATCAAAGAGTCCTATTTGAAAGGACTCACATTCCACTATGTAAAAAACATTACCGATGTCCTGAAAATAGCATTGACCGATGAAAAAGTAAAAAATGCCATTGACATTAAATAAAAGAGATTATGAGAGAGTGGAAAGTGACCGACGGATACAAAGTAAAAGCTGACGAGCTATCGTGGGAAGAGCTGAAAAACGCAACAGAAAACGTCATCGAAGAGAAACGCAAGTCTCATCGCATTGTCGTGCTCGACGGATACGGTTTGAATCCCGGAGATTTGTCGTGGGAGGGTATCGAAAGAATGGGTGAATTCACCGTTTATGACCGTACCTCTGTTGACGAAATCGTATCGCGGGCTGCTTTGGCCGACATCGTTCTCACAAACAAGACTCCATTGAGCGCAACCACATTGGAGCAACTACCTCATTTACGCTACATCGGTGTATTAGCCACCGGGTATAATATCGTCGATGTAGAAGCGGCAAAGAATAGAGGTATCGCAGTTACCAATATACCGGCTTACAGCAGCGAGTCGGTCGCACAAATGGTATTTGCACATCTGCTCAACATAGCCAGCGACGTTGCCGCCCATTCACAATGTGTGAAATCGGGAGAATGGGCGGACTGTAAAGATTTCACTTTTCAAAAAAGTCCCATATTCGAAATTGCAGGAAAAAATATCGGTATCATCGGGTTCGGTAATATAGGCAGCACAGTCGCAAGAATCGCTCATGCTTTCGGAATGAATGTTTTAGCCCAAACATCGAAAAAGAAAGACCAACTGCCCGACTATGTCACTCCCGTAACATTGGAGACCTTACTAGCCGAAAGCGATGTAATCACCCTGCATTGCCCTTTGACCGACACGACTCGTAATCTGATAAACGCCCGAACCATCGGGCTTATGAAGCCATCGGCCATTGTCATCAATACAGGACGGGGGCCTCTCGTTAACGAGCAGGATTTGGCCGACGCTTTGAACGAAGGTCGAATTAAAGCGGCCGGGGTAGATGTCCTATCGCAAGAACCTCCTCGAAAAGACAATCCGCTTATACACGCCCGTAATTGTTTCATCACTCCTCACATCGCATGGGCCACTTTCGAAGCTCGGGAAAGATTGATGAAGATTGCAACCGACAATATCCGGCAATATTTGGAAGGACACACGGTAAATCAAGTGAATATCTAAAATTACTAAGAAGCTGTTTTAAATTTATTCCGAGACAGATCGAGAC
>OLSQ01002259.1_pt1 | contig 14259 bp, 9 predicted proteins | sample 1672561 | NCBI WGS metagenome assembly OLSQ01 (sample SAMEA3136699, study PRJEB25190) | human gut metagenome | biome: human gut; feature: human-associated habitat; material: faeces | place: Austria | collected 2013 | reverse complement strand
AATGCTATAATTGTTGCAAAGAAAATTGCAGGAGGATCGAATGGATATTGAGAAGTTATTGGAGCAGGGAAAACGGCTTCGTATCAAGCCACGGGGATACAGCATGTATCCGCTGATCGTTCCGGGACGGGATGAGGTTTTTGTGGAACGGGTTTCGCCGGAATCGCTGCGTCGGGGCGATGTGGTATTATACCGCAGAAGGGATGAAAATATACTTGTTCTTCACCGTATCTGGAAGAGGAAAGGAGATGCGTTTTTTTTGGTGGGCGACAATCAGAAAGAAATCGAAGGTCCCCTTGAATCCTCGCAGATTAAGGGGAAAATGACAGGTATCCTGCGAAACGGGCACGAGATTTCCACGTCAAATGTTATTTATCTTTTGTATTCCCGCATATGGTTGTGGCTTCGTCCATGTCGTCCGCAGATTTCGCGTGTGATCCATAAGATACGAAGAAGATGTTAGACCACATTTCACCATGGAAAATTAACATTATTCCATGGGCGGTTGGAAAAAAATATGATAAGGTAAAGGCATCATTGAGAATAGAAGGAGTTAGAACGATGGCAGAGACAATGAAGAAAAAAAATATTTCCAATATAAAACTTGGTGATATGGCCGCTGTGTTTGAACAGTCAGAGGATACCGGAAAAGTGGGATTTTATATTATGCCGGCAGATCTTGCGGAAAAGAGCCGGGTGGAGGAAAAATATTACCGCGTCAATAACATGATTCAGTTAAAAATCGTCGGAGACATTTATCCGGGATCGTACGGGAATGGACAGACGATGCACAATTCCGGATCCACGGACCTTATGATCTATCGGTCACAGAAGGTAGAAGAGGTGGATGGGCATACGGAAATACATACCTTTTTTAAAGATGACAGGGGATACACGGTAGAAAATGTGATCATCTATTATCCTGGTGACGAAAGTTTTGAAATGAAAAATTGCTTTGCCAATGAAAGCAGCGAAGCGGTTACGTTAGAGATGCTTTCCAGTTTTGAGATGGAAAATCTGTCGCCGTTTCTTCCGGGAGACGGAGCCGGCAGTTTATTGGTACACCGGCTTCTCAGCAAATGGAGCCATGAGGGACGGCTTGTAACGGAGCACATCGAGGATATGCAGCTCGAGCCAAGCTGGTCGACCTGGTCGGTTGCCGTAGAACGTTTTGGACAGCGGGGCTCGATGCCGGTAATGAAATATTTTCCGTTTGTGGCGGTCGAAGATGAGACGACAGGGGTAACCTGGGGCGTTCAGCTGGCGCACGAGGCATCCTGGCAGATGGAGATCTACCGACAGGACGATGGACTGCATCTGAGCGGAGGACTGGCAGACCGTGAATTTGGAGACTGGAAAAAAACGGTAAAACCTGGGGAGCATTTCGAAACACCGACGGCGATTCTTTCTGTGTGTGAAGGTGGGATCGATGACATCTGTCACCGCCTTGTATGTGCCGGAAATAAATATGTCGATAACGGACCGGAAAGCGAACAGGAGCTGCCGATCATTTTCAATGAATACTGTACGACATGGGGAAATCCATCCCATGAAAATATTTGTCAGATTTTGGAAAACATAAAGGGCAAGGGATTTGACTATTTTGTCATTGACTGCGGCTGGTTCAAAGAGGACGGAATCCCGTGGGATATCAGCATGGGAGATTATAACGTATCTCCGACCTTGTTTCCGCAGGGGCTGGAAAAGACGGTGGAAGCAATCCGCGACAAGGGGATGAAACCGGGAATCTGGTTTGAAATCGACAATGTCGGCCGGGCGGCAAAAGCCTATGAACTTACCGATCATCTTTTAAAACGTGACGGCTATCCGCTTACGACGCACAACCGCAGATTCTGGGATATGAGTGATCCGTGGGTGAAAAAGTATCTTCATAAAAAGGTCATTGAGATGCTGCAGACGTATGGATTTGAATATATGAAAATGGACTACAATGACACGATCGGGCTTGGTTGTGACGGAGCCGAATCTCTTGGGGAGGGACTTCGTAAAAACCAGGAGGAATCGGTAAATTTTGTCAGACAAGTCAAAGAGGAAGTGCCGGGAATTATTTTGGAAAATTGTGCCTCCGGCGGACACCGTCTCGAACCGCTTATGATGAGCCTTTGTTCGATGGCTTCTTTCTCGGATGCGCATGAGACAGAAGAGATTCCCATTATTGCGGCAAATCTGCACCGTGCGATCCTGCCGAGACAGAGCCAGATCTGGGCGGTGATCCGAAAGAGTGACTCCCTGAAACGAATCGGGTATTCCATTGCCAATACGTTTCTTGGCAGAATGTGTCTTTCCGGCGATGTGACCGATCTGAGTGCGGAGCAGTGGGATGTCATTGACCGCGGAATGGCGTTTTACCGGGAAATTGCACCGATCATCCGTGACGGAAAAAGTTACCGCAGGGGACCTAAGATTCTCAGCGACCGTCATCCGGAAGGCTATCAGGCGATGATCCGCATGAAAAAGGACGGAGAGGCGATGGTTGTCATTCATTGTTTTGATGGAGAACTTCCGGAAGAAATCCGGGTAGAACTGCCGAAAGGCTGTGGGACACAGATTGCGTCCGTATATTCTTATGATGTGCCGGAAATGTTTGCGGAAGGAAATGTACTTGTTTATAAGCCGACGGAAAACCGCAATGCGGCAGCAGTACATTTGATGTGAGTAGATAACTATTCAGGACTCCCCTGCCACACATTCGCATTTCGAACACTTCGTGTTCTTTTCCCGCCTTTGTCAAGGCTAAAAATGCTCATATGTGGAGGGGAGCCCTATTAGGCCCTGAATAGTTACTGAAGTTACTGAAGAAAAAATTCAGACGTTGGCATCCGGATCCAGATCTTTGCCGATTTTTAACATTTTCAAGATACGTTCTTTTTCGGTTTTATTGTAATTCTGCAATACACGCAGAATATCTTCATCTAATGTAGAAATATTGTCGGCTTTGATCATTCGTGGATTTCCTGCACTCAATAAGTAGTCAACGGAAACATGACACATCTGGGCGTAGTAAAGAAGTACACGAAGATTGATTTTGGTATAATTATTTTCAATGTTGCTGACGAAGGAAATCGTAGCACCAAGGTCTTTTGCTACCTGATCCTGAGAGATGCGCTGTTCTTTACGCAGCTTTTTCATACGTTTTCCTACTTTTTCGAAATCAATCTTTTCTATTGCTTCCATATACTTGTCCTCCTAGCATAGTTATTGTTACTTATTAGTTTATTATAAGATGATATCGTTTTCAAGAGGAAATTGAAAAAAATGTTACGCAGACTTGACAGTGAACGTCATTTTGCTATATACTTAAAAAGTTAATAATTATGGAGAACTATATCAACGAGGAGGAAGCCATGAATTTTCATATCGCAGTGATTCCCGGGGACGGTATTGGCCCGGAGATCGTAACACAAGCAAAGAAGGTATTAGATAAAGTTGGGGAGGTATACGGCCATACATTTGAGTATGAAGAACTGTTGATGGGCGGATGTTCCATCGATGCGTATGGAGAGCCGTTGACCGATGAGACATTGGAGCGCGCAAAGAAAAGCGATTCCGTACTGCTCGGAGCCGTCGGAGGAAATGTCGGACAGAGCAACTGGTACCAGCTGCCACCGGACAAGAGACCGGAAGCAGGTTTGCTGAAGATTCGAAAAGGACTTGGTTTGTTTTGTAACCTTCGCCCGGCGGTGCTGTTTGATGAATTGAGCGGTGCGTGTCCATTGAAAAGTGAATTGACAGAGGGCGGATTTGATTTTGTCGTCACGAGAGAGCTGACCGGCGGTCTTTATTTTGGAGAGCGCTTTACGAAGGAAGTAGACGGACAGCTTCAGGCGACGGATACACTTACATATAATGAAACGGAGATTCGCCGTATCGCCAAATGGGCATTTGATATTGCCATGAAGAGAAATAAAAAAGTATGTAGTGTAGACAAAGCCAATGTATTGGATTCTTCCCGTTTGTGGAGAAAAGTCGTAAAAGAAGTAAGCGCAGACTACCCAGAGGTAGAACTTTCTGACATGCTCGTAGATAACTGTGCAATGCAGCTTGTACGTGATCCAAAACAGTTTGACGTCATTTTGACAGAGAATATGTTTGGTGACATTTTGTCAGATGAGGCAAGCATGGTAACCGGATCGATCGGTATGCTTTCTTCTGCAAGTCTCGGAGAGGGAACACTTGGACTCTATGAGCCAAGTCATGGCTCTGCACCGGATATCGCCGGACAGAATAAGGCCAATCCGATCGCGACGATCTTATCTGCAGCGATGATGTTAAAGTATTCTTTCAATTTGATAAAAGAATCCGATGCGATCGAAAATGCGGTAAAGGCAGTATTGAAGAAAGGGCTTCGCACAATCGACATCATGGATGAAGGAAAAACTTGTCTGGGAACAGAGGAAATGGGAAAAGCCATTTGCGATGAGATTCGATAAAAAGACGATAGATAGATGAAATTTGAACCGGAATGAATGGAGGTTAAATCAATGAAAAGTGATTCAGTGAAAAAGGGGATGCAGACAGCACCTCAGCGTTCTTTGTTTAACGCATTGGGTATGACAAAAGAGGAACTCGAAAAACCGCTTGTTGGTATCGTCAGTTCGTACAATGAAATCGTCCCTGGTCATATGAATATTGATAAGATTGTAGAGGCAGTAAAGCTCGGTGTAGCGATGGCTGGCGGAACACCGGTCGTATTCCCGGCGATTGCTGTATGTGATGGGATTGCGATGGGACATGTCGGAATGAAATATTCACTTGTTACCCGTGACCTGATCGCAGATTCTACCGAATGTATGGCACTTGCTCATGCATTTGATGCACTCGTTATGGTGCCAAACTGTGATAAAAATGTACCGGGACTTTTGATGGCAGCAGCCAGAGTCAATGTTCCGACTGTATTTGTCAGCGGTGGCCCGATGCTTGCCGGTCATGTACAGGGAAAGAAAACCAGTCTTTCCAGTATGTTTGAAGCAGTCGGTGCACATGCAGCAGGTAAAATGACGGAAGAAGAAGTAGACGATTTTGTAAGCCATGCTTGTCCTACCTGTGGTTCCTGTTCCGGTATGTATACCGCAAACAGTATGAACTGCCTGACGGAGGCAATTGGTATGGGACTTCAGGGAAATGGTACGATTCCTGCCGTTTATTCCGAACGAATCAAACTTGCGAAACATGCAGGTATGAAAGTAATGGAGCTTTATAATAAAAATATCCGTCCAAGAGACATTATGACAGAGAAAGCATTTTTGAATGCACTTACCGTCGATATGGCACTTGGATGTTCGACAAACAGTATGCTTCACCTGCCGGCGATCGCACATGAAGCCGGTGTGGATCTGAATCTGGATCTGGCGAACGAGATCAGTGCAAAGACTCCAAACCTTTGCCACCTCGCACCGGCCGGACACACTTATATCGAAGAGCTCAATGAAGCAGGCGGTGTTTATGCCGTTATGAATGAATTGAATAAAAAAGGCTTGCTGTACACTGATCTGATGACAGCAACCGGAAAGACGGTTGGAGAAAATATTGAGGGCGTTGTCAACCGCAATCCGGAAGTCATCCGCCCAATCGACAATCCATACAGCCAGACTGGCGGAATCGCCATCTTGAAGGGAAATCTGGCACCGGATTCTGCCGTTGTTAAACGTTCTGCAGTTGTAGAAGAAATGATGGTTCATGAAGGACCGGCCCGCGTATTTGACTGTGAAGAAGATGCGATCGCAGCAATCAAAGGTGGAAAGATCGTTGCCGGCGATGTTGTCGTGATTCGTTATGAGGGACCAAAAGGCGGCCCCGGTATGAGAGAGATGCTCAATCCTACATCAGCAATCGCAGGTATGGGACTTGGCTCTTCGGTGGCATTGATCACAGATGGACGTTTTTCCGGAGCAAGCCGTGGAGCTTCCATCGGTCATGTATCACCGGAGGCAGCAGTCGGTGGTCCGATCGCACTTGTAGAAGAGGGCGACATCATTAAGATCAATATTCCGGAAAATACATTGCAGTTAGATGTCAGCGATGAAGTTCTTGCCGAGAGAAAGAAAAACTGGAAACCGAGAGCACCAAAGGTAACGACCGGTTATCTGGCACGTTATGCCAATATGGTAACATCCGGGAATACCGGAGCAATCTTGAAACAGGAGTTTTAAAGAACTCACAGCGCAGTGAGGGTGAAACACGAAAATATTAACGAGAAAGAGGTGCATTTTCATGCAATTAAATGGCTCCCAAATTTTAATCGAATGTTTATTGGAACAAGGGGTAGACACAATTTTTGGATATCCCGGCGGAGCGATTTTGAATGTATACGATGAATTGTATCGTTATCAGGATAAAATCAGACATGTATTAACATCCCATGAGCAGGGCGCATCCCATGCAGCCGATGGTTATGCGCGTTCTACCGGAAAAGTCGGAGTCTGTATGGCGACAAGTGGTCCGGGTGCAACCAATCTGGTAACCGGAATTGCGACCGCTTATATGGATTCTGTTCCGATGGTAGCTATCACATGCAATGTCGGACTTCCATTGCTTGGAAAAGACAGTTTTCAGGAAGTGGATATTGCGGGTATTACGATGCCAATCACAAAGCATAGTTTCATTGTAAAAGATATCAATGATCTGGCCAAAGTGGTACGCCGTGCCTTTGCTATCGCACAGACCGGCAGACCGGGACCGGTTCTTGTGGATATTACCAAGGATGTAACTGCCGCTGTGACAGAGTTTACACCACAGACACCGGATCTGATCCAGAGACAGACCGATACGATCTGTGAAAAAGACATTGAAGATGTGCTTCAGGCAATCCGCAAGGCAGAAAAACCGATGATCTTTGTCGGTGGCGGATGCATTTTGTCAGGTGCCAGTGCGGAATTAAAGGAATTTGTCAAAAAAGTAGATGCACCGGTAACGGATACCTTGATGGGAAAAGGTGCCTTTGACGGGACCGATGAATATTATACCGGTATGCTGGGAATGCATGGAACCAAGACGGCAAACCTGAGTGTGACAGAATGTGACTTGTTACTTGCGCTTGGTGTTCGTTTCTCTGATCGTGTTACAGGAAATGCAAAGAAATTTGCAAAGAATGCGAAAATTCTTCAGATTGATATCGATCCTGCGGAGATGAACAAGAATATTATCATTGACCAGGGTGTTGTCGGTGATATCAAGGCAGTTCTCAGGAAATTAAATGAAGTTCTGCCTCAGCAGGATCATACAGAATGGATGAAAAAGATACAGGATTATAAGGATTCCGGGTATTCAGATGCAGATTATGTAAGGGCTGGTGCTGCTTTAGATGAAGCAGTGGAGAACACAAACAATGAATCAGAATATGCGAGCAACAATGGATCTTCTGACTCGCAGAAGAACAATGGACAGGCAGCACAGTCGAAGGAGAAGAGTACGTCACAAGGAACGCCGTCCGGCAATCAGCAGACAGGGCAACAGACGGGTACACAGGGACAGACTAAACAGAACAATGTGGCTGGAACGACTGGAGCACAGAATGCCAATGGTAATAATGGTTCCGGTAACAATTCCGGTTCAACAGGCGGATCCGGACAGTCGGGAACAGGAGCCGGCTGGAATCGGGGAAACAATGCCGGACAGGAAAGGGATGCTAAGACTGCTGAAAACGTTACGATACCGGATGGAGAGTCAGGGCAGGACGAGAATCTGACCGGAAAAGCAAATAGCAAGGGGAGCAGTCAGAAGACTACATCGGATCAGGCGAATACATGGTCCGGTAATAAGGTGGATTATGGTCAGGTATCCGGTTCTTACAAGAAAAAAGCATACAAACAGATTGACGGAGCAAGTTACCCGGCGGAGTTAAAGAAACAGATCCGTAATTATTTTGACGGATTGAATTAAGGAATAGATGGATAGGATTGAGATAGGAAGGCGGAGGCATGTATGGAAGAGACAATGATCACAGATATGATTGACAAAGTGAAAAAGTGTGAACAGGAGATAGGAAAAGGAATTGTCGGGCAGCGTGAGGTGATCCGACAGGTATTATTGGCTATTTTAGCAGATGGAAATGTATTGTTAGAGGGTGTGCCGGGACTTGGAAAAACTGAACTTGTTAAGGCAATATCGAAGGTGCTTACGATGCAGTTTTCCAGAATCCAGTTTACACCGGATCTTATGCCTTCGGATGTAACCGGAACCAATCTGATCATCAAAGAGGATGGAAATAATGCATTCCGTTTTGAGCCGGGTCCGGTATTTGCTAATATTGTATTAGCAGATGAGATTAACCGGGCAACTCCGAAAACACAGTCGGCATTATTAGAGGCAATGCAGGAGAAAACGGTAACGGTGGGTAAGACAACGTATGAACTTCCGCAACCATTTATGGTATTGGCAACACAGAATCCGATTGAAAATGAGGGAACATATCCTTTGCCGGAAGCACAGTTAGACCGTTTTTTATTCAAATTGTTAGTGAAATTTCCGCAGAAAGAAGAATTAAAAGAAATTATGGATCTGACGGTAACGAATCAGAAGACGGAATTGTCCGGAATATTAACCGGAGAGGATATTATCGCAATACGCAATACGATCCGGGAGATGCCGATATCCGATGCGGTTATGGATTATGCGTTATCCATTGTAGTAGCAACTCATCCGGAGAGTGACGGTGCGATGGAAATATCAAAGAAATATATTGCAAATGGTGCCAGTCCGCGAGCAGCTCAGGCAATCGTGAAGACTGCCAAAGCAAGAGCATTTTTGGAGGGACGTTTTAATGTATCATTTGAAGACGTTGCGTTTGTTGCTTATCCTGCGTTACGTCACCGCCTTGCGCTGAATTTTGAAGCGGTTTCAGATGGTGTTTGGGCAGATGACGTGATCCGGCAGATCATAGATGGAATGAAAACGGTGTAATGGAGAGTTATGATTCAATTTGAAAAAGAATTTTTTGATCAACTGCATACATTGAAGATGAACCTGCCAATGTATTTATCGACCGGAATGAACGGTGCACGCAAATCAAGTGCAAAGGGATCTTCTGTGGAATTCTCGGATTATAGGGAATATATTCCTGGAGATGATATACGGCGGATTGACTGGAATGCATATGGAAGAACAGACAAACTGTATATCAAACAGTTTATGGAGGAAAAAGAAGGACTTTTCCATATCTTTGTGGATACCAGTGCGTCCATGCAATTTGGAGAACCGTCTAAGGCAGAAAGAGCATTACAGATCACAGCAGCGCTTTCTTATCTGATCCTTGGTAATCTGGATCGTTTGTACATAAATGAAATGCGGGAGAATACGGTCGTCAGGGGGAAAGGTGTAACCGGGATGTCTGCATTTTCACATGTATTAGAGACATTAAGCAATATGCAATTTGCAGGCAGTACAATGTTGAATAAGGCGGTGATGTCAAGACCTTTACAACCCGGTGGCGTTACCTTTCTGATCAGCGATTTTTTAGATGGGGAAGGAGTGGAAGAGGCTGTCCGGTATCTGGCTTACCACAAACAGACTATATGTTTTGTTCAGATTCTTGCAAAAGAGGAACTGGATATTACATACGAGGGAACATGCAATCTTCAGGATATGGAAAGCGGAGATAAAGTGAAGATTACAATGTCTAAGGCAACGATACGCCAATACATGGATTCCCTTGCTGCATTACAGGAAGGACTTGGTAAGCTTGCAAGGCGGTACGGAGCATATTATACCAGTGTGCGTTCCGACACGCCATTGGTAGAGACAATGCTTGAAGGCTTCCGTGGCATATTGTCAGGAAAACGATAACGTAGAAAGGAGTAAATGGTATGACGGTTCAGAATATGTGGCCGCTTGCATTTTGCGTGCTGATTCCCATCATCATACTTTTATATATATTAAAACAAAGGGCGAAGGATCAAACGTTTTCGTCCATTTTGTTGTGGCAGGAAATATATAAAAACTTAGAAGCACGCACACCTTTTGAAAAATTAAAACACAATATATTAATGTATCTGCAGATCCTGTTATTGTTATTATTGCTGTTTGCTTTAATGGCACCGGTGATCAAAAATGGAGGGCGTTCCACAGAGAATGTAATTCTGATAGTAGATACAAGTGCAAGTATGCAGTATGAATACGAGAAAAATGTCAGCAGATTAGAGCAGAGTAAGCATCTGGCATTGCAACAGGCAGATGATATGAGTGATGGCAGTTTTGTTACTCTGGTCACATGTGCATCGCAGGCGAATGTTGTATATCAGGGAACGGATAAAGCTACGTTAAAAAAGAGAATCCGGCAGATAGAGGAAACGATGGATGCGGGAACACTTGATAATGCGGCAGGCCTTGTACAATCGCTTTCCAAAACGATGGAGAACGTACAGGTGATTGGATATACTGATTCAGCATTTGATCTGGATGAGTGGAAAAAAGGGAATGAAAAGGCAACGTGGATCGTGGAGTCTGTATATTCCAAAGGAGATAATTGCTCCATGGATTATGTAAACTATACGTTGCAGAAGAATGAAATCGAGGCTTTATGCAAGGTATCCAATGACGGAGATAAGGATGTTACGCAAGATGTCAGTTTGTATGCCGGAGACCGGCTGTTGACGGTTTTGGAAGTTACAATTCCGGCAGGCGAAGAAAAGACAGTATATTTTGATAAACAGACATTAGATAGTGATCAGTCGTGCGAGCTGCGTGCTGAATTAAGCGAGTCGGACAGTCTGACAGCCGACAATACACAAAGCGTAATATGCAACGCATCAGGGGAAAAAAAGGTATTGCTGCTTTCGGAAGGAAATGTCTTTTTAGAAAAGGCGCTATCCTTAAATGATTCCGTTACGGTGTACAAATCGGAGGATGTATCTGTATTAAAACAGGATTCGGAACCGTATGACCTATATGTGTTTGACGGTATCACGCTGCCGGATGATTTTTCGTTGGAAGAGATACCACAAAATGCCGGGGTTCTCTTTTTTCATATGAATGAACACGATGCTTTGGACGATTATATGAAAGCGGAGGAACCAATCAGTGATGCGGTTCTTTCCTTTCAAAAAAGTGATGTCACGGAATATGTGGAGGATGTTGCTTTTGGAGTGACGACTGCCAATATTTACGAATTGCCGGAATGGGCAGTTCCTGTGTTGCAGACAACAGAGGGAAAGACGGCAGGTTATTACGGCAGAACAGATGGAAGAATGGCAGGAGTGATCGGTTTTGATATTCATGATACGGATCTTGCACTTAAGACGGAATTTCCTATCTTTATGTCACAGTTGGCGGGGGAATTATTAGGCGATAACGGACAGAAAGTGGAGATTACTAATTTTCCGGTCGCTGAAGAGTCCAATGTTACCGCCGTTGAGGATGCTGTTGTGAAAGGAAGCCAACAGGAAAAGAAGATGGGCGGAAGGATGATCCGTAATTGGATTTTGGTGATCGTGATATTATTACTGATCGTGGAGTGGATCGTATATGTGTCACAGGTGAATTCCTCTAAACAGAAGCAATATCTGGTTGTCAGATCGTTATTAGTGCTTATGATACTTCTGGCAATGGCGGGAATCTCCATACCGAAGCATATGAAAAAGACGGAGACAATATTTATTATAGATGTATCAGACAGTATGAAGGGAAATATAACGCAAATAGAGGATTATCTTAAGAAGACAATTGCTAAGATGCCGAACCGGAATGTGGCGGGAGTTGTAACCTTTGGAAAGGATATGGCGGTGGATCGCTTTCTTTCAGAGAATACATCGTTTTCAACATTTACAACAGAGCCGGTCACAACGGCAACAAATATTGAAAATGCGGTTACTGCTGCATGTTCTATGTTTGATGAGGGTGCCGGCAAACAGATTGTGTTAATTACGGATGGCAGTGAAAATGAAGGCAATATGTCTATTGCGGCCAGTCTGGTAAAGGGAAAAGAGATAGAATTATCGGCAATCAGCGTGGAGGACAGTATTGATCACAATCCGGAAGTATATATCGATGGATTGAATGCACCAAAGGTGATTCATGCAGGCGATCATTATAATGTCACCGTTTCGGTACAGTCAAATGTGGAAACGGATGCGGTTCTGTCCTTGTATTCGGGCAGAGTTGCCAAAGGACAGCAGGATATTCATGTGACAAAAGGACAGAATCAGTTTGTATTTGATGATGTTGGAGAAGAAGGGACGATTGCACAATATAAAGCGGTCATTGAGCCGGCAAAAGACACGATATCCGTAAATAATACCTATGTAACATATGCCCAGATCGTCGCGAGACCGCGGCTTCTCCTGGTAGAGGGAACATCAGGGGAGGCATCTGAATTTGAAAAGCTCTTACGGGCGGCGAATGTTGATTATGATACGGTGACACCAGCCGGTGCTCCGAATTCTTTATCAGATCTGAATCAATACAAAGCAGTTATTACACTGAATGTATATTATGATGACCTGACGCCGGGGTTTGCCAGACTCTTACCTTCTTATATCAAGGATTATGCAGGAGGATATATCTGCATAGGTGGAGAGAACAGTTATGCATTAGGGAATTATAAAGGAACAGAATTAGAGGAAGTTCTGCCGGTCAATATGGATCTGCAGGGCGAAAAAGAATTACCGAAAATGGCTATGGCCATGGTGATCGATCAGTCCGGAAGTATGATCAGCCCGTCCACTGAGAACAGTCAGGTGACCGGATTAGACCTCGCAAAACAGGCAGCGATATCCGGCGTGTCCCAATTAAGAAGTACGGACGAGGTTGGGGTACTGGCATTTGATGATAGTTACCATTGGATGGTACCAATGCAAAATGCTGATGATATGGATCAGATAGAAGAAGGAATCGCATCGATCGGATATGGAGGTGGAACCAGTATTTATCCGGCGTTAGAAGAGGCTTATAAGGAAATCTCTAAGAGTGATGCCAAGATCAAGCATATCATATTATTAACAGACGGACAGGATGAATACCGGCAGTATGATTCGTTACTGAAGCAGATCAAGGATGCAGACATTACAGTATCTACAGTAGCGGTTGGAGAAGAATCGGATCAGACAATGCTTTCTAATATTGCCGATATATGTGGGGGAAGATCCTATTATACGGATGTGAATAATTCTATTCCGAGAATCTTTGCACAGGAGGTATATTTATCAACAAATACATATCTGATCAATCAGGAATTTTATCCGGATATCGTATCGGACAGTGATATATTGTCCGGTGCAATGGATGAGGGGTGCCCGGCATTGCTTGGATATATTGCGTCTACGCCAAAGAATGCTGCAAATGTAATATTGGAATCTGATCAGGGAGATCCGATTCTTACTACATGGCAGTATGGATTGGGAAGAACGGTTGCATGGAACAGCGATGGAGATAATGTATGGACAGCGAATTATGCTAATTGGGACAATTATCCGACACTGTGGTCGAACATTATTCAGTATGTGATCGCTGATACGGAACTAGGTGACGATGCATTTGAGATACACAAAGACGGTAATACGGTGACCCTTTCCTATACGACCAAAGAATATGATAAAGATACCGCTGTTTCTGCGGTTGTATCGGATGAAAATGGCAGCGCAAAAGATATATCTTTTGAAGCGGTGAAGCCGGGAACTTACGAGGCAGCTTTAGATGCCGGTGATGTTGGTATATACAGTATTAATCTTCGTAAAAATCAGGGAAATGATATTGTAAAAACATATAATACGGCATATGCGAATCAGTATTCGTTGGAGTATCAGTTTAGCGGTGATACTGCCGCATTAGATACTTTTGTAAGTCAGGCAGCGGGAAAAATGATCTCCATGGACGATTCCGTATGGAACAGGCAGAATAATACAGTAAGAGCGAGTGTTCCATTGACGGTACCATTACTGATCTTTTCCATTTTCTTCTTCCTGTTTGATATTATTGCTCGAAGATGGGCAATTGATATGTTAGGTTTTGTAAAAAAGGGATTAAAAAGGATCAATAATAAGAAGCGGTTTCAACGGAAACGCCCATTCAAGGAGAAAGAAAAAAAGAATAAGCATATAAAAGAGAGAAAAACAAAGAAATCGGCAAAAAAGAAATTACAAGCGGAACAAAATGGTTCTTTGGATATGAACCAGTTATTAGAAAAGAAAAGAGAACGAAATTAAAAAACTCTTGTGTATTCTATGAAAAAGGGTTACAATAAACTATATGCTTAGGAGATAGCTGTATAATAATAGGAATTACGAGGGATAACATTCCGGAATGGGGGCG
>OLSQ01002258.1_pt1 | contig 14260 bp, 15 predicted proteins | sample 1672561 | NCBI WGS metagenome assembly OLSQ01 (sample SAMEA3136699, study PRJEB25190) | human gut metagenome | biome: human gut; feature: human-associated habitat; material: faeces | place: Austria | collected 2013 | reverse complement strand
CAACAAAGAAGGTGGTCTTGACACCATACCGCGCCAGAATGTCGATAAGCGTCTGTGTATCCTCGTTGCCCCACGCGGCGTCGAAGCTGATAGCGCAGACCTTCTGGTTGCGCTCCACAGAGTAGATGGGCAGCTGCCGAGTCGTGGCCGCAGCGCTGACGGAGGCCGGATAATTCACCACATAGAAAATCGCCGCCGCCAGCACCAGCGCCGCGCCGCCAACCATGTACCACCGCCGCAGCAGAAGTATCCTTATCTTCTTCATATCGAGTTCGCCCCTTTCTGCCACAACCTATGCGGAGGCGGCGTAGAAAAGAAGCGGCGGGACAGAACACCCGAAAAAACGCTTTTTGCTGAACTTTTGCTATTTATGCTAGTAATAGTGAGCGAGAATGTAAAAGCTTTATTTCTTACATAAAAACAAAATTGGTTAGATTTTTAATGCTTCCTTCAATATCAAGCGGGTCAATAAACAATCTTGAAGCGTGGAGATTTGTACCAGACCCCGGTAAATTCGACCATATCTTCGCTGACCAAGAGTTATATCAAAAATATGGACTGACACCAGATGAAATCGCAATCATTGAGTCCGTAATCAAAGAACGTAAGCACTTAATCCTTTTCTGGCACTCTCATATAGAGTTGTTCCAGATCCTAAAAATGGGTCAACTGCAAAAATCCATCAGCAGCATACTTGCTTAACAATGTTTCTATGAACTGAGGAGAAAACTGTCCATTCCACGCAAATAGATTTGAACGAGTTTTAATATCAATATTCAGTTTGCTCTGCTCAATCTCACTACGGTCAATAGGTTGTTGATTGAAGGTAATCCTTTGTTTATCCATTACAACAGTCCATTCTGAAAATATGCTGCTAACTTACAGTAACTTTTGAGTTGATTCTACCACAAAACAGGATAAATCTCAATCTAAGGATTTAGGCTCCACCCGACAAGGATGGAGCCTCGTTTTATGTCCCCTAATGAATAAATCTGCATTAGCTTACCCTAACTTATACTTCGGGAACACAAAAGGGAATTGGGAGTTCTCAATAAAAAATTGAAAGCCCTGTTCCGGGTGGAACAGAGCTTTTGCAAACAAATTCGTCGCGCCTACGCCCTATGCACTGCCGGAAGATTCATTTTCGCACAGCAAAAATAGCCCCCATAATAGAAGGCGGCATAGACACGGTAGGAGCCCATCACGGACTGGATATTCTTGCGGCTCATCGTCTTTTCCATGGTGTGCTCCTTTCCCGCTGCCAGGCAGCGATCTTGTTGTCTGTTGCTTTAGCACTTTTAGCGGCAAAAGCAAATGGTCGTTTTGTACAAAATTTACGTCATATTTGAATGTAAATTATCAAATACACCTTTCGCCTATGATAAATAAAGGTCGCATCCCTGTTTTTTAAGCAAAACTGAGGTGATGCCTCGTAAGGAGACGGTCATATCATGGTATTTCGATCCCAGATTGTGGGTTCTTTTTTAACTCAGCAAGATAGAATTCTCGACTGTTGTTCAAGTGCACAATCATTGCATACTGCGCTCCCAGTACATCATGGCGGCAAATCGCTTCGGTAATATGTGCGTGCTGCAGTGCGGCGCTTTCCCGCAGCGATTTATCCCAAGTGGTAACGGCCATGTGAATGGAATTGTTGACGACAGGGATAAGACTTTTAAGTATGCGATTGCCGCAGCATTCAGCGATGAACCCGTGATAGGCAATTTCTGCACTGATGTGCTCCTGGTGACTGTAATCGGAGTCGATTGTGCGTTTGACATTCTCATCCAGACGAATAAGCTCGGCGATTTGTACATCTGTGACCCGGCTTGCGGCGATAGCGGCTATCTGCGGTTCCAACATTAGGCGGACACCAATAATATCCATAGCAAGATCGGCACCGCCGTCAACCCCATAAAGCATAGCCAACGCGGCTGGATCAAATGGATCACTTTCATGGGATGAGACATACATCCCCGAGCCTTGACGCACTTCGACGAGATGCCGCGCTTGTAGCTGACCGATGGCTTCCCGCAGAGTGCTCCGACTTACACCAAACATATCGGACAGTTCGGTTTCATTTGGTAATTTGTCACCAGGCTGCAGATGCCTGTTTAGCACCAGTTTAAGAATTTCTTGAGCTACTATATCGGGTAACTGACCCGTTTTTTTTCTGTTTGCTACCATAAAACCCTCCATGCAGCGGCAATAGGAAATTAGTCTGGTTGTGATTATAGCACAACTACGGTGCGATTGCAAGAGAAAAAGACAAATACATCATATGAAAACAGGATAGGATATCTGTTGAATATGGAGAGCAATAATATGTCGTCAGACAAATTTAGTTATATACAACAAATTAAAGTGCAAATTTTTGTTAATTACGGTGAATTTATTTTGCTTATTGACGAATGACAGATTGGGTGATATGATGAATATGTCGGATGAATAAGTAGGGCGAAGACGAGCACGTGGAGCATAAGTCTGATGAGTTTTGATGCCGCTGCGACAGACTTATACGATACGTCTCAAAACAATTCCAAAAACAGAACGGAAAACAGAAAAGGAGAAAAGACATGAAAAAGGTGAAAAGATTGTTGGCTCTGGCACTGTCTCTGCTGATGGTGTATAGCATGGTGGGCTGCGGGTCTACTGCGAACGATGGCGGTGATGAGAACGACGCGGATAAGGTATACACTTTCTCTTGGGCACACTCCTCCTCTGCGAACGGTGACCGTCTTCCCGATGCTTCTGTGGAGATCATCAAGGAGATTGAAGAGAAATCTAATGGTCGTCTGGTATTCCAGCACTATCCCGCTTCCCAGATGGGCGCGGAGCGCGAGACCCTTGAGGGTGTGACCCTGGGTACCGTGGACCTGGCTGTCGTTTCCACCGGCGCGATCGCATCCTTCTTCCCCGAGATCGAGGCGACTTCCATTCCTTATCTGATCACCAGCCGCGAGATCGGTTGGGCAGTCTATGACGGCGAGTTCGGCCAGATGCTCGGCCAGATGTCCGAGAAGGCCGGCTGGAAGTGGCTCGGCTGGGCAGAGAACGGCCTGCGTATGTTCTCCAACAAGGTCCGCGAGATCCGCACTCCCGCTGACATGAAGGGCCTGAAGATCCGTACCATGGAGAACGAGATCCACATGGCGCTGGTCAACGCGCTGGGCGCTTCCGCTACCCCCATTACGGCTTCTGAGATCTATACGGCTCTGCAGCAGGGCACCGTGGACGGTCAGGAAAACGGCATCGCGCTGACCTACGGTCTGGGCTTCTATGAGCAGCTGAAGTATATCACCCTGCTGCCTCATGTGTATGATCCCTACATCGTCTGCATGAGCAACAACGCCTGGAACTCCCTGCCTGAGGATCTGCAGCAGCTCCTGCAGGAGGAGATCACCAAGTTCTGTCAGTTGGAGCGTGAGTACAACCAGCGTGACGACGAAGCATATCTCCAGAAGATGCTGGATTCCGGAATGACTGCTTATACCCCCACTGAGGCGGAGGCGCAGCAGTTTATTGATGCTACAGCCGGCATCGTGGATACGATCCGCGATCATGTGGGCGATGAGCTGGTGGATGCATACATCTCCGCCGTGGAGCAGGCAAAGAAGGACTAAAGGAAAAGAGCAGATAGAGCAAGCTTTCGATTTTCCAATAATGGATTGAGAAAAGTAATCAGGGTGTACCGGGTCGATCCCGACCATCCGGATCTTCCCGGTACACCCGTCAATCAAAATTGGTGATGATATGAAGAAAATTATTACATTTATTGAGAAAACCCCATTTACGAAGTTTATTTGTACCATATTGATCTTCGGTATGGCACTTGTTATGACGATGAATGTCATTTTGCGTAAATTCTTTGGCTTTTCCTTCAATTGGGGCGACGAGATCCTGCGTTACATGTCCATCTATATGGCGTTTGCAGGTATCGCAGCCGGCTTCCGGTACGGAAAGCACATCAGCATCACGATCGTGACAGAGCATCTGATCCCCGAGAAGGCCCGGCCTGTATTCCGGCTCCTCAGCGATATCTGCGGCCTTATTTTCATGGCCTTGCTGGTATATTTCGGCATCATTCTTGTGCAGCGGATCGGCGCATCCGGCCAAGTTTCTACAGCTCTCCGTCTTCCCATGGCAGTTATTTATGCGGCTGTCCCCGTCTGCGGTGTATTGTCTATTGTTCAGATTCTCATCCAGATGTTTATGGAAAAGAGCTACCTGCAGCCCCGCGATTAACGGACGAGAATTACAGCAACGTGTTTGTTGCAGATGGGAGGATTACATATGGTTGCAGTACTGTTTATCTCACTGATTATATTCATGGCGCTGGGTGTGCCCATCGCCGCAAGTATCGGCTTTGCGACTCTGGCCTCGATGATCTCAGGTGGCTCCGGAAATCTGTTCCTGGTGGCACAGAAGATGATCACGGCTATGGACTCTACGACGCTGCTGGCGATCCCGCTGTTTATTCTTGCCGGTGCCATCATGGGCAAGGGCGGTATCTCCAAGCGCATCATCGACCTCAGCTATGAGCTGTTCGGCTGGATCCCCGGCTCTCTGGGCATCGTGTGCGTGGTGTCCTGCATGTTCTTTGCCGCCCTGTCCGGCTCCTCTCCGGCCACGGTGGCGGCTATCGGCGGCATCATGGTTCCGGCCATGATCGATGACGGCTATCCCGCAGGCTTCTCCTGCTCTGTGGCGGCAGCCGGCGGTATCATCGGTTGTATCATCCCGCCGTCCATTCCCTTCGTTAACTACGGTCTGATCACCGGCGAGTCTGTTGGCGATCTGTTCGCCGGCGGTATCCTGCCCGGCATCCTGATGGGCATTTCCCTCTGCGTGATCATCTCGATCAAGGCCAAGAAGCACGGCTGGGGCACGACCACCAAGGGCATCAACCTTCTCAATCTCGGAAAGGCGTTTTTAAACTCCATCCTGGCCCTGCTGATGCCCGTCATCATCCTGGGCGGTATCTACGGCGGTTTCTTCACTCCGACCGAGGCTGCGGCTGTTGCCTGCATCTATGGTCTGATCGTTGCCTGCCTGATTTACAGAACCGTTAAGTTCAAGGACCTCTATGCCATCGGTTTCGACGCGGCACTGACCGCTGCCATGATCCTCTTCATCGTCGGCACCGCCAATGCGTTCAGCAACATCGTGACGACGCAGCAGGTCCCCGCGAAGCTGACCAGCCTGATCCAGGGCGTGACCGACAGCAAGTACATCGTGCTGCTGCTCATCAACATCATCCTGCTGATCAACGGCTGCTTCATGGAAGAAACGGCGACGACCTTCATCTACACGCCGATCCTGTATCCGCTGATCTGCTCCTATGGCATCGACCCGGTCCAGTTCGGCGTCATCATGGTCATGAATATGACCATGGGCCTGATCACACCTCCTCTGGGCATCAACCTGTTTGTGGCGGCCGGTATCGACAAGAGAGGTACATTCAAGGAAACGATCAAATACATCTGGCCTTTGTTTGGCGTCCTGGTAATTGTGCTGATGCTGGTCACATATATACCGGGTATTTCCCTGTCGTTCGTCAACCTGTTCAAGTAAAATCAGAACAGTGACAGCAATACACTAGTTTTAAACAAGGATGTGACAGAAAATGAAAATTTGTATCTTAGGTGCCGGCGGTATGGGTTCCCTGTACGGTGCGCATCTGTCCACAGTCCCCGGCAACGAGGTGTGGCTCGTCGATGTGTTCAAGGCTCACGTGGACAAGATCAACAGCGATGGCCTCTGCGTGGAGTGCGATGGCAAGGATACCTACTACAAAAATGTTAAGGCCGTGACGGATTCCTTCGAGATCGGCGTGTGCGATCTGGTCGTGATCTTTGTGAAGGGCACGGCTACCCGCGCGGCGATCGAGGCCAACAAGAATCTGTTTGGTGAAGAGACCATGGCGCTGACCGTGCAGAACGGTCTGGGCAACGCGGAAGTGATCGGCAGCATTATCGGTTACGACAATGTGGCCTGCGGCACTACCGAGCAGGGTGCCCGTATGCTGGAGCCCGGCAAGATCCTGGACATGAACAAGGGTAAGGGCAAGACCGTTATCGGCGATGTCCACGGCAAGGTAACGCCCAAGATTGAGAAGGTCGGCGAAGCCCTGAAGGCGGCCGGATTCGAAATGTACGTTTCCGAGGATGTTTCCGGTCTTATCTGGGACAAGCTGATCGTGAACGTGGGCATCAACGGCTGCTCCGCGGCCATGAACCTGACCAACGACGAGAACTGGACCATTCCGGAAGCCAACGCGATCCATGTGGCAGCCGTGAACGAGGCCATCGCCGTGGCGCGTGCCAAGGGCGTAAAGCTCAGCTATGCGGATCCCCTGGCACATGTCAAAGAGGTCTGCGGCTTTACCGTGGGCAACCAGTGCTCCATGCTCCTTGATGTGCTGAACGAGCGTCCCACCGAGATCGACCTGATCAACGGTGCGGTCGTCCGTGAGGGCAAGAAGGTGGGTATTCCCACCCCTGTGAACGAGGTTCTTGTGAACATCGTGAAAGTCAAGGAGCGGAAGTACAGCAAGAAATAAGCCTATGGGTGTAAAGAACGACAAGAGAATCGTGGTGTTCATTGGACATTTCGGCAGTGGGAAAACAGAGTGTGCCGTGAATTACGCGATGAAAGTCAAGCAGGAAATGCCTGCGAGCAAGGTGGCGATCGCCGATTTGGACATTGCAAATCCATTTTTCCGCAGTCGCGAGAAGAAGGATGAAATGGAAGCGATGGGCATTGAGAACCTGAGCAACCTGTACGGCAAGATGATCACCGACGAGGTGCCTGCACTTGACCCGGCGATCCGCCGTCCGCTGGAAAACAAAGAATACCGTGCGGTCGTTGACGCGGGCGGAGATCCCTCCGGAGCAAAGCTGCTGATGCAATTCCAAGATCTACTGGCTGTCCCCGACTGCGATGTATTTGCGGTAGTCAACGCAAACCGACCGGAAACAGCGACGCTTGAAAAGGCGGTTCCACTATTGGAAATGATGCAGATTGCTGGCGGTTTGCAGATCACGGGGGTTGTGAACAACACCCACATGATTCGGAAGACTACAGTCAAAGACATTATGAAGGGGTATCGACTGGCGAAAGAGGTTGCGGATCATTTTGGTGTGCCAGTCAGGTACAGTACTTGCGAAGAACATCTGCTGGCTGAATTGTACCAACAGTTAGAGAGTACCCCGATAGAAAGTGAGGTTTTCCCCATTACGCTGCAAATGCGCGACAGCTATCTTGACAAGGAAGTCTGATTTTTACAATCCATGACAAACATAGACGTGCTGCATGGAGCGGCCGTCGAAAGGAGTATGCAAAATGGCAAAAGGCATTCTGAAATTTAACGAAGACAAGTGTAAGGGTTGCGGATTGTGCGTGAAGTACTGTCCTAAACAGATCTTGGGCTTAAACCAGGAGGTCGTCAACAAGCTGGGCTATCACCCCATTGGCCTGCTTGAACCGGAGAGCTGTGTTGGGTGCGCTACCTGTGCAATCATGTGCCCTGATGGTGTTATCAGCGTCTACACTGAATAAAGAGGAGGAGAATAAAATGTCTGAACCTATCTTGATGAAGGGAAACGAGGCGTTTTGCGAAGCGGCGATGCGCGGTGGAGCAAGATACTATTTCGGCTATCCTATTACCCCGCAGAGCGAGATCCCCGAGTATATGGCGGCTCACATGGACGAGATCGGCGGTTGCTTCCAGCAGGCAGAAAGCGAACTGGGTGCTGTGAACATGGGTATCGGTGCAGCTGCCGCCGGCGGCAATGTTATGCTTTCATCTTCCTCCCCCGGTATCGCACTGATGCAGGAGGGTATGAGCGGTCTGTGCGTCTGCCATCTGCCGCTGGTGTTGGTGAGTGTTGCCCGCGGAGGCCCCGGTATCGGCGACATCCGTCCCTCTCAGGGTGATTATCGTCAGGCGACTCGCGGCGGCGGCAATGGTGACTATCACCTGATCACTTTTGTTCCTACGACTATGCAGGAAGCTGTTGATCTGATTTATGAAGCCGTTGATCTGGCCGACGAGTATCGCAACCCCGTCTGCATCCTGTGCGATGCAATGATGGGCCAGATGATGGAAGCCATCGAACTGCCCGAGTACAAGAAGCCCCGCATGACCGACGCCGAGATCCGCGCCGCCAAGCCTTGGGCGCTGACCGGCCAGGGCGACCGTGCCGAGAAGAACCGCATCCACGCAATGCCTTGGTCCCCTGAGGAACTGCAGGAGACCAATATGTTCCAGAAGGCCTATTATGACAAGGCCGAGAAGAACCTGGTCCGCTATGAGACCACCGATCTGGAAGACGCCGAGGTCGTATTCGTCTGCTACGGTACCCCCGCCCGTATCACTTCCGAAGCAATGGAGATGCTGGCTGCCGAGGGCATCAAGGCCGGTATGATCCGTCCCATCAGCGCATGGCCCTATCCCTATGCCGCGTTTGACGAGATCGGCCCCAAGACGAAGGTCGTTATCTCTGTCGAGCTGAGCCTCGGCCAGATGATGGAAGATGTCCTGATCGGCACCAAGGGCCGCTGGCCTGTGAAGCTGATCTCCCGCTGCGGCGGCGTGCTCTTCACGTCTCGTGAGATCGTTGAGGAGACCAAGGAAATTCTGAAAGGAGTCGAGTAATCCATGAAAACTGTATTTGAATATACCAAGGGCATGGAAGCCGATGTCAGCACTTCGTATTGCCCCGGTTGTACGCACGGTATCGCCCACAGACTGATTATGGAAACGCTGGAAGAGCGCGGTGAGCTGGAGAAGACCATCGGTATCGCTCCCGTGGGCTGCTCCATCGCGGCTCCTCGGTTCATGAAGGTGGATATGATCGAGTCCTTCCACGGCCGTGCACCCGCTGTTGCCTCCGGTGTCCGCAGAGTTCATCCGGACAAGGTGGTTTTCACCTACCAGGGCGATGGTGACCTGACCTCCATCGGCGGTAATGAGATCCTGCACGCTGCTGAGCGCGGTGAAAAGTTCTGCACCTTCTTCATCAACAACGCGATCTTTGGTATGACCGGCGGCCAGCTGGCGCCCACCACCCTGATCGGCCAGAAGGCGACCACCGCTCCCCTGGGCCGCACCGTTGAGAAGCACGGTATGCCTCTGCGTATGTGCGAGATCATTTCCCAGTGCCCGCGCGCAGTGTTTGTGGAGCGCGTTGCTCTGGATACTCCCGCGCACGTCCGTCAGGCGAAGAAGGCTGTTCAGAAGGCGTTTGAGGTGCAGGCCAAGGGCCTCGGCTTCGCTTTCGTAGAGTTCCTGTCCACCTGCCCCTCCAACTGGGGTGTGTCCGCGGTGAAGGCCACGGATTGGCTGGCTGAGAACATGATCCCTTATTATCCGCTTGGCAACTTTGCGTGTCCTGAGGAGGTAAAGTAAGATGGCTACTATGAAAATTCTGATTGCGGGTTCCGGTGGCCAGGGCGTTATGGTCATGGGGCAGATGATCGCAAAGTCTGCCATCCTGGAAGGTAAGCAGGTCACCTATCTGCCCTCCTATGGCCCCGAGATGCGCGGCGGTACCGCAAACTGCAGCGTCATCGTTTCTGACAAGAAGATCGGCTGCCCCGTTATCGACGTTCCTACCGTCGTCGTTGCCATGAACACCGCTTCCATGCGTAAGTTCGAGGGCAATCTGGCAGAGGGCGGCAAGCTGTTCCTGAATGACTCCCTGATCGAAGAGGATCCCAGCAGAAAGGACGTGACCATTTATAAGGTCGACGCCGCTGGCATTGCCAAGAATGACCTCGGCAACGAGAAGGCTTCCAACATGGTCATGCTGGGCGCCATCGTCCGCAAGACCGGCATTGTGAAGCTGGAGAGCGTCCATAAGCTGGTTGAAAAGACCTTTGCCGGCAAGAAGGCCGCAATGATTCCCATGAATCTGAAGGCTCTGGAAATCTGGGAAGAGAAGTAATTTTAATTGAACGTAGTCCGGGACACGGAGCCCGGGAAAGGCTCCGTGTCCCAGACTTATGGAGGGAAATACTATGGCTCTGATGACAAGTAAGCAGTACGTAGAGTCTTTGGCGAGAATGAACCGAAGGATTTTCTTCCAAGGCGAACTGATCAAGGATCCGGTCAACGACCCGATGCTGATCCCGTCCAGAAGGTGCCTGGAAGAGACCTACGATATGGCGTTCATGCCCGAATACGAAGAACTCATGACGGCTACCAGCCAGTTTACGGGTCATAAGATCAATCGATTCAACCATATCCACGCCAGCAAGGAAGACCTGAACAAAAAGGTAAAGCTGCAGCGTCTTATGGGCCAGCGCACCGGCAGCTGCTTCCAGCGCTGTGTGATCATGGATATGGCAAATGCGTTCTATTCCACCACCTATGAAGTGGACGAGAAGTATGGCACGCACTACTTCGAGCGCTTTAAGGATTTCATTATCCGCTGCCAGGAAGAGGACCTCATCGTCGGCGGTGCGCTGACCGACGTTAAGGGTGACCGCAGCTGCGCGATCGGCAGTGATGACCAGGATAAGGATCTGTACGTCCATGTCGTTGAGAGACGCCCCGATGGCGTGGTGGTGAACGGTGCAAAGGCCCATCTAACCGGTATTACGAACGCCCATGAGGTGGTCGTTCTTCCGACGCAGGCGATGCGTCCCGGCCAGGAAGATTACGCGATTGCGTTCCATATTCCTCTGGACGCGCCCGGCATCACGATGATCCTCGGCCGCCAGAGCTGTGACACGAGAAAAACCGAAAAATACGCCGACATCGATGTCGGTAATGCGAAGTACGGCGGCATTGAGGCCCTGACCATTTTTGATCATGTTTTCGTGCCCAACGAAAACATTTTCCTGAACGGTGAAACGGACTTTGCCGGCATGCTGGTTGAGCGCTTTGCCGGCTATCATCGCAACAGCTACGGCGGCTGCAAGTCTGGCGTGGGCGACGTGGTCATTGGCGCGGCTGCACTGATCGCCCAGTATAACGGAACGGAGAAGGCATCACACATCAAAGACAAGCTGGTGGAGATGACGCAGCTCAATGAGCAGCTGTATTGTGCCGGTATTGCGTCCAGTGCAGAGGGCTGGCAAACTAAGGCGGGAAACTACATGGTGAACCTGCTGCTGGCGAACGTCTGCAAGTTGAACGTTACGCGCTATCCCTACGAGATCGTGCGTCTCATGGAAGATATTGCGGGCGGTATCATGGTAACGGCACCTTCTGAGGGCGATCTGCGCAGTGCTGAGGTGGGACCGTATATCGAAAAGTACCTTGTTGGCCACAATGTGAATGCAGAGCAGCGTCTCCGCGCGCTCCGTCTCTGTGAAAATCTGGCACTTGGCACAGCTGCTGTCGGCTATCGCACAGAGTCTATGCATGGGGCGGGCTCGCCGCAGGCACAGAAAGTGATGATTACGCGACAAGGAAATTTCGAAATGAAAAAGGCACTGGCGAAGCGCATTGCTGGTATTGGAAAATAAACAAACAGTACGTTTCTTTTTGACAAGCAGATACTCTACCCGCCCCCGCCGGAAAGCGGGGGCGGGTAGGAGTGGGCGCGAGGCTTGTTGTATGAACATAAAAAGAGAAATTGAGAGAGTTGTCGAAGAGTTGATACAACCTGCAATACGTAGCCATGGCGGCAATCTAGAGATTGTGGGGTATCGGGATCATGTGCTACAAATCAGTTTGACGGGCGCATGTGCAAATTGCCCCATGGCAAATATCGACACGAAGAGGGAAATTGAAAAGGCACTGAAAGAGGTATTTCCTACGCTGGAAGGCGTAGAGCTGGTGGATCCTATTGAATCGGAAATGCTTCGACTTGTGAGATCAATTTTAAGGGATGACAAAAAATACACTGGAAAAGCAGTCAAATATTGTGGCGGCTGCAACCCCACCTATGACCGCACTGCCGTGGTGCAGCAGCTGGAAGAGAAACTAGGAGAAAAACTGGAGACGGCGGAAGCCGGAAAACAATATGAAGAAATATATGTGGTGTGCGGTTGCTCTACACACTGCGTGGATATAAGTGAACTTAAGGCGGATCACGTAGTCGTGATCGATGGAGGAAGTCTTGAGAGATTCCTGTGAGGCAGAGCGAATTCTTATACAACTACAATAAATGGGAGTGAGAAAACATGACATTTGAATTGACTAAGGAGCAGCTGCTTCTTCAGAAAATGGTGCGTGCTTTTGCTGAAAACGAGGTGGCACCGCTTGCCGACGAACTGGACAAAACGAGCCGTTTTCCCCAGGAGACATTTGTCAAGCTGGCAAAGCTGGGCTTGATGGGCCTGAACATTCCCAAGGAGTACGGCGGTGCCGGGATGCCCGACATCTGCAAGGTCATTACCGTATCCGAGCTGGCCAAAGCCTGCGCCAGCACCGCCGAGGCCTATGCCGTACACCTGCTGGTGAACTATATCATCGTGAAGTTCGGCAACGAGGCACAGAAGAAGGAATACCTCGCCAGAGCTATGACCGGTGTGCTGGGTGCCTTCGCTCTGACCGAGCCCGGTGCAGGTTCCGATGCCGGTTCCCTGCAGACCACCGCTGTGGCAGACGGGGATGACTATATCATCAACGGCACCAAGTGCTTCATCAGCAATCTGGGCCACGAAGAGGGCGATTACGCTGTGGTTATCGCTCTGACCGACCGGGCCAAGAAGAATCACGGCGGTATGACCGCATTTTTGGTCGACCGCAGCACGCCCGGCTTCAAGGTTGGCAAGATCGAGGAGAAGATGGGCATCAACGCTGCGTCTGTGGCCGAGCTGATTCTGGAGGATTGCCGTGTTCCCAAGACCGCCATTCTCGGCAGAGTGGGAGATGGCTTCAAGGTCGCTATGGGCGGGTTAGACAGCGGACGTATCGGTATTGCATCTCAAGCCTGCGGTGAAGCCGAGGCAGCATTGAATGCCGCTGTGGAGTACGCAAAGCAGCGCATTCAGTTTGGCCGCCCCATTGCGGACAAGCAAGGGCTGCAGTTCTATCTGGCGGACATGGCCACTCGTGTTGAGGCAGCGTATTTGCTGACCTTTAAGGCTGCGGAATTGTTGGACAGCGGCAAGAGTGCCGGCAAAAACGCTTCGATGGCGAAGTACTATGCCTCCGAAACCGCGAACTGGGTGGCGGCTAAAGCTCTGCAGATTCACGGTGGCTATGGCTACATGAAGGATTATCCCATTGAGCGCATTTATCGTGACGCCCGCATCCTCACCATTTATGAGGGCACCTCCGAGGTGCAGAAGACCGTCATTTCCCGTGCGCTGTTGAAGTAAGGAGGTAAAAGGAAAATGAAAATTCTCGTAACTGTTAAGCAGGTCCCCGATACCTCCGGTAAGGTGGCCGTCAATCCCGATGGCACTCTGGACCGTGCGTCCATGCAGACCATCATCAACCCCGATGACCTGAACGCCGTCGAGGCCGCCCTGTCCCTGAAGGACGAGCTGGGCTGCAAGGTCGTGGCGTTCACCATGGGTCCTCCTCCCGCAGAGGGTATGCTGCGCGAGCTGATGGCCATGGGCGTGGACGAGGGCGTTCTGGTCACCGCTCGTGAGTTCGGCGGTTCCGATACCTACGCTACCTCCCAGATCATCGCCGCCGCTATCGATACCTACGGCATCGAGAAGGATGATATCATCTTGGCTGGCCGTCAGGCCATCGACGGTGATACCGCTCAGGTGGGTCCGCAGATCGCTGAGAAGCTGCATCTGCCCCAGGTCACCTATGCCGGCGAGATCACCAAGGACGGCGACACCCTGACCGTGAAGCGCATGCTGGAGGACGGCTACATGACCGTCAAGGTCAAGACCCCCTGCATGATCACCTGCATCAAGGAGCTGAATCAGCCCCGCTACATGAATCTCTACGATATCAATGCTGCTTACAGCAAGCCCCTGGTCACCATGACCTATGAGACCCTGAAGGATCATCCCCTGATCGATAAGAGCACCATCGGTCTGGCTGGTTCTCCCACCAACATTTTGACCTCCTTTACGCCTCCCAAGAAGGGCGCCGGCATGATGCTGGAAGGTGACGGTAAGGATACTACCGACAAGCTGGCTGGCATTCTGGCGGCCAAGCACATCATCTAAGGGAAAGGAGATAAGAAAATGGCTTTTAATAGTGCTGATATCGGCGCGTTCAAGAACGTATGGGTGTTCTGCGAGCAGCGTCAGGGCGTGATGATGCCCACCACCTTTGAACTGATCTCCGAGGGCCGGAAGCTGGCCAATGAGCTGGGTGTCGAGCTGTGCG
>OLSQ01002246.1_pt1 | contig 14328 bp, 18 predicted proteins | sample 1672561 | NCBI WGS metagenome assembly OLSQ01 (sample SAMEA3136699, study PRJEB25190) | human gut metagenome | biome: human gut; feature: human-associated habitat; material: faeces | place: Austria | collected 2013 | reverse complement strand
ATCATCCATCCAAGATAATTGTTTCCATTCAACACCTTCCCTAGAATGATATGTAAGTCTAACAGGTTTAAACATATCGTTGGTTTTTGTAGCACCAATTATACATCTAAGACCATTAATTTTATATTGACCTATATAATCAGATTTAGTAAAAGGTTTGTTATCTTTAAGAACTTTAGCTAACATAGGAAGAACAAAACCATCTTGAGTAGTATTATTTTTAGGTAAATACATATCAAGAAAAGAAGCTAAAGAACTTTTAGCAATCTCCATTGGAGCATTATCTTTAAGTTCAATAGCTTCTTTATATCCTTCCTTACGTTTAGCTTTAATTCTAGATTCTATTTCATTTGCTTTAACTCTTTTAGGATTTAATATTTCAGTATGAGGAACTTTACCAAAAAGACCATAATTACAAACAATCTTACCATCTTCTTTATATATTTCCCATTCTAAAATTTTACCTTGAGCATTACGTTTATAAAGTTTCATTTCATTTCATTAAATTTAAATAGTCCACTTATTCTAGCATTAACATTACGCCTACGCTCATCTTCAAGTTTATCTTTAACTTTAGATTTTTCTTTAACTTCAGATTTTCCTTTAACTTTAGGCTTAGCTTTTTTATAAACAATATTAGGAAAATGTTTCTCATACTCAATATTATTATTATGAATATGTTCCCAATTTTCTCTAACAACATCTTCTTTAAGAACTTTATAGTTAGTCAAAATAAATAGAATATAAGCATTATAAAGTCTATAAGGATAGTCTATAGTTTGAATAAGTCTTCTATTATCAATAGGACTTCTTCTAGAACAATCTATAAGTTTAAATAAATCTTGAATCAATTTATTAGGAGTACATTTTTTAAGTTCATCTTGAATACATTTAGCTTCAACTTTTGTAAGTTCTGTTATATACCTTTCATCTATCATATCTGAAAACTACTACTTTAGTTGGTTTGCCTAAACAACCATGTTTATATTGACAAATTCTAGCAAAATTAAAAGTATCAATAGTTTTAACCCTAGGTTTAGGATTATTCTCAGTTATATTTAATATAACACTATGTGTTTTATAAATATAATCTACAGGAACTTCAATACCTCTAGTATCTGTAGAATCAAACATATCCATGTTTTCAATTTCTTTATAATCAGGACTATCAGTATTAAAGTTTATACTACCATAAAAATAAACATTATTCTTTGATATTTTAAAAGATTTATCACCACGTTTAAGAATTTGTTCTTCTCCAAACATAATTTTATCTTCTTCAACACCATTAATATATGTCATATATATTATATTATGACTAAGTTTATTAGTATGGCAAATTAATCTCTGATAATCTCTGCATATAGGAAACTTGACTATTTTCAGATTTAAATTTGATTTCCGCATAGGTTATTGTTTCATTAATAAATTGATTAAGTTGTTTGATACTATAACATTTATGCAAATCACTAAAATCTTTACCACCATAATCATATAGACCAAATTCGCCTCTAGTAATAAAGATATAAGGTATATTATAAGTTTCATATAGATATTTAGCACCACATCGACCTGTAGTATCAAAGTCTAATAGACTTACAATAATACCGTTCTCATTAAGTTTATTCTTTAACCACTCATATTCATTAGTTTTAAGTTTATAATTTTCACTAGGAAGATTTATGACACCTATATGAAGTTTATCACCAGCCCCCCCGTAGAAGAATGTTGATGATAGATGACTTCCTATACTTAATCTATCTTTACTAGATTTTGTTATGATAATATAATCATAATCGTTTCTTTCAAGATTAGGTAGTCCTTCAAGTACATTACAATTAGTAATAAATTTAAGTTCTTTACTTCTATCCCTAAAAGGAAAATATAGTTTAATAAGATATATACCTTGCTTATTTTGACCAAGCATATAAGCATAACAAGGGTCAGACTCTTTATAATAATATTTAGGGTCTGGATTAGTTACACGATTAATATAATATTGGTCTACAGGAATAACAAAATTGGCATTAAGAAAATTAAGATTAATACCAATAGAGTTCCAATAAGCTTTATCTTGTTGATTCCAAGGTCTAGGAGCAATTTCTATTATAGCTTTTTTATTTCTTCCTTTAGATAAAGCTTTTAATATATCTTCATCAACATTTTCGTCAACAACTTTATCATCAATATTATCAGAAAAAGTATTAGCTATATGTTTAAGAACAAAATAAAAATCTTGCTTATTGTCAGTACTTATAGGTCTATCATAAATATTAGATAATACGTAAGCTACAACTCCATATACATCATCAAAAAATCCAAAACCACCAAAATCTCGAACTTTAAGTCTTCCTTTTCTATTATATATAATACCCATAGATTTGTTATAATCATCATCACGGAATACAGATTTAATTAGATGTCCGTGATTTATACAATCTTGAACAACTTCCATAGGTATATTAAGATATTTACTAACTATAGCTTCTTGAGATATTTTAGATTCAATAAAAGCTTTAGTTAGTTTAGACGTATTAGGAGTTCTTTTATACATTTGTTAGTAATGTTAATTGTTATTTGTATTACAAATATAAATATTCGATTTATAATAACAAAAAAAAAGGTGATAGAAATTAATCTATCACCTCAACCATTAGCAGTACTATTTAGAGTTTAGAAAGGCATATCGCTATCTGCTTCTTCGTATGCTCCGTTAGTAGGAGCTGCACCCATATTAATATCAGATGCACCAACTACACCTCCCATAGGCATAGCACCAGGCATACCAGGCATTGCTTGAGTTCCAATAGTAGGAGTTTTCTTAACTTCCTTTGGAGTTATAGATTCTTTAGTTACATCTATACGAATTACTTTAGGGAACTCTTTAGACTTCATAAGTTCAAGACAACCTTCACCTACAAATAATGGGAAAGAAAGTTCTCCACGAGAAACAGCAGTCCAATCACCTTTCTTGTTCTTTACATAACGAAGAAGTTTCATCCATACAGGAATATGTTTACCATTGGCATCTTTATAGCAAGCTTTACCTGTTGCTTCTTTGTCTTTATCAGCATAGCTACCATTCATCATAGCAGCAACAGTTTCAAACAATTTCTTATATGCAGCAAGAACTGTTTCAGGTTCTACAGATACATATTCAATAACACCATTGTTCTCTTCATAGTCTATAAAGTCAAGAGAAAGAGAATCTTCCTCATCTGGAGTAAGTTCACGTCCTTTAAGATAGAATACATCAAGAATATGCTTTATCCATGCAAGAACAGCATTAACTCTCCATTCATCTTTACCTTCAGGAATAGTATCAACATTACTTTCAACTGGGAACAATGTCTGATAAACATATCTCTTCTCATCAGCTTTAGCATGACAAGAAGTAAACTCAAATGTAAGACGAGGAACTTCAAGACCTGTAAATGTCTTACCATCTGCATTAACAGATGATTCAACTCTTACATCAGAAAGTTGACCTACAAACAAATAATTAGCTGCTGCATCTTTCTCATGAAATTTAAGATGAGAAACAGCTTTAGTTGCATTACTTACACCTCTTCTAACTCTTTTAGCAGCCTTCACATTAGCTGCATTTTCTGTACTTACCATAACTTAATTAAGTTTTTAAAGTTTATTACTATTAATATTAATATTAATATAAAAAGGGAGAACTACTATTGTTAGTAATTCTCCCTCAAATTTACTATTTAATTTCTAATCTAAAGAATAAACAAGAAATTAATCTTTATTTTCGCCACGACGCATAGGGTCTACGTCTTCTGCGAAGTTGATAGGATATGCAACTATATCAACATCCTCAAAACCATTGTTTACTACAGTGTTAATAGTAGTATCAAGGTCAACATCGAAGATACGGTTCTTAGACTTCTTATCTTCAAGGTCTGCTTTAAGCTGATTCCAAAGAGCAGCATAAGTAAAGTTAACCTGAACACCAACACCTGTAGCAGAAGAAGTAGTAGCAACCTTGCAACCCTTAAAGTCTTCTACCAATGGAGAAGCAACATCATCAACTGATACATTAGAAGCAATCTCTTCATCAGTAGCTTCAGCAGAAAGATTATATTTAGCAATAAGCTCGTCACGATTATCAGCTACAAATGCAGCCATATTCTCCTTCAACCAAGCAGCCTTATCAGCCTTAGTCATACGAACAGAACACATCATAGGAGTACCATTAGCCTTCTTCTTAGCAATACCTTTAGCGATAACCCACTGAGTAAGTGAAGAAACGATAGAATCAACATCAGCCTTAGTATCAAGTGAAAGACCATTATCTTCTGCAAACTTAACAATATCAGGATTCTTAGCTGCAATAGCTGCTTCAATCTGGTCAATGTTGTTCATAAACATTACATAATCACCAGGAGCAATACCAAGAGCTTTAGCAGCTGGAGCTGTAAGTGTAAATGCACCATCAGTAGAACGAACAATCATCTGAGGCTTAACCTCTACTGCACCAGCCTTAACTGAATCATTAACTGCTGAAAAACCAAAACCGAACTTCAAATTTGAATTAGTCATAATTGTAAAATTTAAATTGTTAGTAATTAATTAATTATTATTATCTCCAATAGGAGTTGTTTAATCCTTTATTTCTGTATAATCTTCATAGTAATCGGTACTAGGATTAGAATTACCAACTACTACGTCTAGTTCACTAGTTTCCATAACACCCATAATCAAATCATCTGCTATATCTCTAGCTCCAAATACAAAAGCTCTATTAGCAATCATTATTCTAGCATACTTTTTATAAGTATCTTTAATAAATAATTCAGCAGTTTGAGCTTCAGTAAAACTGAAATGACCTTTAGCTGTTATTTCTCTTTCTTTTCCATTTATAACTTTATATCTTTTAAAAGTATATTCAGTTACAAAATCAATAGGTTGAGCTGGAACTCTGATAACAGGATATTTACCTTCTTTAGCAACACTTATAGCTTGAAAACGATTTATACATTTAACACATTGAGCATTAAGTTCAAGTTCATTAAACATATTACCCTTCAAATCTGCATAATATCTAAGAGGATAAACACCTACTTTATCATCAGTAGTTTTTTCTTCAGCTTCTTTAGGAGTTCTACATCTCACAACATATTCGGGAAGTTGTGTTTCAAGATAAATCGTATTACCGTCAGTATATTGATACTGAGGAGCATAATCTTTACTCATTTCCCATGTTACTCCTGCCCTCGATAACAACGATTTGATGATATGAACATCTACACCTGTTTTACCATTAATAACATGGATATGTTCTATACAAGTACTAAAAGGAAGATTTAAGTCATTAGCTCTCATAAGAACTGCAAGACCTTCATTTACACTTTTAACACCGCCTTTATCACTAGCTATAATCTTTTTAAGAAAAACTTCAGCAGCAGCTAATTGTTTTTCATCAAGAAGATTAATAACACCCAAGTTATTAGTAGAACTCTTAGCAAGTTGATTATTGTTATCAACTTTATGTTCTTCTTGTTTATTCATTATATCAAAGAGCTTGTTTTGTTTTACATTGCAAATATATAAACATTATTTTAATCTACAACAATACAGTCGTTATTATTTTCAATATCAACATCAATTTCTTTTGTAGATACAGTTCTATATCTGTCATATTCTCTTTCTTCTATACGTTTTTCTTCCATAGTACCTTTTATATATAAGGTATATAATTTTAATGGATTAGACACGTTTAGATTACTCATACGATACAAATAAGAACGTATATCCTCACATAAAGGACTTGTTATAATTATAATATCTACATCAATATCTAACTCTTTATCAGGAGAATTAGAAGTAGATAGTACATTAATCTTATTGAGATTGAAATTACGTTGAGATTGTTTCTTTTGACTAGTAACACCTAAATATTTAGGTAGTCCTTTCTTAGCACCACTTTTATAATAAATAATATTACCGTTATCATCAATAGCTATAACATTTTCAACTTTATCATGATAATTACCACATATATCTTTATCATTAAGTGTATTAAGATAGTTAGTTACATCAGAAGCAAATTCTCCACGTTTGTTAATGATTAGAATTTTCTTATCTTTATTTTCTTCAACTATATCATTAATCTCTTTAAGTTTTACATTATTGTCACTAAGAAGATTACTTCTAAGACGAATTAATTCAAATGTTTTAGAAGCTCTATCATTAATAGCAAGAGGATTATAATACTTATCAATTTCACGATTAATTTCAATACTCATATCAAGATTCAAATCCCAACCATTATCTTTAGCAATTCGATTACATACATCCAAAGCAGAAGTATTAGTTTTACTATTACCTACTCTAGCTTCATTCATAACATCAAAACTTCCAAATATATTTATAGATGTGGAAATTTCTTTGTTATATTTATCTAGAAGATTAGCATCTTCAGAGTTAGAATCAAGACGAAGAGGTATCAATATTTCTTCTACGGGGGTGTTAATGCGAACTGCATCGAGTTCTTGTTGTCTAAATGTATCAAGAGTAGGACAAACTTTAGATAAATAAGTCATAGATTCATTATCTAAAACTTTATCTATAATAACTAGTTTAAATCTACTAAGACCTAAAGTTACATAAGTTGCTTCTATTATAGTACTAGTCTTATAACATATAGTCAGAAAAACATTTGTTCCTCTTTCATGACCATCGTTATAATCTTGACTATGAATAGAAATATGTTTATCGTTAAATTTAGAAAGAAGAAGTGTTTCTCCTTTATCGTTTAATTCTTTAAACTTATTAATAACTTCAAGTCTATCAGTAAATCCATCTACTAATATTAATACATTAGCAGTAGGACTACGAGTTAGTACATTTGTTAATACTGTTACCAAAGGAATAGAACAATCAAGAGGTTTAGGACAAATCATAGTACCTTTACCTTTTCTGTCCCTCCATTGATTAACAGCAACATTAAATAATTCTGTTTCAATCATATAATTATATTATTCATTAGTTTCATCATCAAATAAACTATTATACAAACCAAAGTTACGTTTAAGCATAACTTTTCCACTAAGAAGTTTCTTATTACTATCACCTTTTCTATTAGGAGATATACCAAGTTTTATAGGATTTATAATCTTATAAGCTTCATTATAATAATACTTATAATCTATACCTCTTTCTTCAATAGATTTATCATCTAAACTATTAAGAATAGTAACTGGTAATCCACTAGCTAGAACAGATTTAGCTCCAGTTGTTTTATGTTTCTTATATATTATGACTCCATTAAGACTAACATAAAATCTAACATGACGTTGACTTTCTATAGTCTTAACTTCACCATCAATAACTCTATCATAAACTACATCAAATTGCTTTCCAACATTCTGAGTTTTACAAAAATCAAGAATATTATTATGAGACTTTAATGTTTCTATAACAGGAGTTCCATTAAGAAAATAATCACAAACAGCTTTAGCTACAATAGGCATATCATAACCCTTCTTCAAATCTTTAATATATTGTTTAGGGTCTAGAGCACCTTTATATTCAAGTTTATCATTTTGTTGCTTATTGACATAATTGTTAATATCTCTAGCAACAAAAAGTTTATAACGTTCACTATCTGCACTAAGTTTATTTTGAGCGCACCATTCATCAGTTATACGTTTAAAATCTTCTTCTTTATCTACTGGAAGTTTAACAATTATACCATCAGTATTGGCTGATACAACATGAATACCTTCAAGTTCAAGAGCTTCAATTAGCATTAAAAGCATAAGTTGACCATTGATAGTAACTTGCATTTGGGCAAATCTGTCGTACAAATAGAAGTCGCTAAAACCAAATTTACCATATATAGCATTAATAACAATTTTAAGTGCTTCAGCACTAAGACTATTATGAACACCTTTGATAAACTGTTCTACTTCATCTTTAGTGTGTTTACATTTAATACGAGTTGTTCTAAAATAATCAACCATTTTAGTAAAAACTCTTTGATTAAGATGTTTAGGAGCTATATTATAAGCAACCATCACACTTGGGTAGAAGCTGGACACGTCGTAGTGGATGTAAAACCATTTGTGTTCATAGCTTTTAAGTTCACATGGTCTATCTTGACTATGAAGTCCTCCAGTTGCTAAAGTATAAGTAGTACCATAAAAAGTAAACTCTTTACAAAACGCATCTTTATTAGTATGATAAATATATATTTGTTTCATATCTGCAAGAATATCTTGAAGTTGCTTTGTTTTAAAGCATATATGAGGAAATATAATTTTATTAAAACTAAGACGAGTACGTTCAGTTCTAAGTTTCTTAAAAGCTTCAACTTTAAGTCCACTCATTTCAGAATAGAACTTATATAAAAGTTTATCAGCTATATTACTTCTAGCACTACACAATAGATTAAGATTGAAAGCATGACCAAGACTATATCGAAGTTTTATTTCTTCAGGTTTTTGTCTTGCTATTTCACATACTATATAAACATCATTCTTATTATAATGAAGCATAGGCTCAACATATTTAGGAAGAACATATCTATCAAAGTCATTAGTAAATAAAACATTAAGCTGTTTAACACTAAATCCTCTATAATTAGGATTCTTCCTATAAAATTCAGCTTCTTCTTCATTAATAGGAGGTAATGTAAAATCTAATAGTTCATGCCATTTAAGATTAATAGAAACCATCTTCAGACTTTTACCAAATTTGTTTCTATTACCATCTTTATCTATGTTTACTCCAGCACTATTTAAAGCATAAACTTTAAACAAATCTACAGTAGCATACGGAAGTCTATACTTACGTATATAATCAAGTTCTTTATCAGCCCATAATGCAGATTTATCATCTTGCATAGAAATAAGTTTTTTACTTAATTCATAAAGATATTTTATGAGAGATGCAGAAGAATCATAACGATTAAAGTTCATAAGAAAAGCTTTAATCATCATATCATCATAAGCTTGATTATTATATCCAAATAAGTCATATCTAATAGGATTACCATTATCATCAAATCTAGCTTCCATGTTATTTATAAAAGAAACTAGTTTAAGAAGTTGAGAATCATCAGTATCACTTATATAAAATATTCTACTTTCAACTGTTTCAAGTTTATCTTTAATTTCACTCACTTTATATTTATCTGTTAGAGCATTAGTTCCACAATCAGCAAATACTTTAAGATAATCTTGAAGATTAACAAAAGTAATACTAAATAGATTAGGAAATATCTCTACATCATAAGCCCAACTACGAATCATATATTAATAATATCATAATCATAAATACCTGTTTTAATACTATTATACCATTTAATTAGATGAGATTTGAAATCTTCAAACTTATTATCATCTATGTATTTAACAAAAGGAGAGTAAGAAACATTATATATAGTTCTAGTTTTAGAATCACATATAATAGAATCTGTATAAGAACTTATATTATCTATGTTAAGCCAAAACTTAGCAGCATCACCAAGAAGCATTACATGTCTAAATTTATATCTTACTATTTCTCTAGCAAAATAAGCAGAACAATTAGTTAATATTTCACTATTTACAGGACATTCTTTAGCAAGTCTACAACGTATAAGAGGAATAACATAATAGTCATCTAGCTCCCCCGTAGAAGAGATTATATCTTTAATCACTTCTACATACTTACTAAAACTCATTCCTTTATTCTTATAAGCGTTATAATCTACATTAGGAACTACAATAGCATTTCCATACAAAGGATTACCTGTAGGTTGTAGATTATAACACTTATTATTGAACATTCTAAGAGGACATTTATTACAATTCATTTATAATATCTTGAATGTGCTTACTTTCTCTTTCAAGAAGTTTATCATATTTAGTGAACACATCACTTAATAGACAATCTATGTATTTTTTATATCCTCTATACATATTATATTTAGCCCTACTTTCAGCTAAATGTTTACCAATAGATACATCAAATGTATCATTAGGATTACAATTAGCAACACCAATAGACTTTTGTAAATTGAGCGTTATAGGATTAACATATTTAATAATACATTTTATATGTTTGTCGTCAACAATATACATAACTTCCTCAATCCTAAGTCTATAAATATTAGGAACTAGATTTCTATGTTTATTTCTATTTTTACCCATAACTTAAATATTTAGAGTTTTAACAACAGTATATGTAAGTTTACCTTTATAACCTCTAGCTTTAAGCTCTTCAATTAGCTCTCTAGAAGTAAATTGAGCTAAAGCTTCAGATTTACCACTTTGTTTACGTTTACATGTAATGCAAACATTTTCTCTACCTCTACCATGTCTTGTAAACATATCTATTGGTAATACTTGACCGCAAACAGAACATTTTTTAGTTTCAGCAACTTCATGTTTTACTTCTTCTTGACACATATCTTTAATATTAATAGTTATTTAATTATTTGAAAATTCAATCTAACGAGCTTAAATGTGTTTGCTGATATATTAATCAGCTAAAGACATTCAAGCCTATAGAGCTAAAAGAATATAGGTCTACGCTTATCCAAACTTCAGAAACGCCTTGTATTTTGCTCTTGATAAAGCTACATACAAACGCTTATTTGTTTCAACAACATCTGTATAAGGACGACCATTCTTATCATAAACTATGTCATTAACATCAATCATAACATTATCATAAGTACTACCTTGAGACTTATGAACAGTCTGGGCAAAACCATAATCTAAATCTCTAGAATAAAGAATTTCTCCATTAGTACGAACAATATTTGTTGCAAGAAGACAACCTTCTTTAAACTTATAATATTCTCTCCATGCAGCAGCTCTCATATTTCTTCTAGCAGATTTAGCATGTTCTATAAGACTATTACTTAATTTCATATACATTTGCACACTAAATCTATCAGTGTGGTCAAGTACAAATAAAGGTTTAGCTATTTCACCACCATGAATGGCTTGAAATTTAATCATAAAACCTTTAATTTTATAAGTAGGATGATTGTAGTTAACTATATCGTTTATAATATAATCTTCACTATTTCTAATTATAATAGAGTTAAATTCATCAACTATAGTTGTATAAGATGTTATCAAATCATTATTAGTTATAATTGATTTTTCACCATCTTTAATTATAATCTCACGAATAAACTTATTCCAACTAGAAACACACATATTAGTGTAAGCTAGAATACGAACACTATCAGTATTAGTAGTTATTTGAGGGTCAGAAAATTGAGTTATAACTTCTTCGTTAAAATCACGACAATCTAAAACTCTAAAACCTTTAGTGTTAGTTTCATCAAATCCTTCTTTAACTTTACTTATATAATTAAGAAAATCATAAGATTTATTATCTATATCTTTTCTAAGCATATCAAGCAATGGTATAAGAGGATTATCTTCTTCTTGTCTTACAATTTGAGTAAGTTTATGAGTTTTAATACCTTTAAAAGCAGGACTAAATTTCTCATTTACAGGGGCTAACTGATGGTCATCACCAATATAAATAAGTTTAATTCTATTTTCCTTTAATTTTCTTTCAAGATATGTACTCAAACCTTTATTAATCATAGATGCTTCATCAACTATATAAAGTTGATATTCATCTATTTTAGGTTTACTCTTAGGGTCAAACGGTGGATTGTTAATATCAAACTTTTCAACATCAAAATTAAGTCTAAGACCTAAATCTGATTGAAGAGTATTTACCTTACAATTAACATCTAAACCTAGAGAAGTCCTAAGAACTCTACAAGCTTTATGTGTTGGTGTTGCAAGACCAATCATAGAATAAGAAATATTACAATTCTTAATAATAGTTCTTACAAGATAAGTCTTACCAACACCTCCAGGACCAACAAGAGCACGTTTCCAATCATTAGGATTATAAGGCTCATTAATAAAACTTATAAGTTCAAAATAAGCTTTACGTTGGTCATCTGTAAAATTAGTAATTTCAGAACTATCTCTAAGATTAGCTTTACTAGCTTCGTTTAATCTTATTGTCGTCATTATTCATAATCATTTATATTATCTTTTTTAATTCTTCCACTAATATCAATTCTATTGCCTAAATGTTTAAATTCAAATTTAAGTTTAGTACCATTACCGACAATATTTCCAATTATATACCATTTAGGACTAAAAGGTACATATTTATCAGAATAAGAACTATTAATAGAAGCAGTAAACAAACTTGATATACGGCATATAAGTTCGTTACCACGTTCAAATATAACAGTTCTATATCTAAGATTATAACTATTATCAGTAAAAGGAATCTCATAATCTTTAATTTCAATAGGTATAGTAGAATTAGGATATAATCTACCATCTAAATCATTTTTAGATATATGAGCATAATAAGAATTATCTTTATAAACAACAGTACCAATAACAAGTAAAGATACACGCTTATAACATTCTTCTACGGGGGTGCTAGTCTTACTATTTAAACGTTTAGGTTTAGGTTTAGATTTAATCTTAAGCTTTAGCTTTAGACCTCTTATTTCCATCACGTTTATCACTTAGTTTATGTTGTTTATTCTCTCTCTTGATTTCTCTATAACTCTTATTTGATTCATCAGAGCCATCAATTATTGTAGCTGTTCTATCATATATACAATGCCAGCCACAATAATGAACAAGAAAATCAATTCTTCCCCATGTTTTAATACCGATTTTAGATTTGTCTCTAACCCTTATGAGTTTGTCGCTATAATCAATACCACAAACTCTAGATACTCTAATCAAATCCTTACTTTCATCATGTTTCTTTGCCATTTTACAGTAAATTTAAATTATTAATAATATTAGTTACATTAGTACATTTACGATTAAGGGCAGTACTAACTCCCCCGTAGAAGAGGTTATGTGCATAATCTCTTACTACTTTAGTTCTTCTAGCTGGTTTCGCACCATAAGCCGTAGTATAAACTACACTTGCTAGAAGATATACATTGTTTATTTAATTTTTTGAAAATTCAAAATAAAGGCTTCAAATCTCTTATCTGATAAATATATCGTCAAATTGATTTGAAGCCCACAGAGAAGAAGTATTGTTGTTTTTACTAGTTATCTTTATTACGTGATACCCAATAGTCAGCTTCATGGTCTTCCCAAATGTCTTTTACAACATCATCAGGAAGTTCTACAACATTAGGAGGATTAGGTAATTGACCATCAACTTCTTGTTCATCATTAATAAAAAGATTAAGAAGTTCATCAAGAATTGTATTCTCCATGATATTGTTTATTTATAGGTTTATAATTAGATGGTTTAACTCTATTACAATCTGTTATTTTAATAACAGCTTTATAATAGTTATAACCTGCATCACCACACATATAAGTGTCAGTGATATTTATATCACTGTCAATTGTATCTAATACATCTTCAACAGCATTATAATATGCTCTGAAATCATTTATAGTACTATGTTGTTCAGTTATAGTTTTATGCTGAAAATAAATAGTTATTCCAGCACATACTAGCACAACCAACATTGTTATTGAAATTATATTCTTCTTCATAATTCTCTTCTTTAATTAGTTTATAAATAAAACCACTACTACTTTCACAAGCAATAGTGGTACAAAAAATATAATAAAAACAAAATATGAAAAATTACCACACACTAAAACATATCCATGCAATATTAATAAGTATAACACCTATAATATACACATACATAGCTTTATGTTTAGCTTTACTATATTGGAAAGCCATTTCATTTACATGTTCTATAATACGTTTATTGTCTTTTTTAGTGGCTTCTAATATTTGTTTATTAGTAGCAAATATAGAATTAAATGTTTTAATTTCTCCCTCAAGAGAACCAACTTTAACAGTTAAATCAGCTACAGTTTGATGTAGAATGTTATTCTCATTACTAACTGATTTAAGTTTGTCATTTAAATTCTTTTCCTTAGCATCTTTTCTAAGAATAATGCCAACCAATGTTGGAACATTACACTTACTAAGTTTAGTACTTCTACACTTTTCAGCTTTTGTCGGGTTGTTCTTACTCATAATAAGTCTTTTATTATTAATTATTCAAATTCTATATTGGTATCTGATTCCTTATCATCACCAACCATTCTTTCACCATAGAGGTCATAATCATCTATATCATCAGATATACAATCATCATCAACCTCTACTTCGTCGAGAGTAAATTCATCTATAAAGTTATCTTTATTCATATTATAATATTTATTAGTTTAACATGAACAAAGATAACTATTATATGAATTAGTTCAAAGCAATTCTTTTGTTTTTAATGATGATAAGAGCAATTCTTACACCATAAGCTTTTGCAAGCTCATA
>OLSQ01002242.1_pt1 | contig 14345 bp, 10 predicted proteins | sample 1672561 | NCBI WGS metagenome assembly OLSQ01 (sample SAMEA3136699, study PRJEB25190) | human gut metagenome | biome: human gut; feature: human-associated habitat; material: faeces | place: Austria | collected 2013 | reverse complement strand
CGGTGAGTGAGTAATCCCCATTGTCCAGATGCGTCCCTCCTAACAAACTTTCAACACACAAAATAAGTAATCACCCCTCCAACAACATAACCCCCTTGGCCTCCAGCGGAATCACCGCGCCGCCTTCATACTCTTCCCCTGTAAGCAGGTCCTTCCGTGGCGCATCCAGCACAAATGCCTCTCCATGATCATTATGATTCAGCACAAACATTACACTTCCGCCATTCTTGAAGCGTTCTGTAGCCTCAATGCCTTCCGGAGCTTCCAGTACCGGTGAAATTTCTTTTTCCATCATACGGTCACGCATAAAGTTCCGGTAAAATTCCTGCGAGGAACGGGTTCCTACATAATAAGCCTTTCCTTTTCCGAAATCGTTTTCCGTAATAACCGGCGTATCCACATAGAAATCCTCCTGGTAAGAAGCCAGCTCTTTTGCCCCTTCCAGGTGCATAAGGTCACACAGTAAAGAGGCCTCATAAGTGATATCTCCATACATAAAGTAGTTTCTCTTATCACGCGGAAGTGCATCGGATTCCTCCACCCAGACGCCAAGAATATCCCGCAGCTTTCCCGGGTAGCCCCCTGTAATAACCAGGTCGTGTTCATCCACGATTCCGCTGAAATAAGAGGTAATAAAGGTTCCTCCTTTTTTCACAAACTGGCGGATTTTCTCATCCGTATTTCCCTTTGTCATATAAAGAAGCGGTGCTGCAACCACCTCATATTGCTCCAGATTATCCTCAACACCTATAATATCCACCGCATAATTCTGCTCTTCCAAAGCTCTGTAGTACAAAAAAACCTCATCCAGATATTTCAAATCCCGGCTCGGACCAGCAGAATACTCAATTGCCCACCAGTTGTCCCAATCAACCAGAATTGCCACTTTCGCGTTGCTCCTTGCGCCAAGAGTCTTATCTCCAAGCTGCTGTAATTCTTTTCCCAGCTGGGAAATTTCGCGGAAAACTCTGGTATTTTCAGTTCCAGCATGGTCGATCACAGCCCCATGATACTTTTCACAAGCTCCAATGGAACGTCTCATCTGGAAAAACAACACCGCATCTGCTCCATGCGCCATCGCCTGGTAGCTCCAAAGACGCATAACCCCAGGGCGCTTCAACGCATTGTATGCCAGCCAGTTAGTCACGCTCGGAGTCTGCTCCATAAGGACAAAGGGCTGTCCGCCCTTGATTCCACGCATAAGATCATGATTCATGGCAATACGGGAATAAGGATCTTCGTTTGCCGGATAATTATCCCAGGAAATAAAATCCATGGATTTTGCCCACATCTGATAGTCCAGAGGCTTGTAAAATCCCATAAGATTTGTGGTGATTTTCGCGTCTGGTACAACCTCACGGATTGCCGCAGCCTCAGCCTGATAACATTTCAGCATTCCCTCAGAATTGAATCTGCGGTAATCCAGGGAAATCCCCTGAAAGGTGGTACGGTCTGGTTCAAAATGCTCGCTGAGCATGTTCGGCAATACAATCTCGTCCCAGTCATAGAAGGTATGCCCCCAGAAACTGGTGTCCCACACCCGGTTCAGTTCCTCAATAGTTCCATATTTCTCTTTCAGCCACACACGAAACTGTTTTTCGCAGTTTTCGCAATAACATTCGCCTCCATACTCATTACAGATGTGCCAGCCGATCACACACTCACGCTTTCCGTAACGTTCAGCCAGTTTTTTTGCAAGAAGAACAGAATATTTCTGGTAAGTTGGACTGTTCTGGCAAGAATTGTGCCGACTTCCGAATTTTCGCTTCATGCCGTTAAACTCAGTACGGAGAATATCCGGGTGGCGTTTCGCCATCCATGCTGGGTGCGCTGCCGTGGATGTTGCCAGAAAAACCTTCAAACCATTTGCTTCCACCAGATCTATGATCTTATCCAGTTTTTCAAAATTGTAGGTATCCTCACTTGGCTGCAAAGCCGCCCAGGAAAATACGTTCAAAGTTACCCCGTCAATGCCTGCCAGCTTAAAAAGGCGCATGTCCTCTTCCCAGATTTCCTCTGGCCACTGCTCCGGATTGTAATCTCCGCCATATAAAACCTTGTTGATTCTGCTATCCTGAAACATAATTTTCTCCTTCTGTTTGTTTAAATAAAATCTCTATAGATTAGTTTATATAATTTCAAAAAAACAGTCTATATTACAAAATCGACTAATTCAGCTTATTATTTCCATATACCACAAAAGGCGGAGGAACCCTTCGCGGATTCCCCTGCCCTCGTTTAAATCCAGCACTTATAATTATTCAAACGCACTTATCGAATAATCTACTTTTAAATCCCGTCCAGTGACCAGACGATATTTTCCAAATTATTCTTCTGGAGCCTCTGTAGCCTCAGCTGCACTCTCTGTAGTATCTGTGCTGGCATCTGCCTCTGTATCAGCTGTATTATCTGCAGCTGTGTCAGTGCTGTCATCTGCTGCACTCTCATCAGAAGCAGCATCCTCACTTCCGTGCTCAGCCTCATACTGCTCTACTACTGCCACACGTGCATCATTCTGAGCCTTTGCGCACTCCATGTCATAGTCCAGAACGGTCTGATAATCAAGACCTTCCAGAGTATCCTGCATTTCAGCAAGAAGGGAATTGAATTCGTCCTCATCAGAAGCGAATACCATCTTCCAGGAATAATCTACGATAGAAGCCTTACACTGTCCGCGAAGAGTGCTGATCTGGGAATCTTCCTCAGGTACTGCATATCCGCTTCCAGGTGCTACCATGATCTGGTCATGGCTTGTAAGGTAATCCATAGTTGTGTCTGCGCCAGTCTGCTCTTTCCAGTCATCATACAGTGCGTTATCCTGGGATGCAAGAACAGAATCCCATGTTGTATAGTCATAGCAGATTCCTGTTTCCGGATCTGTGTCAAGCTGGTTAACTGCCTTATAGTTCAGAGCAGAAACACCGTCTTTCCATGTACCGCCGCCCCACTCGTCAGGAACATTTACAGTCTCACCATAGAGGACCTGTTTACCAAAGTCTGTAAGAACCGGCTCGCCGTCTTTCATTTCCCATGTAAGGCCTTCCGGTCCGCAGGTGCTGGCTGTCTGTGCACAGGACTCCATAATTCCCTCTGGGGAATACAGCCAGTCGATAAAGTCTGCAAGTCTCTGAGGATCCTCAGCCTTGCTTCCGATCATGATTGCAGCGTTTCCGGCATTTCCATTGACCTGACAGCCATAGGAGAAAATACACTCATCCGCGATAGGAGCAAGCATGAAGCCTTTGCCCTCTGCTTTGTTTGCATCTGTGTTGTAGGCTGCCTGTCCAAGCCATGGATATGGGGAAAACAGGATCTGTCCGTCCTGATATTTTGCAAACAGGGTGTCATAATTCTGTGTAGTAGATTCCGGATCTACAAGTCCCATCTGATTTGCCTCAAAAAGGAATTTCAGGGATCTTATATATGCGGAATCACTGTCAATAAAGCTCTGATAATCAGAACCGTCTGCCTTTGCAAGCACGAAACCGATTTCGTCATAACCATAGAAGCTTGCTTCCGGTTTTGCATTTGACATCAGGTTTCCATCCCAGTCTTTAAACAGGGAAATTGCATAAGTCTGTTTGCCGCTGTCGCTGGTCGGCACTGCTTCCTGCATTTTCTGAAGAGCCGGAAGAAGGTCTTCCAGTGTGTCCAGCTCCGGGTATCCGGCAGCCTTATATACATCCCATCTGATGTATGCACCGTAGTTAGGCTCAAGTCCCTCAGAAGAAGTTGTAGGGGAATTGCTGGAAGACTCAGATGGAATCGCCCAGATTCCGTCCTCTTCTACAAGTTCGCCTGTTTTTTCAATCGCACTGTCATATCTGTGAACATTTTCTGCGTCTTTCAGATAATCGGTCATGTCTACAACCAGACCTGCTGTTACCAGGTTCTGAAGACGTCCGTTTGCACAGCCTGTAATGATCAGGTCACCAAGATCTCCTGCTGCGGAACGTGTCTGGAAAAGTGTATCACCGCCGCCTGCTACGTTTGGCGCAATGATGTTCAGCTCCATGTTGAATTTGTCTTTTACAATCTTTGCAAACCAGCCGGATTGGATTCCCTGGTAGTTTGCCATGCTGTCAAATACATCAACGGTAATAAAATCTTTGTATTTGGAGCTTCCTTCGGCCTCGCCGTCGCTGCTGCCTGCTGTGTCAGTACTTTCTGCTGCTTCGCTGTCACTTTCTGTGCTTTCTGCTGCAGTGCTCTTAGTGGAATCACTGCTGTCAGAACCGCAGCCTGCCAGAGTTCCGGCAATGAGGGCTGCGCTTAACATGATGCTGATCGCTTTTCTTTTCATGCTGTTTCATCCTCCATTATGAATGCTTATATTTTACTTGCTATATATAAGTTTGTCACTTATTTTTACCAAAATATATCTGCCGGCCAGACCCGTGTATATCTGCCTGCCGGTCTTTTTACATCAACCCTTTACAGAACCGATCATAATACCTTTTACAAAGAATCTCTGGAACATTGGGTAAATGAACAGGATCGGAAGTACAACGATAACAGATACCGTCATACGGATCGAGGTCGGGGTCTGCTGGGTGGCAATGGCTGCCATGTTCAGTGCGCCGCCGGTGCTGTTCTTAACCATTGTAGCAAGGGAGCTTGCCTGGTTGATGTAGGTGTACAGAAGATACTGCAGGGAATACAGTTTCTGGTCTGTAATGTAGATCAGGGTATCCTGGAAGGAGTTCCACTGTGCAACAGCTGCGAAAATCGCTACGGTTGCAAGGATCGGAGTGCAAGCCGGAAGAATGATCTTGTAAAAAATCTTAAAGGTTCCGGCTCCGTCAATCTCAGCCGCCTCCTGTAAAGCCTTTGGAATAGATTCCACATAGGTTTTTACCAGGATGATGTTATATGGCTGCACAATTGCCGGAAGGATGTAAACCCAGAAGGTATTGTTCAGATGCAGGGTTTTCATGGTAATAAACATTGGGATAAGACCTGCATTGAAGTACATTGTGATAACAATTACACGGTACCAGAAGCTTCTTCCCCACATTTTTTCCTGGGTAAACATGAAGCCGAGGAATGCACTTGCGAGTACGGTAAGTCCGGTTCCCAGAACAGTTCTTGCCACAGAAATCAGTGCTGCGGTAGAAAGGCCGGAAAGCTGAAGCACCTGTTTGTAATTTTCAAAGTGGATTCCTTTTGGAATAATGGTAATGGCACCGTTTGCACTTAAATCATTGGCACTGATGGTGTTGATGATCAGATAGTAAAACGGGTAAAGGCAGATCAGTGTCAGCAGTCCAAATAACAGATAGTTAAATACGTTAAAAACCTTATCGGAAGCAGACAGAGGTTTTTTCTTTTCTTTAAATACAACTTTTTCTTTCATCTCTTTCTCCTTCCTTTTAGATAATGGATTCTCCACGGGTCTTCTTGGAAACAAAGTTGACAACGAACAGGAGTACAACGCTGACTACACTTTTCAGCATACTGATCGCTGTTGCAAGGGAAAGGCTTGATCCGGTCATACCGATGTTATACACATACAGATCAAGTACCTGGATGTGAGCCTTGTTAAATGAGTTCTGGAATACGAAGTACTGGTCCATTCCATTGTTCAGGAAGTTTGCTACGGAAAGCATGAGCATTACAAAGTATGTAGGAAGCAGCGCCGGGAAAGTGATGTGGCGCATAAGCTGGAAGCGGTTTGCACCGTCTACTCTTGCAGCTTCGTACTGTTCCTGATCGATTCCTGTGATGGATGCAAGGTACATGATCGCGCCCCATCCAAGTCCTTTCCAGGTGTTCCACAGAAGCATGGTGAGCCAGGTGTGGGAATCGCTGTCAAGGAATTTCAGTGGTTCGGAGATCCAGCCAAAGTTCTGCAGCAAGGTATTTACCATACCGGTGTTGGAGAAAAGGCAGAATGCAACGGAGTATACCATAACCCAGCTGATGAAGTTTGGCAGGGTTGTCAGGGTCTGTACCATGGTTTTGAACCATTTGCATTTGATCTCGTTTAATAAAATGGCGAAGAACAGGGGGAGCATTGAGGTTGCAATTCCCAGCAAGCTCATTGCGAAGGTGTTCTTCATTACCTGTATCATCTGAGCAACCTGTGTCTTATTTCCAAATAACATTTTGAACCACTGCAGCCCGACAAACTCGCACTTGCTCAGCGGAAGCGGGGGTTTGTAATCGTAGAATGCGTATATCCAGCCATGCAGTGGGAAATAAGAGAACAGGAATACTAAAATTACAAAGGGTATGATCATCAGGGTGAGTTTTTTGTTCTTCTTCATACCTTTTGGTGTTGCGGTTTTCGCCGCGGATGTAGCTTTCGCCATCTGGTTTTTCCCTCCTTCTTTTCAAAAAGATCTATCTGCTACTTAGCGCTGGCCGCCTATTCTGTCACGTGTTTGAAAAAGTTCTATGTTCTATGTCAGTTGGTCTGCGCTTACAGCGGTCTCTCTTTAAGCTGTTGTCATGGTAGCACTAATTTTTATGGGAAAATACGGTAAAAATTTGACACTGTTTATGGAAATTTTAGAATTAATTCAGATTCGGAGGGGAAATCACTAGTTTTTGCGGTATCCAAGGTGAGATTTTTACTGTAGACCGAAGAATTCTTTCTATATAATATGGAGGCAAGATAAAAGAAAAAGATATGTTTGAAAAAAACTCTAATATATTAAATAGCAACATATTAAGGAGGTAAATCTTGTATGAAATTTAATCCAGACAATCCATTTTTCCAGTTTATGAATTCCCTGGCGGCGTTTATTGGACTGAATGTGATATTTCTGATCACATGTCTGCCAATCTTTACAATTGGACCGGCGTTGACGGCACTTTATACAGTGACTATGAAGGAGGCCCGAAAAGAAGGGGGATATATTTTCTCTACTTATTTTAAAGCTTTTAAGGAAAATTTCCGGCAGTCTACCGTGGCTTTCCTGATCCAGCTGGTGCTCGCCCTTGTATTTCTGTTTAATGCACACTTCTGGGGTGGGCAGAATACAGTAATGGGGAATGCCCTTATGTTTGTGATGACGGCGCTGCTGGTGGTGCTGGCTCTCACGTTTATGTATTGTTTCCCGCTGATGGCGCGGTTTGAGAATTCTGTGAAACAGACAATGAAGAATGCTTTCTTTGTGGCGGTTACACATGCAAAATTTACACTGGGGATGGCTGGGATTATGGCGATTTATTTATTCTTCTGCTTTGGATTTCCAGCGTTTGCGAAAGTGTTTATGATTCTGCTGGGATTTTCGTTTATGGCGTATTGCAATTCCATGCTGTTAGTAAAAGTCTTCAAAGACTATGAAGAAGAACCCGTGATAGAAACCATCTGATTTTTTTCTGAAAAGCACCTGCAGCGTTCCCCAGGCAGGTGCTTTTCCACAGTTATGACTTCATTCATCTTCTTTCAACAGACAACCCAAGCTTTCGCTTTCCGGCGGTTTTCGCTCTAATCAGCATATGCTGATATGCTCCCATGCAGTAGTTTCAAGTCTTCGTTCCTCAGTTCTTCGCACTCTCCCACGCCCCCAGTTTCGTCGGGTCATACATCTCGCGAAATTCTGTCGGCGTACAGTTATTCATCAATTTAAACATCCTTAAAAACGCCGACAGACTGGAAAAGCCTGACTTGAAGGCGACCTCCGTCACCGTCATTCCAGGATCCTGGAGCAGAGTCTTCGCATATTCGATCCGTTTCTGGTTCAGATATTTATAGAAAGTGGAATCTGTGTACTGCTTAAACAGCCTGGAAAAATGGTATTTGCTGAAGCCGGCCTGGGCAGCAACCCCCTCCAGACTTAGGTCTTCGGCGAAATGGTTGTTAATGTAATCGGTGATAAGGATAAATTTTTCTACATACTCTTTCTGGCGGCTGCTTGTGGTTACAGTATCTTTCTGCTGCCCTACAGTTACATGCCAATGTCCCACACAGGCCAGAATCTCCAAAAATTTGGAAATGATCAGTGTCTCCTGATAGGGCAGTTCGCTAAAATAGGCATCTTTTATTTCCAGCATAAGGGTTTTCACACGGTCGTAAATCTGCGGGTACCCCTCTGGCGTGATCAGGGTAGCGGGATTTATGATCATGGTCAGCAGATTGATTTCCCTGGTGGAAATATGGTTCAGGGATGGCTGGAAGATAATCCGTTCGCCGCTTTCCGGAGCAAAAAGCTCGTGAAGCATTCCGGGACCAATGATCAGCACATCCCCCTCCCGCAGATGATATTCTTTTCCGCCGCAAAGGACACGATAACCATTCACAATGGGCATAAGTACCTCGAAGGAGCTGTGCCAGTGCGGGGGATAGTTTTCGTATTCATCATTATAATAGAGACAGATCTGTTCATCCTCACGGAAGTCAACTGTTTCGTAAATACCACTCAGTTTATGTATCATACATGTTCCCACCCTTCTCTTAACTGAATTTTCCAATTTTCAAACTATATTTATTTCCGCACCATTACTTTTTTATATTTTCATGCTTCTATCATACATGTCCCGTTATATTTATGATTTCTAATCCTTACGTTTCAATTCCCAAAAGTTGCGATTTTCAATCTGTGTATATTATATCAAATATTTGATTATTCAGCAATACACCGTCAAATTTCTATCAAGCTTCGAAAGCGTCCTTCCATTTATTTGTTTATTATGTATAAATATCAATACTTTGAATTATATATTTTGACATATACTTATTTTTATACAATTTTGAATAGCAATAATTAGTAGTTAGATAACAAGAATTAGAAAGAAACCCGGGGCAATCTCTGCTATAGTAAGAATTACCAAATACGAGACAACAAATTTTAAAAGGAGGTTCAATATGAACAAGAAACGAGCACTTTCAATATTAATGGCTGCAGCAATGGCAGCTGGAACACTGGTTACATCGGTACCGGTTTACGCTGATGATGTTGAAGAAATCACATGGATGTTCTGGGATGACCTGGAAGCTACGGAAGATCTTATTTCCAAAGGTTATAAAGACGTCATTGATCGTTTCAACGAAGAGTACGATGGCAAATATCACGTAACTCCGATCACCACCAACCTGGAAGAGTATGATGGCAAGCTGAATGCGCTGATCGCAGCCGGACAGACACCGGATGTTTACATCTGTAACCCTGGCCCGAACATGGACGTGTATGTAAATGCAGGCGCAGCAGCAGATCTTACCGATATCCTTGAGAATCAGGAGTCAGACTGGTACGCATCCTTCACAGATGGTATCTTCGAGAGAATGACCTATGATGGAAAGATCATGGCAGTTCCTACCAACTTCGCAGCAGCTTGTGTTTACTATAACACAGAGATGTTCGAGAGCGCTGGCGTTGAAGTTCCTACCACATACGACGAACTGATCGCTGCATGCCAGAAGCTTCAGGATGCTGGCTACACACCAATCTCCTGCTCCGCAGGTACCGCATGGTGCTTATCCATGATCGCTGGTTATCTGTGTGACCGTCAGGGCGTTGACCTTGCAGCTATCGCAGACCACACCGCTAACTGGACAGATGAGAACTGCATCGAAGCAGGTAACAAATTAAAAGAACTCTCCCAGTATTTCCAGGCTACAGCAGCTGGAGATTCCAACGACCAGGCTACAGCAGCTTTCTATAACGGCGAAGCAGCTATGCTGGTTCAGGGTTCCTGGGCAATCGCGCAGATCAATGGTAACAATCCAGACTTCGAGTCCAAATGTGGTGTATTCCAGTTCCCTGGAATCGATGGCGCAAACGACCCGAACCGTATGATCGTTAAGACAGATAACCTGCTTATGAGCTCCACAACAGAGCATCAGGACGCAGCTATCGCCCTTATGAAGATGTTCACAGACGAGACAGCCCAGAAATATACAGCAGAAGTCGGCGGCAAGTTCCCAATCATCAAAGACCTTGAGATTGACTATGACAAGGCTCCTGCACAGCTGAAATACGTTCAGGATATTATGGCAAAAGCAACCGGTACTTTCGGATTCTACAATGAGTCCCTTGCATCTGTAGAAGCTGGTGACTGCTTCGATAACGCAATGGTTGACATCTTCCTTGGAAACCAGACACCTGAAGAAGCATTCCAGACCGTACAGACATTCTATGAGGAGAACGTTTGGGAATAAATCCTCCCTTATAAAAAATAAGTTATAAACCCAGGCACATGGCTGCCGCGGAACGGACTAAGGCATGTTCCGCGGCAGTTTTTTACCTAAAGACTGACACACGCCAGAGATTTTTAAGCTGGCTCATCTCGCCAGACATTCGACGGAAGGAGATATTATGGATAAAATTCTGCGCGACAAAAAAGCCATTTTCGTATTTATCGCCCCGGCGCTGATCATGTTCCTTCTGGTCCTGATCATCCCGACAGTACAGATGGTTTACTACTCACTCTGCGATTACGCAGCACTTACACCCCCTGAATTTGTGGGATTAAAAAACTATAAGAAACTGTTTTTCGGTGATGCCACATTCCGTATCGCCCTGAAAAACTCCATCTTTTTCATGATCTTTTCAGCAGTTACACAGCAGATCTTCGGTCTTTTACTTGCTGTTATGCTGACCAACATCCCGAAAGGCCGCAACATTTTCAAAAACATCTATTATCTTCCCTGCGTACTTTCCTCCGCAGCACTTGGCCTTCTCTGGTCCTTCCTTTTCAACCCGAGAATTGGTATCAACAACCTGCTTGCCAAATTCGGAATTGAAGGTCCGCTGTGGTTAATGGACTCTACCGGATTTATTGTACTTCCCATGTGGGTTATCGCATTTGTTGCCCTGTGGCAGTACCTTGGCCAGAACATGATGCTTTATATGGCACAGATCACCGGAATCTCCCGTGATATCTATGAAGCTTCCTATATAGATGGTGCATCAAAGGTAAAAGCATTCCGCTACATTACCCTTCCGCTGATCAAACCAATGATGATCACATCCCTTTCCCTGAACTGAATCGGTTCCCTGAAGTTCTTTGATCTGGTTTACAACATGACCCAGGGTGGTCCGAACCACAGAACAGAAGTCCTTGCAACTGAGCTTTACGCAGAAGGTTTCAACTATTTCAAATACGGCTACGCCAGCGCCATTTCCGTAGTGCTCCTGGTACTCTGCCTGTTAGTTACCCTTCTGGTAAAGAAAATCATCAAAGTAGAAACTTACGAGTCATAAGGAGGTGGGAAAATGAGCAACGTAAAAGTAAAAGCTCCGAAAAAGCCGGTGAAACCGGTGATCGTAGTAGTTTATATCCTGCTGGTGATCCTGGCAGTTGTTTATCTGGCTCCACTTCTGTGGATGTTATCTGTATCCCTGAAAGATAACGCTGGTGTTATGTCAGCACCATTTTCCCTGCCAGAGGTATTCCATTTTGAAAACTATCAGCAGGCATGGCAGATGGGAAAACTTGGCACAGCCCTTGTAAACTCCGTCATTGTCTGCGGCGCTACCCTGATTGTCAGCCTTTTCTTCGGCGCTATGGCAGCTTTTGCTATTGCCAGAATGCGCTGGAAATTATCAGAATTCATGCACACCTTTTTCCTTATCGGAATGATGGTTCCAGTACATTGTGTCCTGATTCCTCTGTTTGTAAAATTTGCAAAGCTTGGTCTTACCAACTCCCAGGGCGGATTGATGATTCCTTATATCACATTCTCCCTGCCCATGACCATTTTCCTGCTTACCGGATTTTTCCGCTCCATGCCAGGAGAAATGTTCGAGGCTGCTGCCATTGACGGCTGCGGAATTTATGGATGCTTTTTCCGGATCGCACTTCCGCTTTGCAGAACCGGCTTCTTCGTATCCGGTCTGATGACCTTCATCAACAACTGGAACGAGCTGCTTCTCGCCATGGTATTTATTTCCGATCCTATGAAAAAGACACTGCCCGTTACCCTGACCTACTTCGTTGGACCTTACGCAACCAACTATGTGCAGATGTTTGCCGCGATCATTATCGCAATTGCACCTACAGTCGTTGTTTACTCCCTGTTCAGTAATCAGATCGTAGAAGGTCTTACCACAGGTGCAGTCAAAGGCTGATATAAAGGAGACACACTATGAATAGAGAAGAGGCTAGAAAAAAGGCGACCGAACTGGTCAGCCAGATGACCTTAGAAGAAAAAGCAAGTCAGCTGCGCTATGATGCGCCTGCGATCAAACGACTTGGCATACCTGCCTATAACTGGTGGAATGAAGCACTCCACGGAGTTGCCCGCGCCGGACAGGCCACTATTTTTCCACAGGCAATCGGACTTGGCGCTACCTTTGACACCGAACTTCTTGGAGCGATCGCAGATACAGCAGCTACCGAAGGCCGCGCTAAATATAACGCTTATTCCAAAGAAGAAGACCGCGACATCTACAAAGGGCTTACTTTCTGGTCACCAAACGTAAATATTTTCCGCGATCCAAGATGGGGCCGGGGGCATGAAACTTATGGCGAGGATCCTTATCTTACCAGGAAACTGGGAGTTGCCTTTGTAAAAGGACTCCAGGGCAACGGCGAGACCATGAAGGCTGCTGCCTGCGCCAAGCATTTCGCAGTTCACTCCGGACCGGAGGCGATCCGCCATGAGTTTGACGCCATTGCCTCCCCTAAGGATATGGAAGAAACTTATCTTCCTGCATTTGAAGCGTTAACCAAAGAGGCAAATGTGGAAGGCTTCATGGGGGCCTACAACCGCACTAACGGTGAGCCCTGCTGCGGAAGCCCCACACTTCAGAAAAAGCTCCGCGGCGACTGGGGCTTCCAGGGATATTTCGTTTCCGACTGCTGGGCCATCAAGGATTTCCACGAACACCATATGGTAACCAGCACACCAGCCGAATCTGCTGCCCTTGCATTGAACAACGGCTGTGATCTAAATTGCGGAAACACATATCTTCATATTTTGAAAGCTTATGAGAAAGGGCTGATCACCGAGGATACCATCACAGAATCCGCCATCCGCCTTTTTACCACCAGATATATGCTGGGATTGTTTGAAGAAACTGAGTATGACAAAATTCCTTACTCAGAGGTAGAATCCCCAGCTCATCTGGCACTTTCCCAGAAAGCTGCCGAGGAGAGCTTCGTACTTCTGAAAAACAACGGAATCCTTCCTTTGCAAAAGGATAAGATCAAAACAGTTGGAATTGTAGGACCAAACGCAGACAGCCGGGCGGCTCTGGTTGGAAACTACCACGGCACCGCTTCCCGCTACTGCACCATCCAGGAGGGTCTTCAGGACTATCTTGGAGACAATGTACGCGTCCTCAGTTCTGTTGGCTGTGATCTTTTCCGTGACCGCACCGAGCACCTTGCTTTTACCCAGGACCGGCTTGCCGAGGCGAAGATCGTTGCAGCAAACAGTGATGTGGTGATCCTGTGCGTGGGACTTGATGAGACGCTGGAGGGCGAAGAGGGAGATACTGGAAACAGCTACGCTTCCGGTGATAAGGAGACTTTGCAGCTGCCTCAGGTTCAGCTGGATCTGATGGAAGCCATGGCTAAGTCCGGCAAACCAGTGATCCTGTGTCTCATGGCAGGAAGTGATATTGATCTTTCTTATGCTGCTGAGCATTTCGACGCAGTGATGGTTCTCTGGTATCCAGGCGCCCAGGGCGGAAAAGCAGCTGCCAGGATTTTATTCGGCGACGTTTCCCCGTCCGGTAAATTGCCAGTAACCTTCTACGAGACCCTGGAAGAGCTTCCGGAATTTACCGATTATGCCATGAAGGGACGCACTTACCGATACATGGAAAATAAGGCACAGTTTCCCTTTGGATATGGGTTGACTTATGGGAAGGTTGTGGTGACGGATGCGGCTGTCAGCACGAATGACGAGGCGTCAGTTACAGTTCAAGCCACAGTTACAAACCAGGGACACACCGCCACTCGCGATGTGATCCAGATATATATTAAAAATACCGATTCTCCACTTGCAGTAAGGAATCCAGAACTTGTAGCATTTACTCCTGTTTTCCTAACTGCATGCGAAACCCAGACTATTAGTCTTACTATTTCTTCCAGGGCATTTACCGTTGTAGATGAAAATGGAATACGAAAAGAAGACGGAACTCATTTCCAGATTTTTGTTGGCTGTAGTCAGCCCGATGAAAGAAGTGTGGAACTTACAGGTGTGAAACCAGTAAAAATTGAATATTACAAATAAACCAGGGCTGCCATAAGGCAGCCCCCTTTTTCTTATTCAATAGTTCCCTGTCCATAATAAGCATTTGCACCATGTTTTCTATAGTAATGCTTGTCCTGAAGCTCCTGCGGAGCAGGTTTCACATTCGGATTGATCAGCTCACAGCGGGAAGCCATCTTGGCAACCTCTTCCAGAACTACTGCATTATGCACTGCCTCGTGCGCATCCTTGC